>OKRV01000501.1_pt1 | contig 27474 bp, 25 predicted proteins | sample 1601201 | NCBI WGS metagenome assembly OKRV01 (sample SAMEA3541540, study PRJEB24748) | human gut metagenome | biome: human gut; feature: human-associated habitat; material: faeces | place: China | collected 2012 | reverse complement strand
AGGCCCTCGCGGCCTAGTCGCTATTTAGGGCGTCCAAGATTTGGGACGCAGTTCATTCACAAATCAGTCTGCCAGCGGGCTTTTCTGTGCGTCGGAAAATCTCGGCGTTGCGTGGCGTTACACGCGCGTCGCATCCTTGGGGCTCATGGTCATGCTCTGGAAGCGGTTCTCCATGTAGTCGTTATCGAAATACTTACCGTAGAACTGCGCGACGGGAATATCCGGCTCCGTGCCGTTGACGCGCTGGTACCAGTAGTCGAGCGACTGCAGCGTCATGACGCCGTCGACCAGCATAATGACGGTAAAAATGACGGTGGCCGAGTAGCGGCTCTTCCAGGGTATCTTGTTGATGAGCTTAAGCAGCCTCGGCAGCAGCAGCTTGATCCAGATGAGGCCGCCCAGGCCCCACAGGCAGGCAAAGCCCGTGCAGGTGCGTCCGCCCGTGAGGACCACGAGCGGATCGGGCAAACCGAACAGCGTTATGTGCGAGTAACTCCACGAGACCACGCCAAACGCGGTCTGCATAAACCAGCCCACGAACACCTCAAAGCTGGCGCCGAGCACAGCGCTCACCAGGAAAATGATGATGGGGTTCTTTTTATAGAAGCGGTTGAGCACCATGGTCATGAGCACGGCGCCAAATCCGTAGATGGGGCTGAAAGGGCCAAACAGCATGCCGGCGCGGTCCTGGTAGACGCCCGGTTCGTTGACCGTCATATGCCAGATGTCCTCCAAGATAAGTCCCAGTACGCAGCAGACGAAGAATACCCAGAACAGGTTGAAGTAGTTGAGCTTGATGTAGCCTTCGCCGGTCTCATCGCGGCCGAGCATGCCCTCGGCGGCGGCATCGCGGTCGAGCATCTCCTGCAGGCGGCGCTGCAGCTCGCGCTCCTGACGAAGCGTGGGGTCGACGGTGGCCGAAAGCGCGATGAGGATGCCGAGCTGAATAGCGGGACGCAGCAAGAAGGGCCCGATACCCTGGAGCATCACGTCGACCAAAAGCTCGACGACGGTAAACGCGATAAGGATATAGGACAGACGGGCGGCATTGCGGCGCTGGTTCTTGATAAGGTCCAGGCCAAAGATGATTAGGATGACGGCACTTGCCGCCGAGAGCATGATGCCGGCGACGATAAGGCCGACCGCGATGAGCGTGTTGTCGCCGAGCTTGTCGGCGGCGTTTCCGTTGATGAGCGCGGTGATGACCTGCCACATAAAGGTGCCGACCGACGGGAGCGTGCCCACGCCGGACAGGATGCACAGGACGGCGTACACCTTAATGATAAGGGGAATCTTTTTGACCTCCGTGGCGCTGGGGACGCTGGGGTCGAGTTCGTTTCGATCCATACAGAACCTTTCTCGCTTTGTTGTAGGTTATAAGGATACGCCGCCGACCTGCCAAAAGACAGGACGAACGTCCCAATTGCAACTTTGTAATCCCCAACGGTGGACGCGGCGGCCATCTGGGGCCCGGGCGCTTGCACTGGACGGACCGATAAAATGTTTGGCCGCAAAACGGATCATTAGCTCGGTGGGCTTTTAAAAAGCGCTGCTCATGCGCTGGGGAGCGCGTCGCGCCGTGCGTATAATAAGGCGGGTAACGCCAAAATACGAGGCTCTGAGGGGATGCCATGTCTCAAGAAACCATCCGCGCGGCCGAGCGTGCCGCGGGACAGGTGAACGCCATGTCGACGTATGATCCGGACTCCGACCAGCTGCATGAGGAATGCGGCGTTTTTGGTGTTTGGGCGCCCGATCGCGACGTGGCTCGACTGACGTACTTTGGCCTGCGTGCACTGCAGCACCGTGGCCAAGAATCGGCGGGAATCGCCGTGGGTGACGGCGGTACGGTTATGGTCCGCAAGGATCTGGGCCTGCTCGACCGCGTGTTCTCCAATGCCGACCTGTCGACGCTCTCCGGTCAGCTGGCCGTGGGTCATGTGCGCTACGGCACCGCCGGTGCCAAGAGCTGGGAAGCCTCTCAGCCGCACCTCTCTACTATCAATAGCGTCATTATCGCGCTCGCGCACAACGGCACCCTCGTCAACACCGACGAGCTGCGCCGTCAGCTGATCGAGCTGGGCGTGCCGTTCCTCTCCAACTCGGATTCCGAGGTCGCGACCAAACTCATCGGCTACTTTACTCAGCGTACGGGCCATCTGCGCGAGGGCATTCGCAAGACCATGGAGCTCGTGCGCGGCGGTTATGCCATGACGCTCATCAACGAGCAGGCGCTCTACGCATTCCGCGATCCGCATGGCATTCGCCCGCTTGTGCTGGGCAAGCTGGTGGACGAGGGCCTGGACCAGGCCGATGCCGCATCCGTTTCGCAGCTGCCGTCGCAGGACGGCGCCGCGACGGTTGACGCCACCACCCATGTCACCCGCGCCGGCGGCTGGGTCGTTGCCTCCGAGACCTGCGCGCTCGATATTGTGGGCGCCGAGTACGTCCGCGACGTCCGTCCCGGTGAGATTTTGCGCATCAGCGCCGAGGGCCTTGTGTCCGAGCAGGGCGTGCCTGCTGCCGAAGAGCCTGCTAACTGCATCTTTGAGCAGGTCTACTTTGCTCGCCCCGATTCCATCATGAACGGCAAGAGCGTCTACGCCTGCCGTTATGACATGGGTCGTCAGCTGGCACATGAGGAGCCCGTCGAGGCCGACCTGGTCATCGGCGTGCCCGACTCCGGCCTGCCGCCCGCGGAGGGCTATTCGCACGAGAGTGGCATTCCCTTTGGCGAGGGCCTTATCAAGAACCGCTACGTGGGTCGTACGTTTATTGAGCCTACGCAGGAGCTGCGTGCCATGGGCGTGCGTATGAAACTCAACCCGCTGCGCGACAACATCGAGGGCAAGCGCCTGGTCGTCATCGACGACTCCATTGTGCGCGGCACCACCATGGTGCAGCTCGTCAAGATGCTGCGCAACGCCGGCGCCAAGGAGATTCACATCCGCATCAACTCGCCCGAGGTCATCTGGCCGTGCTTCTACGGTATCGATACCGACGTGCAGTCGCAGCTCATCAGTGCCAACAAGACGGTCGATGAGATCTGCGAGTACATTGGCGCCGATTCGCTGGCTTTTCTTTCGGTCGAGGGCCTGCTGAAGGTCATGCCCAAGGGCGGCTACTGCGACGCGTGCTTTACCGGTCGCTATCCCGTGGCGATTCCCGAGAGCTTTGGCCGCGACAAGTTTATGGAGGGCTTTAAGCCCCGCAACCTGGACAAGCCGCTGCACTTTGACGACGACGCCGTGATCGAGAAATACGACGACCGCAGCTGGGAAGAGGAGCACGGCGAGGCCTAAAACCTGCCATGTAGGGACAGGTTTATTTTGGTAGGTTTTACCTGCCGTTTTGTTGATTGGGCGGCGCGCGTTGCCAGGATGCGCGCCGAATCGAGGGCAACTATGAGCACTGTTTGGCGCGCTCGCGACAAACAGTAGCGGGAGAGGAAGGCTCAGATGAGCGACAGCAAGCATGTGACATATGAGGATGCCGGCGTCGACACCGCCGAGGGCGGCCGCGCCGTCGACGCTATTAAGCAAATGGTCAAGGACACCAACCGTCCCGAGGTCATCGGCGGTATCGGTGGCTTCGGTGGCCTGTTCTCGGCCGCCGCGCTTAAGGATATGGAAGACCCGATCCTGATCAGCGGTACCGACGGCGTGGGCACCAAGCTCGTGCTCGCCCAGATTATGGACCGTCACGAGACGGTGGGCCAGGACCTGGTCGCCATGTGCGTCAACGATATTCTGGCTTCGGGTGCCGAGCCGCTGTTCTTCTTGGACTACGTCGCCATCGGCCACATCGAGGCCGAGCACATGGCAAAGATCATCAAGGGCGTGGCCGACGGCTGCAAGCTCGCGGGCTGCGCGCTCGTGGGTGGCGAGATGGCCGAGCACCCGGGCGTTATGGCCCCCGCCGATTACGACCTCGCCGGCTTTACCGTGGGCGTCGTCGACCGTCCCAAGATGCTCGATCCCGCGAACGTCCGCCCCGGCGACGTGATTCTGGGCCTGCCTTCCACCGGCGTGCACTCCAACGGCTACTCGCTCGTGCGTAAGGTCATTGGCGTCGACGGCATTAAGCCGGGCACGCCCGAGGCCGTCGCTAAGGCCGAGGAGCTGAGCCGTCCGCTCGAGGAGCTCGGCGGCGCATCGCTCGCTGACGCCCTGCTGGCTCCCACGCGCATCTACGTCAAGCCGATTCTGGAGCTGCTGCGCGGCGGCGCCAACGTGCACGCCATCGCCCACATCACTGGCGGCGGTATTACCGAGAACCTCAACCGCGCGCTCGCCGACGACGTCGACGCCGTGGTCACCCGCAACGGCGCCGAGATGGGCTGGGACGTTCCGCCCGTCATCACCTACGTGTCGCGCCAGGCCGAGCTCGCGCCCAACGAGGCATGCAAGACCTTCAACATGGGCGTTGGCCTGTGCCTGATCGTCGCCTCCGAGGACGAGGCCGCGGTTACCGAGGCCCTGGTCGCGCTGGGCGAGAAGCCGTTCCGCGTGGGCGAGTGCGTCGAGGGTTCCGGTAAGGTCGTGTACTCCGATGAGCGATAACGATCAGATGGCTGCTAGTGAGGGCCTGGGCTTTGTGCCCTACACCCGTCCGACCGGCACCGATACGGCAGAGCCGCTCAAGATCGGTGTGCTCATCAGCGGTTCGGGTACCAACCTGCAGGCGCTGATCGATCTGATCGCCGCCGGCAAACTCAATGCTTCGATTGAGCTTGTGGTCTCGAGCCGTCCTTCGGCCAAGGGCCTGCAGCGTGCGGAGCGTGCGGGCATCCAGACACTCACGCTGTCCAAGGATGTCTATGCCGACCCCATCGCGGCTGACGAGATCATCGCGCACGAGCTGCTCGAGCGCGGTTGCGAGTATGTGGTCATGGCCGGCTACATGCGCATGGTGCACACGCCGCTGCTGGCGGCGTTTCCCAATCGCGTGGTCAATTTGCATCCGGCGCTGCTGCCGAGCTTTACCGGCGCGCATGCGATCGACGATGCCTTTGCGCGCGGCGTCAAGGTGACCGGTGTGACCGTGCATTTTGCCAACGAGATTTACGACAACGGCCCCATCATCGCCCAGCGCGCGCTGGCTGTTGAGGAGGGCTGGGATGTCGACACGCTCGAGGAGCACATCCACGCGATTGAGCACGTGCTGTATCCCGAGGTCGTGCAAATGCTCGCCGACGGCCGCGTCCACGTGCTGGAGAGCGGCAAGGTGGCAATTGACCCGGCACGTTAGTCGTGTGTAAGAGCGTTCATTGAGCGTTCTTTGGGACGTAAACGATCTAGAAAATCTGACAGGGCCTCGTCCGCGAGCGGGCGGGGCCCTTTTGTGCGGTCTGCTCTATTTGCTATACTGCTAGCAAGTAGAGAGGAGCCACTATGGGTACAGCAACGGTGCAGCTCAACACGCGAATCGACCCTATGCTCAAGGCCGGTGGCGATGCGGTCCTGACTCGTAATGGGTTGGGGCCGAGTGACGCCATTCGTGCGCTTTGGACCTATCTTGCCGAACATCAAACGTTGCCGGGATTTATGGTGACGGATGGGTGCGAGACGTCTCGTGCGAAGAGTCTTGCCGAGCAGGGGTGTGGCCTGGCTTTTTCCTCATTGGGATTGAGCGCGTCGGATTTTGCGCCAGGCGAATCATCGGCGGAAGACTGGGATGCCGTACGCGATGATATGTATGATGCGATGATTGCCGACATAGAGGTGAATTGCCGATGATTGCGGCGAAACGACTCTTGGTAGACACGAACGTTTGGCTCGATTATTACCTGCAAGAGGGAGCGTTTGGCGAAGCGACGAGATTGGTTGAGCTGGCCGAAGCGGGAAAGATCGACCTTCTGTACGCGCCAACGACGGCAAAGGACCTGTTCTATATCTTGCCTCGGCGTCTCGCTCGGCGGAACGTGAATGGGGATAACGCGTCGTTCATTCCGGCTGCGTGGGCCTGTATCGAGCATATGATGCAGGTGGCAACGGCCTCTCCGCTTTCGTTGGCGGAGTGCGAGATGGCGCGCATGCTCGGCAAGCGTATGCCTGACCTCGAGGACAATCTCATCATTGCATCGGGCGATACGGCGGATGTCGACTATGTTGTCACGAGCGACCGACGCATGTTGGAGGTGATGCCCGAGGTATGCCTGACGCCCGCGCGCGCACTCGAGCTCATCGGGATCCTCGGCTAACCTTGCATACTCCGTTTCGCTATCATATTGAGCATTGTGGCCCTCATGCAACTTTGGAGGACGGTATGGCGGATAACGAAGCGCTGTTTACGCCTGAGCTGGTGTTTTTTGATTGGGAGTGTGCGACGCCGGGTGAGGTGTTTGCGCAGCTCGAGAGTGAGCTTGCTCCGCGCGGCTACATTGCCGACGGTTGGCTCGACGCCGTTCGCACGCGCGAGGATGCCTATCCCACGGGTCTTGCCATGCCGGCGGCAAACATTGCCATTCCGCATACCGATCCGGGGTTTGTGGCCAAGCCCTATATCGCGGTGGTGAAGCCCGCCGCGCCCGTGACATTTAACGCTATGGCTGGCATGGGCGCTCCGGTGCCGGCGCAGATCGTCATCAATCTGGGCATCGCCGAGCCGGGCGGCCAGGTCGAGGCCCTGCAGGCGCTCATGAATATCTTTATGGATGCCGACGCCGCGGCCGACGTGCTCGGCCAGACCACGCCGCAGGGCATGGTCGACGCCATCCGCCGCCACTTCTAAGGTGCCGGCTGCCAGAGCTGTCCCCTTTGCACCAAAATGGTGCAGATTAACCTGTCCCCAATGCACCAAGCGTGCCGCGGGGGCTGCGTTGTGACACAATGGCGTTTGTTCGATTCGTTATGCGAAAGGCCAACTATGGCAAATAAGAAAAAGAACCCCGCACCCGAGCCGACGCCCGAGCAGCAGGCTCGCGCCGCCTCCAGCTCTCGCAAGAAGCAGCGCAAGACCCGCGTGTCCAAGACCGTCAAGATCGTTCTGGTGGTCATCGGCGTGCTGGCAATGCTGCTTTCCGTCTCGGCCATGGCGTGCTCCGGCCTGATGTCGCAGGCAGAGGATACCTCGGGCTACAAGCTTACCGGCGGTGTAGCTGCCACTATCAACGGCACCAACCTCACCGAGGACACCGTGACCAAGCAGATCATGAGCATGCGCACGTCCTACGGCTACACCAAGGACAAGGACTGGGCACAGTATCTGGTCGACAACGACCTCACGCCCAAGAAGTACCGCAAGCAACTCATCGACTCCTACACGCAGCAGATTCTGCTTCAACAGGCACAGAAGGAGAACGGCGTGACGGTGTCGGACGAGGAGGTCGAGAAGGCTTGGAAGGACGCGTGCAAGAGCGCGGGCGGTGCCAAGGCCTTTAAGAAGACCCTTAAGACCTACGGCTACACCGAGGACACCTACAAGGACTCGCTCAAGGAGAGCCTGGCGCAGCAAAAGCTTAAGGATGCGGTAGCGCCCACAAGCAAGCCCAAGGACAGCGAGATTGTCGATTACATCAACGAGAACCTGTCCAACTACAATGACGCCCGTCGCTCGTCGAACATCCTGATCAAGGTTGATTCCGACGCTTCCGACGAGGACAAGGCTGCCGCCAAGGCCAAGGCGCAGGAGTGCCTGGACAAGATCAACTCCGGTGAGCTGAGCTTTGAGGACGCCGTTGAGCAGTACTCCGAGGACACCGGTTCCAAGGAAAAGAAGGGCGATGTGGGCTGGGATAAGCTCACCACCTTTGTCGACAGCTACCAGACGGCGCTCGAGGGGCTCAACAAGGGCGACGTGAGCGAAGTCGTCGAGTCGACCTATGGCTACCACATCATCAAGTGCACCGACTACTTCCATGTCGATAGCCAGGTCGATGACATCAAGCAGGTGCCCAAGGACATCAAGAAGTACGTTTCCAACGTGGTGAAGACGCAGGCGGCCAGTACTGCATACAGCGAGTGGTTGGAGCAGTACAAGAAGGATGCCGACATCACCGTCAACCCCATGCCCAAAGACGTGCCATACAACGTCAGTCTGAAGGGCGTCACCGAGAGCTCGACCGACGATTCGTCGACGACTGAGTAATCATGGGGCGGTGCTCGCGCGAGTGCCGCCCACGCTATTAGAGAGGATTTGCAGATGACCAACGAAGAGCTGCAGAAGGAAATGATCGCGGCCATGAAGGCCAAGGACAAGGTTCGCCTGTCCATCATTCGCCAGGTTAAGGCCGAGGTGAAGAATATCGAGGTCAATGAGCGCCGCGATGTGACCGAGGAAGACGTCAACAGCATGATCAAGCGTCTGATCAAGCAGACGAGCGAGACGCTGGAGATGTCCATCAAGGCCGGCACCGACCAGGAGCGTACCGACAACCTGACCGAGCAGGTCAAGATTCTGGAGAGCCTGCTGCCCGCGCAGGTTTCGGGCGAGGAGCTCGAGGCTCTGATCGAGCAGGTCATCGCCGAGCTGGGCGCCACGTCCAAGAAGCAGATGGGCCAGGTTATGGGTGCACTCGGCAAGGCCACTGGCGGCAACTTCGATAAGCCGGCCGCGGCAAAGATCGTCGGAGCCAAACTCGCGTAATTTGTTATGCGGTTTTACCAAACCGCATAACGGCTCGACGCTGCAAACCCGTACACACGGCAATCTGACGTTCAATTTCAAGGGCGCGACCATAAGGTCTGCGCCCTTTCATTTCACGTCACCTTGCTCGCGTGTACGGGTTTTCGCTGACTTATGCTCAACAAGGACGGTTGTACTATTTTCGGCGCTCATTGGGGACAGACTTAAATGAGTGCCCAATGAGCAGGTACTCATTTAAGTCTGTCCCCAATGAGTGGGTGGAAGATTGCGGGTTCTTTACGGGAATGTAGTGTGGGCTGCGGAAACGTGGTTCTTTCCGTACAATAGTTCAACTCGTGTAAACGCAGGGAAGGGACATTCATGGCAGACATGATCGAGATCAAGCATCTCAACAAGTACTTTGGCGACCTGCATGTGCTCAAAGATATCAATCTCACCGTCAAGCGCGGCGAGAAGCTCGTAATGATCGGGCCTTCCGGCTCGGGCAAGTCGACGCTCATCCGTTGCGTCGACTATCTGGAGGAGCCCACGTCGGGCGAGGTCGTCATCGACGGTACGCCGCTTACCAAAAAGAATCACCTGGAGATGGCTCGCAAGTATAGTTCCATGGTGTTTCAGCAGTTCAACCTGTATCCCAACATGACGGTGCTGGGCAACCTGACGCTCGCGCCCATCAAGCTACAAAAGAAGAGCAAGGAGGAGGCGACCGAGATCGCCATCGCCGCGCTCAAGCGCGTCGGCATGGCGCATAAGGCCGGCGAGTATCCGCAGAACCTCTCGGGCGGTCAGCAGCAGCGCATCGCCATCGCCCGTGCCCTGTGCACCAAGCAGCCCATCATCCTGTTTGATGAGCCGACCTCGGCGCTCGACCCCGAGATGGTCCAGGAAGTCCTTGACGTTATGATTGAGCTCGCGCAGGAGGACATCACCATGATCTGCGTGACGCATGAGATGGGCTTTGCGCGCCAGGTGGCCGACCGCGTCATCTTTATGGAGGACGGCCGCATTCTGGAGGAGGGCACGCCCGAGCACTTCTTCGATAACCCCGAGAACCCGCGCTGCCGCGAGTTCCTGTCCAAGATTCTGCACTAGGCGCGGTGATGGACATGACGGATATGACGAGGGCGGCCGTGTCGCGCCGTCACTTTTTGCAGCTGGCTGGCGCCGGCATGCTTGCGCTGACGGGGACCGCGCTTACCGGTTGCGGCAACTCTACCAGCGGCGAGGGCTCCGACAAGGGGTCCAAGCTTGCGGCCATTAAGTCGCGTGGCCATCTGAATGCCGGCGTTAAGAAGGACGTTCCCGGTTACGGCTATTACGACACCGCCAAGGGTCGCTTTGAGGGCATGGAAGTCGATTTGTGCTACCAGATCGCCGCTGCCGTCTTTGGCGTGAGCTACAAGGACGCCCGTGCCCAGGAGCTTGTCGAGTTTACCGACGTAACGCCCAAGACGCGCGGCCCGCTGATCGATAACGGCCAGCTCGATGTGGTTGCGGCGACCTACACCATCACCGACGAGCGCAAGAAGAGCTGGGATTTCTCGACGCCGTACCGTACCGACTACGTGGGACTCATGGTCAAGAAGCGTTCGGGCTTTACCTCGATTGAGGACCTGGACGGCAAGGTCATTGGCGTGAGCCAGGGTGCTACCACGCAGGGCCTGATCGAGCAGATGATCAAGGACAACGGCTTTAGCTGTAAGCCCGAGTTTAGGGCCTTTAGCGGCTATCCCATCATCAAGAGTTCCCTCGACGCCGGCAATATCGACGTCTTTGCCATGGACCGCTCCACGCTGGCCGGCTACATGAACGAGACCGTTGAGCTGCTGCAGCCCGAGGTCAAGTTTGGCGAGCAGGGCTACGGCGTGGCGACCAAGAAGGGCTGCGACCTTTCGGCCGTGGTCGATCAGGTGATTTGCGATCGCCTGGCCGACGGCTGGCTCGACCAAGAGGTCAAGACCTGGGGTCTTGTATAGGCGCATCGTCCAAGGAAGGAATCAAATGCTCGAAGGATTATTTGACGCCGACCGTTGGTCGACGACATTTCAAAACATGGGGCCCTTCTGGGAGGGCTTTGGCGTGACGCTACAGGTGGTCGTTGCCGGTCTGCTGCTGTCGCTGGTGCTGGGCACGCTGCTGGGCGTGTTCTCCACCACCCGTTCGCGCGTGCTGCGCGCCATAAGCCGCGTGTACGTGGAGTTTTACCAGAACACCCCGTTGCCCGTGCAGGTGCTCTTTATGTACATGGCCGGTCCGCAGTTTTTGCAAGCCATAACCGGTGCCGACCAGCCGGTGCACATCGCGCCGTTCGTGCTGGGCTTCTTGGGCGTGGGCCTGTATCACGCGGCCTACATTTCGGAGGTCATCCGCACCGGTATCGAGGCGGTTCCGCGCGGTCAGATGGAGGCGGCCCAGAGCCAGGGCTTCACCCGTGCCCAGGCGTACTGGTACATCGTGCTGCCCCAGACGTTCAAGATCATTCTGCCGCCGCTGTGTAACCAGGCACTCAACCTGGTCAAGAACACGTCGGTGCTGGCGCTTGTGGCCGGCGGCGACCTTATGTACCGCTCCGACAACTTTGTGAGTCTGTACGGTTACCTGCAGGGATACATCGTCTGCTGCCTTATGTACTTCATCATCTGCTTTCCGCTCGCCATGCTGGTGCAGTGGCTCGAGCGCCGCTCCAAGGAGCGTCCGCGCGGCGTGAGCCTGGCCGAGCTGGGGCTCGACAACGTAGAGGAGGCCTAGCGCATGGAAATCTTCAACGCGACCAACCTGCTCTACATTTGGGGCGGCTTTGTTAAGACGATCGAGATCTCGGCGCTGTCGATCTTTTTCTCGCTCATCTTTGGCACGGTGCTGGCGCTCGTTAAGAGCTATGCGCCCCGCCCGTTCCGTATTTTGGTGAGTGCCTATATCGAGCTGTTCCGCTGCACGCCGAACCTGCTGTGGATCCTTTTTATCTACTTTACGGTGCAGGGTTTGGATATTGTGATTTCGACCATCGCCTTTACGCTGTTTACCAGCGCTGTTATGGCCGAGATTGTGCGCGGCGGTCTCAACTCGATTCCGCGCGGCCAGTTTGAGGCAGCGCAGAGCCAGGGCTTTGGCTTCTTTGCCACTATGCGCTACATCATTCTGCCGCAGACGTTTAAGACGATCATTCCGGCGCTGTTTAGCCAATGCACGACCGTCATTAAGGACAGCTCGTATCTTTCGGGCATTAACGTGGCCGAGCTCATGTACACGGCAAACGTCGTGATGGCCCATGCGATCGACCTGTCGCAGGTGCTTATGCTCTACGGCCTGGTGTTTGCGATGTACTTCGTGCTCAACTTTGGTATCTCGTTGCTGGTGAGGGCATATCAACGCCGCATCGTGGCCGCATAGTCCTGCTTCCCCAAGCACGGCACCTTGCCCCTCAATCGTCGCTTGCGTACATTTAGTACGCGGCGCTCCTCTTTCGGGGCAATCTGCCGCACTTGGGAAACCAGGACGGTCGTAAGTGACAAAATGGGAATCAGGAATTGCCTTTTCTCATTTGTTAGAAAGGAATCGCGATGAGCGATCTGGAGAATAAGAAGAATCCTGTGGTCATTACCATCGCGCGCGACTTTGGCGCCGAGGGCCACGAGATTGGTCGCATGCTTGCCGACGAGTTGGGGATTCCGCTGTATGACAACGAGCTGCTGGTGCGTGCGTCGCTGCGCGCGGGCGAGTCGCTCGATAAGATGGCCGCCTATGATGAGCGCCTGGCCGTGGAGAACATGGCGTTTCTGCCCGACCGCTACGATGCGCGTTCGTACTCGGATAAGTTGTTTCAAAAGATGAGCCAGGTGATTTTGGACCTGGGCGAGACCGAGAGCTGCATTATCGAGGGTCGCCTGTCCGATTACCTTCTGCGTAACAACCCCAACCACATTGCCGTGTTGGTGACCGCACCCTTTGAGGACCGCGTCGAGATTGTGCGCAAGAAGCGCGGACTTAACAAAAAGAAAGGTGCCAAGCTGGTCAAACAGCAGCAGAAGGCGCGCGAGGCGTTCTATAAGCGCTACAGCGCCGGCAAGTGGAAGATGACGAGCGGCAAGGACATCGTCGTCAACCGCGCCAAGCTGGGCCGCGAGGGCTGCAAGGACGTCATCGCCGCTGCCTACCGCTACAAGGTGGCTCAGCTCGAAGGCTAACCGGTCGAAACCACCACAAAGGGGACAGGCGCCTTTGTGGTGGTTTTTGTTTTAGGCCGAGGGGAAGGCCTTGGCGGCAGTGCCTATCCTCGGCTTTTGCATAGTCTCGATCTGTAACACCAAGCCAGCGAAAATGGCTCTAACTGTTACAGATTGAGATGAACCGTTCGGCCGTCAGCCCAACGTCTTGATCTGTAACACCAGGCGGCATATTTGGTCTCTAACTGTTACAGATTGAGATGCAGCGTGGCCGGCCGGCACAATATCTTGATCTGTAACAACTGCAGGGCTCAACGGACTCCAGCTGTTACAGATTGAGACAAAACGACCGGGCAAGTCCCAAACCACCACAAAGGTGCCTGCCCCATCGTGGTGGTTTGGGCGGCCGGCATAGAAAAAGTCCCCGCCGGGCGTGTGCTCGACGGGGACTTTGCCGTTTGATAGCTAGTGCTGTAGGTGATTACTCGCCCAGCAGGCTCTTGGTGATGGAAGCGGCGGCCTTCTTGCCGGCGCCCATCGCCAGAATGACCGTAGCGGCACCGGTGACGATGTCGCCGCCGGCCCAGATGCGGGGATCGGTGGTCTGGCCGGTCTCCTCGTCGGCGACGATGTAGCCCCACTTGTTGAGCTCCATCTTGCCGCCGATCTTCTTTGCGAAGGGGTTGGCGTTGGTGCCGATAGCCGAGATCGCGACGTCGCAGGGGATCTCCTCGATGGCGCCCTCGATGGGCGCCGGGCGACGACGGCCGGACTCGTCAGGCTCGCCGAGCTCCATCTTCTGGACCTTGACGGCGCACACGGAGCCGTCCTCGCCAGCGACAAACTCGAGCGGGGAGACGAGCGGCAGAACCTCGACGCCCTCGGCCTTAGCATGGTGCAGCTCGGCGCGACGGCAGGGCATCTCGTCCTCGGTACGACGGTAGGCGATGATGGCGTGCTCGGCGCCCAGGCGCTTGGCGGTACGGACGGCGTCCATGGCCACGTTGCCGCCGCCAAAGACGACGACGTTCTTGCCGTGCTTGGTGGGGGTGTCGTACTCGGGGAACTTGTTGGCCTTCATCAGGTTCACGCGGGTGAGGTACTCGTTCGCGAAGAAGACGTTGGGCAGGTTCTCGCCGGGGACGTTGAGGAACTTGGGCAGGCCAGCGCCGGTCGCCACGTAGATGGCGTCGAAGCCCTGCTCGAACAGCTCCTCGGCCGTGGCCATGTTGCCCACGACGGAGTTGTACTCAAACTTGACGCCCATGTCCTCCAGGCCATCAATCTCGCGCTTGACGACCGCCTTGGGCAGACGGAACTCGGGGATGCCGTAGACCAGCACGCCGCCGCCGGTAAAGAAGGCCTCAAAGACGGTGACGTCAAAGCCGTTGCGGGCGAGCTCGCCGGCGCAGGTGATGCCGGACGGGCCAGAGCCGACGACGGCGACCTTTTTGCCGTTCTTGGGGGCCATCTTGGGCGTGGAGGCGAGTTCGGGGCGGTCACCCAGGAAGCGCTCGAGCTGGCCGATGGCCACGGGCTCGGACTTCTTGCCACGGATGCACTTGCCCTCGCACTGGTTCTCCTGCGGGCAGACGCGGCCGCAGATGGCGGGAAGCATGGAGTCCTCGCGGATGGTATCGAGGGCGCCGCCGAAGTCCTTCTCGCGGATCTGCTCGATAAAGCGGGGGATGTTGATGTTGACGGGGCAGCCCTCAACACAGAACGGCTTCTTGCAGTTGAGGCAGCGCTCGGCCTCGGCCAGCGCCATCTCCTCGGTGAAGCCCTTGTCGACGGGGCGGAAGTCGCAGGCGCGCTCGGCAGCCGGCTCCTCGTTATCGGGGGTGCGGGGCGACTTCATATCGGCAACGAAACGACCGTTAACTAGTGGCATGCGCAGCTCTTTTCCTCATAGGCCTTGAGGGACTCGCCCTCTTCGGAACGGTAAGCGGCCTGGCGGGCACGAAGGTCATCCCAGTCGACCAGGGTGGCATCGAAGTCGGGGCCGTCGACGCAAGCGAACTTGGTCACGCCGCCCACCTCGACGCGGCAGCAGCCGCACATGCCGGTGCCGTCAACCATGATGGGGTTGAGTGACGCGGTGATGGGGGTGTCGTACTTCTGGGCGGTGAGGGTCGAGAACTTCATCATCGGAACGGGGCCGACGCAGAAGACCTGGCTCACGGCCTTGTCCTGCAGCAGGCGCTCCAGCGGAGCGGTGACAACGCCCTGCTCGCCGTAGGAGCCGTCGTCGGTGGTGATGTGGATGTGGTCCTCGTCGAGGAGCTCGCGGAACTGGTCCTCCATGAGCAGGAGGTCCTTGGTGCGGGCGCCCATGATGGCGTGCACCTCGTGACCGGTCTCGACCAGGTGCTTGGCGACCGGGAAGGCAATTGCCAGGCCGACGCCGCCGCCAATGACGGCGCAGGGGCCCTCGGCCATCTCGGTGGGAACGCCCAGCGGGCCCACGACGTCGCGCAGCGACTCGCCGGCCTCGTAGGTGGAAAGCATCTCGGTAGTCTTGCCGATCACCATGAAGATGAACTCGACCCAGCCCTCGTCACCGTTCCAGCCGGCCAGGGTAAACGGGACGCGCTCGCCCGTCTCGTTGGCGCGAACCATGAGGAACTGTCCAGCGTGCGCATGCTTGGCGATTGCGGGCGCCTCGATGCGGAACTTGAACACCTTCTCAGAGAACTGCGTCTTCTCCAGGATCTTATACATAGAACCCCTCTCTTGTTAGGGCGACCGAACCGTGCCTCCACGGAAATAGACGGCAGCCCGATTAGAACCGTACGCGCACAGGCGATGTGCAGACATACGGTGCAAATTATACCCTCATGGGCATGTCGCTTGCGTGTATCTTCGGCAGGTGGGAAAAGTGACCTGCCAAAAAGGGACAGGTTTATTTTGGTAGGTTTTATCAGGCAAAACGGCAAAGGGGGCCGGCTTCGCGCTTTGGTGAGGCCGGCCCCCTTTTGAGGCATTGCATATGTATGGCGGCGCAGGGTTTATTACGATGCGGCCGTTGCGGCGTTTCCGCACATAAAACCTGCCAAAATAAACCTGTCCCTTTTTGGTAGGTTTTAGTGCTTGCCGTTGGCGGAGGCGGCGCCGTTGACGTGGTCGCGGGCATAGATCACGCCGTGCACGATGGCGAGACCCGCGGCGTCGGCGGCGCGGGCGCAGGTGTCCTGGAAGTCATCGGCCTCGCGGGCGCGCAGCTGTTTGAGCACATAGTCTGCCACGGCCATCTTGCCGGGAGGGTTGCCGATGCCGGTGCGGATACGGCTAAAGTCGCGGCTGCCCATCTTGTCGATGATGGAGCGCAGGCCGTTGTGCCCGGCGTGGCCACCGCCCACCTTGACGCGCACGTCACCGGCGGGGATGTCGAGCTCGTCGTGAATCACGAGTAGCTCCTCGGCCTTGATCTTGTACTCGCGGCAGAGCTTGGAGATGGGGCCACCCGAGGTATTCATATACGACTGCGGCTTGACCAGCACGATCTGGCGCTTGCCACCCTCTTCCTCGGGATCGTTGATGTTGATGAGTGCGACCTCGGCGCCGGCCTGGTTTTTCCAGTACGTGACACCGGCCTGACGGGCCAGCTCATCGATCGCCTTAAAGCCGGCGTTGTGGCGGGTCTCGGCATATTCCTCACCCGGGTTGCCGAGTCCGGCAACCATGCGAATCTTAAGCGGCTGTGCAGCTGCCATGTTCATCCTTTCGTTGATTTGTCGCCTGCTATGGTGAGCGACCCTGTTGCCGCTGTCAAATGGAGGGCAATTGAGGTGAGTTGAGGGCGTTTGAGCGGTTGCAGGAAACCGGGGTGGACAGTTAGTTCAGATTTGTATAAAGCAAGAGGCTCTCGGCTGCCAAAATCGGAGACATGGAGCCGTTTCGGTGCTTTGGGGCGCACGTTTTGCGCTATTTCGAAGCCATTCGAGCCTTTAAATGAGGTGATTGGCCCCGAGATGGCAGCAAAGCGCCTTGAAATAAGCCGTCTGTTTATACAAATCTGAGCTAACTGTCCAGCCTTGCTCGGCGATGTTGTCGAGATACGCTTTCTAGACCGGCGCGAGGCCGATTCCGGCCCGAAGGGCGTTGAGCCATGCGGCTTGACGTTTGCGATAACCCTTGATGCGATAGCGGAACCGAACCCCAGCGAGTCGATGCATCATTTGTGCGAAGGCTTCGAGCGCAACAAGGTCTTTCATTTGGTCGCGATTGATAACCAGGACGTGGATGCCCATTGCCTTGAGTCCATTATTTCGATTGCCATCGTGGATGCGAGCATTTTGAAGCTCATGCCCAATTCCGTTGTATTCGTTGTCGACTCCGGCTGCCGGGCAATATAGGTCGCAGATGGCATAGGGGATGCCTGAGGACATGTTGACCGCAAGAGTGTCGAAGTCGATTCGATGGTTGAGTAGCAGGCCTCCCATGGGCAGGCTGCAGCATCCGAATCCGCCAAAGCGCATGGGCGCGCCCAGGACGGCGAACATTAAGGACTCCGCTGGGGATGCGGATCCTGCTCGGGCGAGTCTGACGGCCGTGCGAAACGAGGCGTAGGAGCTACTTTTGGCAAACTGTGCGACTGCCTCGAGCTCATTTATGGTTGTGGCAGGCTCGCATTTGTAGTGCGCCTGTTCGTAGCGGGTTTCGTCTTGCTTTCCGGGTGCCGGCTGGCCGCCATGACAATCAAGATCGTCCATCGCTTCGGAGCTACCGGCCTTGGGCCACGTGTCGTCGTGGGCGATGGGGTTGGTTATCTCGGGCGGAAGGGAGTAGGACCCCAGCAGCTCCATGAGAAGCATCAGGACTTTGGCTACAGGCTCATTCCTAGAGCACAACATGGCTGTCATGGCGGGAGACGTTGCGTAGATGTCAGCTTCGATGTGCATGATTGCTTCCGCGGGAAGCGGGGCGGTGACGCTGTGCTGGAGAAGACGTCCGTCGGGCCGTCTGTTGTTGCCGCCGGCAACAAGGAGATCTAGGCGCTCGGAGTCGTCTTCGCTCCAGGCGTCAAGCATCGCAAGAGCTACAAAGTCTATGGCGTCCTTGTTGGGAACACAACTTGCAAGGGCTTGTGCCTGTTGCCTGTCATCGATGATGCCCCACGGAAGCGCAGAGTACGCCCGTCGAGCGCGGCGAATTGCGCGGAGGGCGGAGAAATGTGAGATCACAGTGGTCATAGCTATAAAGTACTAAGCCGTCGGCGAAATGATGCAGCCGTGGCGTTCTTTTCGCTCAAAGGGGCGTCGTGCGCCGCAGACGGTAGCAGATCGTGCGAGGGGCCTTGAAAAAGCGGGGCTCAGGGCGCTTGTTTGACCTTGGAGGCATGGATCGAGATAGGTGTTGGACAGTTAGTTCAGATTTGTATAAGGCGACTGAAGCGTTCCGCCATTGTCGAAGGGTTCGGTGGGCAAAATAGAGTGAATGGCATAGTGAAGACGTCCATAAGAGGAGAGATTGGCCGAGATTATGCCGGCAGGTGAACCTTTGGCGCATCAAGTGGTCCATGTGGGCGCCCAAGAAAATACAAATTTGAACTAATTGTCCAGGGAAGGTTGGCGAGGGATAGAAAAAGGGTCGGAAGCGAGCTTCCGACCCTTTAAAAGCATCAAAGATGATGCGATGCGTGGCAGGCTACAGCGCGAAGTCGCCGCCGACGAGCGTGGAGACGGGCTCCTCGTGGTAAACGGCGGAGATGGCCTGAGCGAACTCCTCGGCGACCGAGATAGTCTTGATCTTGCCGCCGACCTCGACGGGGATGGCGTCGGTGACGACGCACTCGACGATGGGGGCATCGTTCAGGCGCTCGATGGCCGGACCGGAGAAGATGCCGTGGGTGGCGCAGACGTAGATGTCGCCGGCGCCCATAGCCTTGAGCTCCTTGACGTTGGCGCACAGGGTGCCAGCAGTGTCGATCATGTCGTCGTTGATGATGCAGGTCTTGCCCTTGATGTCACCGATGATGCCCATGACCTCGGCGGCGTTGTGGCGCGGACGGCCCTTGTGGGCGATGGCCAGGTCGCAGCCGAGCATGTCGGACAGCTTCTTGGCGGCCTTGGCGCGACCCACGTCGGGGGAGACGACAACCAGGTTGTCGGTGTCGAAGTGCATGTCGTTGTAGTACTGGCCAAACAGCGGCAGTGCGGACAGGTGGTTAACCGGGATATCAAAGAAGCCCTGGATCTGGCCCTGGTGCAGGTCGAGGGTGATGATGCGGTTGACGCCGGCACGCTCGAGCAGGTTGGCGACGAGGCGGGCGGTGATGGGCTCGCGCGGGCCGGCCTTGCGGTCCTGGCGGGCATAGCCGTAGTGGGTGATAACGGCGGTGATGGAGCGGGCGGATGCGCGCTTGGCAGCGTCGGTGGCGATGAGCAGCTCCATGAGCATGTCGTTGACGTTGCCGCCGGCCACGGACTGAATCAGGAAGACGTCGGCGCCGCGGACGGTCTCGTCGTAGCGGGCGTAAATCTCACCATTGGCGAACTGCTTTAGCGTAAGGCCCGAAAGCTCGACCCCAAGGTACTCAGCAATCTTCTGAGCGAGGGGACGGTTGGAGGAACCGGAATACACGCGGATGGACTTGCGCATATTCTCCGACTTCTCGGGATCATTAATCGGCATTACCCTTCTCCTTTATATCGAATGCCATATAGATGCCTTGTTGCATTGTAACCGCGCGGCGGGGTTTATCGAGTCTTGATAACGTCTTTACCGTCAACGGACACGAACCGACCACTCATCCGGCCGCGCGGGTCAGCATAGAAAAAGGAGCCGTCCCCATGGGAACAGCTCCTTAGATGCTTGGTAAAACGTTATACCTCGTCGTCCTCGTGCAGACGGCGGCGATAATCGGCGGCCCAGCCCTCAATATTTACCTGACGGGCGCGGCCCAGGCCGAGTGCGTCGGCCGGGACCGGCTCGGTGATGACGGAGCCGGCGGCCACGAGCGCGCCGTCGCCAATCTGGGCGGGCGCGACCATCATGGTGTCGGAGCCGATGAAGGCATCCTTGCCGATGACGGTCTTGTGCTTGTGTACGCCGTCGTAGTTGCAGGTGATGGAGCCCGCGCCCACGTTGACGCCGGAGCCCATGGTGGTATCGCCGATGTAGGACAGGTGCGGCACCTTGGAGCCCTCGCCGATCGTAGACTTCTTGATCTCCACGTGCGTGCCGGCTTTGGAGCCGTCGAGCATGTGGGTGCCCGGGCGCAGGTAGGCGCGCGGGCCGCAGTCGACGCCGTTCTCGATGACGGCCTCGATGGCGATGGTCTCATCGATGGTGCAGCCGCTGCCGACGGTGGTGTCGGTGAGGCGGCTGTTGGGGCCGAGCTGGCACTCCTTGCCCACGGTGACGCGGCCGATCAGGTGCGTCTGCGGCCACACGATGGTGTCGCGGCCGATGACGGCGTCGGGGCCGATCCAAGCCTGCGTGGGGTCGATGAAGGTAACGCCCTCGGCCATCCAGTGCTCGTTGATGCGGTCGCGCGCGATGGCGGTGAGCTGTGCGAGCTGGATGCGGCTGTTGACGCCCAGACCGTCGCGGTAATCATCGCAGTGGAAGATGGAGACCGCCTGGCCGTGGCCTTTGAGAATTCCGAGCATATCGGGCAGGTAGTACTCGGACTGCGCGTTGTCGTTGCCGATCTCGTCAATGTGGGCGGCGAGCTGCGCGCCGTCGAAGGCGTAGCAGCCGGCGTTGCACTCGAGCAGCGCGGCGGCCTGCTCGGGCGTGCAGTCCTTCTGCTCGATGATGCGCTCGATCTGGCCGTCGGCGCCCAGCTTGATGCGGCCGTAGCCGAAGGGGTCGGGCGGGGTCATGGTCATGACGGTGCAGGCGAGCTCGCCAGTGGCGACGGTCTGCGCGAACTTGGCGACGGTGTCGGCGGTGATGAGCGGCAGGTCGCCGTTGAGCACGACGACCGGGCCTTGCGCGATGCCGCAGGCCTCGAGCGCGACCTTTACGGCGTGGCCGGTGCCCAGGCGCTCGGTCTGCTCGACGCACTCGACCTTGGTGGCGCTGTTGGCGTAGGCGCCGTCGATGAGGGCGCGCATCTCGTCGGCGTGGCTGCCGATGACAACCACGACGCGGCTGCAGCCGGCCTTGATGGTAGCGTCGACGATCCACTGGACCATGGGCTTACCCAGGATCTTGTGCGAAACCTTGCAGTGGTTCGACTTCATGCGGGTGCCCTCGCCGGCAGCGAGGATAATTGCGGTTGCGTCCATGTGATCTCCTGTTACGTTATAGAGACGTGTGTTTGGAAACGATACACGGCGCAATATGATACCGCAGGCATATGACGAGCGCGTAACGATTGGTTTGCGGCGGTTGAGGCTTGCGCCGCCGGCGTGGCGTTTGCACTGCTTGCGTGCGGCGTTGGCGGTGCTGCGGAGCTGTTGTTTGAGCGAGGGGACGGGGGTGCCCGTGGACAACATACGAGAGGAGTTTGGCGGCGAGCCCGTCGCGGCATTCTCGATGTCGCATCCGGCTGTGCCGGCACTCTATATAGTGCTGACGCTGGGGCTCACTATGTTCTCGATGCAGCCGGTACTGATTGCGCTGTCACTTGCGGGCGGGCTGGCGTATGGATTTGCGACGCGTGGGGCTGCCCGCACGCTGGGCGCGCTCCGCTGGCAGCTGCCGGTGATTTTGATCGTCGCGGTGCTCAATCCGCTGTTTAGCGCCTCGGGCTCGACGGAGCTGTTCCGTATTGGCATGCGCGCGGTGTATCTGGAGAGCATGGTATACGGCCTGTGCATGGGCGGGCTGTTTGTGGCGAGCGTGTTGTGGTTTGAGGCGGCGGCATCGATGCTCGAATACGACAAGGTACTCGCGCTGCTGGGCAATGCCGCGCCGGTGATTGCGCTCATGATCTCGATGTGCATGAGGCTTATCCCGCAGTTTTTGCGCCGCGGTCGTACGGTGCTGGCGGTGCAGGATGCGATTGATGTGCCGGGCAGCGCGCCGGCCGACCCCGTGCGTTCGCGTTTGCGGGCATCGAGTGTGTTGATGGGCTGGGGCATGGAAGATTCGCTGGAGCGCGCGGACGCGATGCGCTCGCGCGGGTGGGGTGCCGCGACGCGTCGTACGACGTATGCGCGGTATCGACTGGGGTGCAGCGACGTTGCCGCGCTGGTCGGGCTCGCGCTGCTTGGTGCTGCCGCGGTGGCGGTGGCGTGGACCGCGACGACGCAGTATTCGTTTTATCCGCAGCTCTCGGTGCCGGCGCCGTGGCCGGGCTATGTCGTGTACGCTGCCTGGATGGTGCTGCCTTGCGCGTTTCATGCGATTGATGAGAAGAGGTTTGGCTGATGGCTCGGTTGGATAGGGGCCCGGTGTCGGGCGCGGCGTGCGGCCCGGATATTCCGGCGATTGAGGTGCAGGGCCTTGGTTTTGCCTATCCCGGGGCCGAGGCACCGGTGCTCGAGGGGCTTGATTGGCGTGTTCCCCAAGGTGCATTTGCGCTGCTTGTTGGCGGTACCGGTTCGGGTAAGTCGACGCTGCTGTCGCTGCTCAAGCCCGAGATCGCTCCGGCGGGCGAGCGCACTGGTGATGCGCGCGTGCTGGGCGAGAACGTTGCCGACATGGACGTGCGGGCATCGGCGGAGCGCGTGAGCTATGTGTTCCAGGATCCCGAGAACCAGATCGTGTGCGAAACCGTGTGGCACGAGATGGCGTTTGGCCTGGAAAACTTGGGGCTAGCACGTGATGAGATGCGCCGTCGCGTAGCTGAGACCAGCTATTTCTTTGGTCTGGAGGACTGGCTTCATCGCGATACCGATACGCTTTCGGGCGGCCGCAAGCAGCTGCTGTCGCTTGCCGCCGTCCTGGCGCTGTGTCCGCGTGTGCTGCTACTCGACGAGCCCACGTCTCAGCTCGATCCCGTTGCCGAGAAGAATTTTCTGCACGCGCTGTTTCGTGTGAATCGCGAGCTGGGCTGCACGGTTGTTGTGGCTACGCATCAACCGCGCCCAATGCTCGAGTATGCGACGTGTGCGTACCGGATTGAGGACGGTCGCGTGCGCGAGGTGGCGGATATGGCTTCTTTGGGGCGTCGAGAATCGCTGTTTTCCGACGACATGTTGGGGTGGGGTGCCGTCCGATGTGCAAAAAACGGAGTATTCAGCAGGCGTGAGGACAATTTGGGCTCTCTGGAGCCGCCCGGGGACGTATCGAGCGCGAAAAAAAGTTCGGAATTGGACAAATCGTCCGAATTTGTGGCGCAAACGTCGCTCGAGAACGGCTCGGAAGCCTTCCCGCGCACGGATGGGAGCAGAATACTCCAAAAAATGCACGGCGGGTCGGCTACCACCCTGGCAGGGAGCTGGTTTCGCTACGATCGCGCGGGCGGTTGGGTTCTGCGCGGGCTCGACGTGGCGTTTTCGGCCGGTGCGGTGCATGCGATCGTGGGCGGCAACGGATGCGGTAAGTCGACGATGCTCTCGGTGCTGGCGAAGACCGCCAAGCTGCAGCGCGGTCGCATGGTGCGCGGAGCGGCCTCGGCGGCGCTGCTGCCTCAGAACCCCAAAGCATTGCTGGTTGCCGAGACGGTTCGCGATGAGCTGATGGAATGGGCCTCGACCTGCGGATATGACGAGAACTTGGCGCGGGAGCGTGCGGCGAGCTTGGGGCTGTCGGGTCTGGATGGGCGCCATCCGTACGATCTTTCGGGCGGACAGCGTCAGCTGCTTGCGTTGGCAAAGCTGCTGTTGATCGGCCCCGAACTGCTATTGCTCGATGAGCCCACCAAGGGTTTGGACCTGGCCAGCCGCCGCACCATCGCCCGCGCCCTGCGCGACCATGCGCAGGCTGGCGGCACCGTCGTCATGGCGACGCACGACCTGGACTTTGCCGAGCAGGTTGCCGATGACATTTCCATGATGTTTGATGGCGAGATCGCCTGCATGGAGCCGCCGACCGACTTCTTTGCCGACAACGTGTTTTATAGGGCGTGATGGGATGGCGGATTATCGCATCGTGCGCCTACTCGCAAAACTGGAGATACCGCTGCTGCTGGCGGTGCCAGCCGTGATGGCTGCGGCGTTGCTGGCGGGCGTTGAACAGGCGGCACTTGCCATGCTTCTCGTGGTGGCGCTGGTGCTCGCGCTGTTCTTTGCGGGTTACGAGGCGTCGCGCCCGGGACTGCGCCAGATTATGCCCACGCTGGTTCTGGCGGCGTTGGCTGCGGCGGGGCGTATTCTGTTTGGCCCCATTCCCGACTTTAAACCGGTGAGCGCCATCGCCATCATCGCAGGGGCGACGCTCGGACGCCGCAACGGCTTTATGGTTGGAGCGCTGGCGGCACTGACCAGTAATTTCTTTTTTGGACAGGGCATGTGGACGCCGTGGCAGATGTATGCCTGGGGGCTGGTTGGCTATGTTGGCGGCGCGCTAGCGTATGCGGGTGCGTTCGACCGCGTCGACGGCACCGTGCGCATGCCAGCACTGCTGGCGTACGGCTTTGCGTCGGGCCTGCTCTATGGCGTCGTGATCAACGCATATGACATCATTGGTTTTGTACAGCCGCTTACTTGGGCGGGTGCCGTGGCGCGTCTTGCCACGGCAGTGCCGTTCGATATTACGCACGGCCTTGCGACCTGCGTGTTTTTGGCCGCCTTGTACAAGCCTTGGTGCCGTCGCATTAACCGTGTCGTCGTGAAATACAGGCTGTAGGGCTGGTTGCGTCGGGGCGGGAATCAATACTGCCGAAGTGTCATTTCAAAACTATGCCGGTTTACGGGGCTAGATTGGCGCAGGCAGACCATGCCGGCTTTTTTCGAAATAGAGTAAGCCGTTCACCTGCGGTTTTATTATCTCGGAATTGCGTATGGTTGGGGGTTCGCGATTCAGCCCCGTAAACCGGCATAGTTTTGGAATGGCCGGCTGATATGACGGGCATCGTGGCCCTCAGAGAGCCAAATTGATCCATTTTCTTCCGTCCCCAGATGTCCCCAGGGAATCAGTTGACGGCGCTTGCCACGAAACTGGCCCATCTACTACGTTTAGCTTGATACTCCCGACCATGACCGCGTTTTATGAAAAACCGCAGGCTTTCTACCTGCGGTTTTCTTTTTGCGTTGTTCGCTGTGGTTGAGGGTGGTGGCTTAAACGTAGTAGATGGGCGTGTTTCGTGGCGGATGGGTCACGCGGACACCCTCACGAGGCCCAAAATGATCCGTTTTCCTTCGTCTCCGGGGGCAGCTGGAGCTAGAGCTCCAACGTAAGGGTGACGGGGCAGTGGTCGCTGCCGAAGATGTCGCCGCGGATGCCGGTGTCGCGTACGTTGTCGGCGATTGCGTCGCTTACCAGGAAGTAGTCGATGCGCCAGCCGGCGTTGTTCTTGCGGGCATTAAAGCGATAGCTCCACCAGCTGTAGACGCCCTCGACGTCGGGGTTTGCCGCGCGCCAGGTATCGGTAAAACCGGCGTCGAGCAGCTCGGTAAACTTGCCGCGCTCCTCGTCCGAAAAGCCTGCGTTGCCGCGGTTGGACTTGGGGTTCTTAAGGTCGATCTCCTCGTGCGCCACGTTAAAGTCGCCGCAGGTCACGACGGGTTTGCCGGTCTCGCGCTCGAGCGCGTTCAAAAAGCCGCGGTAGGCGTCGTCCCACGCCATGCGCACGTCGATGCGGGCGAGTTCATTTTGGGCGTTGGGCGTATAGACGTCGACAAACCAAAACTTGTCGAACTCGAGCGCGCAGACGCGGCCCTCGGTTACGGCTTGGGCGACGAGTGCGGCCGCCTCACCCTCGCCGGCGTAGGGTAGCAGCGCGTCGGCGTGCAGCACGCGCAGCGGTTCCTGGCGGCTAAAGACCGCAGTGCCCGAATAGCCTTTACGCTCGGCGTAGCTCCAGGTTTGGTGATAGCCGGGCAGGTCAATATCGACCTGGCCTTCTTGCAGCTTGGTCTCTTGCAGCGCCAGGATATCGACGTCGAGTTCTTGCGCGATCTGGATAAAGCTCGGGTCCTTTTTGAGCACGGCGCGCAGGCCGTTGACGTTCCACGAGGCGAAAGTGTAAGTCTGAGGCATGGTGTCCTTTCGACGGGGTTGGCAGGCTTAAGATTAGCGCAACAGGGGCGGGGTGGGCTCCGTGGGCGACGGCGCAATCGCAGCCGCCCCGACCAACATGGACGGAGGACAAACATGACGCAAGCGATAACAGATCCCAAGCAGGCCTCCGCGGCGTTGGCGGAGCTGTTCGACACCCACGAGCGCGTGGTTTTCTTTGGCGGCGCTGGTGTTTCCACGGCAAGCGGCATTCCCGATTTTCGCAGCGTGGACGGCCTGTATCACCAGCAGTTTGCCTATCCGCCCGAGACCATGCTGTCGCACAGCTTTTACGAGACACATCCGGCGGAGTTCTTCGACTTTTACCGCACCAAGATGATCGCGCTTAACGCTAAGCCCAACCGCTGTCACACCAAACTCGCCGAGCTGGAGCGAGCTGGCAAGCTCGATGTCGTGGTGACGCAAAACATCGACGGCCTGCATCAGATGGCCGGCTCACAGCGCGTGTTCGAGCTGCACGGATCGGTCCATCGCAACATTTGCCAGTCGTGCGGCGCGATCTATAGCGCCGAGTGGATTTGCTCGCGCGAGCACGAGGACGCCGCGGGCGTGCCCGTGTGCCCCGCGTGCGGTGGTCGTATCAAGCCCGATGTGGTGCTCTACGAAGAGCCGCTCGACGAGCATGTGTTGACCGGTGCCGTTGCCGCCATCGCCGCGGCCGATGCCCTCATTGTGGGCGGGACCTCACTCGTGGTGTATCCGGCGGCAGGCCTTACGCGTTACTTTACTGGCGATACGCTGGCCATTTGCAATTTGGCGCCTACCGATCAGGATGCAAATGCCGACCTGCTGATTTCTTGCGACATCGCGGCCGCGTTTGCGTTCTAGCCCGTGTGCGCGGATACAATAGAAAGACTGAGTGCAAAGCGACCCCGCCGCCAGCTCCCCAAGCTCGGCGGCGTGGGCATTTTAGGAGGATGTTCATGGCGAACGACAGCAAGACATGGCGGTGCGGAAAGTATGAGCTCAGCTTTGACCGTCCGCGCATCATGGGCGTCCTCAACGTGACGCCCGATTCGTTTAGCGACGGCGGGGAGCACTTCGACCCGGATGCCGCCATCGAGTACGGCCTGGCGATGCTCGACGCCGGCGCCGACATCATCGACGTAGGCGGCGAGTCCACGCGCCCCGGCTTTACCCCGGTTAATCCCGACGAGGAGGCTCGCCGCGTGCTGCCCGTGGTGCGCGCGCTGGCCAAAGAGGGCGCCATCGTCTCGATCGACACGCGTCACGTGGCGGTTGCCAAGGCGGCCGTGCGCTGCGGCGCCTCGATCGTCAACGACGTGACCGGCTTCACTGACCCCAAGATGGTCGAGTTTGTTAAGACGAGCACCTGCGGTGTCATCGTGATGCATGCCGGCGAGGTCGCCGCGCCTACCCGCACGCACGCAACGGTGCAGCTCGATACCTCGGCGGCGGCGTTTGTTGCCGAGAAGGCGCGCGAGGCGGCTGCCGAGGCCGCGCGTGAGGCCGAGAAGCCGGCTCGCCGCCGTCGCGGCAAGTTGCTGGGTGAGCCTAAGCCGGAGGCCAAGCTTCCGGGTGGCGTGGTGCAGCCCTCGTTGCCGTTTGGCGAACCTGAGCCCGCGACCGAGCCTGCAAGCGAGCAGGAGACGCCGGCCGCCGAGCAGGCTGCTGCCGCCGAGACCGT
>OKRV01000500.1_pt1 | contig 27505 bp, 18 predicted proteins | sample 1601201 | NCBI WGS metagenome assembly OKRV01 (sample SAMEA3541540, study PRJEB24748) | human gut metagenome | biome: human gut; feature: human-associated habitat; material: faeces | place: China | collected 2012 | reverse complement strand
CTTGGTGTCTCGCTGGTCCTCGGCTTTGCCTGCGGGATCGCTCGACTACCAAGCGCCCTGCCGGCACTCGCGGGTAGCCGACCAAAACCACCTGAAGGGTCACATTTATCTGAATAATTTAATCCCGTGTCTTTTGCTGCTCGTTGGCGTTGTTTGGGCATTGATGGCTACGTGGTTCAAGAGGCGGCGGTGCTGTTGCTTGAATTTTTGTAGTTAAAGAGGCCCGTTTCCCTAGGTGGGGAAACAGGCCTCTTTTTGTCTCTGGGCTTGTGGATTGGCGAAGACAATAACCGCTGGCGGCTATTTTGAGTTCCTGATGCGGCGTGTGGCTGTGGCGGTTATTCCGAGGCCTGCGGCGGCGATTGCCGCGAGTGCGATTGCACTCGGCGCTGCATCTCCCGTGTTCGCGAGCTTGCCGGCGGTCGTATCTGCTTGCTTGGTGGAGCTCGATGGAGCGTATTTGCCGGTCGCGGGCGAGCCGGTGGGCTGCGTCGTCTCGGTCGGTTGCGTCGAGTTGGAGGGAGGCGTCGTCTCGGTCGGTTGCGTTATCTCGGGCGAGGCGGTCTTGTCCGCCGCGGCCTTTGCCTCTTCGTATGCCTTGCAGGCGTCGTCATAGGCCGTTTGCGCTCTTTTCAAATCGTCGAGGAGCGCATCCCGCTTGGCTGTTTCTCCGTCGAGATGGGTTTTATTAAACTCCACTTCGCTTTCAAAGAAATAAATCAGGCTTTTATGACTTTCGAGGCGCATTCGGCAGTGCTCAAGCTTATCTTCACAGGAATTTTCTTGCATTATTGCCTCTGTGATCGCCTCTTGCAACTGCCGAATAGTTTCGGCAGGAGTCGTGTAGTCGATTTTATTTAATTCTGCCTCAAGGGCTCTTGTCCGGTTGTGGGCCTTATCGCATTCGGCTTGAGCTGCATCGACGTTCGCTTGCATGGTAGGAAGGGATTCCTTATATATGGCGGCTTGCGCCAAATTAGTGTCGTAGTTCTCTTGAAAAATGGCAATTTTAGTATCGATTTCCGCAATTTTCTCGGGACTTGCGGCGTCTTTTGCGGCCTCGAGGTTTTTGAGCGCTTCCTGCATGGCTGCATACGCTTTTTCCCTTGCGGCGGCCGCGTCTTCCGTCTGCAAGGCAACTGCACCGGTGGGGGAGCTGGTTTCCGCCGCGATCGCCGTTGCGGGGGCGATTCCCGCGACGAGTGCCGCGGAAAGGGCGATGCCCAAGGTTGCTCTTCTTGCGAGAATGTCGTTCATCTCGGCACCTCATTTCAAGGGTCGGCGACTCACTTGGTAGCACTAATGTAAGTATATCAGGCGGTTTGCCCGCCATTGATCGGGCGTGCGCGTATACCCCTTGATTAACAGCCATTAAATCTATCCCTTAAGGAATGCGGCTTGCTAGTGTTGTCTGGGCATTGATGGCTACGTGGTTCAAGAGACGGCGGCGTTGGCATCTGTTTTAACAAGTAAAGAGGCCCGCTTCCTTCGTTTGAGTTGGGGAAGCGGGGCCTCTTTTGATTTTGGGCTTGCGGATTGGCAAAGGCGACGTTCGCTGGTAGCTACCTTGAGTTCTTGATGCGGCGCACACCCGCGGTGGCTATTCCGAGTCCTGTGACGGCGATGCCTGCGAGTGCGATTGCGCTCGGCGCTGTGTCGCCCGTATTTGCAAGCTTGCCGCCTGCATTTGCTTGCTTGGTGGAGCTCGGTCGAGCGTCTTTGCCTGATGTGGGCGAATTGGTGGGCAGCGTTGTTCCGGACGGCTGCGCTGAGCCGGCGGGCGGTGTCGTCTCTGCCGGTTACGTTATCTCGGGCGAGGTGGCCTTGTCTGCTGCAGCTTTTGCCTCTTCGTATGCTTTGCAGGCGTCGTCATAGGCCGTTTGCGCCTTTTCCAAATTGTCGAGGAGCGCATCTCGCCAGGCTGTGAACTGGTCGATATAGGCTTTATACTTCTCTGCATCACGCTCACGGTCATTAACTTGTCTTTCCTGCCTTTTGAGGCGGTCCTGGGCCTCGCGGAGCTCCATTTCGCAAAAGTCAACTCGCGCTTTTGCCGTTACGATCTCTTGGTGCAACGACTTTATTTGCTGTTTAATAGTTTCGGCAAGCTCCTCGTCGCCGAGTGCTTCGACTGCCTTAAGCTCCTCAAGTTTCATGTCTAATTTTGCTTGGAGCTCGCTTACCCGGCTGATGGCCTCGTCGTATTTGGCTTGGGCTGCATCGATGTCCGCTTGCATGGTGGGAAGGGATTCCCTCAATTCGGCGGCTTGCGCCGCCATCTTGTCGCGGAGCTCTTGAAAACGGGCAATGTCATCATTGAATCTCGCAATTTTCTCGGGACTTGCGGCGTTTTTTGCGGCCTCGAGGTTTTTGAGCGCTTCCTGCATGGCTGCATACGCTTTTTCTTTTGCGGCGGCCGCGTCTTCCGTCTGCAAGGCAACTGCACCGGTGGGGGAGCTGGTTTCCGCCGCGATCGCCGTTGCGGGGGCGATTCCCGCGACGAGTGCCGCGGAAAGGGCGATGCCCAAGGTTGCTCTTCTTGCGAGAATGTCGTTCATCTCGGCACCTCATTTCAAGGGTCGGCGACTAACTTGGTAGCACTAATGTAAGTATACCAAGCGATTGGCCCGCCACTGGCTGGGTGTGCGCGTATGCTCCTCTGAAAACTGAATCCCGTTAGAAATGACGAGTTGTTTACGCTTCTTTTGGGGTGGCGGTACTATCATGGTTCGAATTGAATGTGGATGATGATAGGGAGCGCCTATACATGATTGAGCTGCTCAGGCGTTTTGGTGGTAAGTTTCGCCGGTATATGGTGATCGGCCCAGCGTGCAAGCTGATCGAAGTGATTTTTGACCTGCTGACGCCGCTGGTGATTGCCCAGATGATCGATAAGGGTATTGGCGCATACGATGTCAACGCCGTTATCCACTACGGCATGGTACTTGGCGCCATGGCTGTGATCGGCATCTCGTTTACGCTCGTCTGCCAAAAGATGGCGGCGCTCACCTCGCAGGGCATGGGTACTGACATTCGCGGCGCACTCTACCAGCACATCAACAAGCTGAGCTATGCCGAACTCGATCGCTTTGGCACGCCGTCGCTTATCACCCGCATCACCAACGACGTCAACCAGGTGCAGCTTGCCGTGGCGCTGGGCGTGCGCATGCTCATCCGCTGGCCCTTCTTGGCGGTGGGCTCTATGTGCGCGGCCCTTGCCATCGACCTTAAGCTCGGCATGATCTTTTTGATTTGCACGCCCGCCATCGGCCTGGTGTTTTGGTTTGTCATGGCGCGCTGCATTCCCTACTACAAGCAGCTGCAGGCAAAGCTCGACCGCATCGCGCTTATCTGCCGCGAGGGGCTTTCGGGCGCCCGCGTTGTTCGCGCCTTTGTGCGTGAGGACCACGAGCGCGAGCGTTTTGCCCAAGCCGCCGATGACCAGGCCAATACCGCCATCGCGGTGGGCAAGCTCTCGTCAATCCTTAATCCCGTCACGTTTTTGGTGATGAACCTGGGCGTGTGCGCCATCCTGTGGGTGGGCGGCATCCAGGTCAACGTGGGCGAGCTCACGCAGGGTCAGGTCATGGCGTTTGTGAACTACATGACGCAGACCCTGACCTCCATCGTGTACGTCGCCAACCTGGTCGTGGTCTTTACCAAGGCGAGCGCCAGCGCGTCGCGTATCAACGAGGTGCTCAATTGCGTGCCGAGCATTACCGACGAGGGCAATCAGCCGGTCGCACTGCCCGAGCCGAGCGAACTGGCGGGTGGCGCTGTTCCGGTCCCCGCGCTGAGCTTGAGCCATGCGAGCTTCTCCTTTGGCGCTGGCGCTGCCAACGCCGTCAACGATGTGACCCTGGAGCTCCCGCTGGGCAAGACGCTTGGCATTATTGGCGGTACGGGCAGCGGCAAGTCCACGCTCGTCTCGCTTATCCCGCGCCTGTACGATGCAGGCGCCGGCAGCGTGTGCGTGATGGGTGCCGACGTGCGCGCTTGGCCGCTCGACCAGCTGCGCCATGTGGTTGCGACTGTTCCGCAGCGTGCGTCGCTGGTGAGCGGCACCATCCGCAGCAACCTGACCTGGCGTGACGAGTCGGCGACCGACGAGGAGCTCTGGGCAGCGCTCGATATGGCGCAGGCGAGCGAGTTCGTGCGCAACAAGCCGCAGGGGCTCGACGCCCCGGTCGAGGCGGGCGGCAAGAACTTTAGCGGTGGCCAGCGCCAGCGCCTGACCATCGCACGTTCCCTGGTGGGCTCTCCACAGGTCCTAATCATGGATGACTCCGCCTCGGCGCTCGACTTTAAGACCGACGCGGCGCTTCGCCATGCCATCCGCGAGCGCAGCGTGCGCGGTGCCGCCGAGGGCGGGCTGCCGCTGACGACCGTCATCGTGAGCCAGCGCGTCTCGACCGTGCGCGATGCCGACATGATCTGCGTGCTCGACCACGGTTCGGTCGCGGGCCTGGGCACGCACGATGAGCTGTACGCGACCTGCCAGCTCTATCGCGAGATTTGCCAGTCGCAGCTTCGTCGTGAGGAGCTCGAGGGTCAGCAGGGGAGCGCGACGTCCACGTCCACCCCAGGCGCCGCGTGCGCCCTGGCATCCACTTGCGCAAAGGAGGGCTGCTAAATGAATCCGTACACTTCTTCCGGTTCGGTCGCCACGATGACCGCCAACGTGTCCGGCAACGATAGCCTCAACGATCTGGGTGACGGCCCGCGTCAGCCCGGCGACCCCGAGCGCTACCCCGTGAGCGCGGTGACTCGCCGTCTGCTGGGCTACGTCCGTCCGCATCGCATTTCGTTTACGGCGTCGTTTGCGAGCGCTGCCATCTCGGTGATCTTGCAGCTCTATACGCCTATTCTCATCGGCGAGGGCATCGACCTGATCGTCGCCGCCAGGCAGGTGGACTTCGATGCGCTGCTGCCGCTTGTCACCAAGCTCGCGATTGTCGTCGTAGGTGCTGCGGCTTTCCAGTGGCTGCAGGGCTATTGCGTTAACCGCTTGTCCTACGAGACGGTGCTCGACATGCGCGTGGAGGCGAGCGACAAGCTCAGCCGCATGCCGCTCGGCTTTATCGACAGCCATGCCCACGGCGACCTCATGAGCCGCGTGGTCAACGACGTCGATCAGGTGGGCGACGGTCTGCTGCAGGGCTTCACGCAGCTCTTTACCGGCGTTATTACCATCGTGGGCACGCTCGCGTTTATGCTCTCCATCAACCTGACCATGACGCTTGTGGTGGTGCTCGTCACACCGCTTTCCATCTTTGCGGCCGGCGCCATCGCCAAGCTCTCAAATAAGAGCTTTACGGCCCAACAGCGCATCCAGGGCCAGCTCGGCGGCCATATCGAGGGGTATGTGGGCGAGCAAAAGCTTGTCGACGCCTTTGCCTATGGCCCGAGCGCTCAGCAACGCTTCGACGCCCTCAACGCCGAGCTTTATGCGGCAGGCGAGCGCGCGCAGTTTATGGGCTCGCTTTCCAACCCCGGTACGCGCTTTATCAACAACATCATCTACGCTGTGGTCGCCGTGATCGGCTGCGTGGGCGTGATCACGGGCGTGCCGGCGGCGCTCACGGTGGGCGGCGTGCAGATCTTCCTGTCCTACGCCAACCAGTACACTAAGCCGTTCAACGAGGTCACGAACGTCATCACGCAGATCCAGACCGCGTACGCCTCGGCGCGCCGCATGTTTGCGTTGCTTGATGCGCGCGAGCAGGAGCCCGACGCGGCGGATGCCGTGGAGCTTGTCGCCCCGCAGGGCGAGGTGACCTTTGAACACGTGGACTTTAGCTATGTGCCCGACCGCAAGCTGCTGCAGGATATCTGCATCGAGGCCAAACCCGGTACGCGCTTTGCCCTCGTCGGTCCCACGGGCTGTGGCAAGACGACGCTCATCAATCTGCTGCTGCGCTTTTACGATATCGATGCTGGGCGCATCGCGGTCGATGGTCGCTCCTCGCGTGACTACACGCGCGCGAGCCTGCGCCGCGCCTTTGGCATGGTGCTGCAGGACGCCTGGCTGTTCGAGGGCACGGTGGCCGAAAACATTGCCTACGGTTGCCCCGATGCCACGCGCGAGCAGATTGTCGAGGCCGCCAAGCGCGCGCACGCGCACAAGTTTATCGTGCAGCTGCCAGGCGGCTACGATACGGTGATCGGCGAGGACGGCGGCACGTTTAGCCAAGGTCAAAAACAGCTGCTGTGCATCGCGCGCGTCATGCTCACCGATCCGGCGATTCTGCTGCTGGACGAGGCAACGTCGAGCATCGATACGCGTACCGAGCTGCAGGTGCAGGCGGCATTCGACGAGCTCATGGCTGGCCGCACGAGCTTTGTCGTGGCACACCGCCTGTCGACGATTCGCAACGCCGATTGCATCTTGGTAATGCGCGATGGCGAGATTATCGAGCGCGGCACGCACGACGAGCTGCTGGCGGCTGACGGCTTCTATGCCGAGCTTTATCGTAGCCAGTTTGCCCAGTAGGGCCCAGTAGGGGCTGCCGATTAGCGGCAGATGGTTTACATCTGCGTCGATAGTACTAAGATATGCTTTTAATAAATTGCATTAGTGGCTATAGTTTTGGGGGAAACGAGGCAACGTGACTATGACGTGCGCTTTGGTGGTTAACAGCAAGAGCGGTAATACCAGGATGGTTTCGGGCGCGATCAAGCGCGCTCTGCAGGCTGCGGGCGTTGAGTTTGTCCATGCCGCGGCGTTGAGCGACGATGCGGATGCAGATCAGGTTGCGCTCGAGGCGCAGGGCGCCTGCGCGGCCGACACGGTGCTCGTCGGTTTTTGGTGCGACAAGGGCGCGTGCACGCCTTCGGTCGCGGCGTTGCTCTCTGCCTTGCACGGCAAGCGCGTGTTCCTGTTTGGCACCTGCGGCTTTGGGGCCGACCAGAGCTATTACCAGCAGATTGTCGACCGCGTAACTTCCAATCTGGCCGAGGATGCCGAGCTTGCGGGCTGGGCGATGTGCCAGGGCAAGATGGGCCCCGCGGTCAAGCAGCGCTACGAGGCCATGCTTGAGCAAGATCCCGACAATGCACGCGCTAAGTTGCTGCTCGACAACTGGGTTGCCGCGAAGGACCACCCCACCAAGGAGGACCTGGACAACATGGCCGTAGTCGCAAAGAAGGCCGTGCTGGGAGAGTAGCTTCGCCGTTCGCGGTCCTTCGTGCAAAACAATACAAATGTGAAAGCCTCGAAGTTCTCGAGGCTTTTTTCGTGACACGAGGGCGCCCCTTTATTGATGGAAGGCCTAATAAGCTGATTGCTCTATGCCCGGATGTGTGCGGAGTGGGATGGGATTTCCGGATGGGTGGGGTTTCGGAAAATGCGTCCCGGAATTTGCCTTTGGAATGGGATGCGGTTTCCCGTTGAGGGTCTTGGCGGAAAGTGCGACCCGGAATTTGTGATCGGAGTGGGATGTGGTTTCCCGACGGGGGCACAAGCGGAAGCCGTATCCCACTCCGGACGGGAATTCTGGGACACAGTTCTCAGAGGATTATGGGCTGCGAACTACATGGGGCCGTCATAAAACTCCGGTAAAAGGGGGTCGGAAATAAATGGCACTTCCAGTAGTTTCTTTTAATGTGGGGGGGGGTACCATTATTTTAGTTTCGCAAAAAATCGATCCCTCTATGGGGAAGTTGCGTAGGGGGTTAGTCACAGATATTGGATAAAACAGACCAATTTGGGGATAAATGACCACTTACGCCAAAATTAGTAGCATTTAGCGACAAAACATTGAAAAATGTGTAGCACATCGCTATGTTCTTATTACGAAAAGATTCCAAATTGGCTTATTTCGGACTCACTTTTCAAGCGCCTTGCGGTTCCTGTTGAAACTTGCTGACCTTTGGATGGGTCGAATAGGTCCTCAAGGGGGATGAATTATCACTTTGACGGCGCGTAGACTCAAACGATTTATTGCACTTTTGAGTAGCTTGGCGTTCGCGCTTGTCATAGCCCTTGCCGTTGTTTCTTTTGTTCCTCGTGCATTTGGTTACATGCCCTTTGCCGTGCTCTCAGGCTCTATGGAACCCGAGCTTCCCGTCGGCTCCATGGTGTTTGTTCACCAGGTTGACCCAACGAATATTGCCGTGGGCGACAATGCAACTTTTTACCGATCGGACGGCGCCGTGGTGACTCACCAGGTGTACGAGGTCGACCCTGTGGCGCAAACGATTGGCACGCAGGGAATTGCGAACAAAAATGCAGACGGAAGCATCATGCACGATGCCGAGCAGACGCCTTTTTCGAGTGTTATCGGCACTGTTTCTTTTTGTGTCCCTTACCTGGGCTTCGTTAACGCATATTGCACGACGATGCCCGGCATGCTTGTTGTGGTGGCCGTTCTTGCGCTGCTGGTCGCGGCGTCGATTGTGCTCGATCGGATGGTTTCCGACGAGCCTGCGGACAAGCATGCCCGCGCGCATGCGAGGGGGCGGCGTCCATAGCGGCAGGGGAGAGGTGTCGGCAACGGCAAGGGCCGTTGCCGGGGAAGACGATTCTCGAAAGGAAGAGAACGATGGAGAACAAGAGGAAAAAGCGCTACGGCATCATTGCCGCCTTGCTGCTGCTGGTACTGGCTGCCGGCGTGGGTACCTACGCCTGGCTGACGGCGCAGTCGAGCCTGACCAACAACTTCACCACTGCGGGCATCAACAAGCCCACTACCGATCCCGACCATCCGAATCAGCCGCTTCCGGATGATAACAATAAGGTCAACGGCAACCTGACCGAGACCAAATGGGTTAAGGACTCTAAGCTCGCCCCTGGCGTGTCTGTACCCAAGAATCCTAATGTCGGTATCGGCAAGGGATCCGAGGATGCATATGTGTACGTCTTCGTGAACAACAAGACGGCGTCTGCCGGGGCCGATCATTCCAAGACGACTTACTTCACCATTAACTCTGGCTGGAAGGCCGTTGATGCGACCGCCGTTGAGGGCGAGCCGACTCATTATCTCGGTGGCCTTTTCGTTTATGTTGGCGAAGGAACCGAGGCTACCCCGCTTATTGCCAGCAAGACTGAGGATAAGTGGACTGGCGAGCTGTTCAGCCAGGTGACTACGCCCAAGGACACCGAGCAAAAGGATTTCGCCAATTCTGCCACGATGGATGTCAACTGCTTCATTTACGCGGCAGACAATACCGCTGAGGGTTCGTCTGCGTCTGCTTTGGCTGCTGCCAAGAATTGGGCTAAGGACCTGCAGTAATCCCACCCCCCTCTACCGAGATCCCGGCCCGCTCCCCATCCCCATTTTTGGGCCGGGATCTCGGTCCCCCTTTTATCGACGATTGGCGAACGTAATGCTCAACAATCTTTCCGACAATCAGAAACGCACCTTGGCGCTTGCCGCGATGGCGCTGTTGGCCCTGGCGTGCCTGTGCGGCACGCTGGCTTTTACCGTTGATATGGTTCCGGCGAACAACGTCCTATCGTTTGGCAGCGTGAAGGTACGAGTCTGCGAATACACCCTCAACGAGCAGGGAGAAGAGATTCCGTTTGAGGCCGACGAGCACGGGGACTATCCCGACACCAAGGCCAGTGGCTCTGACATCAGCCGCATTGTGCGCGTGGAGAACGCCGGCGCGCAGCCTGAGTACGTTCGCGCTCGTCTACGCATGACGTCAGTGGCACCCGACGGTTCGAGTGCGGATGCCTCGGGCAGCGTTGCGTTTCATGTGAACGCGGACGAGGGGTCCCCGTGGATCGACGGCGGCGATGGGTGGTACTACTACCGTGGATTGGCCGGGCGTGGCGGCATGCTCGACCCCGGCGCCATGACGGAAAGCCTTATGGACTCGCTGCGATTTGTGGGCGACTACCACGATGCCGCGCGCGGCGGCTCATTCAAGCTCGATATCGATGTTCAGGCCGTGCAGGCCAAAAACCAGCAGACAAGCGATACCGCCCTCGACGTACTTGACGTTGTGGGTTGGCCGGAGGCGAACTAGCCTATGAAGATCAAGAATATGAACCGGGGTATGCTTAGCAGGCTGGTTGCCGTCGCAGCGATTGCCCTTTGCTGCGTTATGGCGCTGCCAACGGTGGTGCATGCCGAGGATGTGCCCGAGGCCAAAATCGAATTCCACATCAAAAACGAGGCTGACTTTTTGTCGTGTGTGGCGCTGTCGCGCGAGCGCGATACGTCCGGCTGGCACGTTTATCTCGATAACGACATTGAGCTCGACAGCGACGACATGAAAACCATCGTTGCAGACACCGTTAAGCATCTGTCGTTTGGCAACAAGGAGCATCCGTTTAAGGGCGTGTTCGATGGTCAAAACCACGCCGTTGAGGGCCTGAACTACGATAAAGACGCTTTTGACCCCGAGCGCGATACGGGATTTTTTGCCGAGACCAACGGCGCCACCATCAAAAACTTCCTGGTCAAGGACGCCAACGTGTGGGCGGACTTCCGCGGTGGCATTATCGTGGGCAAGGCCGTCAATACACGCTTCGAAAACGTTATGGTCATGGAGAGCACGCTGCACGTGACCTGCGCCAACAATGCTCTCAACCTCATTACCAACGCAGGCTTTGAGGGCGGTCTCATCGCCGGCGAGCTCGACGGCTGTACCCTCTATAACTGCGAGGTACGTGGTGGCCGCGCCGTTAACAACACGACCTCGGGCGTGCAGGCGCTCGGCGGTGAGGGTCTGTATATGGCGGCGTTTGCCGGCTACGTTACAAATTCGACGATTGAGTACTGCCGTGTTACGCCTACGCGCAAAGACGATGGCTCGATTGGCATGACCGACGTCACCAATAAGTACGACGTGGCCATTGGCGCCCTGGGCGGCAACAACGTGTACGCCTCGGGTTTTGTGGGCTGCATGGCGGGCGAGGCCAAGATTATCGACTGCTTCTCGACGGCGCAGTGCTACAGCTATGCCGCGTCGTACGTGGGCGTCGTCGCCGTGACGCGCGCGTGGACTGGTGGCTTGGCGGGTCGTATTCTAACCGAAAAGGGCAACGAGCTCGTCCGAAGCCATTTTGCGGGTGACTTGAGCTCGCGTCAGTATAATCCCATCGCCGTGATCCCCATCATTCAAAACGATGTGAACCTGGGCGGTATTGCTGCGCGCGCCAACAAGGGTGACGCCACGGTTACCGAATGCTACTTTAAGCCGAGCGTGAGCCTAAACGGCAGCAGCCAGGGCAACCCTGCCAAAAAGAAAATCCCCTCGTTTGGCGGCGACGGCATCATCAAGGGCGATGGCTATGGTCCGTGGGATGACGAACGCTACACCACGCGCGAGCTGTGGGAAGAGCACGACTACGACTTCTGTGCCGGCACCATGCGCTCGACCGCTAACGACAAGGCCCTGGGTGCCCCGCACCCCAATGAGTGGGCGATGGATTACAAGCTGAAAATTCCCGTGCATGGCCAAAGCGTTAAGGCGACGATCGATTTTCCCGGTGCGGGCACCGCGACAATCGAGAAGACCAAACTTGGCAAAGACCAGGCGACCTCGGATCCGTACGCCTTTGCCGTGAGCGCCGTGCTGGCGGGAACGGCCCAAGGCCTGGCCCAGGGCGATACATCGGTAACGTTTAAGCAGGATACCTCCGCAAAGCCAGAGGGTTTGACCGAGGCCAACGGCGGCTACCGCTTTATGGGCTGGTTCCGTGAGCCCGGAGTCAATGTGAACCGTATCGATGCCGATAACGCCTGGTTTAACGGCAAGACCGATGCCGATGCCGTTAAGGCTGGCAAGCAGGTCCAGAAGAACGAAGCGCACGAGATAACGTCGAGCTATACCGCCGATAACGCGAAGGGGGCCGAGGCCTTTAAGGGCAACGACCTGTTTATTGCTTCGTACGAGGCGCAGGTACTGTTCTATAACGTCAAGGGCGAGACGCTCGCGTGGCAGAGCGGCGAGGAGCACGACAAGTCGACGGACTGGTACCGCTATGGCGTCGGTTTAACGCCGGCTGCCCCTGCGGACCGCGGCACTCTTTCTGCCAGCGCCACCTTTATCGGTTGGACGACGCAGCCGAGTGGCGAGGCCGGGATGCATGGCGGTTACGCGGCCATCACCTCGCCTGAGCTTGCCGAGTTAAAAAACGCCGGTGCGTTCTATCCTGCCGGCACCGAGATCACTGTGCTTGGCCCGACCGACTTCTATCCGGTGTACAGCGACTACGTCTCGAACATCATGACGGTGTTTGAGGGCAATGAGCAGGATGCAACCGACGATCAGACTCGGCGCGACGGTGTGGGCAAAACTGACGTTAAGGTTGAGACTGCAGAAGATGGCACAAGCGCGTATACCGTACAGGTGCTCGACGTATCCGGTAAAGCTATATCCGAGGAGGGCCAGCTGCCCGACGGCTATCGTTTCCTGGGTTGGTATGAAAACAAGGGAACCGAGGATGCCCCGCTCGAGGTGCGCGTAAGCCGCGACCCCAGCTATACGCTCCCCGCCGATGTCGATTTAACCGCGCCGCATACCTACATCGCCCGCTTTGAGTACCGAGTGGATTATTACGTTCGGGCTTATACCAACCATGAGTTTACGGACAGCAAGCTACTTTGTTCCGTTTGGAATCGCTATCAAACGCCCTTTGAGGAAAACGTCGGTAGTACCTTCGTGCGTGAAAACGTCGTCCACTGGGGCCCGGAGCATGTTGACCACGGTATAAAGGATAGTTATGAAACGTGTGGCACGCGCTTCACGAAGGAAACCCTTGTCGTGAGTCCCCTTAACGCGTACTCGCACAACGTTAAAAACGATACGGGAGCCGATACTCTAAAAAACCTCTATGCCGATACCGATTTTCCAGGCGCTGCAACGCTAAGCGATACTTGGACTTCGGCTTCGCTGAACGTAACGGTCAAACCGGTGAATGATCGCTATCGCCTGAATTTCTGGACGCTTGAGCGCGATGGTGAATATTGGACATATGTGAAAAATCCCATCGAGAGCATGGTGCGTACAGATAAGAAGTACTACGTTCGCGCGATGATTACCACGGACGTTAATTTCTACAACAAGGGCGATAATGTCGTGAGGACTGCCACGCGGCGCTATGAGAGTAACTTGCTGCAGACCAAGGTGAACGGGGCGGATCCGACGTTCACGTATTACTACCCGCATGTTAATAAGTCGGTTAAAGTGGCCGAAAAGCCAGAAGATGGTGAGAAGGGATCGTATGAGAGCCCCCTGACCCTCGAAGCTTCCCCGACCGATGCCGACATGGCCGTGCCGGGCTATAAGTTCCTGGGCTGGATTTCGACCGCCGAGGTCCAGAGGGATTCTGACGTCTGGAAGTATATCTACGATGTCGAGGGCGATTCCTTCACCACTTCTGACCCGGATAAGGCCGAACCGTATCTGGTGAAACCAGATTTTAAGGTCACCCAGTGGCAGGATGCCTATCCGGTGTACGCGAAGTACGATGTTAGGTACACCACCAACCTGTATCGCGCCGGTTTTAAGGGCACGGACAAGGTTAATGTGCCTAGGTACGACATCGATCCCGTTATCAACGCGGGCACCGACCCTGCTACGGCAACGGTGACCCCTGACGTCACGACTCCGGTTTATAAAGCAGGCGGTGAGCTGTATAAGTTGCAGAAGGTTGAGATCGAGCTTCCGAATGGCGAAGTTGAAGACATCGAACCTAACGGCGATAACTCGTATTCCCATCAGGTGGAACCCGGCGGGGCCTATACATTTGTGGCGTACTATTCGCCGTTGGCGGTTGTGTACCATCTCAATGCCAGGGATGTGGACGGTAAGGTAGCCCAGCAGGGCGATTCTCTCGGCAGCCTTAAGGACGGCATCCCGCTGCCAACGTATAACGTCGGCGATATCGATGCTGCAACAAACGCATACAATGCCTTCGTGGGCTGGACGGAAACTAAGCCGGTAGCTGGCAACGGTTATGTCGTTTGGTCGGACGACGTTTCCATGGTGAATAAAAGCACCGTGGTCAAGGCCCCCATGGAGTTGTATCCGGTCTACCGCGCCAGCGCGGTGCGTGTTCAATCGAATATCGATGCCAATCTGGATGACCCCGGTTCTGTGCGTTATCTTTCGCGGACCGACTCTGGTGATCAAATGTCGCTGGAGGTAAAAGCTGCAACTGAAGTTGTCGGCAAGGATGGCACCAAGTACGACTTTGTCGGCTGGTCGCGTGACTATGAATCCGATAACAAGTACACCCTGATGACCGGTGACGACAAGTATCCCCTCGAGGGCAATGAGCCCTTTAAGAGCGCGATGTACACTGCGGTGTACAAGATTGCGCCGCATAAGGTGCGCTATCACGGTGTCGACGGGTCGGTTCTCTTTACGGCGACGGTCGACTCGGGCGACGAGCGTGCGCAGGACGGCAAGTCCGGCTTCGTCTATACGGTTGATGTTCCCAAAATGGATGAGAACGGCCGCCCCGTCTATGACAACAGCGGGAATCCCATGATGGAGCAAAAGTCCGTGGCATACGACCCGGACGCCCATTCCAAGATCGTCGCGCTGCTCGATGAGCGTGCGGCCGCCAATGGCGATATGCGTGAGCTCTTCTTGGAGTGGCGATATGTGGGCGCCGATGGTGATACGAAGCCTTGGGATGTGTTTAAGGACGAGCCAATTAAGGGCGACATGGACCTGTATCCCGTTACATATCGCGTGGTTGCCAAAGATACGTCTGATCCCGCGAAGTCCGAAACCATGACCGCCCAGCTTAAGTGGCTGCTCGATCCCGCCGCCGCCAACACCGTCGATGACAGTGCCGACAAGGCGCCGTTTAAGGTCTGCTTTGCCAAGCCGTTTATGGGAACGCGGCTGACCGTTACGGTAATGCGGGCAAGCTACGGGCCTGGTACAGAGGGTGTTTCTGTGGCGGAAGAGCCCGTAAACGGCAAGTTTGTCTCGCTCTACAGCCTTGGTTCGGGTGACGGCTCGTTCGACCTGGCCAACCGTCTGGAGTCCAAGAAGACGGGCGAGGGCGATCAGGGCCCCGGCAAAGCCGTGTTCAACTTTGCCCAGACTCATGCGCTGACGATCGTTAAAAAGACGACCGATGTCAGCGCTATGGGGCAAACGTTCCGCTTTAAGGTAACGCGAAAGATGTCGCAGGATTCTCCTGCCGAGACGCGCATGGTCGAGGTGAAAGTTAGCGAGCAGCGCGACGAAAACGGTGAAACTTGCTATGTCGGCAGCGTGCAGTTCGCCGCTCCGGCTGGCATCTATACCGTCGAGGAAGATACGGCTTGGGCATGGCGCTACCAGGGTGAGCTGAGCACGCCGGGCAAGGCGCCCGGTAAAACTGCCGAGCTGACGATTTCGTCTGCATCGAGCGCGAACGATGCCACGTTCACCTGCACGAACACGCGTGTGAACGACAAATGGATCGACGGCAGCGATCGTGCCCATAACGTTTGGAGCAACGGCAACGTAGCAAAGAAGGAGGATTAGCATGTCCAAGCGCAAGCGCATCATCGCCTTGCTGGTGGGGGTTATCCTCCTGGCCGGTACGGCAGGCACGTTGGCCTGGCTTTCGGTTACGGGCGTGCTGGTCAACCAGTTCGGCATCGGATCGGTGACGCCATCGGTTCAGGAAACGCTCAACGGCAAAGTGAAAAGCGATGTCAAGGCGAAGAACACGGGTACTGCGCCCGCCTATATTCGTGCTGCAGTGGATATCTACTGGCAGGACCAGGATGGCGCACGCCTGTGGGATGAGCCAGTTGCCGGCACCGACTACGTCATTGACTGGGGCAGTGTGTCCAAGGCATCTGCTTCCAACACCGCCTCGTCTTGGGTTGTCGCGTCCGACGGGTACTACTACTGGACGTCTCCCGTTGCTCCGATGGGCAAAACCGATGTGCTCATCAAGAGCGTGACTGAGCAGAAGGCAGATGGGAAGAACCTGGTCGTTGACATTTCGACCCAAGCAATTCAATCCACGCCCGACGATGCAGTTGCAGAGGCATGGGGCTGTACAGTCAAGGATGGCGTGCTGGTGCCGCCGCATGGAGGTGCGTAGGTATGGCTTCTCCGATTCGTAAAGACGTTGTGTGTTCCTTGCGCTGCGTGATGGCGGCAATCGTCTGCCTTATCGCGCTTGCCGTTCCTGCACGTGCGTTTGCTGACGTTCCCACGATTGCCTATGACGGAAATGCACGCCAGCTAACGGTATCGGGAGCGACGGACTCCTCGGGGGAGCCCGATCTGTTTCCAGCCTTTAAAGATCTAATGCCCGGCGATGTACGCGAGCAACAGATTGGGGTTCGTACCACGGGTGTAAAGTCCCAGGTACGTGTGTTTGTGCGGGCTGTTGTCGATCACGAGACGGCACATCTGCTATCGCCCATCACCTTAACGGCGACTGTGGGCGATGCCTCTGCAGGTTGGCTCCAGACAGGAACACCGGGCAGCGTGTTCGCCTATCCCACGCAAATCGCCACGTTTACGAGCGATGACAGCACGGTGCTTAATCTGCAGCTAAGCGTTCCGACGTCGGTGGGCAACGAGCTTGCCGACGCAAACAAGACCATTCGCTGGGAGATTACCGCCGAGGACGATGGCGAGAAGATTCCCGTGCAGTCTGCTGACAGCAAGAAGCCCGGCTTGCTTGGTCTGGCGGCAACGGGCGACAACACGCTCACGTTGCTTTTAGTTTTGCTAACTCTTGCCAGCATCGCTTTTATAGCCGCGCTACTTTTGTCCCGGAGGGATAAGCGCTAGGTCCATCTTCTAAACGCAACGCCCTCCCGGGCGGCGGGCACGAAGTTCCCTGCTCTACAGTCCTGCACAAGAAGAAGGCCACATTAAGTGGCCTTCTTTGCGTGCGGAACTCGCGATGAACTTCGAGCCCGCCGCTCGGGAGGGCGCCCCTTTATTGATGGAAGGCCTAATAAGCGGATATTCCATGTCCGGATGTATTCAGAGCGGGACGCACTTTCCGAATGCGCGGCGTTTCGGAAAGTGCGTCCCGGAATTTGGCTTTGGAATGGGATGCGGTTTCCGGTTGAGGGCTCTGGTGGAAAATGCGACCCGGAATTTGCAATCGGAATGGGATACAGTTTCCCAACGGGGCCGTAAGCGGAAACTGCATCCCATTCCGGACGTGAATTCTGGGATACGGCTTCCGGATGCAAAAAAGGCCACATGACGTGGCCTTCAACTTATATATGTTCAGCGGATACCCCCATGACAAGCCGTGCTCCAACAACAAGGCGTCTGTCCGGGCGGAGGCATATAAGGTTCATCGCGAGTTCCGCACGCAAAGGAGGCCACTTAATGTGGCCTCCGTCTTGCGCAGGACTGTCCGAGCAGGGAACCTTATATGCCTCCGCCCGGACAGACGTTTCAGTTATGAGCGACCCGCTACTTGATCTTCGTCGTGCCCGGTGCCAGGTTGGGGTCGGTCTCGTTGGCCTCGGTCTGGAAGTGCTCGGTATACACGTTCTTGCCGTCGCGGAACATCTCGTAATACTGCATCTTGGCGTAATCCTCGCGCGCCTTGGTGGCGGCTGCGGCAGCGGCGTCGTCACCGGTGACGTTGGAGGAGAGCGCCCAGCGCAGGCTGGCGTCCTCGTAGCCGACCGAGTTGATGGCGGGCAGCGACTTGCGCAGCGTCATGTGCGCCTTCTGGTAGTCGGACAGCGGTGCGCCGATCAACTGCATAAGCTGCGTGGACAGGTAGTTGGTGGACAAGTCGTCGACCTCGCTTGTCTGGTCGCAGCCGGCAACGTCGTAGTTGGCCCAGATGATGTAGTCGGTCTGCCACAGACGCTCCTGGTGCGTGGCGTCGTCCTCGTTGGTAAACCACTTGTCATTGAACTTGGACGGGAAGAACGGCTGATGGTCGCCCCAGAACACCACGACCACCTTGCGGTCAAGCCTGCTCAAGGCGTTAAGGAAGTAGCGCAGCGCCTGGTCGGACTGCTCGATGCACGAGACATACTCGTCGACATCGGAGAGCGTGCCGTCCTCGACGGTCTTGGCGTCCAGGTCGGTCGTGTCGATGTTCAGGTGCATCTGCTTGTCGACCGGCAGCAGGCCCGTGTCGTAGCCCGAGTGGTTCTGCATGGTCACGTCGAAGATAAACTGCGGATCGGCGTTCTGGTCGAGCAGCTCAAGAATCTTGTCGTAGGTCGCCTGGTCGGTCACCATGCCGCGCAGGGTATCGGCGCCTTGGAAATCGTTGATGGACAGGAACTGGTCAAAGCCAAAGTCCTTATAGACGTTCTCGCGGTTCCAGTTGGTGGCGTGGTTGGGGTGCATGGCCGTGGTGGAATAGCCGAGCGATTTGAACTGCTCTGCCAGGTTCCCGGTCGTCTCCATGTTGTAGATGGTGTAGGGGTACACGCCCGAACCCAGGTTGGCCATGGAGTTGCCGGTCATAAACTCAAACTCGGTATTGGCCGTGCCGCCGCCGTAGGCGCTCACATAGAGCTTGCCGCGGCTGAGACAGTTGGAAAGGTTCTTAAAGTACTGCGGGCCCTCGTAGCCGGCGCGCATGTTCTGGTAGATGGACAGGTCCGAGAAGGTCTCGTTCATGATGGCGATGACCGTGGGCTTCTCGCTGTCGAATTGCTCCTTTGCGGCGGCGCGCTCGTCGCTCTTGGCCGCGTCGGACTTGTCGTAGGCCTTGGCGTATTTTTTGAGCGTGGCCTTGGCATCGTCGACGGAGTAGTCGGCGGGTTTGGGCGGCTTAATGGACTGCGCTGCACTAATAAAGGCAGGCAGATAGCCCTCGCGCCAGTAGCTCTCGAGCGGGCGCCAGGTGTAGACGGTGATGCCGAGGGTGTTGTAGTAGTCGATGAGCGTGACATGCGCGGTCACACCGCCCAGGCATAGCACTGCCACGAGCAGGTTGGTGAGCAGCATGCGCTTGGCGCTGGCGGCGCCCTTCTGACGGTGCGGTGCCACCAGGCCGGCGTACTCGCACAGCAGCATGGCGATGGCGGTAAAGCCCATGGACAGCACGCAGAACAGCGAGATCGAGAAGGTGTAGCCGTTGCCGGCGACCGCGGCGGCGGTGGAGATGGCCGAAAGGTCGCCCGGCTGGATGGGCATGGATTTAAACGTGATGACGAAGAACTCGGCAATGCCCAGGGCAAAGAGGGCAAAGGCCAGGACCGCGGGAGCTGCGCCGTGGCGCTGGAATAGGAAGAACAAGCCGGTCATGAGCACGGTGATGATGGCCCACTCGAGCAGGATGCACAGGGGGTAGACCCAGGTAAAGTCGTGGTTGGACGAGACCTCCATGCCCAGCAGCGCAAAGACGCCGGCGAGCAGCAGGCACAAGACGGCGGCGACGAGCGGGCGGCCCACAAAGGCACCGCGCAGGCGGGCGAGCTTGCCGGTGGGGGCGGGGGCGTCGGCCGAGGCGAACGCAAAGACGCGCGGGGCGATGCGGTCGCGGGCGATGCTGGCCCAAGCGCAGCCGGTGAGGATGGCGTTGGTCAGGATGAGCATCACAAAGGCGAGCGGCTCGTTTTGGGCGACGAGGCCAATAGCGCCCCAGACGGTCAAAAAGAGCTGGAACAGGCCGAAGGCGACGCTCCACCCAAGAGCGCTTTTGGCAACGGTGCCCGACTGAGCGCGAATGGCCTTGGCCTCGCGCAAGACAAGGTAGACGGTCGCCGCAAGACCGACGAGCGAGATGGCGGCAGCGAACATGCTGAGACTCCTCACAAACTTAAAACCTACGAAAGCGGGGATTAACCCGATTGTTACCGAGATATGCGCAGCATTTGACGGCTGCGTACAACAACCAGCCATAATAACGCGCGAGTATGGCGGTGTTGCGCAATGGAGTGCCCACCTGCGCGATAATGGACGGGAATTACACGGAAACGTAAAGGCTTCTTAAAGAAATGGCGAGGGTAGGGCGATGAGCGAGCAGGTTTGCAAGGCGGACGTGGGCGGCGACGGAGCGGCGGTCGATACGTGCGGTTATCCGGTCGAGACTACGGGCAACGCGGTGCTGGACATTTTGGAGCACCGCTCGTCCACGCGCGCTTTTGCGCGCGATGACGACGGCCGTCCCGTGGCGGTGACCGACGAGCAGCGAGCGGCGATTTTGCATGCGGCGAGTCGCGCGCCGTCGGCAGGCGCTATGATGATGTATTCCATCGTGAGCATTCGCGAGCAGGCTACGCTGGACCGTCTGGCCGACCTGTGCGATCACCAGCCCATGATCGCCAAGGCGCCCTGGGCACTCATATTTGTGGTCGATTATGCCAAGTGGATCGATCTGTTTGAGCACGCGGGTTGCTTTGAGCCCGAGTTTGTCGAGCGCACGGGCAAGGCGCCCCGTCGTGCACCGGGTCTGGGTGACTTTGCCATCGCGGCGCAGGACGCCGTGATCGCCGCGCAAAACGCCGTGGTTGCCGCCGAGGCCCTGGGGCTGGGGAGCTGCTACATCGGTGATATCGTCGAAAATGCCGAGGAAGTGGCCGAGCTGCTGGATCTGCCTCCCTATACCATGCCGCTGTCGATGCTCATCATCGGCACGCCCCGCAAGGAGCGTCCGGCAATCGCGCATCCCGTGGTGAACCTGGTGCACGAGGAGCGTTATTGTCGCGCCGACGCCGCGACGATGGATGCGCAGGTGGCCGAGATGGATGCGATGTTTCGCCCGCACGCCCGCGAGGTGGGCGACCGCGTCATCGACATCTACACCCGTAAGCACACGAGCCCCTTTATGGCCGAGATGAGCCGCTCTATGGAGTGGTGGTTCAAAAACTGGCTCGGAAAATGACGAATGTGACAAAGGGGGCGTCCCTTTGTCACATTCCATATCGCCGCGGTGGCCTAAAGGCCGCATAAATGTTTATCTAGCTGGGAAAACGGTGCCATTAAAATATGGGCTGATTACATATAATCCCGTCGAACGTTAAAATTGGGAGGAAACCGGCTTATGGAACAAAAGGCAAAGGAAGTAGCCTCGCACGCTGCGATTCCTGTGAGCATCTCGGCGATGCTCGTCACGCTGGGCGTGGTGTATGGCGATATCGGCACCAGCCCCATGTATGTAACCAAGGCGCTCGTTGCCGGCAACGGCGGCATCGGAAGCGTCACGCAGGAGTTCGTGCTCGGCGCGCTCTCCCTTGTCGTGTGGACGGTCACGCTGCTGACGACCGTCAAGTACGTGCTGATCTCGCTGCGCGCCGACAACCACGGCGAGGGCGGCATCTTTGCCCTGTACAGCCTGGTCAAGCGCTGCGGCAAGTGGCTCATCATCCCCGCCATGCTGGGCGGCGCGGCGCTCCTCGCCGACGGCATCCTCACGCCTGCCGTTACCGTGACCACGGCCATCGAGGGCCTGCGCACCATTCCGGCGGTTCATGCCGTGCTCGGTGACGACCAGGGTCGTGTCGTCGCCATCACGCTTGCCATCATCATCGCGCTCTTCTTGGTGCAGCGCATCGGCACGGCCAAGATCGGTCACGCCTTCGGCCCCATCATGACGCTGTGGTTTTTGTTCCTGGGCGGCACGGGCCTGTTCTTTGTCTGCCAGTATCCCGCGGTGCTGCTGTGCCTCAACCCGTTGCGTGGCATCGCTTTTCTGCTGAGCCCCAACAACCATGCGGGCATCATGATTTTGGGCAGCTGCTTCCTCGCTACCACCGGTGCCGAGGCGCTCTATTCCGACATGGGTCATGTGGGCCGCGGCAACATCTATGCCACCTGGCCGTTCGTTAAGTGCTGCCTGCTGCTGTCCTACATGGGCCAGGGCGCGTGGCTTATCAACAACGCCGGCAACCCGGAGCTCATGGGTATCGCCGACCTCAACCCCTTCTACCAGATGCTCGCCCCGGGTCTGCGCCCCTTTGCCGTCGGCCTTTCCACCGTCGCGGCCATCATCGCCTCGCAGGCGCTCATCACCGGCGCATTCTCGCTGGTGTCCGAGGCCAGCCGCCTGGACCTCATGCCGCATATGCAGGTCTTCTATCCTGCCGAGACCAAGGGCCAGCTCTACATCCCCATGGTCAACAACGTCATGCTCGTGGGCTGCGTCGTCGTGGTGCTGCTGTTCCAGAACTCGGCGCACATGGAGGCCGCGTACGGCCTGGCCATTACCCTGACCATGATGTGCACGACAATGCTGCTCTTCTTCTATCTGCACGTGGAGCGCAATCTCAAGGTCGCGCCGTGGATCTTTGCCGCCTTCTTCCTTTTGCTCGAGGGCTTCTTCTTTGTGAGCTCGCTCACCAAGTTCTTCCACGGTGGCTATTTCACCATCCTTATGGCCGCGCTCATCATGGGCATCATGGTGTGCTGGTACAACGGTACGGCGGTCGAGCAACGTCAGTTTACGCTGCTGCCGCTGCGCAGCTATCTGCCGCAGCTCAAACGCCTGCGCGACGACGATCGCTACGAGCGCCTGAGCGACAACATCGTGTACCTGACCAAGGACACCCATACCGATTACATCGACCGTGATATCGTCTACTCGATCTTGGACAAGCATCCCAAGCGCGCTCGCGCCTGGTGGTTCGTGAATGTCGAGACCATGGACGAGCCGCATACCTTTGCCTATTCGGTCGAGACGTTCGGCACCGACTACGTGTTCCGCGTGCATCTGTACCTGGGCTACAAGATTAACCAGCGCGTCAATGCCTATCTGCGTCAGGTCGTTCAGGACCTGGCTGCCACCGGCGAGCTGCCGGCGCAGACGCATGACTACTCGGTCTACAAGGATCCGGGCAACATCGGTACGTTCAAATTCGTCATGATTCGCAAGCTTCTGGCACCCGAAAGCGACGTGGAGCCGAGCGAGCGTACGGCCATCACGCTCAAGTACATCATCCGCCGCGCCGCCGGCACGCCTGCGCGCTGGTACGGCCTGGAGAACTCCAACGTGAGCTTTGAGTACGTGCCGCTGTTCACCAAGTTTAAGGCCGTGAGCAAGATGCAGCGCCTGGCCCCCAACGAGCGCCCGTAGGCGCCGACAGGTTGCACGGAGTTGGTTTTCGATGGACAAGATTGAGACCGGGGAGGCAAACATGGATGCAAAGATGCTTGATGGCCGCGAGGTGGTTGCCGAGCTGGTACGTGAGGCACGTGCCGACGCCGCCGAAGATCGGTTTTTGACGAACCGCTCCAACATGGATATGGCCGATCGCGTAATTTCGATCGTGGCACTGGTATTTGGAGCGGTGTGCGTGTGTGCCCTGCTCGCGCACGTGCTGTTTGTCTAGCGACCGCCGGTTGCAAAGGCTATACACTTGGAACCACCACAAGGGGAAACCACCACAAAGGTGCCTGTCCCCTTTGTGGTGGTTTTTGTTTTTGAGAGAGGGGCAGGGCGCTGATGGACGTCCGTACGGACGGCGATATGGCCGAGAACTTTTGGTGGCGGCGCACGACGTTGACGCGTCGCAGCCCTCTGTATGACGCCTGCGTGTCGGCGGGACTGCTGGTCGCGGCGACGATTGTGGGCGCGCTGCTCGACCATCCGGGTCTCGCGCCGAGCATCATGATCGTCTATGTGTTCGCCGTGCAGCTGTGCGCATTCTTTACCTGGAGCCGCCTGTATTGCCTGCTGAGTTCGGCTGCCGCCGTGGCGCTCTACAACCTCTTATTTGTCGACCCGCGCTACTCGCTGTCGTTTATCGACCGCGTCTATCCCGGCATGTTCTTCATTATGTTTGCGGTCTCGCTCGTGTCGAGCTCGATTGCGTTGGCCCTGCGCCGCGCCTTGGCGCAGGCCGCCGCCAGCGACCGCCGCACGCAGATGGTGCTCGAGACCAACCGCATGCTGCAGCGCTGCGCCGATAAGCAGCAGATTGTCCATGCCATGGCAACGCAGCTGGCGCGTCTTTCGGGCTGTCCTGTCGTGTGGTACAGCGCCGACGCCGAGGGCGATGACCTGCTGCCGCGTGCGACATACACGGCCGTGGGCGATGCCGCGCTGGTGCACGAACTGGCGCCGCAGATGCCGCCGCGGCTCTCGGCGTCCGCCTATGTGGGAACGCCGCTCGATGCCACCTACGGCGGCTCGGCGTTCTTTGGCATCTACCTGACCGTGCGCTCGGGCGACACCATGGTGCGCGCGGGCGATCCCGCCTCGGTGGTGGGCGTGCTGGCTATCGTTGCCGAGCCCGACGTGCTGACGCACGAGGAGCGGACACTTGCCGATGCCATAGTGAGCGAAGGCGAGCTGGCACTCGATCGCGCCCGCGCCATGGAGGCCCGCGAGGAGGCGGCGGTGCTTGCCAAAAATGAGCAGCTGCGCGCCAATCTGCTGCGCTCCATCTCGCACGATCTGCGCACGCCGCTTACCAGTATTTCGGGTAATGCCGACGTGCTGCTCGATCAGGGTTCGACCGGCACCGCGGTGCTCGATGCCCAGACGCGCCGCGGCCTGCTGCTATCCATTCGCTCGGATGCGCTGTGGCTCAACGCCACCGTCGAGAACCTGCTCGCCATCACCAAACTCGAGGGCGGCGGCATGCATCTGTCGACCACGCTCGAGCTTATGGACGATATCGTCGAGGAGGCGCTGCGCCATGTTAATCCGGCCGTGCGCGAGCACGACCTTAAGGTGGTGGCGAGCGATGAGCCGGCGCTCGTCAATGTCGATGCGCGCCTGATGGTGCAGCTGGTGGTAAACCTGGTGAACAATGCCATTACCTACACGCCCGCAGGCTCGCATATCGTGATCTCGATTGACGCCGGCGATGGACGCGTGGCGTGCTCGGTGGCCGATGACGGCCCGGGCATTGCTCCCGAGGACCGCGAGCGTATCTTTGAGTCGTTCTACACCGCCAACCATGGTTTGGCCGATAGCCGACGCAGTGTGGGCTTGGGGCTTTCGCTTTGCCGCTCCATTGCGCTGGCGCATGGCGGTAGCATAGAGGTTGCCGCGGCGGACCCGCACGGCTCGGTCTTTACGATCGAGCTTCCCGCCGCCGACGTTTCGTTTGATAAGGAGTAGCGCTGTGCCGAACTCTGCCGTGAAACCGCTCATCTTGGTCGTTGAGGACGATCCCGCCGTCCGCAACCTTATCGTCGCCGCGCTCGAGGCGCACGGCTTGCGCCATATGGCCGTGGAGACCGCACATGCCGCCATCGCCGCCGCCTCGTCGCAGGCGCCGAGCATTGTGCTGCTCGATCTGGGCCTGCCCGATATGGACGGCGTCAAGGTGGTGGAGTCGGTGCGCACGTGGTCGGGCATGCCGATCATCGTGGTCTCGGCGCGCAGCGAGGACGCGGACAAGATCCGCGCGCTCGATGCTGGTGCCGACGACTACCTGACCAAGCCGTTTTCGGTCGAGGAGCTGCTTGCGCGCATTCGCACGACGCTCAGGCGCCTTTCGTATGCGCAAACGGGCGGCGTTGCCTCCGAGGGCTCGTTCGATACCGGTGAGCTGCATATCGATTTTGATGCCGGCATCGCCACGATGGATGGCGAGGAGCTGCATCTGACGCCGATTGAGTACAAGCTTTTGTGCTTGCTGGCGCACAACGCCGACAAGGTGCTGACGCACCAGTTTATCTTGCACGAGATTTGGGGCACGGCGACCAAGAGCGACCTGGCGAGCCTGCGTGTCTTTATGGGCACGTTGCGTAAGAAGATCGAGTCCGACCCCGCGCATCCGCGTTACATCCAAACCCATGTAGGCATTGGCTACCGCCTGGTCACCCAAGGCTAGATCGCCAACCACCATCCCAATATGAGTTGCGGTGAAATACGGTCTAAATTTGCCTAATTCCAGGCAAAACAGTCCGTATTCCACCGCAACTTTGTTATCTGCCCTTAGGCTTGCTGGCGTAGAACTTCTTCTTTTTGGGCTTGCCGGCGGGGGAGGGTTTGCCGGCAAAGTTGGACTTGCCGTTGCCGGCCTGCGCGTGCGCGGGTACTGCCGCACGGGGCTTGCGGGCCTCGGGGTTGCGCAGCTCCTCGGTTCGCTCGGCAATTTCCTCGGCGCTAAAGCCGACCTCGGCCATGGCGTCCTCGATGGGCAGGCGGCGCACGATATAGCAATGGTGCACCTTCTGGTTGCGTGCGAAGTCCTCGGGGATGGTCTGCGCCGTAATGTCCTCCAGCACCACGCCCGCGCGTGCGAGCTTGCGTGTCTCGGGGCGGAAGCCTCGCAGGTTGCAGCTAAAGATGGCATGGCCGCCCTGTGCGAGCAGGCGCGATACGCCGGCCAACAGCTCAACATGGTCGCGCTGGACATCCCAGGTGCGGCGGCCCATCTTGGACGAGTTCGAGAACGTGGGCGGATCGACAAAAATCAGGTCCCAGCGGTTGCGCGTCTGGCGCTGGTCGCGAATCCAGGCGAGCACGTCGTCGCGCACAAAGTGATGCTGCGGACCCACAAAGCCGTTCTGGCGCATGTTGCGCTCGGCCCAGTCCAGGTAGGTGTTGGAGAGGTCGACCGTCACGGTTTCCTCGACGCCGCCGTCGGCCGCATAGCAGGTGGCAGTGCCGGTGTAGGCGAACAGGTTGAGGAAGCGGCGTGCCTGCTTGGCGTGCTCGCGCACCAGATCGCGCGTGACGCGGTGGTCCAAGAAGATGCCCACGTCCAGGTAGTCGTCAAAGTTGACGGCAAAGGTAAGACCGCCTTCCTCGATGAGCGGCAGGCGACGGCGCGCGATGTTGGCGCGCTCGCCCGAGCCGCCCTTGCCGGCGCCCTGCTTGCCGTACTGCGAGCCGCCGCGCGAACGCATGCGTGCCTTGGCGTGCACGTGCTCGGCCGGAACATCCAGGATGCGCGGCGCGATGGCCAAGATATCGAGCATGCGGGCCTGGGCCAGCGCCGGGTCGATGGTCTTGGGTGCGGCGTATTCGGCGATGACGAGCCAACGGCCCGGTGTCTGCGGGCAGCCCTCGTACAGGTCGATGGCGGCGGAGTAATCGGGCAGGTCGGCATCGTAGACGCGGTAGCAGCTCACGCCCTCGCGCTTGGCCCACTTGCGGCGCAGGCGTGCGTTCTTGCGCAGGCGGTTGGCGAACTGCTCGGACTCGGGGATGAGCACGGGCAGCGGCTTGCCGTCGCCCAGGTCGAGCGTGGCAGCGGGCTCGGGCATGGGGGTGTTGGCGGCTTCGTCTTCGGCATCTGCGGTCTTGTCCTCGGCATCCGTGCTGGTCGCAGCTTCAAATGCCGCGGCAGCGTGGTCAAGCGAGGGCCAAACCTCAATAGTCGCCTCTTCGTTGTTGGGCATGACGGCGATGGAGCGCGCGGGCTCGGCATGGAGCGCGCGGGCCATAAGGCCGTCGCGAGTGAGCGCGGCGACCGGTGCGGTAGCGAGCTCGGGCGCGCGGCGCAGCTCGCCGACCAGCGTCATGGCGTCGTGCATGAGCGAAAGCGGCGTCTCGGTGGTGTCTGCGACCACGGCAACGCCGGCGACAGCACCCGCATGGTCCAGCACGGTGGCGGGCTTAGCGGCGCAAAAATCGACAAAGCGCTTGTAGCCGGCGCACTTGACCATGCGCTCGGCGGTCTTGCGGGCGGCGGCTGGCAGTTGATCATGAACACGCCGCCGGGCTTGACATCCTGGACCATCT
>OKRV01000496.1_pt1 | contig 27617 bp, 35 predicted proteins | sample 1601201 | NCBI WGS metagenome assembly OKRV01 (sample SAMEA3541540, study PRJEB24748) | human gut metagenome | biome: human gut; feature: human-associated habitat; material: faeces | place: China | collected 2012 | reverse complement strand
ACAAGAAAAGACATAAGAATATAACAATAATCTTTACAACAAATTTTAATTTATCGTTTAGTAAAAAAACTACTAACTCATAAATAATACAATTATGAGTTAATTATAACATATTTTTCTAATACCGGATTATTCAATTTTCAAAGATCAGATTTCCTTAATTAGTTCGTAATATAATCAAAGTGTTCCTTGGGGACACATTTTACTAAGAATGATTATTTACTATTTCAACTTTACGTTTATTATTTTCTCTTATTAATGTACTCTTACTTATCCCTAATAATCTTTCAACTTCTTTATAACTTCTGTTCCCTCCATTTACTGTTAACATAGACAACGCATTATCTAACTGCTCCTTAGTATAAAGTTTTGGGCGACCCTCTTTCCATCCTTCTTTAGTTTTTGCTATTGCTTTCCCAGTTTGAGTTCTTTCAACAATCATAGACCTTTCAAATTCTGCAAATGCTAAAAGATTAGTAACAATTAATCTTCCCATTGGTGTATCTTCTATTAAACCCATATTTAATATATGTATTCTTACTCCCTTATCCATAAGTAAATCTATTATTTCTAACCCCTCTTTTACAGTCCTACAAAATCTATCTAATGTTGTAACTACTAAAGTATCACCCTCATTCAGAGCTTCTATTACTTTATTAAAGACCTTTCTCTCTTTAACACTACTTTTACTTTCTTCATATACAATTGCATTTGGATACCTATTTGTTATAAGACCTAATTGTTGCTCTAATGAGTTTCCATCTAGTTGCTTACGAGTTGATACTCTTGCATAACCTATTACTTTATTACTTATGACACTTTTGATACTATTATCTAAAGTTACATAGTATTTACCATCTTTTGAATATAACTCTTTAGCAATTCCTTTAAATCCTGTAATTAATTTTGAATACTTTTTGCTCCCTAAATTCAAAAAACGTTGACTTTTATAATTAAATCCCCAAACTACTATTTTATCTCCATTTTGAAGTACAGTAATTTCTATATCTTCAAATTGATATATTTCTCTTGTATATCTATCACTTTTATGATTTTCTACTATTTCACTTAAAAATTTCTCCATTTTTTACCCTCACTTTAGATACTTAGTTTTGACACCGTTATATATACTGATTTTACATCTTATCTTTTATAGGTGTCAATACTTTTAAGTTTTGATACTATAATAATCAAAAAAGAAAAGGTTAAAACTTATAAATCACCTTTTCTTTCATACTGGTTTAATTATATATTCAATGCCTAAATTTATAATACCATAAATTTACATAAAAATAAATCTTCTATTTATTATCTTAAATTATAGATTTTTACTACTGTTTCATTACCTTATTTAAAATTTAAGCTTAAAAAGTTGATTAAATCTATCAGTATTAAAATAATTATAATCACCTGAACCTAAATTAATTATAACTTTATATGTCCCATCTTTAAATTCATCAACTTGAATGTAACCATTTCCTTTATTGCTATGTAACAAATACTCATTATTTTCTGCTCCATTTTCTATAGCATAATATCTTTTACCTCGATTTTTAACTAAATGAAAAAGTATTTTTTTTAGTTCATGCTCTGTAAATGAATGATCTTCTCCTACTACTTTTTTATATGAATCATAAAGTCCTAAACTTCGATAACAACTTTCTTTTATATTTTTATTAATTAGATTTATAATTGTATCTAAATCTTGAATATCTATATTTTGGCCTCTAGTAGCTAGAGTAAAACCTGGAATTGCAGAAGCTAATTGACTTTCATCAATAGGTTTAAATACTTCAATAGTCGAAATATCAAAATATAAGGCTCCTTTATATTCAAAACCATATTTAAATTTAGGTTCATCAAATTTTTCAACTTTTTTTAATATTGCACTTGCAATTATTTCATTGTCAAATTTAAATAAAACAAGTGTATTGGAAGGTGAATTTATTCCTCTTTCTCTATACAAAAATTCACCCTTATTATAAACTAAGGTTTCTAAAAAAAATCCTACTTGAATATTTGAACAATTTTTAAATTCTGGTTCGTTTTTGCTCATAGCAAATATTCTAATATTACTGCAATTTAAATTTTTATTTATCATATAAACTTATACCCTCCTTAAAATATCATACTAATATTACAAAATATAATTTTATTTCTCTTCACTATTTCTATTATTGTTATAAAAATGTTAATTGTTTGATGATACTAATAAAAAATAAACTTTAAATTCTTATACTAAAAACATATAATAAATATTCTGTACAAATTTCAATATATAGTACATATTTTACTATTTATATATTTTCATTATGTTATCTTTAAAATAGTTAAATTTATTAATTGTTTCATAATTATCTGTAAATATTTCTTCATTTCTTATATCATAATAATTTACTAATTCATTTATATTTAAATTTTCAGCTTTATTATTAGATATTTCATATTTACTTAATAATGTTGTTGTAGGAAGGTAAACACTTTCATTGTTACTATAATTAGAGTCCTTTAATGGCCTTAAAAATAAGATATATTCTTTGCTTTCTTTCATCCAATTATAGCCATCAAGTGAATCAACAATTATTTCTCCATTTTCTTTATTTATAGAGATATCAATAGGTTCAAATATATCTATATTATTTTCGTCTACTTCTCCATTATATACTTCTATAACCTCTACATTTGTAAGCGTACATAAATAAAACCTTCGCCTTTCTTTAATAGGATTAACTTTAACTTTAACTATTATAGGAGATATATTTTCTAAATCGCTTACTTCTATTACACTTTCATTTAATGTAAATACCTCTGTAATATCTTCTTCATAGCTCGATACATATAGTTTTGTATTTATTTCATTTATATATTTATTTATATCTACATCATTAATATAACTTAGCTTTGTTTTAACAGCCATATATACACTTAAAAACAATATAAAAATTATAACTAGTAATATATTTTTAAATTTCATAATATAACTCTCCTATTCTATTATCAATTTTCCTCCATTCATTCGTAGTTTAATATCACTCAAAATATCTATATCATATTTATTATGACTTGCTATTAATATAATTGCACCTCTTTTTTTCTCTTCTAAAATTAACTTATGTATTAATTCAATTCCATCTTCATCTAATGCATTAGTAGGCTCATCTAAAATAATTATATCTGCTTTCTCCATTATTGCTTGTGCAATACCTAATCTTTGTTTCATTCCTAATGAGTACTTTTTAATGGTTTTTTTATCATTAGGATCTAGTCCAACTCTAAATAAAGCCTCCTCAATGTCCTCATCATTTATGATATTTTTAATATTTGACAGCATCTTTAACACTTGCCATCCTGTATAGTTTGGCCAAAATTCAGGATTCTCTATAACTACCCCTATACTTTCTGGAAAATCAATATCCTTATGTAATTCTTTTCCTGATATATTTATACTTCCACTAGTTGGTCTAATTAATCCACTTATAGCTCTAAATAACATTGTTTTACCTGAACCATTGTGTCCATATATCCCATAAATATTACCAGACTCAAATTTGTAATTTATATTATCTAAAATAGTATTCCCTTTTATAGACTTAGTTAAGTTTTTAATACATATATATTTCATATTCACTCTCCTTGAATTATTTAATTGTATTTATAAACTCTTTCTTCTTCATTATTAAAATACATATAACTATTTCAATAACAATGCCATATAGTAAATTTAAAACTGCAAGTTTATTATTTATTAATGAACATACACTACTTAATATTAATAATGCATTCCCAGTAGGAATATATTTAATAATCATACTATTAGTATTAATTAATAAACTAATTATATAAATCATACATAATTTTAATGATATCTCAATATAAACTCCTATTGTAGCAGTAAATATAATAGACAAAATATTTATAGTAATTAATGAAAAAAAAGCATATAATATTATTTGAATTATCATTATTGCCGTTTCAATATTGATAATAATCTTTATTTTAAATAAAATACAAATAACTATTGATAAAATCATTTGACTTAAATAAAATAATGCAATTTTATTAAGTAAAAATATCAATATTTTTAAAATAAATTTTGTTCTATTGTTAGTTCTAGTAAATATAACTGAAGCATTTTTTAATAAACTTTTCTCAATTAAATTTCCATACATAGTAATAATAATAATCTGAGGTAACAGCCAAAAAATAATATTTATAATCGACTTTGTATCCCACAAATTAACATATCCATAAAAATATATAATTAAATCATTAAATTCAGCTATATTATTTCCATATAATATAAATCCAATTAAATTATATAATATAAAAAATAAACTTAATAAAAAAAATTTTTTTATATTCTTCATCAATATTACCTCTTTAAAATATCTTTATTTTTAATTGCTTTAGTACAAGCTACAAATAATATTGATATAGTAATTAAATTAATAAACATTCGTCTAATCATTATCATAATATCTGAGTTTATAGTTTCAAAGAACATAGTATTGAATATTGCTATATCATATATGGGTAAATATATATATGATAGTGGTTTTATAATAATCATTTGAACTACAAATATACCTATAGAAATTAAATAAGACAAAGAAATATTATCTATAATTATAGATACAAAATTAAATATTAACCCAATTAATGTCCATGAAATACTTTGAATTATTATAGAAATAAAAATAAATATATAAGTTCCAAATGTATGTAAAAGTGAATGATCACATAAAATAAAAAATATAAATAAAACTATATTAAATACTATTGATACTCTTATGCTTAACAATAGTATTGACTTTAAAATCGATATCTCAAATTCATAAAAATCCCTATATCTCGTTATAACTTGAATTGTTTTTTTTGTTTTTATTATAGGAATTACATTATATAAATATAGAGGAATATATATCATACTAAACATATTTATATTTTTAATAAAATCATACATTATCTGATAATCATTAATATTATTAGATAGTTTTCCAAATATCGCTACTCCTATAAATATTAAATATAATATTTTTTCACTAATTGATATATTAATCATAACATCCTCCATATATATTCAATACTAACATAGTTAATCTAATTCTATCTTATCAATAGCTCCATTTATTAAAATAAAATCTATACAAAAATATAAAGCTAATATAATAATAATAAATATAAAACTACCTCTTGGATTCACTGATAAATAGCTTGTTCCAATAATCTCAGAAAATTTACTTAAACTAAAAAATCTTGATATTATTTCAAATATCATAACAAATACCATATTTATTATAAATGCAGATAATATTGATATATACTTATTTCTTTTACTATAAAATGATATTCCAAAAGATAATAAAGCAAAAGCTACTGAATATAAGGATCTTATAAAAATAAATATACATAGATTTATATATGGATAATATATTTGCATATATCCTAATGCAATTTCATCACTTACATATGATAGTCGTTTATAATCAGGTAATCCAAAAGTATTGTATCCATTAAACGGAAAAGCTATTAAAGATAATATCATATTAATAATTAATGGAATAAAAACTACAAAAAAACTAATTATAATTATAGCTATAACTTTTGACTTAATATTTGTTTTTCTACCAACCCTAGTATCTATTAAATTACCTATCCCCATATTTTCTTCACTTAGGTAAGAATCTGAATATATTATTGATACTGTTAATGGCAATAATATTGATATTATAGGCTCTAATGGTGATTTTACAATATTAGTAATTATTGTTCCATTATAAGCAGGCATTACATAAGATAAATGTTCACCATAATATTCTTTACATAGTAAAAAGAAGTCTAATAAAATAGCTCCTATTATAACTATAAATATTATTTTAAATTCTTTTCTATTAAAACATTTCTTTAATTCCATTTTTATTAAATTATTCATTAATTTTTTTCCTTTCGAAAAATAAATTTCATAAGGGGCTATTGCATAAAGTAATTTAACTACAATCATATAGTATATGATTGTAGTTAAATTTTTTAGTGCGACAGCCCTTATTTTATATTTTTTATTAAACTACTTGTAATTCACTGTCCCCGCTGCTTTTCCATTAAATAAACTTGTACTTTCTTTATTTTCAACACCTAAAAATACAACTGTTCCAGATGAATAATTACTTTGATATCTTAAGTCATATACAACATTTGTAGTTGTTACTGATGCAATATCAGTTATCTTTATTGGTGACCTTTCGGATCCCGTATTTATCCATGCATTTATGCCTTGTTTTGGTAAAGATGTTGCTTTTATATTTCCTTTTGTTTCATTTGTTTCTTTATTTCTCAGTGCAAAATACGCATTACCATTGTTATGTGGAAGGCTTACACTCCATGTTCTATCAGTTCCTGTTGCAGCAGATACTCCAATTGTTGATACTATTCCTAAAATCAAAGTAATACCTAAAATTTTCTTTTTCATAAAAAATCCCCCTTAATTAGAATATATTAGACATGTCCTAACAAAAATATATCATATTTTGTATATATTAAGCGTCATAATATGTCGACTAAAAGTATATTTTTAGTCGACATAATTTTTAAATTTCAAGAATTAAAAAATTATATTATCCATATACCTTCAGTAAATTTATATTTAGCAGATATATCTATAACTCCATTCAAGCTTCAATATACTCATATATAAAATTATATCCCAACACTAAATCTTTACATTCACTCCAAATTTCCACAATCTTATTTTTAGTATTTCCTTTACCTTTTTTATCGCATAAAATCTCTTTTTAGTCATTAAGGGGTAGCGTCTGGAAAATGCTCTTAACGTGTGAAATCCGCATTTTCAGGACGCTACCCCACAAAGATCCACTTTTAATATGGTTGTATTTTTATTTCTACTCCTTCTTTTTTTTACTTTCATCTTTTTAACAGTAGTTCTTAGATGTATTTCATCATTTGGAACATTTTTAATTCCTAAATAAATTTCAGCTTCTTCTTTTGTAGCAAAACCCTTATATTCAGCAGAATATCCTAAAACTAAATCCTTACATTCACTCCAAGTCTCCAATATCTTATTTTTAGTATTTCCCTTCCCATTTTTTATCGCATAAAATCTCTTCTTTGCCATTAACATTACCTACTTATCTATATACACCAATAAAATCTAATTAAATTTATATACTTTTATAAAATATACTCGTAAATGAACCTTATATATTAACCTAAACAGAAAGTAATTTATATATATTATAGTATATCTTTATTAATATTTAGAAATATATTTTAAACATTATATATACTTTATTTAACCCCTTCGCTCACAAATTATTTTTAAATTTATACTTGACATCAAAGCTATAATCATTTATGGCTAAGGTGAGTTAGGAAACGGCTCGCTCCCCCCCTCGCAGTACATAAAGTAAAAAAATTACATACTGCGAAGGGGATAAGCAAACACAATTCAATTTATGGCTCGGAGCCATTGAGGTATCCGTGTCGCATTTATCCCGTGGCTTCCAACCACTATGTGTATCAAACTTGCTTAGGTCTGGTTTTATCAAGTATACTACCATGTAACTCTACACACACCCCTAGGAGCTAATGCAAACTCCACCAGGACAGGCACTCCACTACTAAGAAACTATCTTAAATAGCTTGTCTAAGAAAAGTGCCTTACCATCTAACGGAGCTGTTATCGGTGGTGAGCCGACCAGTTTTTTATAGTGTTATTCCTTTAACCACTTACCTATTTTTTTAGGATTTTTCTTTATTTAATTATTTGCTCAACAAAAAAACTCTTAGGTACAAATACCTAAGAGTTTATATATTAAAACTTATGTTATATACAATAAAAATCTAATTCAAATATATTTGTTCATTTTTGAACTATTTTTTTTGAATTTTGTCAACTTTTTTATATTGCACAAATATTCACCTTATGCTAGAATATAAGCATAAAATGAATTTAAAGTTCCAACACTCTGTCTCTTGGTACTGTGTATACCAGTTTCAGTTATATAAATTAAAATGTCGCCAAACATTTTAATTTATCGTTCGGAATTAAAATATGAAGAAGAAATTCTTCTTTTTTCTAAATTATATTATATTTTATAAATTAATACAATATAATTTGGAGAAAAAAAGCAGTAAATTTTAAATTTACTGCTTTTTAACTATTCATTTATTTTCTTATTATATGTGATTTATCACTTCTTATTTTGCTGCAAAAATTATATTTTATTTAACTCTTCTTTTATTTTATCTCGTATTAATTTGCCATTTTTATAATCATCTACTGCTTTATCGTATTTATTTTTATATTCTTCAATAACTTCTTTAAAACAATTTTCTTTAACAACCCTGTTATATTCTTCCTTAGCCTTCTTCATTTGTAAGTATAATATTTTTACTTTCTCAGAATATTCTTCATAAATATTAGGTTCAAAAAATACTATCATCTTTTCAATTTTTTCCTTTTGAAAAATAATCTTATTCAATTTCTCTTTATCTTGACTTTGGATCACTATTCCATTTAATAATTCAATTAAATTTTTTACTTCATAAGTAAAATTAAAAACATCACTTTTATTAAAACCCTTTCCATTTATAACCAAAATTTCACCCTCCTATTTCCCTATTATTTATATAGGCTCTTATGAGCCTATATTAGTTTCTATTAAATATATTTTATAGTATGGCTTATTTCCTAATTTATCTTTAACTATATTAACTCCAAATTCATCACTATTTATCTTTTTAAGCGATTTTTCAATTTGTCCATCAGTCATTTCTAAATTCATTGTTTCAAACACTAATACCTCTTTTCCAGCTATTATTTCTGATGAATACTTTTTATTATTTTTTTCTCCAACTTCAATATATCTTTCTAATATATTTTCTTTTTTATTTTCAAATTCTTCATCTATATTTAAATTATCCTCTTGCTCTTTTTCTGTACCAATAACTTCATCTATATTTGATGCTATTTCTGACTTTTCATTGTCTTTTTTATTCTCCATTTGCAGTTTATTTATTCTTGCATTTAATACTTGTATCTTTTTATTATTAATAGATAAACTTGTTTGTAATATAAGTATAATTACTACTAAAATTATTATTGTAATTTTATATTTTTTATTATTTTTTAAATTAAAAATATCTTTTAAATACTTCATTCTACTTCTCCATAAACTTTCGTATTTTCAATATATTTAGATAAAGATATACCAGGAATAAATAAATTTATCCTGGTATATTTTAAATTTAATCTGAATATTTTCACATCTTTACTTCTTTTTCTTTTGTTTTTGTTTTTGTTTTTAGCTTGTCCATACTTGCTAAATGTACATCTTTCTCTTGCTCCATCTGATACTCTATTAGATTTAATTTATTTGCTTCAATTGTTACATTATTTATATTAGAACCAATCCACTCGCTATTATTTATTTTAATTCCAGTTAAATCAGCTCCCCTTAAATCAGCAAATATTACACATTGTGTCATATCTGCACCTTTAAAATTTGCATCCCTTAAATCTAAATTAATTAATCTCATACCACTTAGATTTTCATTTTCTAAGTTTAATTGTTGCCCTCTAAGACCATTACTTTTTATCCATTCTTCATGCTCTCTTATTTTTCTCCAAATCTCTTTTTCTTTTTTTTCATCTCTCACATCTAATTTCTCTCTTTCTATTTCATTTTTTAAATCTTCAAACTTATCATTTATAAGTTTAAAATCACTATCCATATATTTTTCATGTATATTATCCAATATATCTAAATCCTCAATTCCTGATTCAATAGATATAATTGCTCTTACAAAATCCCCATAATTTTCTTTCATTAACTCTTCTATAGCATTTTTCATTACATTAAAACTAACACTATCTAGATCTCTATCTGATAACTTCCAATCATCACTTTCAATGCTTTTTTCTTCTAAATCTTTCATAATTTCTTGCTCCTTTATTCCATACAAGCTTTTATCATACTCTATATTTTCTTTTATCCTATATAAATTTTTATTATCATCAACATATATTAAATTATCTAATTTATAATCTGTACCAATATAAACATCTCTATATTTCCCTTTAACTTTCATTGCTACTACTTCATTTTTTATACTTAATTCTTCATCTCTTTTCAGAAAAACATTTGAATTACTTTCATTTATTATTTTTTCTAATTCATCTCTAGTAATTTCATTTATAACAACTCTATCTTTTCCTAGAAAATTTCTTAATTTTTCATCTTTTATTTCTTTCTCTACTATATTTTCATTTTCTAATAATAAAGATTTATCCTTATTATTAATTAATGTTTCCTCTATAATTTCAATATACTCTTTTACTGTTTCTCTAACTTCATTTATCAACTTCTCTTTGTCCTTCAGCTCAACACCCTTAGTCCAATTCTTTATATATCTAAATGAATATTCTGATGTATCTAATCCAAAATAGCTGCATACTGAATATGCAGACATTTCAGCTTGAAACTCCTTTTCATTTGTAGTATAGTTATCTCTTGTTTCTATTGTATGTAACTTTGCATGAGCCAGCTCATGTATTAAAGTTTTGACATTTTGTAATTGAGTATTTCTAGGATTTAAAGCGACTTCTTTTGTTAATGGATAACTAACTCCTTTTACTGCTCCTAATTCTCCTTTCGGCTCTATAATTCTAACTCCTATTTTATTCGCTATATTTTCCATAGCTTTATACATCAAATCATAATTTTGAACTTCTTCATCAAGCCATCTACCAGGGAATATCTTAGGTAAATCTTCTGCTTTTGCATTAGTTTGAGAAACTTCAAAAACATATCCTTGATTAAATATTAACTTACCTTTTCTTACTTCTATTTCTCCTTGCTCTATTAATCTTTTTTCTTCAGGAGTTGCTTTGCTTAATTTAACTTCCTCACCTTTTGAATTAATAAAATAATCACTTAATCTATTTGGAACTAATATTTTAATTCCTTTCTCCCCTTTATTAACTGTAAATCCTTTTTCCTTCCAAAAAGCATATGATCCAACAGCTAAAGCTCCTTCAAATTGCTCTTGAATTAGAAAAGTATTTCTAAAAGAATAGTTATAAAATTTACTCATATAATTAATAAGTTCTTTGAACTGCTCTGGACTTGTAAAGCACTTTTCTATTCCTTCATTAGCTTTTTCTAAAAGCTCATTAACTTCTCTTTCTTTATCTTCTTTTGATTTTTTATTATATGTTTTTTTCATTTTTCTTTCTCCTTTCCTAAAAAATTTAATAATAAAACACCAAGTATTTTACCTGGTGCTAATCTACAATATTTTCATTTACAACTTTAGTTTCTAAATCATACTCAACGATCATTGTTTCTCCATCTTCATCATTTAACTCTGCCTTTATTGATGATACATAATCTTTTGAAGCTTTAACTATAACATCTTTTTTTTCAACACTATTATATACTTTTAATTCAGTATCACTTAATGCTTCTATTATTATTCCTAAATTATTAAACATAATGCCTCACCTCCCTTCAAGTTTACATAGAATGAGAATATTCAATTTCTCTTTGTAATCTCTCATAAGCTAATTCATTTTTTATTTTTTCAAAGTCTTTATCAAACACTTTCTTTAATCTTTTTATATCTTTTGCCGTTAATACTAAATTGGTATATGAATAATTTTTTATAAAACTTTTATTATCATTTTTCTTAATAACTTCAGTTTTTATTTCTCTAAGAAGTGCATTTCCCATTCTATAATATAATTCATCTATCTTATTTTTCTTATAATTTTTATAAAAATACTTTTCTCCTTCCCCATAGACTTCCTTTAAATATTCTTCCTCAGCATCTAAACTTTTAATTAATTCTTCAAAATCATCTTTCTTATAATTTTTTATATAGTAAGAAGTTAATTCATCTAATAATGGTTTAACTTCATTAAGAGAATTATATCCATACTGCCATTGTCTTTTATCTTCAGGTAATTTTTTTATTATCTCTGTTACTAATCTTTTCATTTCTATATCTTTATTAAAAGATATTTCTTTCTTACCATTAATAATATTATTTCTCATAATATCATTAATTTTCTTTTGCTCATTACTCCTATCAATAAGAGTATTAGCAAATTTACTCTTCATTCTATATAGATTTTTATATTGCATAAATCCATCTTCCTTAATATATCTTGTTGGATTTAATTCTACACTTGCAATATGAATATGAATATTATCTGTATTAAAGTGCATTGACGCACTCCAAATTAAGCTATCAAAATTTTCTCTTTCTATCATTTCTGTCATGGAATTTCGTACTGCTTCCATTAATCTCTTTTCATCTAATGCACCTGTTCTCCTATCATACATTCCATGTTTCTCAAGCCATTCATTATCAAAACTAAACACATCTTGCCACATAAAACTTCCATTTTCTTGTGCAATAGAAAAACATCTTTTTAATTTTTTACTTTCATCTTCACTCAAAAAATCTCTATCACTTGTAAATAAATTTCCACACTTTTTAGGATTTCCCATATAATCATTAAATAGCGAATATTCATCAAGTTTATAATTTCTTACTGCTTCCTCTCTATCAATATAATTTATATAACTTGAAAATTTTTCACTACTTGACTTAACCCATTTTCGTTTATGAACTATTCCTACCATATTTCACCTTAATATTTTCTATCGAACCCTTTTACTATTTTTGCTTCTTTTCTCTTATCAACAAGTTCACTAGCTCTAGTTAATGCTGGAGCAATAACATCTTCTGTTGTTGCTAACCTTCCATACTCAGAAATTACAAAAAATCCATTAATCATTTCTAATAGTATTTGAGTATTTCTATCTGTATCATTACTAGCTTTCTTAATTCCTTTAAAATCTAATTTAATTTGTTCTGATACTTCCTTCGCTATTAATTTAATCATAGCTTCAGTTGTAATATCTGAATTTTGCCTATGCTCTCTTATAATTAAATCTAATGCTTCACTATTATATTTTAAATTATTCTTCTCTTTAACTTCTTCTATATACTCTAAATTTTTCTTTGAAATTACAAACATCTTTTTTATTCTAGCCATATTATTTAACTTCCTTTCTTTTTTTATTTTATTAAAAGGGCTTTGCCCTCGCTATCGCTCACCCATAAACTTTAAAAAAGTTTAATCAAACACCAAAAAGGAATTATAAAATATCTTCAATGGAAATTACATCTGTAGATATTTTATAAGAGCATAAAGAAAAACTGCTATCAAAATCTTTGATAGGCTAGGCAAAGCCTAGCGTTTCCACGATATCAAAACCTTTTCCAATTCAATACCTTGTCAATACCATTTCAGTACCTTATCTATACCAAATATTGAAAACTTCAATACTATTTTTTATCTGTAATCTTGTTTCTTTTCTTCAAGTTTATTAATTTTTTCTTCAAGTTCTTTTATACTATTTTCATTTTTTCTTATCCCATTTTCTAAATTTGCTATAGATGTTTTATTTGAACTTATAGTATTTTCTGTAGCTTCTATTTCACTTTCTGTTTGATATTTTTTATCTTCTTCAAGTAAATTTATTTTATTATTTATATCTTCTATCTTTAATCTTTTATCTGATATATCTAAATTTAGTTCCTCTATTTTCGATTTTATATCATTAATTCCATTATCAATTACTTCTTTTGTATATTCATTTCTACTCTTCTTTTTTAGAGTATCATCTATTTTTATATCTCTTATATCTGAATAAAATTTAACATATTTATTATCACTAACCTCACTTTTTTCTTTTATAGTTAAAGATAAAGCTTCCCATGTTCCACTTATTTCTGTTGTAATAATATAATCACTATAAGTTATTTGTACTACTTCACAAAGTATTATTTCTGTTGGATTATTCTTTTCTCTTATAGTAAAATCTAAATCTAAATCACTATTTAAACTATTTTCTTTTAATTTTATTGTAAATTGTACTAAGCCAGTATTAGGATTATATTTTCTATCTTTTATTGAAAAAGCAATATTATTAAGATACATTTCTTGATTTATTTCTGTAGTAATCAAATTTAATTCTTTATTAAAAAGTAAATTTGATGTGAAAAAAAATAAAGCTCCAAATACAAATATTGAAGCTAAAAAATAATAAGGAACAGTTTTATTTTTTTCCATTTTTCTTTTTATAATATCAACTTTTTCTTGCATTTCATCTCTACTTATCATAAGATCACCAAACTTTCTTTTATTAAATTTAGGTTATTTCATAAAATTATTATTTAATATTCCTTTACTTTTTTCTCACTCTTTTAATTAACTATTCTTCTTACTTTACCATTAAATTTATCTTTATAATAACCACTTAATTCAGAAACTGTTACTCCTGTTGAAGTTCCATCATGTAGAAATTTATTATCTCCAAGATAAATTCCAATATGCCCATCAACTGTATATGTGTCAAAAAATATTAAATCTCCCCTTCGCATTTCACTTGCATCAACTTTTTGTCCCATATTAACTAAAGAAAATGTAACTACACTTGCTCTATCTCCAAGTTGAATACCAGCACTTGCATAACAATAATGAACGAATGAAGAACAATCAAATCTACCTGCTATTACATCTGCTTCTGTTCTTCCTCCCCCCCATACATAAGGTGACTTTCCTACCCACTTCATACCAGCTTCGATTACTGTTTCTATTATCTGATTACTACTTTGATTTAATCCAGCATTTCTAAATTCCATTGCATACTGAAAAACTTTATTAGGATAATTAAACTGTGCATTATCTAAATCTACTTTCATACCATAAGATGGACCTCCATTATAACAAGCAAAAATTCTCCTTAGTGTTTCTCTAAAATCACTATCATTTTCATCACTATTCCATTTCACTAAGTCCATATTTTCATTATTATTATAATTAAGCTTAGGTACTTTATTTTGCTTATACAAAACATAATTACCATAATATCTTATCTCATAAGCTCCAGCAAAAATTTGAGCCCTTGGATCATTTAAAAATATATTCCACATTTCTTCACTATCATTAAATGTATATCCATTTGCTAAATATATCTCTCCTAATCCCATATCAATTAAGTATTTCCACAAATCTTTTCCACTTGATGGATCTACTTTTTGTATTTGCATTATTCCATATGCACCTCCATAGGAGGTATTAGGATTAAAATTACTTTCTTGTTTTGCTACTGCTGCTAAACACCAATTAGGTATATTAAATATAGTAGAAGCTTCATTAAAATAATTAACATATTCTTGTGGTACTCCAGCTACTCCTATATCAGTTATCATTCCACCATTTCCATTACTGCTTATAGAATTTTGATTTATTATAATAGATATAGTTGCTGTTATTAATAGTAGAGTAATTATCGTAAATATATTGAATGATAAAATTATTTTTATACCACTTTTTAATAACTTTTTTTCTTTAGACAAACCTATCACTCATTTCTACTAAAAATTATTTTTAAGAAAAAAGATGTCCCCGTAGGACACCTTTATATTAATCAATACTATATTCAACAACTCTATAATCATCATTTATTTTTAATAATTTAACCTCATAACTGTCATGACCATCATTTGATATTTGATCATACTGATCTATGGTACTCCAACCTACCCTTACATTAAATATAATATAATCATTATCATACTTATTATCAACTTCATAAGATTCAACTTCATCGATAATACATTTTTTTATACTTTCATTTTTACCTAAATACATATATAATGATTCTACTTCTTCTTTAAGTGCATCTGCTACATACTTTACTGCTAAATCTACTGTTTCCTTTGGCTTTTCTATATCAAAGCTTGTAATTGCTTGTACAAAATTCTCTGCTACATTTTTAGCTTTAATTCTCTCTTTTAGAGAGAATTTACTTTCACTTAACAACTTATTGTTATATCTAATTTCTTCGTCCGTATTACCTGATCCTATACTTGTTGTAAATCCTTCTTCTACTACTATATCCTCTGAATTTACTTGATTATTTTTATCAAAACCTTCTAAGGCATCATCTAACTGATACTCATTATACTCTTCTTCATCTTTCTCATTAAAACCATTTGAATTTTTATCTATCATTTGAGATGTATTCTTTTTTTCCTCATTTATTTTTTTATAATTTTTAATTCCAAATCCTACACCGATAGTTATAAAAATTGCTATTGCTCCTATAATTAATAATTTTATTTTTTTACTGTTCATATTAAGCACCTCCAGCAAATAATTTCTTTTCTTTATCTGTAATTTCTATATTTAATTTAATATTCTTGTATCCATTTATAGCTAAAATACATTCTCCCTTTTTAAAAGTTGGTATTCTTTCTATTTCACTTTCTGTTATTTGTCCTGCAAATATTTCTTTAAGAGCTTCTTTAGAGTTATTATCTTGTTGCATTATAAATTTATATTGAGTTAATTCAAATAAAGTTTTAATCTTATGTAACGCTTCACTACTAATATTTTCAGGAACAACATCTCTAATACTTTGCGTTGCAAACATAAGACCAGCAAAATATTTTCTAGCTTCTCTCTCAAATGCTATAGCATAATCAACTGCCATTAAATTATCTGAATTTATAAATTTATGAGCTTCATCTATTAATACAAAGAATTTTTGACTATCTTCAAAACTAACTTCCCTATTATCATATAATTTTTTTGCTACTGACCCTTTTTTTAAGGCATTATTCCATAGCATTGTCATTACGTTAAATGTTTGAGCGTTGAATACCCTTTTATCAAATTGTGCTAAATTTTTAATTTCAAAACTTACTATTTGTTCATCATAGAAGTTCTCTAATGTAGTGTGTCCATTAAATAACTTCCCGTAATCATCAACCATACTTCCTATATTAAGTTCTATATATTCAAGTCTTTCTCTCTTGGTATCTGATAAGGTTCTTTTAACTATTTTCTTTTTAAAATCTTCATAAAGTTCTTTTCTTATATATTCCAATAAATCTTCCATTATTGGATATTCATTAGCCTTATAAGTTGTTGCTCTACTAATTTCTATTCCATAATACTTATAAAATTCTCTTAATATCCTTTCAAACTCTCTTACTTCAGATTGTTCAGCACTTGGAGCAAGGCATCTATAAATCATACTTACCTTATTTAAATGATTCATATAACTTTGTTCTTCTAATACTTCATTAGTATCTTCATCAATAATAGTTGCAAATACTTGAAGTAAATTTATAATTCCATCAGTTCCATCTAATGCTATAACTTTACCTCCTCGTTCTAGTACCAAGTCCCTGAATTCACCTGCTATATCAAATACTCTAACCATATCCCCTACTATAGATGTATTTTTTAGTAGTTTCTTTAATAAAGTCGACTTACCAGCTCCCATAAGTCCAACTACTAAAGCATTATATGACTTTCTAAAATCATTCATTGTAAATATATTAAAAAGTACATTTCCACCAGTTCTAGTTGTACCTAAATACATTCCAGTCGGATCACTTAACTCTGTAAAATGAAATGGATAACCACCACCTAAATAAATAGAAGGTATTGGCTCTCCAACTCTTTTATTTCTAAAATAACTTTGATTGGTTGCACTCTCAAATAATGATTTCCACTCATACTCTTGCTCATTAATTAATACTGCACCTCTATAGCCTTTATTTTTTATAGCTTCTAATACTTCTTTAACTTTTATATCTAATTCTTCTAATGTTAAAGCTGATACATAATATCTAATAGTTACTAACTTAATAACTTCTTCATGTTGAGTTATATCATCTACTAACCCTTGTAATTTTTCTACTTCGGCTGAAGCCTTTATCCTATCAATATTAGTTGCTGCATCATCTATTCTTGTATATTGCTCTGATATAGATCTTTCTATCTGATCTAAGATTTTATTTTGATTTTCTGTTGAAATATCAACTGTTACTATTACATTAGATAGATCTGTTAAATCTTCAAGCCAAAAATTCTCTACTCTTGTTTTAAATTCATATATTCTTATACAACTCTCATATCCATCACCTTTTATTATTGCTCTATCTGAAAAGCTAATTCCTCCTACTGGCTGAATAGCCTTTAATAAATATGGATTGTATTCTATCTTTTTTCTTAACGCCATATACTTCACTGATTTCCACTCCTTAATTTTAGACAAAATAAAAATAGACTAAATCAAATTAGTCTATTTCTTAATAAATTTATTTAGTTATTGAAATTACTTTTCATATAAATTCTCCTATATTAAATTTAAATAACTAGGTATTATTAAATCAAACTTATTTTGTTTTAAAACTTCAATAATTATTCCTATTACTTCATAACTATTTGTTGTACCATTATTTCTATGAATTAAGTTTAAAATTTTTAATACTTCATTTGATATAAGTTTTACATCTGAAGAAGTTAACTCAAAATTTATATCCTTGGCTGAATTTTTTATACTTCTTTCTATCTTTTCACCCTCAAATACTTCTACTCGGTTATCTTTTTTTCTAACATTCATATTAATGCCTCCTTAACTTTATATGTTAAATTATATCAAATTTTATCTAAAAAATATCAAATAAAAGCATATTATGTTTATATTTTGATATTTACAACTTTAATTAATAAGTTTTGTATTCGGATTATTTAACTTAAATAATATTTTTAGCTTCTTTTCTACAGTTAATGGAATAAATTGAACAGCTATATTTTGACTTCTAAATAATGTTCTCTTAATGCTTTCTTTCTCTTCAGTATCTTTAATAAATATCATGATATAAAACTCTCTATTTTGCCTAGTTGACTCTAAATATACTAATTGTTCTAACTCTTCTATTAATTCATAATAATATTTTTTATTATCACACTCTTTTATTTTCCTCTTGATAAACTCTTGTTGCTTTAATGTATTAACTGGAAAATTCATAGTTATTAATTTTATATCAAATGGATATGCTCTTAAAAATGCTATAAAATTATATATATTCATTGTGGTTTCAACATCAGTTAACGAATATATATCTTTACTATCAATTTGAAATATATCTAAATATCCATTTTTCATTATTATACTGTCGTCATCATCAACATCTACAAATCCTAATAGCTCCTTAGTAGAAGCTAATACATCTTTGTTAGCTTTTCTTATTTCTTTTAACTCTAATTTTTTCTGCTTCTTCTCCTCTTTCTTTATCTTTTTTTCTTCTTTTGTTAGTTTTACTTTTATATTCTTTTTCTCATTTTCTATTTTAATATCATCAAATTTTCTTACTGCCATTTTTTAATTCCTCCCAAAATAATAGGAATGGTATTTCTACCACTCCTATTCTCTTATATAAGCTTTTCTATTTCTAAGCAAAGCATAATATATACTTTGGTACTTTCTTCTCTTTGGATTAATTGAACTATTACTCCTAAAATAAAGTCCCATAATAGCCATAAAAATATAATAAAAAGTTCTTAATGGAGGATATACTAAGAAATTTAATATCCATACAACACACATAAATATTCCCATAAAAACTAAATCAAAAACATATAGGTTTTTTGTTAATTTAACTGATGATGAAATTTCCTTTGGTAAAACATATGCCATTATTTCTTTCTTCCTTTCTTATTTTTATTTTTAATATCCCATTTACTTGTAGTATTGTATCCTAAACTATAAGCTCTATTAATGTTATCAACAAATCTTGATCCTTGTACTTTATCTTTCATATATTGCCCAATAGTTCTATCTTCCATTTTTCCCTTAACTTCTTTTCTTCCACCATTGTTATTTTCAGAATTATTTTTATTATTTGTAGATTCATTACCTTTATTATTTGATACTACATTTGTTTTATCTTCAGTATTAGATTTTATCTCCTTAGTATTTATATTTTCTGTTGTATTTCCACTTCCTACACTATCTGTATTATTTTTATTTATAGAATTTCTTGAATCTCCTATATCTTTAACTTTATTCTCTGAAGCATTTAAATTACTTGCATTATTTTTAAATGACTTCATTCCTTCTTGCATAGTTTGTCCTTCTGAGCCATTTATTTTATTACCTTCTATATTATTTGTACTAAAATCTTTATTTGGATTATTTCTTAGATTTTCTATGTCTTTAAATTTATCATCTAATGAACTTACATTACTTCCATTATTTTTAAATAACTTCATTCCTTCTTGCATAGTTTGTCCTTCTGAGCCATTTATTTTATTACCTTCTATATTATTTGTACTAAAATCTTTATTTGGATTATTTCTTAGATTTTCTATGTCTTTAAATTTATCATTTAATGAACTTAAATTACTTCCATTATTTTTAACTGCTTTAATTCCTTCTTGTACAGTCTGTCCATCCAATCCCTTTGTTTTACTAGCTGCTATGTTATTCTTATCAAGATCATTATTTTGATTTTTCCTTAAACCTTCTATGTCTTTAAACTTATCACCTGGTGAATTTAAATTACTTTCATTATTTTTAAATGACTTCATTCCTTCTTGTACAGTCTTTCCATCTAATCCTTTTGAATCATTATCTTCTAAGCTATTCTTACCAAAATCTTTATTTGGATTGTTTCTTAATTCATCTATTTCCCTAAACTTATCATTTAAAGCATTTAAATTAGCTGAATTATTTTTAAGTTCATCTATATCCTTAAATTTATCATTTATAGTATTTAAATCTGCTTCATTGTCTTTACTTGCTTTCATTTGGCTTGGTTGACTATCTACAGTTTTATCTTGCTTTTTAATATCCGAATCATTTTCTTTATTAGGTATATTATTTTTATCTTTTCCTTCAAACATTCCTGACATAGCTCCACCAACACCAGCCATGCCTAAAGCAAATCCATTTCCTAATTTAGGTACTAATCCAGCTAATAATTTTCCTGAATTTAATGCTCCCCTTGCTACTCCATATCCAGCCATTAAAGTTCCCCATGAACTCTTTAACCCTGCATCTATTCCCAATATTCTTTCTACTAAATTAGGACCATCTATAACAGCTATTGCTCCACCTACAATAAATAATATTTTTAATATTCCATTATTACCTAATCCATTAGCAACAAGACTTCTTGTTATCCATGAATTATACAACATATACATATTAGTTAATACAGCAGTAATAAATATAACTATAAATATGTATATTATATGCTTTACCATTTCTTTCAACCTTTTACCATCACTAATATCTGCAAATGCTAGTAATGTTATAAAAAATTTATTAAATGCTAATTCAAATAATAACCTTATAACTTTTAACATAATACAAACAAATGCTACTCCAATGGCTCCAAGAGAGATGATTACTGATATAAAATCAATATTATATCTATAATACATTTCATCTATTGAAAACCATCCTTTCTCTAACTTAACTAATTTTTTATCTCCATTTTCTTCGAAAATTATCTTTTTCTTGAATAAATCTGAATCTTTAACTTCACTTGTATCTATAGCTTCATTTATATCTATATTATATATACTATCTGCACTTATATTATTTTTTTTTCCTTCTAAGTTAAAACCATTATCATCCAAATAATATATATCATATAAACTTTCTTTAACTAATGTATCTGTTATACTTTGATTAGTATTATTTATACTACTTATCGCTATTTTAGTTATCTCATTCATCTTTGTCATAAAAGTAGAAAGTAATACTACTACTAATACTGAAAATAATATATTTGATGGTAACTCATTTCTATTTTGCTGCCTATTAAATGTAATTCTGAACCCTAGTATACCTATTGAAATAGCAAGTATAGTCCAAACTAAAGGTTCATACTTATCTATTAATTGACTTACTTCTGAACTATTGAAAAATCCATTTATTGTATATACCTTATTAGATGTACTTTCAATTCCATTGACTAATTTAGCAAGTAAGGTTACTAATCCCCAACCTAACCATCTAATACAACTTTCAAATACATTTCCTAGTTCAAGAACTCCATTCTCAATTAATGTATAAAGAGTGTCCAAAAATCACACCTCCTACTTCATATTTTTTATTTCTTCTTCTCCTATTTTTATATAACTATTTAACTTTTCATTGTTAATTTCATTTGCTACCTTATATAAATTGCTCCACATAGAGTTTTCATTAAAAACTTCAACACCTTTCTTTCTCATTTCTATTTCTCGATTAATATTATCAAGGTCTTTAGGCGTATATATTCTTCCTAGCTCTATATCTTTTTCTTTTGTTATATACTCATTAATCGCTTCTACATCTTCTGTTATTGGCTTATTTTGTATAGTATTTTCTTCTTTATCGTCTTTAAATAGTATTAACTCTTTTAAATCCACACTCTTATGAAGAGTTGGTATTTCTTTATTTATAAGATTTTTTGTATTATCAAAGAAATCACCTAAATACTCATATCTATATTTAAGAGTATGCTCTGCCGTATTGAAAATAGGAAATGGTCTAATCTTCTTTCCATTAATATCTCGTCTTTTAGTTCCTCTAACAATAACAACTTCACCTTCTTCTAAGTGCATTAATTCATCTGTAGTTAATAATTTTCTTCCATCAACACTTTCTGTTTGGTGTTTAGTTGTATCAAGTATTTCTCCACTCCTTGAATAAGTTGTAATTGTTTTATCTCCCAATAACTTTGAAAACTCTTCAGCCGTTTCTACCTCATTAGTAAATATATAAAACTTATTAGAACAATTTCCTAATATAGTTTTATAGTCATCTCCATATAATTTTTTTAATTGTGATATACCTTGAATAATTAAATTAAATTTAATATTTCTACCTAAGCAAACTGTTATTATGTTAGCCATACTTTCTATGGCTGGCATATTTCCAAACTCATCTAATAAGAAAATGACTTCTCTATCACATTTAGCAGGAATATTGAAGGTAGCTTCTTTTGCTAAGACATAATATAACTGTCTAACAAATATACTTGCTATAACATGATTTGATGTATCATAATCTGGAACCGTCATAAATAAAGCTACTGGTCTATTATCTTCTGACTTAAAACCTATATCTTTTAAATTTATAGAATTTTTAGATGTTAACTTTGCTATTTCATCCATAGTAAATATGTTAAGCTCTGACATTGCAACACTAAATATAGATCCTCTAGCTTCTCCTTTAGAGAAGTTAGACGTTGCATACTGCATTTTTGCTACTGATTCTACTGGTAAGTTTGAAAAATACTTATCTAATTCATTATTACCTTTAATATCTGTCTTAGAACCTAATTCTGATAACATATTTGCAACTGTATAAAGTGTTATTTTTGACTTTATTTTTTCAACTTCTTTTTCCAGGTTACTTATTAATTTACCCTTACTTTTATTATCACTATTTTTTAGTTCATCTATCTTTTTATAATATATTTTGCAATCCTCAAAACATTTCTCTGTAACTGCAAGAATTAAAGCATTAACTAAACTCATAGCTGAATTTTGCCAAAAAGGGTCTTTTGTATCAGGCTTATAATAAAGCATATGAGTTAATGTTTTACATAAACTTTGAGCAGTGCTGTAATCTTTTTTCTCATAAGCATCTATTACTAATTGAAGTGGATTATAACTCATTGAATTTAATGGATTTATTAAGTTTAAAACTTCTACTCTATATCCTCTAGCTTCAAGTATCTCCTTTGAAGCACCATACAACTCAGCCTTTGGATCATTAACTATTAATGAAGCTTTTTCTTCTGCTCTCGAATATAAATCAATAGTAGGAAATACAAATAATTCACCTTTTCCACTCCTAGATGTTCCTATTGTCATATTATTAGTTGGGCTATCATCTATAAAAAGTATCTTTTTATCCCTTGAAATAATAACCCCACCTTTTCCTGAATAACCTCCCTGTTCTCTTTCTTCTTCTGTTTCGACTTCATAAACACTTTTATATTGCTCTTTTATTTCTTCCATAGTAGTAAATCTACTTGTCCCTTTTTGCCCCTCACTTATATCCTTAAATGATGCTCTAAAATTAAAAATAAATTTAATCAATACTAATGTCATTATTCCATATGCAAATAAATACAATAATGGATATCCCAAATTAGGCATAAATAAGTTAAATAAAATATTAAAATTACTTTCTCCTCCTGCTAACATTAAAAACATTCCATCTATAGAATTAGAAATTAAATTAACAAAAATAGTTACTATTAAAAATACTCCTATTATAAAAGATAATAGTATCTTTTTATCTGCTAATCGTTTTATTAATTTCATTTCTCTATTAGCTTCTTTTTCTGCAAATAAATCATTTAATTCTTTTTTTACATCTGAAATAAATTTCTTCATATATCCTCCTATAAAAAAGGGAAGTTTAAACTTCCCCTTTTTTAAAATGTTATTTTTGATTCTAAGAAAGCAGCTATTGCAGAAGCACCTAATATAAAAATAAGTCCCACTCCAGCTCCTATGTACCAAGGTTTAGCCTTTCTTAATCCTTCTGCTCCACCAAATATCTGAATAAATCCACCTATTCCAAAAGCTATAGCTGATCCAACTACCCCTAAAATTTGCATCCATCCAATAAATTCATTCCCCATATTTGCTAATTGTTGTACAACATCCATTTATTTTTCCTCCTTAAATCTATCTTCTTTTACTATTTCTTCTACATCTATAAGATTTTCTTCACAAAATTTATTTAATGCTAAAGTATTGTAGTCTAATACTTTAAGAACTTTATCAAATAGAATTTCATATTTTCCTTCATATTCTACTAATTTATCAAGATATAAAAATTGTCTTTCTAAATATGTTTTTAAAAATTCATTTCTACTTTTATATCCTAATTCTTTTGCTTTTTCATCAATTTTACTAATTGTTGCTCTTGATAATTCTCTAATTATTATGTCTGCTATAATTAACTCCCCATTTCTTTTTTCAAATTTAAGCTATCCTTCAATAACTTTGAATTTGTAAATATAACATTTTTATGTTGTTCATTTAACCATTCTTCATAAGTTTTGCCACTTGCTTCAATTACCGCAACTGCAATTTCTTTAATATCTTTATCAAGCTTTTCTCCTGCCATATAATCACCTCCTTTCAATAAAAAAGAACCTCTCGACTATTGCCTGTCAGAAGTTCTTTTCTAAAAATATTTATAATAAAAAGGTGTTCCCTGAGAACACCTTTATCTAAGTTAAATTATTTATCTTAGCTTTCATCATTACATAGTCTTTTTTATACACTTTATTACTTTTTTTCATTTTTACAATCTATTATTTTACAATTATCTAATATACCTTTTTTCACTTCTAATCCTCTCATTATTGTTGCTCTAGTCTTATTTATATTCATTTATAACACGCCTTTCCTCTATATTAATTTCATAATTAAAAGTTATCCCCTTGGGCTACCTTTATTTTAATAAGTTTAAACTTGCTAGTATTTCAGACTTCAATGTTGCTTTCACTATTTCTTGTACATTCATTACTTCTTCTGATAACACTTCAAAGTTATCCAAAATATAATCTATATCAATTTGTTCTTTACTCTCTTTATTGCACTCTTTCATAATAATTTTGCTTATAACATTTACACATTCATTCTTAAAATATGGATCAGCATTATTTTTATCTGGAACTATCGCTTCAGCTAATTCAAAAGCTTTAAATTCTGCTTTATTAATTTCATTCTCTTCTATTAATCTTTTTACTTCTTTAATCTCACTATTCATTTCTATTTTTTTGTTCATTATTTCCACTCACTTTCAATAAATTATATTTTTGAATTGCGCACTAAAAAATACCGCACATTCATTTTGAATAGTACGGTATTTCCATTAATTATGCATTCAGAATATTTTAAGATTATTCTTAAATTAAAGATAATCATATTACCCTATAATACAAAATAGTCCAGCTAAGCAATTTTATTATAAAAATATATTAACTCCTATTTATTTAGATTTTTTAACTCATCAGCTTTAAAATCAAAAATATTACCACAATCTAAACATACTTTGGCTGATATTGACGACTTTTTTGAATTCATGAAAGCAGAAGAATCAGCTACAAATATAATTCCATAAGGATTAGTTAACTTACCCCCTTCAATTCTTTCACTATTACATTTTGGACATACCATAAACCTTCCTCCCCACATAATCAATTGCATCATATTATTATACAATTATGATTTGATTATAGCATATTTTGTAAATACCATACTATTCAATTTTCAAAGTTCAAATTTTCTTACTTAGTTCGCAATGATTTCAAAATTATTCACTACTTTAATTTTCTATTTATGATTTTATTTACGAATCTATTTTGATTTTTACTATGCTCTATCATTTCTGTAAAATCATACTTCTTTCTGTTTTTAAAAGGGTTAAGTTGACTATTTTGACACTTTTGTTTTTCTATATATTTATCTGCCTTTCCCATATTACTTCCTTTCAAAAAGTGTTTCCAAGGAACACTTTAAACTTCTACCGCACTACACATTAACTTACTCACTTTGTTCCGTTACTTAATATTCCGTTTGGTCTACTTTCTTATATTTCAAAATCACTAAAATTATTATCAACAAACTGCAACAAAACATTATATAATAATATATTTAAACTTCTACACTCTCTTATGTATTCAGCTACATATATTTCATATGCTCTTATATGTTCTTCTTCCGTTAAGTTTATACTTACCCTACCTCCCCTAGTTTTACTTGATGTACCATAAATTATTTTTTCTTTATTTAACTTTGGATTCTTCAACCAATCCCTTATTATTTGCTCTGCTAATTGATTGTATTTTATTCTTTGTCTATGCAACCCATTCATAACTATATACTCTTCTAATTTTATTCTTATTTCCTCGGTAATTCTTATCGCTACCTTTATTGTCTCCATGTCTTTTCCTCCAAATATGTATTTTAATTTTATTTACCTTATAACCTAAATAAAATAAGTATAAAAATACTTACTTTATTTAACTTACCTAATAATAAAAGATGTCCTTCGGGGACATCTTTTTATCTTATTAACAAATTTATTCCTTCAAAAATATGTCCCTGGGGAACACTTTTTAAATATTTTTTTCAGATTTCGCTCCTACAATAACACAAGCTACACTTGCAACTCCACATACTGATAAAACTATTGCTATAACACTCATAAACATCATAATTCTCACTCATTTCTTTTAATATCTACTTTTTTCTTTAATATTTATTTTATTAATAAATTTTCTTCCTTCTTTCATTTTTTTATCTATATAATTATTTATCCACTTTATCATTTTATTTTCCATATAGTACACCTAAATAGATAATATTTTTATCTTCTTACTTTCTCTATGCTGGATATGTAATTCACTTGTTGGATTTTTTAATACTAACCAATTATTCGGATTTAATCTTCTTTCCTGCATTATCTTTTTTTGTTGCCTTGTTGGATTCTTTCCCTTCATATTGTTACCTCCCTTAAATTGCCTTTTATAAATTAACTAAAATAAGCATAAATTTGCTTACTTTAGTTAACTTACTTAATAATAAAAAGTGTTCTTCGGGGACACATTTTTATTTCATATTTATATTATTTTTTCTTATGACGAATTGTCAAGCTAAGTGCAACACTTAGCTTGTTCTTCGTTAAATGCTTCTA
>OKRV01000492.1_pt1 | contig 27697 bp, 11 predicted proteins | sample 1601201 | NCBI WGS metagenome assembly OKRV01 (sample SAMEA3541540, study PRJEB24748) | human gut metagenome | biome: human gut; feature: human-associated habitat; material: faeces | place: China | collected 2012 | reverse complement strand
AGGATCAGCTTGTTGAATATGAGTTTGTCTTGAATCTTTATTTACAGCACTGTCAAGTGAAATAACCTTAATACCTGCGTCCATAGCTTCTGTCAATGCAGGTTGCAATGCGTCTGCATCGTTAGCTGCAATAGCGATACCCGCAACGTTTTGTGCTACAAGCTGATTGATAATTTCAATCTGCTTTTCCGGTGTAGCTGCTTCAGGACCTTTGTAAAGAGGTTCTGCTCCAATTTCTTTACAAGCCTTTTCAAAACCGTCATATACTTTCTGCATATAAGGATTTTGTACATCTTTCGCCACAAATGCGTATGTACCGCTTGCCGATGAGCCATCTGAACTTTGAGATGTTGTGCTTCCGCCACCACCTCCGCAACCTGCCATCATAGTTGCTCCGATTATTGCCGTTAGACCTAATGCCAATAGTTTTCTTGCTTTCATGTTTAAAACCTACCTTTCTTATTTTAAAGTTTTCCTTTATTTTTCGGAGTTTCCTACTCCGATTGATACTCAGTTATTTTTGCGACTTTGTCGTCATTGCTTTAAGTTTTTTGAACCAATTCATATTACCGATACTATCTCTGAAACTTGGAATTGCAACTGCAATTATCAATAGTAAACCTACAACTATCATAATAATCTGGCTTGATGCGTTGATTAGACCAAGACCGTATCTTAGATAACCGATTACCATAATTGCAAGAGTTGCACCAAGTATTCTTCCCTTACCGCCTGAAGTTGATACTCCGCCAAGTACAGCCATTGCTATAATATCAAGTTCATATCCTTTTGCAACGTCTGGACGAACACTTGACATCTTTGACGCAAGATAAATTGCGGCAACTGCCGAAAGTAAACCTGTCATTGTATAAACAATAACTTTAATTTTATCTGTTTTTACACCTGAAAACTTTGCAACGGTTGTTGAATTACCCATTGCATAACATCTTCTGCCGAATTTTGTATAGTGAAGAAGATATGCGAAGAATAAAGCCTCAAATATAACAAATATCAAGGCATACGGAACCATTTCGTCGATTTTGCCTGCCGCGATTTTTGTAAACCAACTTGGGAATCCTCCGACCGAATTGGTTTCCAAAATAATCTGTGCTATTCCTCTGAATATTATCTGAGTTGCAAGTGTTACAATCATACTTGACAATTCAGGGAATTTTACAAGGATAATTCCGTTAATTAAACCGCATACAGTGCCTGTGACAAGTGCAAGACCGATTGCTTCAATCATCGGAACTCCTGCGTCAAACGCAACACCCATAATTGTTGCTGAAAGCGCCATAATTGATGCAACACTGATGTCGATTTCACCGAGCATTAATACGAATGCCATCGGAAATACTACTATTGCTTTATCCAAGAAGTCACGGGTTGCATTTAAAATTGATTTTGCATGTGCATAATACGGTGACGCGGATATATTAAATACATTTACCAATATAAGCATTAATACAAGCATCCACTCCCATTGAAAAAGAAATCTCTGCCAAGAAAATCCTCTTTGGGCTGATATTGTTCTTGTACCGTCACTGCTTACAGCCTGTTTTACATACTCTTTAGCCATCAGATATTCCTCCTTCTCAATGCTCTCATTTCAACGTTTCTTTGAATTAACGAGTTTGCTATAATTGAAAGAAGTATAATCAAACCACGAATTGCCTCTTGCCAGAATGAAGATACATGGATAAGCGGCATTGCGTTGTTAAGAATACCAAGTAATACAGCACCCAACAATACGCCTTGTACTCTGCCTGTACCGCCATTAATGCTTACACCGCCAAGTACGCAAGCTGCGATTACATTCATTTCATATCCGGTACAGGTTTCACCTTGAGCAACTCCGTATTTACAAACATAAAGTATACCGCCTAAGCCGGCTACCGCACCTAATATAGTATAAACCATAATTAATGTTCGATCTGTTTTGATACCCGAAACTCTTGCACTTTCTTCACTGTTTCCTACTGCATAAATCTTTCTGCCCGTACGGGTTTTATTTAGGAAGAATGCGGCAATTATATAAACAACTATTGCTACAACTATAAGATTATTTATACCAAGAAACTTTCCTGTCGCGATTGACAGAAACTTTGTACCCATTTCCTGTTGTTTTATCCAACTTCCGTTAGCAACTAAATATGTAAGTCCGCGATATATATTCATCATACCGAGTGTTGCGATAATAGGTAATATTTTCAGTTTAGCAACCAATGTACCGTTTATGAAACCACATACGATACCGACTGCTATCGATACTAAAATTATTACCACTCCGGGAACTGCTTGATTATTTTTAAGTATCGTTCCGCCGACCATTGCACCCAACGCCATTATCGAGCCGATTGAAAGGTCGATACCGCTTGTGATAATTACCATCATCATGCCCACCGCTGTAATTGCAAGAACTGCCGTTTCTGTGAACATATCGGAAATGTTTTCAAGTGTGAAGAAGTTTCCTCCACTTCTTATTTCAATAAATACAGAAAGTGCAATCATTACAATAATTAAGCTGATTTCACGAATATTCGATGAAAAGAATTTTTTTAACTTCATAATTAAATTACACCTCCTACATATTCATTGCGGCCTCAAGAATTTGTTCTTGAGTAACGCCTGTTGCATCTGCAAAAATCTTAGATACTCTGCCCTCTTTCATAACAAGGATTGTATCTGCCATACCCAATACTTCCGGCATTTCCGAAGAAATCATTATTACTCCGAAACCTTGTGCCGCCAATTCTGACATAATTTCATATATCTGTGCTTTTGCACCTACATCGACACCCTTTGTCGGTTCGTCAAGGATAACTACTTTCAAATCGGAATTTAAAACCTTTGCTACGATAACCTTTTGTTGATTACCACCTGACAAACTTGACGCCTTATCAAATACAGAAAGAGCCTTTGTTTTAACTTTTTCCAAAAGTTCTTTTGAACGTTCACGTTCTGCTTTTCTGTTTATAACAGTGAACTTAGTAAATTTTTCAAGTGTTGATAATGTTACGTTTTGTCCCAATCCCCAATCAAGAATCAGACCTTGTTTTTGTCTGTCCTCAGGCAAATATCCGATACCTGCTTTCATAGCGTCTGACGGATGTCTTATTGAAAGTGTTTTTCCTTCCAAAATGACCTTTCCTTTATCGGGTCTTTCAATACCCATAATACCTTGACATACTTCTGTTCGTCCTGCACCGACAAGTCCTGTCATAGCAAGGATTTCGCCCTTGTGAAGTGAAAAAGAAACATCTTTGTAGTACCCTGTCTTTGATAATCCCTCAACTCTGAAAATTTCTTCTCCTCTTTCAACTTCTTGCTTAGGATAAATTTGAGAAATTTCACGTCCGACCATTTTTGAAATCAATACTTCATTTGAAATTTCATCTACATTCCATGTACCTATGTACTGTGAGTCACGAAATACGGTTACTCTTGTAGCAAGTCTGTACATATCTTCAAAACGATGCGAGATAAATATTATTGAACAGCCTTCATCTCTAAGTTGTTCTGTAATTCTGTATAATTCCTCACATTCTCTTTTTGAAAGAGCCGCCGTAGGCTCGTCCATTATGATTATTTTTGCATTTGTAGAAATAGCTTTTGCAATTTCGACTATCTGTTGTTCCGCAACTGTCAGATTACCCATATTTGAATGTGGGTCAATGTCACTTCCCAATCTCTCCAAAAGTGCTTTTGCATCCTTGTGCATTTGTTTCCAATCAATTGTATGGAACTTTGTCATTTTCTCGTGTCCTATGAAAATGTTTTCCGTTACACTTAAATGTTGATATGCCGTACCATGCTGATAAATAGCGGCAATACTTAATTTTTGTGCATCTTTAGGATTTTTTATTTCTACTTTTTCGCCGTTAATGAATATTTCACCTTCTTCAGCTTGATGTACTCCGGTGATAACTTTTATGAATGTTGATTTTCCTGCACCGTTTTCACCCATAAGAGCATGTATTTCACCTTGTTTTAACTGAAAGTGAACATTATCAAGAGCCTTTACTCCGGGGAATATTTTCGTTATTCCTTTTAGCTCAAGAATGTATTCAGACATCTCTCTCATTCCTTTCTTTGTTTATTTGTTGACTTTATTTTAACTAAAATCATTAATATCTTCAATGGAAAAAATCGAAAAGAAGATGTAAAATTTTAAAAAGTGTATTATTTTAAATTTTTCTATCGTGTTAGTTGTGCAGATAAGTGCACAAACCGCTTGGGGATACCTGAAATATTTAGGTTTGTTTAAAATGCTGTACCTTGCAATAATGGACGTCATGAAAAATGGATTAGTCGCCGTCGTGATTGGATATGATCCTCATTCTCAGTTGGAGTTCTTCTTTACTGATAGAATCCGCTATTGACGATTGCTGATTTTTTTGATAACGTAAAAGCGGACGGAATTTAATTCCGTCCGCTTAAATAAAATTTTCTATACCATTTTGTATTTACACAAAACTAAAAGAATACTCTTTTAGTTTTTGTATACCTCTGCTATTGCTTTACCTGCCGCTATGCCAACTGTATTATATGCGATTTGGTGAAAATGATAATTGTCTTTCATATTTTCCTTAAATTCAAGGAATGAACCTACTGTATAAACATTATCATTCTCACTTGCAAGTTCTGCTTGTGCATCGTGTACTGTGACATATGCCTCATCATGTTTGCCGTCTGTATCATCGTCGCCGTTATAGTGACCTGTTTGAACTATGAACATATCTGTAACGCCCACTGTTTTCATATACTCAAACACATTAAGCGTCTGTGACTTATATGACGCTGCCGACTGACTTCCCGAATAAATTTTATCCGCGTCTGCTTCGCCTTGACACCAAACCATAAAGATATGATTTACAGTATAACCGTTATCTTCAAGATATGTTTTAGCGGCGGTAAGTCGCGACTGTGCCTCATTCTTTTGTGCCGCAGTATTCCAATATCCTATATTTGTACCGCCTCTTGATGCTTGGACTCCTACAATCGGAACACCTGTTTGGGCATAATAGCTGTTCATAAGTGATGAAACCATATCCCCACTTCTTCTGTCTACACCGTTACTTCCGTTGTCATTTATAGAATCGTTGTTTTCACTCTTGCCAAAAGGTTCTGATACACCGAATAACATATCTGCATTTGATACACTTCTGAATTCATATCCTGCGCCTATCGGGCATTCTGTCGCGTCAGCGTATTCACCACGTCCTGCCATATTTGACTGCCCCATAAATATAGCCAAGTCAACAGTTTTTGTATTTTTAGTCTTATTGTCTGTTAAATTCTTTGCAAACAACCAATCAAGCAAGCCTGATGTATTCGCAGCTGACTTCAGAATATTATGACCTTCACCGTAAATTTCTTTATATTCAACATTCGTCGCACCGTTCTCAACAAATGCTTTATATATTGCCTTTGAAGAATCATTAATTTCCGTATCGTCCTCGCTGCCCGCAAAAATCATTACGCCTGTATTATTTTTTGCTATTGCCTGCGCCGACGTTGCATCGCCTTTTCCTGCTATTGCAATTATTCCTGCATACTTATTGGGATTATCAGAGACAACCTTATAACAACCCTCTGTACCCTCTGAATAACCTGCAATATATATTTTCTCACTGTTTACACTATACTGATTTTGAATATCATTTACAACTCCGTCAATCATATCCGACAAATCAGTCCAATTACTATCTGCACTGCATTGCGGTGCAACAAGAATACAAGGATTTGTGCTTTCCTGTTCTATAACCTTATCAAATAAATCTTGTGCGTTATACAACTGCTTTTCATTATCGTTGCCCTTTCTTGTTTCGCCGTGCAAGAACATTACTACCGGATACGATACTGAACTGTCATAATTTTCAGGAAGATAATATCTGTATTTCATTGTACTTCCGTCTTTTGTATATGTTCCGCTTTTAAACTTAGGAAACGCAGTTTCGTCTGTATCCGATGAATCGGTTTCATATTCTCTTACTACAAGATTGTCAAGATATATACTTCTGTCAGCTTTCTTTGAACGCTCCGACTTAAACGATATATCTGAAATCAATCCTGTTTCTGCTCCTGTGAGTTTACCTGTAAATGATTTTGAACCTATGTTTACAGTAACTGTATTAGTGGCAAAATTAATCTCATTTGACACTTGCGTTACTGACGATGACATACCGTCACCATTTACCTTTGATACCGCTGATGTAACATCACCGTCAACAGCAATTTCTTCACCGCCGATAACCATACTTCCTGTACCGTTATATACGTTAAATGAGCAATTTACAAGATTTGTACCCTCACTGTCATTAATCGTGTATGCAAACATCTGTCCGCCCAGTGCACCGACATACAAATCAAAATTAACATTCGCCTTATTACCTATTGCAGGGTTTAATTTCAATGACAAAGTACCCGGTGCAGTTACATTTGAGTTAAATTTAATATTCTGATTCGTTTCATTCCAAGCCGCAGAGCCTGACACAACTGTTACATTTTCGCCCTCTGTCGCCGTTGTATTTTCTGTGAAGTCCCACTTCTTTTCGATTATCGGTAAAGATTCTGTATTGGCTTTTATAAACTTTTCAGCCTCTGCAACGGAATAAACTCTTGTCACTCCATTTTCTTCACCTCTGATAACCTTACTGTCACTGTCAGCAGAAAGACTCGATAAATCTTTATATATATATGAATAATCGGTTGTTTCATATCCCATACTCTTTAATTCTGCCGCAATAAATGATGACGCAAGCAAAGCGGAATGTTGTGTCAAGTGTAGGTTATCGCCTACCTGATAATTATTAACCGCCCAATTTGTATCGTTTGTATCTGTTTTGGCTTGATTTACATATAATTGAGTGTATTTATTAAGGTCTATGCACTCCACACCAATACTCTCGGCAAATTCAGTTATAGCATTAATCTTTGTTGAAGTGCTGTATGTGAAATATGTTTTGTGCTGATATTTACTGTTGTAAACAGGGCTTACAAGAACAGGTACTGCGCCTTTTTCTTTCGCCATAGCCGCCATTTCACTCATATACTGTTTCATTTCATCAATAGCAATCTTATTTAATGAACTTATCGAATCATTAATACCGAAGTCAATAATCAAAACATCATCTTTTTGAATTAACTTTTTAACCGATTCAAAGCATTCATTGTACCAAGTCTTAATAGTAGCACTCGGTTGACCGAAGTTTGCAACCACATATTTTGTCGGTGATAAGAACTTTTCAAGCTGCATACCGAAGCCTGTCATCATAACTTTATTGTTATCCAAGTCGTCACCGTCTGCATTTTGTGGATAGTAATTTGCAGATTCACTGTCACCCGCTATCCAAACAACTTGCTTTTTATACTTTTGCGGTACTCTGACAACTTCAACCGATGCAATTCTCTCGTTTCCGCCCGAAGTATTACCGATTGTAAGATTTATCTGATCGCCTGTAACTTCCATTCTCGGTGCATACATTACACCGTATCCTGACGGACGGTTTTGTGAACCCGATGATGTAGTATTATTTATAATCTGAACACCGTTATTATAAACATCTGCTCTCGCTCCGCCTTTTCTGTATACAGTAATGTCATAAAAACCGTCAGGTACATCTATTTTTATAGTATTGTCACCTGTCGGCAAGCATCCGTTTTCGTTAATATGATAATCACCGTTTCCAAGTCCGTAACCTTTTTCTTCTGTATAAGAATTTGCATTGACTTTTACATATCCGTTTATATATTCATCTTTTGATGAAGATGTATTGGTAAATTCAAATTTATACTCCGGCACTACCGTCACTTCTGATTTTGACGTATTATGAACTTTGCCGTTTTCTGCCTTTACGCTTTCGTATGTTCCGTCACCGTTATAAACTTTGTATGTATTGCTATCATACGAAGTAAGCTCTGATACGTCTATATATTCGTCTGATGATGTTATTTCTTCTGATGAATCATCTCCGTCTGATAAATCTTCTATATCGCTTACTTTTATCGAATGTGTTTTTCCGATTGGGTTCATTTTATCCAAACTGTCCCAATTCATCACTTTTACTGCATATCCGTCTTTGGTTGCAGGCATTTTAAGTGTCAAAGTTTTTTCGGCTGTATTGTCTGTTTCAGTGACAACCTGCTTTAAAAGTCCGTCTTTATCGTATAGCGCACAGATTGCAACGCCCTCAAAACCTTTATCAATATCAACTAAAATTGAACCGTTCTTTATTGATGTACCTGTAATTTTTAACCTTTACGTTTCAGGCTTTTCAAGATTTATAACTTGAGGTATATCGTCTTGTTTTTCACCTGTCACAAGTTGTGCCACACGAGTTGTTATTTGAGGTAAGATATAGTTTGAGAAATCTGTATAATAATGATTATAATCTTTCCACATACTCATAAGTGCCGTGGCTCTTTCCTGTGCTTTTGCTCTTGCCTCAATTTCGTTTTTTCCGCTTTGAATTGCAGTATTATATACTGTTCGTACATCATTTGTCATAACGTTATCTGCAATTTTTCCAATATCGACAAAGCCTATAATATTTGTATCGTTCGCTCTTTCGTTATATACTTCTCTGATTGCGGTATCATAACTGTTTGTTCTCATACCTTTGAACAATACATTATCTGCGTCATAAACCTTGTCTTGAGTTGAGCCGTAATTACCTGTCGGTGTGTAACTGCCCAATATTACCTTTGCGCCCATTGCTTTGATAGCGTCTATATAAATGTTATTATACTCTTTAAATTCATCTTTTGTTGAAGATGTATCATTTGTCCCCATACCGCTTATCGAAACAACGTCACCCGGTTTAATACCGCATAGGACATTGTTAAGTAAACCTTCTGTATAATATGAACGGTGCTGACGTCCTGCTTGACCGCTGTTATAAAATGCACTTATAACATTTGATAGTTTCGGATAATCAGACAATGTATTATTAAGCGTATAAGCCCAACTTCCGTTTTGCTGTACCGTAGAATCGCCTATTGTCCACCATGCAGGCTTACTGTTTGCTGTTCGTTCTACTTTTTCAACTGTCAATGATGATAGCTTACCGTCACCCGAGAATGTAATATCGAGCACACCGTCACCGAATACCGCCGTTTTATATGTATCACTTTCTAATGTCTTTTTAGTTCTTTCAAAGCCTGTAAGTGACGAATTTACTCTTTCACACTTAATTGTGCCCTCATAAACTGCCGTAATTTCATATACTTCACCTGCTGTCAAGTTAAGTTTAAAACCAAAATTCTGACCACTCATATAGCTTTCACCGTCTGCACAAGTTCCGTCTATACCAAAGCCACGACTTTCCTTATATTCGGTTGAAGAAGTAACTGATGTATAACCGTCTTTTGCACTTGTTGTGAAATTGAATTTTAGATTATATACGTTTACCTTAACCGATTTTTCAAGCGTTTTACCGTTTGAATCGGTTGAGATTGCTCTAACATAGATATCTGTCGGCTTTGCAGATGATGATACTGTTAATGTACCGTCACTTGCAATTTTTATATCACTGCCTGTATATTCTGTTGTGTTATCAGAATTGTATAGTTTGTATGTTACAGTCTTGTCTGTCAATACTTCCGCATTTCCGTTTTTAACAACTGCCTCATATTTGTTACTGCTCGGTATTTGTGCACCGACAGGTGATTTTACAAACGCAATACTGTCATTTTTACCGATTAGTTTTACTGTCTTTGTTACAGACTTTCCGCCTAATGTCGCTTTAACAGATACGTCGCCGGCAGATGCCGTTGAGCTTACGACAAGATCTGCCGAATGCGAATCAGCGCTATCCGTTTCAACAGAAACACCATCTGCAAATTCATCGTCAATCTTCCATTCAGCTGTACCGAATGCAATATTACCGTCTGTCATATTTGCAGATACTGTCATAGGCACTTTTACACTGTCGCTTGCAGGAATATTAACTGTATCCTGCCCATTTATTTTAAATGAATCTGTGTCAACCTGTGCCGATTGAATTTTAACATTATTTATATCTATAGAACTCGATTTATCTTTTGATAATGTAATTCTATAGTACTTGCCTGTTGTGTAATTTGCGTTGAAGTTTATCAATTCAGATTGCATTAACGGAGATTTGTCGTTATAATCGCCGTTTGAATCCAAGTTATATATCTTTGCTATACATTTCTTTACTGTCGGATCGGCTGTTACAACTATGTGATACCACTTATTCTTTTCACCTGTTCCGATTTCTGTACCGTTCAAGCTGAATTTTGAATCTGTAAAAGACAATTCAAAGCCAACTGATGTGCTTTCTGTCACGTTTCCGCCTATATAACCGACAGTTCCGTCTATGCCGAAACGCACATCTTGTTCAAAATTAGTTTGTGATGTAATCTGCCCTACATTATTGTTAATATATGATGAGTTTCCTGTAAGTTCGCGAGACAGACTCAAATATTTACCACCATTATCTGATTTCAAAACAACATTACTCTTATCAGAGCCGTCTGTTGACCAACCGCCTGTTAAAATATCGTTTTGCGATGTTGTATATCCGACTAAACCGTTTTCGTAATTGTTGTAATCTACGGTATAACCAGCTTTTGGCAAGTATACATCAGAATTAGCCTCTGTATCAGCTAACAGTACCAACGGGCGTGACACTTTGGCTGTCTTGCCGTTATATGTAACTGTGGCAGTTACCATGCCGTAATAGTTAGCCGATGTATTCTTTAGTTTAAAATTGACTGAACTTTGATTTGCACTGTTTACCGTTACACTTCCGTAACTGTCACAATACACCTGTGTTCCCGGGAAAGTTCCGCTTTCACCTGTCGGCTTGCCACCAAGTGTTCTGAACCCGTCAAACTGCCAATCAATTTTATAATCTTTTACCCTTGAATCAGGGTTTGTTACTATGCTTGTTCCTCTTTCACCGACAATCTTCAATGAAATTTCATTGTCAGCATATGTATCGGAATCAGGTCCCATAGTAAGCATATTGTCTGTCGGGAATGAATTAAATTCTACCGTTGCAATATTTTCAATATAGTCTTGTGATATTTGTGCTGTGATTGTTGTATCTTTTGTAATTTGATATTTGTTTAAATCGTCAGAGCTTAATAGTTGACCGTCAATACTCCAGCCCTCAAAATACTTACCGTATGCCGACATATCCGGTATGTTTGCAACACTTTCACCGTCATAGACATACTGTGAAAATTCATCAATACTGTTATTTATTTTTACTGTATGGAATACTTCGCTTAAATCCGAATCAAGTGCTTTTGAAATTTTGATATTGTCAATGCAAGTATCAACTCCGCTTGACGGTGCCAATAGTGCAAGACAGCTAAATGATGTTATATCATCTGACATATTTGTTCTTCCGCGATAAAATACCGTATTTCCGTCAAGTGACGTTATGAATGCCGTAGCCGTTTTATTTGTAAAATCGCCTATCACTTTTACATGAATCCAATCATCAGGTATTTCTTTTGTCAAAACAGTCGGTTGGGCATATCTGTCAAGCGAAAGTCCGCTGTCCGATACACTGTTATTTATAACAAATTTATTTAAGCTTGCCGGTCTGTTCATTTTAAATGCATACTTTGCATTACTGTAACAACCGTGATTCATATATAGTGAACCTGTTTTTTCAAGAACTTCAAAATTAGAAACATTCGTTTTATAATTTGTTGTCTTTATATCTGCCTCAAGGACAAAATTATCCTTAATTTCAGTTATGCCTTTGTATGTTGAACGTGCAGTACCGCTTTTACCGGAAGTAACTGCAAGATATTTGTTTATTGTTTGATTGCTGTCACTTTTTAATTCTGCTGTTCCGGCAGGTGATTTCCAACCGTCAACGCTTGTACTGTTACCCGACGCTTTATCTCCGACCGTACAGTTTTCAAAATTCTCCTCATATAAGACTTCTCTCTCAACATCTGCTTTAGGTGTTGACTGTGGATTTGATGTTTGTATCGGATTCTCTGTCGGTGCTACAGTTTCTTTTGGAGTTTCAGTTGGTGTGAATGTAATATTTTGTAGATATGAAGTTCCTTTTCTGTAACCCAAATACATTGTTTCTCCTGCTTTCATATCATAAGTACCTTTATCCGAATAACCTTTATAAGTGCTGTCAATATAAACACCTAACGCACTGCCGGTAAATATTGCACTACCGTCTGACGGTGCAGTAAATGATACATAACTTCCATTACTGTATGACGAACTGGCATTTGTAACCTTACTGCTCTTTAAGTAAATCTTTCCGTCTGCCGATACATATGTTCCTGTATACGTCAAAACTGCTTTTGTATAATCGTCAATATCGTATATATCATCAGCAGTTCCGTATGTTGTGTCTGCATTATTTTTGACGAGTGATGTAAAATCACACGAATATGTATTATCATTTTCTGCAAATGACGTTACAGAAAAAGCAGAAAACATTGATATACACATTGCCAATGTTGTAATTAGACTTATAACTTTTTTAAACTTCATAGTTATACTCCTTTCGCACAATTACTTTTTTATTAATTAAATTATACAATTTTATAAAGAAGTTTTGAATTGCAAATTATAGAGAAAAGTTTGCAAATAGTGACATTATAAAAAATACCGATTGAAATTTTCAATCGGTATAAATTTACTTGTTGGTTTTAGGCGGACGCTCTCCGAAGAATTGATATAGATTGCACTTAATCATACCATTATACAATTTACGTTTTTTATTTGCTTTTTTTCCGAACAGCGATTCAAAGTTTTCGTTTGATGCGATAATATAATACGACCACTTATCAAGTGCATTAAAGCTTTTGCCTATTTCCTTATACAGTTTTTCACATTCTTTAATTTCACCTATTCTTTCACCGTAAGGCGGATTACAAATAATTGTACCATACGGCATATCGAAGTGAATTTTTCGTGCGTCACCTTTTTCCGCTTTAACAAAGTCACCCACACCTGCAATTCGGGCATTTTCATTTGTCAATTCAACATATTCGTTTTCTATATCATACGCATAAATTTCAAGCGGCACATTTCTTTCCAAGCTTTTAGCTTCTTCAACGGACTTAACCCACAACTCTTCATCTATCCACGCAAAATTCTGTGCCGCAAATTCTCGCTTTATTCCCGGAGCAATGTTTCTTTTTATCATTGCGGCTTCAATAGGAATTGTACCGCTGCCGCAAAACGGATCACATAGCGGATATTCAAATTTCCAATGACTCAGTTCAACCATTGCGGCGGCAAGTGTTTCTTTTAGTGGTGCAACATTTGAATGTTGTCTGTAACCGCGTTTGTGAAGTCCCTCGCCAGATGTATCTATCATAAGTGTAACTTTATCTTTAAAAATTGAAAACTGTATTTGATAATTTGCGCCGTCCTCCGGCAACCATTCTATGCCGTATTTATTTGAAAGACTTTCAGCAGTTGCTTTCTTTATAATTGCCTGACAATCCCTTACGCTTGCAAGAGTTGACTTTAAGGAATATCCTTTCACAGGAAAAGCGTCATTTTTGCCAATCCATTTACTCCAATCAACAGCTTTTGTCTTTTCAAACAATTCGTCAAACGTGACCGCAGTAAATTCAGCAGTTTTTATAAGCACTCTCTCGCCTGTTCTTATCCACATATTTGTTCTGCAAACTGCCTCATTATCACCCATAAACGTAACTCTGCCGTCCTCAACTGAAGTTGTTTCATAGCCAAGACGACGTACTTCTCTTGCGACAAGCGATTCAAGTCCGAACAATGTTGTTATTATAATTTCAAATTTCTCCATTTGTAAACCTACTTTTTCTTCTTATTGTATTTCTTAAAACTCTTTTTCCTTTTTGACTTCTTACCGTGTTTTTCCGATTTAGGAATTTCTATCGGTTTTGCGAACTTTTTAAGTAACTTACGGTCCGCGTCTTTAGCTAAAACAAAGTCAATCTGTCTTGAAAGAATATCAGTTCTCGCAACAACTATATTTACCACATCACCGGTAGTATACGACTTCTGTTTTCTTCTGCCGGTAAGCGTATTTACCTTTTCGTCATACTCATAATAATCATCGGTCATATTTTCAACTCTTATTAAACCCTCAACCGAATTTTCAAGTTCTACAAACATACCGAAATTAGTCACATTTGCAACCACACCCTCAAATGTTTGTCCGATAAATGATGACATATAAGCCGTTTTCATCAAATCGTCAACGTCACGTTCGGCCGTTTCCGCATTTACTTCACAATCGCTTGAATGTTTGCTTGCTGCCGAAACGTAACCTGCAAGATATGAAATTCTGTTCCCCGTAACCTTGCCGTCAAGAAAATCTTTTAATATTCTGTGTATTGCCAAATCGGGATAACGTCTTATCGGCGAAGTAAAATGACAGTAATATTTTGCCGCAAGTCCGAAATGACCGAGATTTTCTTCACTGTACTTTGCTTTCATAAGTGAATGCAGCATTGCTGACGCAACAATACGCTCCTGCGGTGTATCTTTTACCGTATCGAGTATTTGTTGCAGAGCCTTTGGATGAATAGGTGTATCTCTGTCAATCTTACCCTTAAACGACAATCCGAAATGAAGTATAAATTCATTAAAAGTCATTATCTTTTCAAGTGTCGGTGCCTCATGGTTTCTGTATACAAACGGTATTTCAGACCAAAAAGCATATTCGGCGATTGTTTCATTTGCCGAAAGCATAAATTCTTCTATCATTTTGTTTGAAGTACCGCGTACTTCTTTTTCTATTTCAATTGGCTCTCCGTTTTCATTCACAACTATATGACTTTCAGGAAAATCGAACTGTATCGCACCTCTTAAAGTACGTTTATTCTTTAATATTTGTGCCAAGTCCTCCATTAGTTTTAATGTCGGCAAAATATGTTTGTATCTCTCGCAAAGTTCTTCGTCACCGTCTTCAAGCATTTTATTTACATTATTATATGTCATTCGTTCTTTTGAGCAAATAACCGATTTACAAAGCTTGTGGCTCACAACATTTCCGTCACCCGTAATTTCCATAAATACAGACAAAGTCAATCTGTCCACTTGCGGATTAAGACTGCAAATACCATTTGAAAGACTTGTCGGCAACATAGGAATAACTCTGTCTGCCAAATACACGCTTGTACCACGCTTGTATGCCTCATTTTCAAGTGCTGTACCCTCTTTTACATATTCCGAAACATCGGCTATATGCACACCGAGATAATAGTTCCCGTTGTCCTTTAACGTAAGAGATACGGCGTCATCAAAATCTCTGGCATCATCACCGTCAATGGTGAAAATAATCATATCTCTTAAATCTTCTCTGCCTGCAAATTGGCTTTCCGTCACTGTTTGAGGGATTTTATCAGCCTCATTTAATGTTTCTTTATCAAATTCCTGCTTTATATCATTTCCTAATATAATACCCTCAATGCAACTTTTAAGCGAATCCTGTTGTCCGAGAACACTTATAACTTCACCGAAAATCTTTTTCTTGTCACTGTATCTTGTAATCTGTACGGCAACTCTGTCACCTATTTGAGCCGTCATTGCGTCCGATTGAGCTATAATAATTTTTGAATATATTTTTCTGTTATCGGGACGCACATAAAAATATCGATCTTTTTCCTTATATATAACACCGACAATAACCTTGTTTCCGCGTTCAAGCACCTTGGTTATATGACCTTGTCGGTGACCTTTTGCATTGTCGTTATCGTCAATATGAACGATAACTCTGTCGCCGTTTATAGCGTCACCCATATCGTCACCGGAAATAAATATGTCACTTTCGTTTTCGTCGTCACATATTACAAAACCGAAAAATCCTTTTGCATTACAGACAAGTTTACCTACTACCGTTGAGTTTTCTCCCTCAACGCTCATATATCTGCCTTTTTTAGTCATATATATTTTACCCTCAATACAAAGTTCGGTTAATATATCGCGAAGTTCTTCCTCATCTTCCGCCGGTACGTCAAGTACAATCATCAATTCGGCAAATTTAAGCGGAATATATTCTTTTGAACACATATATGAAAGTATCTTTTCTTTTCTGTCCATTTCTCTCTCCTATTTTTGTCAATTTAATTCCAAACAATTCTTTACTTATAATCATTCTATAACAAATATGTAATATACGCAAGTATTTTATACCCATGATTAATCTGATTGTAACCTTTTTGTTACATTATAGTAATATAATTTTTATTGACGAAAAGGTTGTATAGCGATATAATAACTTTATGCTATTTTATAATGGGTTTTAATGAGCAAATAGAACCCAACAAAGAAAGGAATGGATACGCAAATGAAAAAGAAGAGCATTATCACTCTTTGTTTCGTTGTTGTATGTGCCATTTTGCTTAACTATGTAGCCTTTATAGGTTTTAACATAGCTGGTTTTTCATATGGCGGTATGTTCGGCGAAACAGGTATCAAAAAGGGCATCGACTTAGCCGGAGGTTCAGTTATAACTTTCCAAGCTGATTCAGACGCTCCGACCGATGACCAAATGCAGGTTGTCGAATCAATTTTCCAAACTCGTATGACTAATGCGGGATATACAGAAGCACGTATATCTCAAGGCGAAGGCGGAAAAATTACTGTTGAAATACCTTCAGTATTTGAAACAGACCAAGCTGCAAGCCTACTTGGCGATACAGCAAAACTTACATTTAACGATGCTGACGGCAACGTAATTCTTGACGGTGCTACAGACATCAAGAACGCTTCTTACCAATACGGTAAGACTTCACAGACAGGTTCGGCTCAATCTTACGTTCAGGTTGAATTTAATGCTGAAGCAAAGCAAAAGTTTGCCGACGCAACTAAGGCTGCTGCCGCAAGATCAAGTGAAGGCAAAAACTACATTTCAATTCAAATGGACGGAAAGGATATTTCTTCTCCGAGAGTTTCAGAAGAAATCAATTCTGACTCATGTATAATTTCAGGTGATTTCACTCCTGAAACCGCACAAGACCTTGCTAACAAGATTAAGTCTGGTCAACTTCCGTTTGATATGAAAGTTATTTCTCAGGAAACAGTAGGTGCCGAACTTGGTGCAAATGCACTTCCTACAAGCCTTTTGGCTGCTGCAATCGGTATCATTCTTATAATGATCTTTATGGTTATTATGTACAGAATTCCTGGTCTTATCGCAGATATTTCATTGTTAATATATGTCGGACTTATCGGTTTGGCAATGGGTATATTCCATGTTAACCTAAGTCTTTCAGGTATTGCCGGTATCGTTCTTTCAATCGGTATGGCGGTCGATGCTGACTGTATCATATTTGAAAGAATGAAGGAAGAATTAAAAGTTGGTAAAACTATCAGAGCGTCTGTTTCGGCAGGTTTTGATAAGGCATTCTCAGCAATCCTTGACTCTAACATTACAACAATCATTTCTTGTGTAGTTCTTTACATCTCAGGTATCGGTGCAGTTACCGGTTTTGCTACTACACTTGGAATCGGCGTTATTTTGAGTATGTTTACTGCTATCGTTATCACAAAGTTCCTTCTAAAGCAACTTGTAGGTATCGGTATCGAAAACAGAAGTCTATTCTATAACGCAAAAGCAAAAAAAGGAGGTGCGGAAGAATAATGAAAGATTTGACTAAAAACAGATGGAAATTCGTGCTTATCCCCGCACTAATTGTTATTGCTGGTATTGTTCTATATATCGTACACGGCGGTTTCAACTTCGACGTTGAATTTATGGGCGGTATCAGAATGCAAGTTAATATGCACACTGATTTCGACAATAAAGAAGTCGCTGACTTAATCCAAGAAAAAACTGTTGATACTGTATCAGCAAAAGTTCAAACAGGTGACAATCCTCAGGTTGCAGTAATCAAAACTCCTCCTGTTGACGAAACTGTTAAGACTGAAATTTTCAATGCACTAAAAGATAAGTATAATCTTTCAGATGATGATTTACTTTCAGTATCATCTGCATCAGCAAGTTTCGGTAACGAAATTCAAAGAAAAGCTTTGCTTTACACATTGCTTGCTATAATCTGTATCTTGATTTACATTGCAATTCGTTTCGAGTGGAGAAGTGCTATTATGGCAGTTATCGCTCTTGCAATCAACGTACTTATCATGGCTGCGATTTATGCTATAACAAACATTCCGCTTAATACAAACTTCATTGCGGCAATGCTTACTGTTGTAGGTTATTCTATCAATAATACAATCGTTATCTTTGACAGAATTCGCGAAAACACAAAGTCACGTAAGAAGAATGAAACTATTTCAGAGATGGTTAACAGAAGTGTTTTTGAAACAATGGGTCGTACAATCAACTCAACAATAACAACACTAATTACAATCGTTCTTATTTACATTCTTGGTGTATCTGCAATCAAGGAATTTGCTCTTCCTCTAATCGTAGGTATCCTTGCAGGTGCATACACATCAATCTTTATTGCCAGCACATTCTGGGCTTCATGGAAAGAATCAGATATGAAAGCTAAAGCAGCTGCTGCTCAAGAAAGAAAAGCAGCAAAGAAAAATAAGTAATTGATGTTACAAAAATAACCGTTCGATACGAACGGTTATTTTTTTGCCTTATTTTAAAAATACTATTTGTTTTTTTTAATTTTTATTATGTTTCTTTAAACAACTTTTTCCTCACTATTGCATATGCAATTAACACCGCAATACCTGTTATAACCCACGAAACAGGATACACATTCATCAGCATTTCAAAACTTCTGAACTTATTGAATACGGTGTATATCCATATTAATCTAAACACACACGACCCCAATACAGTAAGCACCGCAGGAGTCATTGAATATCCCAACCCCCTCAATGCCGCACCACCTATTTCATACGAGCTTGCCAAACATTCAAACAACAATACGTGAACCATTCTCATTGACGCATATTCAAGAACGGCTTTATCAGTAGTATAAATTTCTGCGAAGAAGTCACGCCACACAACAAATATAGTACTCATCAATCCGCATATAACCACACTTGAAATCATACTGTATACGAATATCTTTTTACAACGTTTAAAATTTCTTGCACCGTAATTTTGACTTGTAAATGTCACTGCCGCTTGTACGAATGCACTAATTGTAAAATATGTAAAATACTCAAAATTCAATCCTGTAGCAGAGCCGGCAACTGCATCAGAGCCGAAACTGTTTATAGCAGTCTGTATACAAACATTTGAAACAGAGAACACAACTCCTTGCAATCCCGCCGGTACACCTATTTTGATAACTTTTATCAATTCGCTTTTCTTTATTTTTAATTTATTAAGCCTTAATCTGATTGTTTCTTCTTCATTCATCAGAAAACAGATTATAAGCACCGCACTCACACCGTCGGCTATTACTGTTGCAATCGCCACTCCCGCTACGCTTAATTTAAATACTATTACAAACAGCAAATTAAGACAGGCATTTATTACTCCCGATATAATCAGACAATATAGTGGTCTTTTTGTATCGCCTTTACTTCTTAAAACAGCCGCTCCAAAGTTATATATCATCAAAAACGGCATTCCCAAAAAGTAAATGTGCAAATACAATACCGCTAAATCTATTACATTTTCGGGTGTTCCCATAATTTCAAGAATAGGTCTTGCAATCATCAATCCTAACACAAGCAGAAATACACCGCTTATAAGCGAAACTATCATTACAGTATGAACTGCATCTTGAATTTTTTCTGTTTTTCCCTGACCTATATAATTTGCTATAACAACATTCGCACCGACTGAAATTCCTACAAACAGATTTATCAGCAAGCTTATAACCGAACTGTTGCTTCCGACCGCCGCCAGAGCCTCACTGCTCGCAAACCTTCCGACAACCGCCACATCAACCGAATTAAACAGTTGCTGCAATATGCTGCTTATCGCCAACGGAAGTGCAAATAATAAAATTTTATCAAAAATACTTCCATTCAGCATATCCATCTGATTTGATATGCCTTTACTCTTTTTCATTACATACATTCCTCCAAATATTTTAACTACTACTATTATAGCACATATGTATAAAATTAGAAAGTTAGTCTTGCACAAAAATAGCAGAAGAATTTAATCTTCTGCTATTTATATTAACGTAAATATTATTGTGCGTTGTATGTAGTCATAATATATCCGGCACTTGAAACAAGTTTTTTCAAAAATAATTCAGATAAATTATTTTTCATATGTACCGTTGCTAAATTTTGACTTAAATCAACTTCTGCCCATACGCCGTCCTCACTGTTAAGTGTATTTTCGACTCTCGCTTTGCAGTGATTGCAAGTCATTCCGTCTATGCCTATCTGAACGCAGTACGGATAATGTGACACATCTTTATCCTCAACCTTAATTTTCTTAACGTGTTCGATTTCAGTGCCGCAACACCCCGAAGTCAGTTTTTTAGCATAACTTCTAATAGCTATAACTGCTATAACTATCAATACTGCTACTATAATCGCTGTACTCATAATATATCTCTCCTTTGCTTTAAATCACAATTAAGGTTAGTATCCTCTAACCTTAATTAGTTTAGCACAACTAACCGATTTTGTCAATATTTCTTGATTTTTTTCAAAAAAAAGAAATCAAGCTTAGTTTTTAAGCTTGATTTCCGAATTGCATTCCTATTCTATATTTTTAACCAATCTCACATTGTCCATCTGTACCCATTCATTTGCGTGAGCGTCCGAATATAGTCCTACTGTACATTTTCCATCTGTCACTTTTATATCTGTTGCAACAACAATTTCTTTCCAATCATCAATATTTGTTTTAACGGAATATGTTTTCTTTTCATCACCGCTTTGTGCGTATACATTACATACATTTTGTCCGCCACTGCTTTTTACCCACGCAGTCATTGTATACGTTCCGTTAGGTAAATCAGTTATTTCTTGATACAAATCCGAAATATAATCTTCCGGTGCAGTTTCCTGTATTACAAAATTACCGCTATCAACCTTTCCGCGCGCATTGGATACAGAATAATTGCCGACATTGTCACGTACTTTCCAACCTGTTGGTGTTGCTGTTATTTTTCTGTCCGCCTCAAATTCTGGATTGGAAATATAGTTATTGCCCTCTCCGACTTCCCAAGTACCTTTTTCAGCGTCCAACTTCCATTGATGAAGATTGTTAAAGTACGGTTTGCCTTCTTTATCAAATGATAGCGGTACCCATTGATTATATCCGATTCCGTTACCTGCAAAATCGCCCCATCTGTCACCGCAATAAATAATCAAATCGTTTTCACTTCCGTGAATCGTTGTATAGAAGCCTGCTTGCGAATTGTGAGCAAAACTATCTCGTGTGTTATTCATTATATATGGAAGTCCCATATCTTTATTATAATCGCCCAAAATGCTGTCAGACTGCATTACATACACTCTTGACGAATTCCAGCCGTATAAATCAGAGCCTGTATAATAGTAATTGCCGTTATATTTAAACATACAATTACCCTCTATACCTGTTTTGTCTTTCTTATCCACTTCGCCGTTTTCATCTATGTAACTGCCGTCTTCATCATAGAAAAGCATTTTGATATTTTCTTCGTCTATATCCAAAAAGTCTGATTCTCTAAGCGGAATTACATATTGATAAGCACGTCCGTTTGCACTTGAGCATATTATATATGCTCTGCCGTCATCATCTTGGAACAAAGTTTGGTCACCTGTAACATCATTTTGAATTGGCAACGTTTTTTGAATATGGTCAATCTTAAACGGTCCTTCAGGTTTATCACTTACCGCATAAACCATACCCGGTGCATATTGAGAAATTAATACATATTTTTTCGTGTTTTCATTATAAACAACACCCATTCTGCCAACCCAACCGTTCGGTTCACCGGTAAGAGGATAACCCTCAAACTTCCAATTCACCAAATCGTCCGACGAATAACAAGTAAATGTTTCGTAAGCGGCATTTCCAGCTTTGCCATTTTCGGGATTTTTAGCATATATATCCGCTTCTTTATATTTTACACCATACCAATAATATTTGTCACCAAACTTTTGAATACAACCGCCCTGTGAATATATATAATTGCCGTCAGTGTCTTTAAAAAATGTATCGTTTGTGATAGTGTTGTCAGATGTATTGACATTAACCGCACATTTTACGGTTTGCTTACCGTCAGAAGTTGAAACCGTAATTGTAGTTTTACCCTTGCCTTTCGCCGTAACAACTCCGTCTGTCACGCTTGCAATATTTTCGTTGTCAGATTTCCAAACCAAGTCGGAATTTTCAATATTTGCCGATAACGGATAAACCGAATCTATCTCAGTTAACTCTATACTTGTTTTATTCAATGACAGTCGCTCGGATTTTTTGTCAGTCACTGTGACTTTACATTCGTCCGTAAGTATTCCGTCCTCTGATGATACAGTAATTGTAGCATTGCCGTTTGACACAGCTGTTAAAATACCGTTTTCGCTTACTTTTACTATTGATTCGTCAGAACTTTTCCATGATACCTTATTGTCATGCGCAAATTCCGGCATAATAACGGCGTCCAATTTTTTATTTTCATCATCGACATTCATTGTCACATTATGCTCCGATAATGTCAGACTTTTTGCTTTACCGATTGACGTATCTTCATTTTTACTGCTGTCCTCGTTATATTCAATTTCTTGTGTCTTTGAACGCAAATTATCGTCTTCGAGCAAATATGACTTCACTGTATATTTGCCGTAACCGCTCACATTTTCAAAAGTTCCCGATGTTGAATTGTTTTTAAAACCGATAAGTTTATTATTCTCGTCATACAGTGCCACGCCAAACAGCTTACCGCCTTTATAATCGGCTGAATAACTTATTGCACCGTCACCGTCAATGCCTGTCATAAGACGTGATATGTACCCATCGGCTTCTTTCAATATAACATCATCAACATAAACGTCCACTTTATCCCACAAATTAAAATATGCCAAATAATCTTGAGTATTGTTACATTCAAATTCGATTGTATACTTTGTCCAATCAGTATTTACCGATATTTCTTTCGTTTTTACTGGATAACTTCCCGGCCAATCCTGTGAACCGTCAAAGAAACCTACATTTACAATACAATCCTCTTTGGCTTTTATATAAAATTCAAGTGTGTATGTCACATTTCTTTTCAGTTCAACTCTCTGTGCAACAACGGCACTGTTGAAATGAAGTGCCTTTTCACCGCTGTGCACTTCATCTGTTGTACAATCGGCAGAGTTTTCATTTTCATAAACCCAACCGTCCCCACCTGAAAAACGCCAACCGTTTGTTCCGAGTAATTCAGTTTCAAAGCTATCATTTTTTATAAGATTTTCCGCCGCATATGCCGAAGTCGTGCATAACGCGGTTATCAGTAATGCAGTAACGATTTTTACTTTATTTTTCATTTAACAATCTCCTTTTGTATTCATTGTTAAAATTTTATCACATTTCTTTGAATTTTTAAAGAGTTTTTTGCAAAAAAAAACGGATATAATTAAATATCCGTTCTTTAAATATCAGTTTTTTATAACAATTATTCAGTGAATATATATGTTTCTCCTGCACTTGCATTTTCAATAGTATACTTGCCGTCTACAAACTTTATATTCTCACCGTTTAATTTTAATATATTATCTTTTTCGTAACCGATTGTAATATTACCGTCAACAGTCGGTGTAATCTTTATTTCCGTCGCTTTATTATCACTCCATTTAATAGATACTTCTGCACCGTTTTTAGCCTTAATACCGCTTATTTCACCGCTATTCCATTCTGTAGGCAATGCAGGAAGTATGTAAACAGTTCCCGTCTGTGACTGCATAAGAAGTTCCATAACACCTGCCGCCGAACCGAAATTACCGTCTATCTGGAACGGTGCGTGTGTATCAAACAAATTAGCATATGTTTTTTGTGCTAATTGATAACGGAATAATTCAAGTGCTTTATCGCCGTCAAGACATCTCGCCCAAAGTAAGAATTTATTCGAGCATGACCAACCTGTTGAATCATCACCTCTGTTTTCAAGTACTACTTTCGCACCGTTTAACAATTCCGGTGTGTCACGATTTATAAGTGTTCCCGGGTACAAACCAACAAGATGTGAAATATGTCTGTGTACAGGGTCACCCAACGTTTTTCCGTTTGCGTCTGTATTATAGCTTGTTTCTTCTTTCCATTCCTTAATCTGTCCGTCACCACCTATTTCCACAGGTATTTCAAGATGATTTCTTATTTCTTTCCACGCACTCACCTTATCGGTATCAACACCTAATATTTCTGCCGCTTTTATAGTATAATCGTACATACCCGCAACAAGCTGTAAGTCATATTTTATACCTTCCTCTGTTGGTCCTTGCTCCGGTGAACGACCTTCCCAAGTAGTATAATAATATCCGTCAGGATACTTCTCAGTATCTGTTGTAGTTCTGCATTGATTTTGATACAAATACTGCGTATAGAAATTTGCCGCTTTTCGCATTATCGGATATAATTCGTCCGCCAAAAGTTGTTTATCGCCCGAAGTCTGATACAAATCCCACAGATTATACATAAGCCATGCAGTATTACCTGCCGACTGAATATTTGTTGAGCCTGTCATATCTGTTGTACCCATTATCGCTTGCTTTGTGTGCATAATAAATACATCATCTTTATCATCTGCACTGTCTGTAAACGTCATCTTGCCGTTTTCAAACGTATACGATTTCGGAGTAACTTTATACATATTTTTAGCCGTTATACGTCCTGCCGGAATTTGTGAATTAAACCAACCTATCAGTGATTTACCGCTGTCAAGAAGATTTGCACCGCCTGCAAACCAATAGTTCATTTCCATATTGATATTAATACAGTAACACGAACCCCATATTTCAGCGGTTGACTGACACCACTTACCTTGAAGTGTTGACGGCATAGTTGTAGAACGCGATGATGAAATCATTAAATATCTTGCATAATTGTAATGAAGTTCTTCAAGATGCTTATTTAGATTTGCATACGCACTTTCATCATATGAAACGACTGTCTTATTATCAACAGATTTTGTTGTTACTGTGTTTTTATATGATAATTGCAATTCATTTGTAGGTACTGAACATATTTCATTATTATCAGTCAAACTAAATTGTACTTTGTCGAATTGCTCTTTATAATCTTTTATATGTTCATTTTTCAATTCTTCATAAGTTAATTCAGACGCACCTTGTATTCTTTTTTCTGCTTTTTCGACAGCCGCTTTAACTCCTTGTGTATTCTTATACGGTGTTTTTGACATATTGACAGTTCCGTCTGCATTAAGTTCAAACTGAGTCGGGTCATAATCCGTTGCCACCGCTACAAGTATTGTTACACCTGTACTGTCAGATACATTAACCGAATTATATCCGCCTGTCACTGTACCGTCATCGGCAATAACTTTTATAATAGTGCAATATTCCAAATCGGATTCTTGATTCCATGCAGCATTACCACCCGATGAATACGGTTCACTGTCTTTTAATTTACCGACAATTTTAATCTCACCGTTATTTACGGTTACATTACCCGAGTGCATTGAAACAGGTTTTACGTCAAACTTCAAATCATCACCTGTGTAACGGAATACAAGTACTTCTTTAGGATAGCTTGCGAAATATTCTCGATTGAAATTTTTATTATCATATTCGTATCTCACATGAGCAACAGATTCGTCAAGGTTGAGGTCACGGTAATAATTATTGACAGTCGCACCTTTCGGCATATTGAAATCAACAAAAATATTACCGACGCTCATATAACCGTTTATGCCTTCACTCATTTTACTGTTTACAGTATTTGAATTAACTTCTGTTTGAGTTCCTCTGTATCCTGCCGCCCAAAAAGTTTCTTCATTTATCTGAATTTGGTCTTTGTCAGGAAGTCCGAAAATCATACCGCCCATATATCCGTTTCCGATAGGCAACGCTTGTTGTTCCCAATCCGCACCGTCACGAGCGTAAATACTGTTATTTGCCCCATTGGCACTTGCAAGAAACGCACCTGTCTTGTACCATAGTGCATTATCGGCAGTTACACCTTGATAATTATTGTCATATGTATAATTTACATTCAAAGTTGATACATCAACTAAATTCGGATCAATTCCATACGGTACACTACTTGGTGATATGACACCTGCACCCATACCAAGTCCAGATTTTGCACCTGTCAACCAATCTGAAACAAGAGGAATGTTTGAATGCTCTCCTGTGGTTGTACTGAATATTTCATCAGATACAACTTCGCCTATTTTATAATCTTCGTTTTCACTTATCTTTGTTAATGCAGTTGCCAAAGGTGTCATATTGTCACTCCATAATAAAATCTTTATATCAGCTCCGTTTATTATTTTAATATCCGATAAGTCAATTTTATTTTTGCCTTTTTGAAGTTTTACTTCTTTATCGTTTATTTGCTTTAATATTCCGTCTTTATATTGAGCTATTATAAGCGTTGCATTTGTTTCGGTTTCGCTCTTATTTTGCATTATAGTAGTTGTATTCAAATTTTCATCAATCTTTGTGACATTTACAATGTCATATTCATTATCGCTTGCTGAATACTCATCATCTGCTTTTGCTATATATACCTTTACGAATGATGCTTTTTCAAAAGCAATATCAGTGTTTATCTTCTGTACTCCGTCAGTCAATTCACCGATAGCAATTTTGTTTTCTTTGATTAGCTTTTTATTTTCATCAAATACTTTCACAACGGCAATATAGTCGTTTGTACTGTCGATTTTTTTATCAACAATTATTCCGTCTATACCTCTTGCATTTTTTACATCTGTTTCACCGTTTTTCAATAACAAGCCTTTTACTTCATACGGACAATTTTCAGAATTGTTTGTTCTGACTGTCACTTCAAGTTCATCAATTACTTCCGACGTTTGAACAGATGATACGGTAAGCGTTGCTTTGATTTTCACAATACCGTCAGCGGCACTGTCTGAAACAGTAAGTGTGCCGTCGTTTGATATTGACACTCCTTCTGTATTATCGACTATCTCCCATTTTGTATCACGAGCAGGAATAACCACACCGTCTGCGATTGGAATTGCAATATACTTTGATGTTCCGCTATGTACGACTTCATCACCGTAAATTTCAACTGCATTCGCATTGCCGAGTGACTTAAGTACTAAATTTATAAATTTTTTTATTCCGCCACATTCTGCCGAAACTGTTACTGTTCCGGCAGTTGCAGACGGAGTAATTGAGAGAGAACCATTATTATCTATTGATACACCGTTATATCCATTTACCGAATAAGTGATATTTGCCGTTGTATCCTCACTTCCCTTTGAAACAATCTCTGATTTGTCTTTTTCTGTTGTAATGCTCTTATAAACTTTCGCAGTATACTGAACTGTTTGATTTTCTGACGTTATATACTTTTCAGTTGTGTCAGATGTAATTTCCAACATATCTGCCGTATCTGCAATTTCAATTTTTGAAATTGCTATTGAGCTCCATTTTCCAAAAGCAAAATCAATCTGCGATGTTTGATTAGATAATTTTACTGTTGTTGTGTACCACTTATCAAATTCACAATTTGATTGTACATCTATTTTTTCACCGTCGATTGACATTGTGTTTTCATTACCTGCACTTCTGTTTGTACTTCCGTTATTTGTCGAAGTCGGTTTTGCATATGTTATTTTTATGTATTTTTCCGACTCTATCGGATTGTCAAATTTAAGCGTCATTGATGTGTTA
>OKRV01000491.1_pt1 | contig 27717 bp, 26 predicted proteins | sample 1601201 | NCBI WGS metagenome assembly OKRV01 (sample SAMEA3541540, study PRJEB24748) | human gut metagenome | biome: human gut; feature: human-associated habitat; material: faeces | place: China | collected 2012 | reverse complement strand
GCGGAGACGGAGGGATTCGAACCCTCGTCCCTCAGGGGGCATCATGATTTCGAGTTTTATCGCCGTCTGTTACTTACATGGTTTCTCCTGTCAGTTTCAGTCAGCTTTATACGCCCGCAAACCCGCATGAAATCTGGGCTTTTTGAAAAAATCGCCCGTAAATACTGAGGAATCGCTCATCGGTTCCAATCAGCAATTTTTTCGCTTTTGGAAAGAACTGCGGAAAGAACGGAAAGAACAAAAATGAAAAGGCAATACACGGACAGTTCGAATGCCGACAAAGATCATCAAGATTTTGAGGTGTATTGTCATGAAAGAAAACGCAATCAATTGGGACGCTGTTCCCGATGTGATCACGAAGGATCAGCTGTATCGCATTTGCCATATCAGCAAATCCACTGCCCTGTACCTGCTCCAAAGTGGGAAAATCCCCTGCGAGTACACGGGCAGGAAAACTCGCTGCTACAAAATCAAAAAGGCGGATGTCATTGCCTATCTGGAAAACCGCAAGGTGTTCCCCGAAAGCTACTCCGCTCCGGCGGGCTGGTACAAGGGCGATTATACTGTCCAGATGGAGGAACAGGTTCCCCCAATCGTGCGGGAGCATTTGCGTCTGTATTATATCGAGCTGCTCTCCGACTATCCCGACGTGCTGACTACACAGGCGGTTTCCAAAATCACCGGATACGGAAAAACTTCAATCAACAACTGGTGCAATCAGGGACACATCAAGTCTTTCCGGAAAAACAACGTCAACCACATTCCGAAGGTCTATTTGGTGGAGTTCTTCTGCTCTACCTACTTTCGCACCGTCACCCGCAAATCGCCGTGGCACATCCGCACCCTGCAAGGCTTTTCAAGCTGGCGGAAAATCCGCAACCTGCACACGGCAAACAGCGAAGGAGGTGCGGAGTAATGACAAATTTTCTGGAAGAGCTGTACTACGGAAATGTTGATCCACAGGCCAGAGGATACCGAAAGGGCAGTCATACTCTTAAGGTTTCAAAAGACATCAACGAGCTGGAAGAAAAGCTGACCGAGAGATTGCAGGGCGAAGACAAGGTGCTGTTCTTTGACTTCTGCAACGCTTACGGGGAGCTGATGGGCGAAACCGGCCTCGATTCCTTCATCGTCGGCTTCCGCCTCGGCGCAAAAATGATTTTTGATACCTTTTGCAGCGACGACGCACCGTTTGAAAGCTACCTGAAAGATTAATCTAAAATGAGCCTCCTTCCGTCGGAGCGTGCCGTTGGAGGCTCGTTTTATACCCGATAGGGTGTATTTGACCTTTAAGCGCATAGAATCACACCTTATCGGGTATAATATTATGGAAGGCAACTTGACTTTATACCCGTTAGGGTGTAAAATATACATGGGTTTGTGCAAAGGAGGCTATCGTACCATGAATAAAATTGCCGCATTTATCAAAGAAAACCGAAGAGCCGCCGGACTGACACAGGAGGAGTTTGCCGCACGCAGTGGACTGGGGCTTCGCTTTATCCGAGAGCTGGAGCAGGGAAAAGAAACGGTCCGGATGGATAAGGTCAATGCCGCTCTTGCCATGTTTGACATGGAAGCCGTCCCCGGCAGAAAGGATGATAAATAATGGACGCATTCCGAACAGCCTATGTTTATATTCGAAACGTTTTTTCCGGAACGCTTTGCGAAACGGACGAAGGGTATTCCTTCTCCTATGACGAGCAGTATTTAAGCCGGAAGGATGCAAGCCCCGTATCCCTTACTTTGCCGCTTTCTGAAAAAACATATACATCCAAAACGCTGTTCCCGTTCTTTGACGGACTGATCCCAGAAGGATGGCTGCTCGGCGTTGTGAGCCGGAACTGGAAAATAGACATCAAAGACAGGTTCGGATTACTGTTGGTGGCTTGCAAGGACGGAATCGGCAATGTCAGCATCATGGAGGAGCGTATATGAATTGTTTATGCTGCGGGAAACCGCTTCGCACTGAAAACACGGATTCCGGCTGGCACAAAAGCTGTATCAAGCGGTTTTTCGGCACAGCCGAGCTCCCCGAAATCGCCATTGATGAAGCCGCATTTGAAGCCCTTGCCGCCGAAAGCACCAACAAAGGCTATACCGTTCCCGGTGTTCAGAAAAAATTGTCCTTGCATCTGTTTTCCGAAGGAAACACTCCAAGGCTCACGCTGGTAAATTATCCTACGGGTTATATTCTGAAGCCGCAGGTTCCGGAATTTGAAGCGCTGCCGCAGGCGGAGCAGCTTGTGATGTGCATGGCGGACACCGCAGGGATTTCCACCGTACCTCATGCGCTCATCATGGAAAAAGACAGTCTGGCATACATCACAAAAAGAGTGGACCGCATATTTACGAAAAACAGTATGCAGATGCTGGCGATGGAGGATTTCTGTCAGCTTGATCTGCGTCTGACGCAGGATAAGTATAAGGGCTCTTATGAGCGCTGTGCAAAAATCATCGAGCGGTATTCCTCCCGCAAAGGGCTCGATATAACCGAGCTCTATCTGCGCTTGGTGTTTTCATTCCTTGTGGGCAATTCGGATATGCACCTGAAGAACTTCTCCCTCATTGAAACCGAAGAAGGAAGCGGGAAATACGTGCTTTCTCCCGCCTACGACCTGCTACCGGTCAATGTTATCATGCCGGAGGACAAGGAGCAGTTCGCCCTTGCCATGAACGGCAAAAAGACACATATCCGCAGGAAGGATTTTCTGGTATTTGCAGAGAAATGCGGCATGACACGAGGCTCTGCCGAGAAAATGATTGCCATGCTTATGGTGAAAAAAGAGAAGTTCCTCGCCATGTGCCAAAACTCCCTGTTGCCGGAGTCCTTGCAGGAACGCCTTGCAAGCCTGATTGAAGAACGGGCAAGTATCTTGGAGGGCTAAACTGCCATTTTGAAAATCGCACATTCGTAAAACGAAGCCTCCTTTGGTACAATGAGCGTAGCAAAGGAGGTTATCTATTATGGCTAAAACAATATTTGAACAAATGGGCGGCACATACACCATGCAGGGCGATTATCGCCTGCCTGATCTTACATTACCCACCGAAGAAGAACGCCCCATAGGCGTGTGGGGACAGCGCCGTCTTCGGTACTTAAAGCAGCACCACAAAATCCTGTACTGCAATCTGCTCACTTCCGGCAAGATCCACTCCCATCTCACTGATGTGGAGGAAGAAGCGCAATCCCTCTTTCTTCGGCTGATCAAGGAATACGCCGAGCAGGAGGGCTTGACCGAACAGATGAAAGCGGAAAATCCAACGGAATGGGTGCAAAAAATGAACAATATCCGCAGCCGTGCAGCAGAAAGTGTTTGTGCCTACTTGATTTTTGTGTAGCAACAGAAAAAGTGGGAAAGAAATTAGTCAAGTGTGATTTACCGAATCATACTTGACTAATTTTAATTTTGTGGTATACTATACTCAGTGAATTTATGGCAGATGGGAGGACACCGTCATGTTTATCGGCAGAGAGCGTGAACTTGCGGCGCTGAACAAGTTATACACATCGGACAAGTTTGAATTTGTTGTAATCTACGGTCGCCGCCGTGTTGGCAAAACGGCGCTGATCAGCCAGTTTATTGACGATAAAAACGCCATCTATTTTATGGGCGTCGAGAGCAACGCCAAGCAGAATCTTGAAAATTTCAGCAAGAGCATTTTAAGCTTCCACACCGGAATGGATACCGAAACCTCTTTTCTGTCCTTTCAGGCGGCTTTGGAGTATGTGTTCAAGCTGTCCGAAAAGGAACGGATTATTCTTGCCATCGACGAATACCCCTATGTCGCCCGTTCGTCGAAAAGCCTTGCTTCCACCATTCAGCTTTTGATTGACCAGTACAAGGACACTTCTAAACTGATGCTGATCTTATGCGGCTCGTCGATGTCCTATATGGAAGACCATGTCCTTGCCTACAAAGCACCGCTTTACGGCAGGCGGACGGCGCAGATGAAAATTCTCCCCTTTGACTTCGGGGAGACTTGCCGTTATTTCAAAAATTTCACCGATGAAGAGAAAGCCTATGTGTATGGCATCGTCGGCGGTACGCCCCAGTATCTGCTTCAGATGAGCGATAAGCTGAGCATTGAGGACAATATCAAAAACACATTTCTGAATCCCAACTCCGCCCTGTTTGAAGAGCCGGAAAACCTGCTCAAGCAGGAGGTGCGGGAACCGGCGCTCTACAATGCCATCATCACAGCGATTGCCACCGGCGCTTCCCGTATGTCGGAGATTTCCGGCAAGGTCGGCGAAAGCACAAACATTTGCTCCGCCTATATGAAAAACCTGATCTCCCTCGGCATTATCGAAAAAGAGACGCCCTATGGTGAAAAAGCGTCCCGAAAAGCGGTCTATTCGATTGCGGACAATATGTTCCGCTTTTGGTATCGATTTGTGCCGGAGAACAATTCGATCATCGCCCGTGGCGCTGCCGACTTGGCCTACAAGCGCATCGAGCCGCATCTGTCCGATTATATGGGCAAGGTGTTTGAGGAAATCTGCAAGCAGTATCTCTGGAAGCTGCTGCTGAACGGCGAATGCCCGGTGGAGTTTTCCTCTCTCGGCCGCTGGTGGGGCAACGACCCAAAGGAAAAGCGTCAGGTGGAAATTGATATTCTTGCCGAACAGGACAAAAACACCGCCCTTTTCGGGGAGTGTAAATGGACGAATGAGAAAGTCGACCTCGGCATTTTGGAAACCCTCATAAAGCGCAGCGAGCTGTTCCCCTATCAAAATGTCCACTACTATCTCTTTGCCAAAACCGGCTTTACCAAAGGCTGCATTGACCGGGCAAAAGAGATGGGGAATGTGAAGCTGGTGAGTTATGAGGATATGGTAAATAGATAGATTAATAAATCGCATATTCGTAAAACGAAACCTCCTTTGGTACAATGAGCGTATCAAAGGAGGTTTTCTATTATGGCGAAAACAATGTTTGAACCTACCGGCGCGTGCGGGCGCAATGCCGCAGACAATATCTCAAGCAGCACCACAAAATCATGTACTGAACCTGCTCACTTTCGGCAAACTCCACTCTCACCTCGCCGATGTGGAGGAAGAAGCGCAATCTCTTTTTCTTCAGCTGGTAAAACAATACGCCGAGCAGGAGAGCTTGACCGAACAGCTGAAAGCCACCAACCAAATGGAGTGGGTGCAGAGGATGAAAAACATACAAGAGCGTGTAAAAGAAATAATCGATAAAAATTTAATGTTTTGAGTAGATATAAAATGGCACAAGAAATATCCAGTGCCATTTTTATGTTATAAGTGCAAGATTATTGGGTTAGGGTATTGGGGAATGTGAGGTTTCGTTGTTAATTTGTTTGACAACAAATTCTTCGTTTTTGAAAAATCCTATGTAACTACTGTCTTTTTCTGCATAGAACTTTCCATATTTTTCACTGGCTTTTCCATCTTCTCTTCGATATTCTCGCATAATCCATATCAATGATTTGTTGCAGTTCTGTAGAGCATCTAACATTTCATCTCTATCAACAAGTAGATAATTTTGAGCTGTTCTCCATTTTTCACCCGAAATAGAATAATGTGCTTTGATTTCTTTATTGTCATCAAAAAAGATATATCCATTAGAGTCTACAATGTGAAGGAGTCTTCTAATGGCTGCAGACGGAATATCATAATATACATCTCCATATTCAGGAAAATTGTAACAACATTCATCGACGGCTGACTGTATATCAAGATCAGGAAAATCTTCGACCTTGCTACTATTGTATCTTTTTTTCCAAGGGAACCAACAGACTTCTTTTGGGGTTATATAACAGGAAGAAATAATGCCACCATGCCAATCCACCGGATTAGATACTCTTTTAGATAAATCTTTATCGCTACTCAATTTATCAATAAATGCATCAATATCATTGCTGTCAATCACTATTGAGCTGATAAAGATACAAGTTTCAATACCTGCAGAACCGTAAAAGCAAGAATAGTTACTTAATGCTAGCAAAGTATCACTATTTATTCTATATTGACTGTCAGAATTATTTATTATAATCCAATTTTCCCAGTTTAAATCAGGGGCATGAATAACACTATTGATAACTTCTTCTTTACTACAGTGTTCTGCTTCTATGATTACAGTCTTTGGCTCGGGAATATACCAAGGATTATCCTCGGGCAAATTCTCGGGATCAATTTGTTCGACATCCTGTATAGGTATTATGAAATCATCAAGCAATCCATAATCGCTAATATTTTCTGGCTCACAGTTATTCCAATATAATAATCTATCTGCAAGAAATCCCCCCATATGATTTCGAAATTGCCAAATGTATTTTTCGCATACTGTCATAACAGAACTTTGTGAACCATGTGTCGCAGGAGTGTACTTTCTCAATATGGCGATATCTAAACCTCCAATTATTCCACCCCCCTGTTCTTTTTGCTTAAAATTATAGAACTCTTCTTCGTTCCAACCGATTTGTGTAAGATAAGCAAAGGCGGCCGATATAATAAATTGTTCATTTTTAATATTTGCAAATTTGGGCTGGAGTTTAGCAACTTTGTTTATTAAATCGGTAATTTGATCGCCATCTCTATGGCCATACTGTGAAAATGCCGATTCAAAGTGATCAATCAATACATATCTCGCCAAGTCATAACTAATAGCACTATACCCACTCATCCGTGTCCCTGATAACGCTCTTTCGTTGAGTGCAATAGCGTAATTATCCGACTTGTAAGGTGGCATATAGGATGAAACATCTTCACTACTGTACAGTCCGATTAAAACTGCTTTATTGACTATAGCGATAGCGTAGTATCGTATAGACACATCCATAATATTAAGCACTTTAGATGGATTTAAAATATTCTCTATCATCCAATCACTTGCTTTTTTAATGATAGTACTATCAGCACCGTCATATACTAAGCAGACAAGTATTGAAAAAAGATCACTTCTGATCTGCGGATCATTTATAATCGAAAACTTTATAAACAATTCATAGAATTCATAAGGATTATATTTCGCCCAACGCATAAGGTTAGAACGGTATTCTTTTCGCAAAGTGTTATTTGTTGTTGAAAGTGCCCACGCATATACAGAAGGACATCCATTAGAAATATCTTCCTTAGTCAGCGCATACTCTTCATCATCTAAATAAATTGACTGCGAAGAATGCCACTTATGATCACCAGATTCGCCAAGAAAACTGGGTACAGACCAAAACAAATCACGTTGTGCGGGCAATTCAAAAGAAAATAGAAACTCATCCAACATTTTGACACCGAGCGGATGCTCTATATCTCTGCAAAGTGGTAAAATAAGGTTGTTGGTGATAGTCATTAGTCCATCTGCATTTTCAGACATTATTTCTAATGAACGTTTTTTGAATAATGATCCATTTTCGTGAGAGGTGTGCCGCAAAGCAAAAAACTGTAGATCCTGCTTAGACCACTCGTCAATAGCGTGATCAATAGTCCTATTTCTAGTAATTAAATAATTGTGATTTTGCATCGCCATTACGGACAAAGCATATAAGGCCTCGTTTTCTATTGCAGAGCATTGTTCGAAATCTATATTCTTCGGATGGTCACAAACTTCCATTAGTTTCAATGCCATTGCATAGTCAAAATAACCTTGTATTCCCGGAATATAGAAATGCAAATCCGGATTTAATCCTTCTCCGTGTTTGCAAAAAGACGAGAGAACGCCGTAGTTTTCCAAACGCTGTAGGATTTTTTCGCATTGTTGTTGAGATGTGCCAAGATTGTCAATTAGATTTGATATAACTTCACTATATTCAATGGATTTATTCTTTAAAAACAGGTCGGAAAGCACTAATATAGCTTTTAGAACATACTGATTCTTAATAGGTATTTTTTCTTCTTTAGCGAATTCTTTTTCGATGAACTCAATTTTGCTACGTAATAAGTTTGTTAAAGAGACATCAGTATTTTTTGTATATTCTACAGTTTTTCCTTCGTTTAGCTCACAGAATACTTTTAACGATAGAGGTGTGGTTAAAGCGAATTTTAACCATCCGTAATTTTGGGCGTTAATGTTATATGCTTCCATATAACGTTCAAACAAAGTGTGAGTAAGTACATCGCCAGCAGTACTTAGACGCTTTGTTATAACATCACTTGGATTTTTAGGAAATACAAATGGTCTAGAAGTAAAGCAAAATCGGATTTGTTGATACCTGGTCGTTATTATACTTGCTTCTTTTATTCGATCATTCCAAACTTCATATGGAGCAGATTCGTCGATTCCGTCCACGATTATAAGAACCTTAGGGATGAGTTTGATATTAGAATCTATATATGTAGAAGAAAAGCGATGTCTATTTACCATTGAAATCATTGCTTGCCATATTTCATCTTCGCTCCAATTAGATGATAATCCAAGAGCAGAACTAATTATATCTTTCCAATTTGAACTTATAGGAATATTTCGAGCTTGTATTACTAACGGGGTATGAATACAGGTGTCAAATAACTTTTCTGAAGAAGCTGCGACTCCGTGTGTCTTTCCTGTTCCTGGTTCACCCAAAAACAACACTGGATTTGATGATAAGCTGGAATCGAATTCATCATAAATTCGGTATATATCAATTGAAGATAATCTGCGAAGAATTTTCGTTACTTCTGATAGATGGAAATGATGATGCAATGTTCCATGATACTTATTTATAGTATCACAGTTACGTTCAAAGTCGACATTAAATGCCCTTCTATCAACATCGCAAATAGAAACAGATTCTTGTATACACCAAGCGTGAATAGCCCTACAGGCGTTACTTAGTAGGCGTACTTTTGCAAGAACATTATCCAATTCGTTGTTTAATTCTGCATCCTCATCTTTTAATACCTCTTGAAATTCAAGTATTGCGTTATCTAATTTTTCACACAGAGCAGAAACCTTCAAAGATGTATCGGCTAATTCTCCTCGTTTGTTTACTTCACCCAAAGTTAATGAAATATAATTGTCGATATTTCCATACGCATTTAAGTCGGGAACATATTTTGTTTTTAACCAACTTTCTTTACTTTTTTCAAAAGCAAATTTAAAAGAATCCTCAGATATTTCGGAATTTTGAAACCAAAATTTCTTTATGCCCGCAGATGAATCTTCTTGTAATTCTTTAACTATGCGAGTTTCATTCCACAATTCAACAGATAAATCAGGATGTTTTACTTTAACAGCTTCCAACAAAGATTCCCAACGTTTGGTTTCCGTATTAGTACCTCTTCCGGTTTCAGACGCCAAGTCACGAGGTATACATACAATATATCGGATTATCTGCGGGCGGATTTTGATGGCGGTTTCAATTGATTTTTTTATTTGTTGGATTTGATTATCAGAAAGACTATAAAGAAACCATTTTGCTTGTAAGCCAACAATTTTTCCATCAGTAAGGGTAGAATAGGATTCTACTCCTCCATCGCCACCAGAACCGTTAACAACACAGAAAGAGGCAAGCTTATCACTATATTCTCTCTTATTCCAGTTTTCAAATAATTGGTTGCATAATATTTCAAATGATCTTTCCGGAGAATCATTATAAGTCTGAAAAGTAGACCAGTTCATACTTGCCTCCTGTTGATTAATACTTAAAAACTCTCAGGCACTAATGCCAACTTATTGATTGACTCGTGAGCTCTGACAAGGGCATCATATACGGCCAAGACATCTTCTGAATCCCAAGTGCGCAAAGATTTTTCGTCAATAACCCCGGCGCTTTCCCGGATAATTTTTGCAAGCTGTTCTTCGTCGGCAACAGCAACCACAGCCTGAACAGCCGCATTGCTCTGTGCCTTTTTAAGATTCAGGATAAGACTGTCAATAGAGCCTTTCGACTGTACTTCAAATACATAAATAGCTTTACCCATATTGCCGATCTTGGCTTCCCATACTGCATCCACAACAGCTCCGGCTGTAATTTTTACTTCAGAACGGCTGTCAAATCCCAGAAGTTCGCCAATTGCGACCAGTTTTTCTTTGATTTCATCGTGCAGGGATTTTGAGTCGCTGATAGTCGTAGGCTTCTTGGATTCAGAAATAGGAGCTTCTGGGGATTGGGATTTCTTTTCGGCAAGTGGTAAAATCTCGTCCCACAGAAAGTAATCGACCGCCAAGAGATCAAAATTCTCCGCACCGGATTTCTTTAGTTCTTGGGCAATTTCTTTTGCAATGGTGCAGACTTCCATATATTTCTTTCCTGTGTACTGATAATTGTATTTTGGCATATCAGAAATGTCCAAGTACCCAAAACAAAGAATCGTTGTCTTATTAAAGATTACATATTCTTGAGGATTAACGTATGTAAGAAGTTCACTGATTGTCGCAGGCCCCATACCTTTTACGGACTTGAGAAATAAATCCCACCGTTTCTCAACGGGGCTTGTCCCATACAGCAATTCTGCTAATTGCTTTTTTAGTGCCAAAAATCCATTGTCAGCAATCAACTTATCCACAACATATTTCTTATTGCCCCAAATCAGCATAGACCAAAGTTTGCTAATGTACTCCAAGAACTCGTCTTCCGACATCGATAACAACTTATCTTTTGTAAATGATTGATAATAAAGCTTTCGCTCTCTTCGTTCCGCCCAATGATCCTCATAATAAGCAGCGTTTGATTTTTGATTTTTCAAAAAAGCAGAAATAGCTGCATCTAACTTCTGTACATTCATGCTGGAACCTCCATATTATCCGTCCACATTTCACACTGGCTCATGACGGTCTGGACAGCATCATCCATACCCTCTGGCGGATACTTGTGCTTTTTGAGTAGGCGTTTGACCAATCGGCGCATACCGGCTCTGGCGCTTTCTTTCTTTTGCCAATCAATCGTCCGGTTTTTACGAAGCAGTTCCGTTAGCTCCTTTGTAATGGCAATTAGTTCATCATGTTCATAAAAATCTTTAATTGCCTGCGGCTTGGTCAAAGCATCATAAAACGCAAGCTCATCGGCTGTCAAACCGAGTTTTTCACCTTCAGCGTTTGCGTCTGCAATTTCCTTTGCGAGTTTCAGAAGCTCTTGTATAACTTCCTCATTCGTCAGCATTCCGTTCAGGTAGCGGTTCATTGCGCCCTGTATGAGTTCGGAAAACTTCTCGGACTTGACAATGTTCGTGCGGCGGTAAACTGAAACCTGTTCGGCAATCAGTTTCTTCAAAAGTTCAACAGCGAGGTTTTTCTCCTTCATATTGGCAATCTCTTCAAGGAACTTCGGGTCAAACAGCGAGAACTCCGCTTTCACATCTGAGAAAAGGTTAATAACGCCCTCGCTTCTGATGCTGTGTTTGAGTAACTCATTAATCCGCTCATTCACTTCCGGCAGTGTGAATTTTCTGCCGGTTCCCCCAGACAACAGCCGTACAACCATTGTTCGGACAGAGTCAAAGAATGCCGCTTCAAAACGTGTTTTCTCATCCACTAAGCTACCGCACAGAGAAAGTGCCTGTTTAAGCAGTAAAGCCTCTTTAATGTATATGTTTTGCGTTTTCTCCTTATCGGGAAGGTCGTGCTCAGTAACACTTTTTCCGAGAATGAAGTTTACGCCTCCAGTAATTGTCTTCGCTTTATCAAGGTCAGTTCCGGTCATGAATTTTTCATAGTTATAGCCGTAGAATAGATCACGGCACACAGACAGCTTTTCAAGGAACTTCGGGTATGCAGCTTTGCTGACATCGGTGTCGCCGTAGTTTTTCTTATCCCGCGCCGTATAGTCGTTCATGGCTTGCTTCAAAGCCGCAGCAATGCCCACATAGTCAACCACTAAGCCGCCTTCTTTGTCTTTGAATACACGGTTGACACGAGCGATTGCCTGCATGAGATTATGTCCTGCCATTGGTTTATAGACATACATTGTGGCAAGGGAAGGTACATCAAAACCGGTCAACCACATATCTACAACGATTGCAATTTTAAGGGGCGAGTCGTTGTCTTTGAATTTTCTCGCCATATCCTCTTTGTGCGCCTTATTGCCGATCACTTCTCGCCATTCTTCGGGATCGTTGTTGCCTTGCGTCATGACAACAGCGACCTTTTCTGTCCAGGCCGGACGCAACTCCAAGATGCGCTTATAAATCTTCATGGCAATAGGACGGGAGTAGGCAACGATCATCGCCTTACCGGTCAAGATTTTGGCACGATAGTTTTCGTAATGATCAAGAATATCGTCTACCAATGAGTGGATGGTCTGATCAGCCCCCAGAATTGCTTCCATCTGACCGAGTTCTTTTTTGCTCTTTTCGATAACGTATGGATCGGCATTTTGAGCCATCAGGTCGTATTCATCATCTATGAGATGCAGCGTTTTTTCATCCAGCTTAAGATGGATGACCCGGCTCTCATAGTAAACCGGTCTGGTTGCACCGTCTTCAACCGCCTGCGTCATATCATAAATATCGATATAATCACCAAATACTTCACGGGTGCTGCGATCCTTAGAAGAGATAGGTGTACCGGTGAAACCGATGTATGTAGCGTTTGGAAGACTGTCCCGGATAATACGGGCAGTGCCAATGATGGTCTTCGCTTCCACCTCGCCGTCTTCCTTCTGACGGACCACAACTTTCTCTGTCAGTCCGTACTGGCTGCGGTGTGCTTCATCTGCCATGACGATGATATTCCGGCGCTCTGAAAGCGGCTCATCGCTTTCCTCAAACTTCTGCATAGTCGTGAAGATAATACCGTTTGCCTGCCGATTTGCAAGCAGCTCTTTCAAATGGGTACGGCTCTGGGCGTGCTGCGGCGTTTGGCGCAGGAAATCCTTGCAGCGGGCAAATTGACCGTAAAGCTGATCATCCAAGTCATTCCGGTCTGTAATTACCACGATAGTCGGGCTTTCCAGAGCTTCTTGCAGATAATGGGCATAGAACACCATCGACAGCGATTTTCCACTGCCCTGCGTATGCCAGAACACGCCGCCCTTTCCATCTGTGACAGTGGCATGCTTGGTGGATTCGATTGCTTTCTTTACAGCGAAATACTGATGATAGGCGGCAAGCACCTTGAAAGTCTTTTCGCCGTCCACATTGAAGCAGATAAAGTTTTTCAGAATGTCAAGAAAACGATTCTTCTCAAATATACCTTCAAAGAAAGTGTCAAACTGAGCGTATTGGGTGTTCTCATAGCTTCCGTCTGTTGTTTTCCATTCCATGTAGCGATCTTCGCCGGAGGTAAGCGTTCCAGCTTTAGAAGTGGTCATGTCGCTCATGACACAGACTGCATTATAAATGAACATGGAAGGAATCTCATACATATAGTTGCGAAGCTGGCGGTATGCGTCGGAAGCGTCCGTCTCTTCACGGGAAGGGGATTTCAACTCCACCACAACAAGCGGCAGACCATTAACAAAAAGAATGATGTCCGGGCGTTTCTCTGAATTTTCAATGAAAGTCCATTGATTTGCAACAGTAAAATCGTTATTGGCAGGATTTTTAAAGTCAACAAGGTAGACGAGGGTGGAGCGTTCCTCGCCGTTTACGAAGTATTTGACCGGTACGCCGTTTTGCAGATAGTCGGTAAAGGTCATATTCTTTTGCAACAATGAGCCGGACTCAAAGTTTTTGAGTTTATAAATCGCCTCGTTGATGGCATCCAGAGGCAGGCCCTTATTCACTCGTTGCAATGCGGGCAAAAGGACATCTTCATAAAGTGGAGAATGATAATCACGATCCACATCCGGCCCGTATACATAGGTGTATCCCAGACCTTCATTAAGCAGTTGAAGAACTGCGTTCTCATAATTCGATTCAGTATAATATCCTGCCATATTCATGACTCCTGTTGCTTAATCTTTTGTAAAACCGTATTTATGATTTCTTTTGCTTTTTCCGTAGCAGAGGATCGATCAAATTCAGGTTTGGTTGAAAGCAGTTTTGTGAGATGAAGACGCATGGTACTAATTACACTTTCCTTTTGGTACCAGTCCAAGCACAAATCAGATTTTAGAGTATCCAGTGCCTCCTGAACATAGGCTGAGGGAATCGTGTGTTGGGAAAGTGCATCTGAAAATATCTTTTCAACGTCGATATCTTCCAGAAAAATGGTGCTTTTGTCAGGTTCATCACCATCATTTATTTCCTGCATACGGTTAAATTGTCCTATCTGAGATATCCCGACCGGAAGTCTCTTTTGCTTTATGTATGACATTTGGTGTTCAAGTTCCGGAAAAAGAGCTCCTTCATTGATGTTATATAAATCCAACTCATCAAGAATTTCTGCCTTTTTCTCACATGGTATTATAAAGCGAGTGGCTTCAAACTCATCATTTAAGTTGCCCATTCCTCGCTGAATCAAACTTTCGCCAATACTATTTGCCTTCTTAAAAATATTATAGTGCCCCGGAAGCAAAAAGGCGCCGCTTTGCCGAATTAGCCTCTCATTATTCAAAGTGGAAATAACGAAATAGTTGTTCTGCAAAGATTCTATTAGACTTTTATAGCCATTTTTTCTGCACTCTTGAGCGGCAGCCGAAGAATACAATCCATGTTCAATCAATAGTTGCAAGCATTTCTCAAGTGTCAGATCGCCTTGAATTTTTAAGGATGACAAGAACGCCACCGTTTCTATTTCAATATCTTGAAAGCCTCGTCCGTAGGCACGCTTGTAAAATACAGCGCCATCAGTTGGTGTAATCTTTTTTGAAGAAGCTTCCTCATTTTCTTCAATTTCATCATGCTGTTGACAGGCGAAATAGAGTGCAACAAGCGGATTGGTTGTCACATCAAGCAGACGTGTCGGCAATCCATAATGTTGAAGTTTGGTAAGTCGTTCAAAGTTGCTGGCAAATGTGCGAAATTCTACAGGATTACGCAGGTATGCAGAACGGATTAAATCAGGCTCAGAGGCAAGTAAATTCCCACGATACACGCTGGGAATTATGTCCCAATCGGAATTTGCTTGTCCACGAAAATAAAAGTGCTGATTGCTTGGTTCAGGGCCCTCTTCGTTCTTGACTTGTTCTCTAATCTCAGAAATCGAGGAGAGATAATCATTCAGGGCCTCAACCAAGATAAGATTTTCATCGGAGTAATCTTTATTTTCCACAGAATCATCTCCTCGTGTAAACGATAATTTAGAGCAGCAAGCGCAAGCGTTATATAAACATTATTTCCCATATAGTGTAGGTGATGAGTTGCCTGACGGTTGGCACATTGGCTCAGTTGGTGAAATCATCGAAATCCACGATTCTAAACGAGTTCCTCTCTCTGGTGCTGAAAGAGCAAAAATGGAGAAGAAAACATATCCCTATTACGGAGCGGCAGCTCTCATGGATTATGTAGATGATTACATTTTTGATGGTAAGTATCTCCTGCTCGGAGAAGATGGTACCGTGGTTGACAATGCTGGTTACCCAATCCTGCAATATGTATGGGGACAGTTTTGGGTAAATAACCATGCTCATATTCTCACTGGTAAGCTCGGCTTCAATGTCGAGAGCCTATATATGCTCTTTAAGCAAACGCCGGTAAAGGCTATTGTTACCGGAGCTGTCCAGCCGAAGATCAGTCAAGCCAATTTGCGCTCTATTCAAGTAGTAATTCCTCCTGAAAAGCTGCTAATGGAGTACAATGACAGAGTCGAGCCATTGTTTACGCTTCTTCGGTCTAATGAGGCAGAAAATAAATCCTTGACTGCACTAAGAGATTCTCTTTTGCCGAAACTCATGTCCGGCGAGATTGATGTCTCCGGCATCCAGCTCTAAGCCGCTAAATTATCGTTTACCTCTTTATTAAGAGCGATTTTCTGATCAAGAGCGCAGAGAACAGAGCTGATTTTCTTTTGCTCTTGCAACGACGGCACTTTCAGGACAAGTTCTTCAAGTACACTTTGCTGAACGCGTTGTCTTCCAGACGATCCCACCATTGATTTAATCGCAACATTACGAAATGAGGGGCTTATGGCAAGATAGTAGATAAACTGAGGATCACTTACGCCTTCTTTTGCTCTCAGCACTATAAATTCGGTCGACCCAAAGGCAACTTCATCTTTTTCCAGAATATCGACAAAAGCAGTTTTTCCATTTTCAAGGCAAGGTGTTATTCGAGCCATTATTGTATCACCGTTGCGAAACTTAGAGCCTCCAGAAAATGCAGCTTTCTCAACCTCCGGTATTCTCTTGGTGAAAGGTTGCAGCTTGTCCATTGCAACCTTGGTGGCGACTGCGCCCTTTTTGATGCTCATTCGAGGATTAAAGTCAATAAAATCTGCTGCTCGCATTCTCGTCCACTGCTCCATTTGATTCACCATCCTATCCGATATACTTTCTATGTGCCAGCTTCACATTTTGTTGCTTCACCATTGCGTAGTGCATGGTGGTATCAATTTTCTGATGCCCCAAGAGTTGCTGGAGCTGCTCTACGGGCATTCCTTTATCTATGGCTGAGGTTGCCAGCGTCCGCCGAAACTTATGAGGATGTACTTTTGGCAAGTTCAGACGCTTTCCCATCTCCCGTAACCGCGTCTCCACGCCGCCAATCATTAACCGGTCATGCGGGGCTTTCAACGAGACGAACAGCGCCGGATTGGTATCAGTGCGCCCGTTGAGGTAGTTCTGCAAATGAATTTTTGTCCGTGCATCGAAGTAGACAAGCCGCTCTTTATTACCCTTGCCGGTCACGACACATTCTCGCTCATGAAAGTCGATGTCATCACGATTGAGCGTGACCATTTCTCCAACACGCATTCCGGAAGAGGCAAGCAAGTCGATGATGGCTAAGTCTCTGGCGGTTGTACAACTATCCCGCATCAATTCTAACGCTTCGTCTGTGTAGGTGTCCTTTACGACTTTTGCCGTCTTTACCTTATGTATCCGCCGTACCGGACTTTTTAAGATAAAATCCTCGTCCTCAAGCCATGAGAAGAAGCTGGACAGTATGCGCCGGATATTATCAATTGTAACCTTGCTCGACTTCCGCTGCCTTTGGTAGTCGGTCAAATATTGGCGGAGGTCTTCTGTTGTGATTTGTTTTGCCGTTTTTTCGATAGAGAAAAGCATGGCCTCAATCGTTTTGCGGTAGTATTTCAAGGTTTTTTCGGAACATCCCTCTATTCGCTTTGCTGTGGCGAACGCTTCGACCACATCTGGTTCGTCTGGCTCGTCCTCGGATGTTTCATAGCTAACGGTTGCACCTCGAAATGTTTCGTTCAATACATTTCTGAGCTGCAAGAGCTGTTCATTGTTGAGATATGGCAGCATTTTTCGCTGTATCTCGCTGATAAATTCTTCTTTCATGGTCGTTTCTCCTTTTTGAATTAATAAGAGAACGACAAACAGTGGCAGTTCCTCTGAATAAACTCTCGCCACTGATGAGAGATTTTTTTGCATTAAAGCTTTGCTATATCAAGCGCATACCCATTATTCTGCATTTCCTTTGCCAAAGATAATTTTGTTTCCTCCACATTATCCTTGAAAGGAATATAGATAAGGCCATCGATATCAGAAGGCTTTTCCATATCTTCGGCCTGTGAGAGTAGAATTGCTATCTTTTCACGTCCAATTTTAGAAAGAAGCATTCCCAACTCCAATACAACATTCTGCCGTACTCGATATTGCTTCTTAGTTTCGTCATTTTTGGGATAGCCTATATCGTCTGGGGTGGCTAAAACAATGCCAAAGTTTGCTTGCTGTGTATATTCTTCGAGTTTCTCTATAATCGTTTGTCCAGAAGAAATAAGTTGATCTAAAATCAAAGGTTCTAAGTCCCACCTTCTTAGCATTGCTTCAAGCTGTGTTCGTGCATGATTATCATGGCCATAAACGACAAACACTTTTCGATTTTGGGTGGAGGAAATGGCAGTGCCAGATAAGAGAGTTGTAATTTGATCTGCGTTTTTCCCTTGGCAATTTGCAGTCCCCTTATCCCAGCAGTTAATAATGCAACCATTTGAAAGCTTTAAAACCGTTCCCAGATTATTTCCAGAACGCTTTTCGTCTACAATTGTTTGGTTTGCTATTTTTAATAATGCTTTTACCTGTTCTAGAGTTATATTTATTGCCATGATGAACAACCTCCATAAAAATAATAACTATGAAATAAACGATAATTTAGCGGCTTAGAGCTGGATGTCGGAGACATCAATCTCGCCGGACATGAGCTTGGGTAGTAGTGTATCTCGCAACTTTGCCAATTCACTATTTTCCTTGATGATATTTAACCGTTTTTCAAACATTGGCTTGGCAATATTATCAAATGCGTGAAACATAGATTCTTCTCGTGGAATATACAGTTCAAAGGATCTGATGTCACTTTGATTAAAACCTGCCTGAGCACTTCTGCCGCCTTTGTTGTTTATTCCTTCATAGAACTCTCGTGATGATAAGTAGCACCGAAGGAACTCACGGAAATATGGTTGCTTCGGAAAAACCTTCGCCAGTGCCACATTATAAGCGCCATTAAGACCAAAGCAAATTCGACCTAATGCAGCTCCATACCTTGCGATCATAATGTCACTTTCGTCACAGAGTTTGTTTCTGGGCGATATTGGAATATAAGTCAGATGTGAATCTGACTCATAATCTCGTATTTGCACAAACCGAATGTATCCATCTTTTGGTTCGGAAATAAACATTGATGCCGGAGGTTGGCTACCGCCAGCATAATCCATGAGATCTGCAAGGGAAACTATGCAATAATCTTCCGGTGCTTTCTCTACTTGCGTAAGGAACCATTCATGGAAGATTGCCTGAGCTTGCTGTTGTAAATTATCGTTTACCTTCTCGTTGATAAGTAGCTTCCGATCAATCCCTTCGAGGGTCTTTACGATCATTTCTTGTAGCGCAAAAGAGGTCGGATAGCTAACCATGATTTCGTCAAGAAGGCGCTCCCGATTCAGTTCGGTTTGACCGGTTGAGCCTTCATCTAATTGAAGCACCTCCCATTGATGAGCCTTCATAGCATAGCCAAGATACTTTTGTGAAACTTTATTGTTGGCTCGTATGATGATCATGTGCCCATCAACTATTGTGTCGCAGGGCAGATTGCAAATCTGTGCTATTCGTCCAGCCGTCCCCGCGCCTGTTGAATTGATCAGAATATCATCTATTCTGACAAACCTCTCCGTTGGAACCTTTTTCCTTGAAAGATCATGGAGGCGTGATTCAGAATAGGTTATCCGAAAATTACGGTTGCATTTCTGATTCAATACTCTAACCGTTGTTTCACTTTCCTCATCTGTGTATGAGGGTGCAATGCCTTTTGAAATAAAGCCTACGAGATCACGAAGCGGCGATGTTTTCCACTCAGATGTCATACCCAATCGCCCCCAGTCTCTCCTTGATCTCAGCCTCAAGCTCATGGGATTTGGCAAATAGTTCAGAAAGTTCAGAAGTCAGACGCCCCATCTTTTCTTCAAACGGCTCACCATCGTCTTCCTGCTCTTCGATGCCTACATAGCGTCCCGGCGTAAGAATGTAATCCTGCTTTGCAATGTCCTGCGTAGTTACGACAGCGCAGAAGCCCTTTTCGTTTTCCAGCGTCCCATCGGCAAAGGCATTGTAGGTATCGGCGATCCTCTTGATGTCCTCGTCCGTCAGCTCACGCAGCTTGCGTGTTACCATTGTTCCGAGTTTTCTTGCATCAATGAATAAGGTTTTACCCTTTTGCTTCTTATTCTTAGCAAGAAACCAAAGGGAGACGGGAATCTGCGTGGTATAGAAGAGCTGCGATGGCATAGCGACAATACAATCCACAAGGTCGGCATTGATGATATTTTTACGAATTTCGCCTTCACCGCCAGACTGCGAAGATAAAGAGCCATTTGCAAGCACCATGCCAATTCGCCCGTTTGGAGAGAGGTGCCAAATCATGTGTTGCAACCAAGCAAAGTTTGCGTTCCCAGCGGGAGGCGTACCGTATTGCCAGCGCACATCGTCAAGAAGTTTGTCCTGCCCCCAGCCAGAAAGGTTAAAAGGTGGATTCGCCATGATGAAATCGGCTTTGAGTTGTGGGTGGCAGTCATTGAAAAAAGTGTCGGCGTTGAACTTACCAAGATCTGCTTCGATTCCACGAATGGCAAGATTCATCTGCGCCAATTTCCATGTGGTTGGATTGGAGTCCTGCCCATATACGGATATATTTTTAATATTCCCGCCGTGATTCTCAATGAACTTAGAAGACTGAACAAACATACCACCGGAACCGCAGCACGGGTCATAAACACGCCCGTTGTACGGTTGCAATACCTCAACAAGTGTGCGGACAACACAAGACGGCGTATAGAACTCACCGGCAAGTTTTCCTTCCTGTTCAGCGAATTTAGCAAGGCAATATTCGTAGGTTCGTCCGAGGATATCCTTGCTGTCTCCGTGTTCGATCATCTGGATGTTCGTAAAGAGGTCAACGACTTCACCAAGCCGTCTTTTGTCCAATTCAGGGCGGGCAAAGTTCTTGGGAAGGATGTCCTTGAGCCGCTTATTCTCTTTTTCAATACTGCGCATAGCGTCATCTATGATGGCACCGATCTCTGGCGTGTGTGCGGCAGCGGATATGACGCTCCATCTTGCGTTCTCCGGAACAAAGAAGATATTTTCCGCCGTGTATTCATCCTTGTCTTCTTCGAAACCGTCGCCCTCGGCAACCAGTTCTTGATACTTTGCTTCAAAGCGATCCGAGATGTATTTTAAGAATATGAGCCCAAGAACAACGGACTTATATTCTGAGGCGTCAATATTTCCTCGAAGGACGCAAGCCGCGTCCCAAATCTGTTTTTCAAAGCCGATATTGGCGTTGTTTTCAGTAGCCATTGTTATACGGCTCCTTTCATTCGATTATTATAAAGTGCTTTTTCTGTTACGCTTTATCATCTACCAGCCCATATGTCCTGTAATAACTCAACATCGCCTGAAGTTGCAGCTTGTTGGCGAAAAGCTGGCGGTAGGTGACGGTTTTCTCCTTGCTCTCGGCTTTGAGCTTCGCCATCTTTTCTGCTGTATCATCGTACTGCTTCAAGATGGCGGCGAGCATATCTTCAAAGGCTTTCAAGCTCTGTTCGTCCATCATGTGCTCCGTTATTTCTCCGCCGCAACGCCGGATTTCATCCAAGCGTCCACTTCGCTTATCTTGAATTTCCACAGCCTGCCGATTTTCGTGGCGGGCATTTCTCTTTTTTCGATCCAAGCTAAAACGGTGTCCCGGCTGACGCCAAGATATTCGCAGATTTCCTTCATCGAGTACCAGCGTTCCACATTCAAATCCATTTTTGTTGCCCTCACTTTCGGGTAGATATAAAAACACAGCATAATTATACAGCAAGCCGAGAAGAAAATCAATGTTTTTTGCCGATTTATAAGGAATAGAACAGTTTATTTGGATGCTTGTTCGAAAAAAGAAGCAGCTTCAATCGGAACAGCTTCTTTACGTTGTCGGCATCACCTTTACAGTTATATCCCTGCCCGCCACTTCCGGCGGGCAAATTTTTTTGCCTTTTTTTGGGACTACTATCCACAAACGCCCTCTCTCAATGGGAACAAGTGAGGGGATGTTTTTGAGATAAACAGTCTTTTTAAAAAAGTTTTTCTGTTTTTCCTGAAAAACAGGTTGCGTTTTGGCATCCCAATTCCAAATAAGTGAAGGGATAAATTTTTTTGAGATTTAGGGGGTGCAATTGGCCGCTCTCTGTGGGAATAAGTGAAGGGGCTTTTTGAGCAAGCAGAATCAAGGCCCTTGATTGAAAAAATATTTTTTCAAAATTTTTGTAAAAACAGGGTGCGTTTCGGCTTCTCAATTCCAAATAAGTGAAAGGATAAAAAATTTTTTGAGATTTTGGGTGTGCATTTGGCTTCTCTCAGTGGGAATAAGTGAGGAGGTTTTTACAAACAGCAAAATATTTTTTGAAACAGGGTTGGAATTGGCCCCTTCCCAGTGGGAATAAGTGAAGAGACTTTTTGAGGGAAGCAAAATAAAGCACCCGCAACCGAAAAAATATTTTCTCCTTTTTTCTGTGAAATAGGGTGTCATTTGGCTTTGTAATTCCAAATAAGTGAGGGGATATTTTCGGTAGATAAAAAATTTGTCTTGGAAAACCTCAAAAATGGGTGTGCATTTCGACCCCCTTTGTCCAAATGAGTGAAGGGGTCTTTTGCAAAACAAAAAAATTTTCAAAAACACCCGATAATTCTGCTCTTCCCAGTGGGAACAAGTGAAAGGATAAATTTTTATAAAAATTTTTGAGGGAAAGCCCGAAAATGGGTGTGCATTTGGATACCCCTTGTGCAAATAAGTGAAAGGGTATTTCAAATTCTCAAATATTTTTCCCGTTTAGGGTTGTCACTTGCCGCTTCTCAGTGGGAATAAGTGAAGGACTCTTTCACAGCAGCTGAAAATTGAATGACCGTCCGAAGGATACAAACCGCCATGACTTTGCCGAAAGGCAAACGAGCGCCTGAGCTGAAAAAACGACAGCTTGGGACTGCACAGCGCCCGCCGACAAGCGGGAGTGCCTGTAGGAATCTTAGGGTGTAACGGCGGCGGATACCGGCAGCGCAGGATTCCTCAACCGGTATCCGATTTTACATAGCTGTAAAGGAGGAATGGAAGCTATGAAAAAATCAGAGCTCAAAGAGCTTTATCAAATGATGTTTCCGGAATATCCGGACATCGTGACTGTCCGGCAGCTTCGGGAAATGCTGGGCATCAGCCGTCAGCTTGCCTATGACTTGATTGCCGACGGCGAGGTGCAGGCAATTAAAATCGGCAACAGTTTCAAAATCCCGAAAGTCAGCGTCATAAACTTCGTGACTGAAGAGAAAAAGGAGGTGAAATCCAGTGCCTGAACGAATCGAGCTCACGCCGTCCCAGCGCAGGCGGTGCAATCGGCTGATTAAAAAGCTGTGCGCCAATTACGATGACGGAAACTGCCTATTGCTGGATGACGGCGAGCCCTGTGTTTGCCCGCAGACCATCTCCTACTCGCTGCTGTGCAGGTATTTCCGCAATGCGGTTTTACCAGCCGAAAAGGAACTGTATGCGGAGATTTTCAAGCAGCGTACATATCGCTGCGCCGAGTGCGGAGCGGCTTTTACGCCGAACTCCAACCGGCAGAAATACTGCACCGCTTGCGGCAAACGAATTCACCGAAAGCAGAAAACCGAAAGCGAACGCAGACGGAGAAGTGGAACGTTAGGCACCGAAAAAGCCTGAAAAATCAAGGTTTACAGCCGCCGATTTGGGGCAATGCGTATCAGATTCCCCGCAGCCTCAAAATCGGCGGTTAAACCGTCCACAAACAAAAACGAAAGGATGTAGTTATGAAAAGAAAATTAGTGACCGTGGACGCAGAAACCCTGCTGTCCACACCGATGAGTAAGACCATGTTCATTGTCGATGGGCTGATTCCGCAGGGCGTAAATGTTCTGAGCGGAGCCGCCAAAATCGGCAAAAGCTGGCTGATGCTGTGGCTTGGCTTGCAGGTATCGCAGGGGCTGCCCGTTTGGGGAATCCCGACCATGCACTGCGATGTGCTGTATCTCTGCTTGGAGGATACGCTGAGGCGAATCAAAGACCGGCTTTTCGATTTGACGGATGATTCAAACCGGAGTTTCCATTTATCCGTGACCTGCGGCTTGATCGGGAACGGACTGGAGGAGGAAATCATCAACTTTTTAGAGGACTTCCCAAAAACAAAGCTGGTGATTATCGACACGCTTCAAAAAGTGCGGGATTCCAAGGGAAGCGCCGGGAAAGCGGGAATGTACGGCAACGATTACGATGACATTTCCTCCATTAAGCGGATCGCAGATGAGCACGATATTTCCATTATCCTCGTCCACCATCTGCGAAAGCTGAAGGACGGCGATGATCCGTTCAACGAGGTGTCCGGCTCTACCGGCATCACCGGGGCAGCGGACACCAATTATGTGCTCAAGCGCAAGCGAAGCAGCATGGACGCCACGCTTCTTGCCTGCGGGCGGGATGTGGAATATCAGGAGCTGACCCTGCGGTTTCAAGACCTGAAATGGGAGCTGGTGGAGCGCAAAAATACAGAGGAAATTCGTAAGGCAGAGATTCCACAGTTTCTTTTTCGGGTAGTAGAATTTATGAAAAATCGCACGGAATGGGTGGGAACCGCCACTGAATTGATTGCCGATATGGCGGAGAATGAAACCACGCCCAATGTGGTAACCAAGTACTTAGGGCAGTTTTACTATGAGGTGCTGGAGCCCGCCGGAATCGAGTACCGCACCAAGCGGACGGGACAAAGCAGGCTGATTAAGTTTATACGGCATGACGGCGATGACGCAAATGACGGGAATATCACGGTATAGCGAAATGCCCGTCACAGCCGTCATTGCTGTCACAAACAAAGGAAAGGATTGAGATTTTATGAGAAGCAAAACACTTGGAATCAACGTAAGAGTAACGCCGGAGGAGAAAGAAAAACTTTTGAAAAACGCCGATTACTGTGCGCTTTCTCTTTCAGAATATCTGCGGAGGCTGGGGCTTGGAAAGGATGTTGAAGCAACAGTTCGAGAAAAGGATTATCGGCTTTTCCGGCAGTTAAAGCAACTGAGAGCAGCCATTCCGCAGATTGAAAAGGATGAAATTATCCGCTGTATCGATGCGATTTTGAAAGAATTACGTTAGGCAGAAAACGGCTGCGCTATCGTAGCGAGCAGACCGTTTGTACTCCCAAAGGTCATAAAACGGTAAATCTCGTTAGGGAGTGCCCTAATACCCCGCAAAGAAAGGAAGAACATAATGCAACGAAGAATCAAAAAACAGTTCTGGCTTTCCCCGCAGGACGCCAGAGAATTAAAACGCAAGGCAGAGCTTTGCGGAATTACGGAGACAGCCGTGATCCGAATTCTGCTGCACGGCTACGAGCCCAAGGAAAAACCGGACGCAAGATTTTATGAAGCAATGCGCCAGCTTTCCGCCATCGGCAACAACATCAACCAGCTTGCGGTGAAAGCAAATGCGCTCGGTTTTATCGACGCGCCGATGCTGAAAGCGGAAGCCCTGCGCTGGCACAAGTTTCAGGCGGACATCGAAGCGGTGTTTCTCCGCCCCGGTGAAAGCAATCTGAAATGGCAATAAAGGAGGCAACCACAATGACAAAACGAAAATCTGATTTTACTTTACCAACAAATTCGCTGGACGAGCTGTTTTCCTCGCAGGAGGAAAGGGACGACGCAAAGCTGGAACGGGTAAAAGAAATTCCGCTTTATGAGTTGCACCCGTTCAAAGAGCACCCGTTCAAAATCCAGAACGATGAGGAAATGAAACGCCTAATGGAGAGCATCCAGAAATTCGGTACACTCACACCGGCGCTCGCACGACCGTTATCGGAGGGCGGGTACGAGCTGATCTCCGGGCACAGGCGGCTGGCGGCGTGTCAGGTACTCGGAATTGAGACAATGCCGGTCATCGTGCGGGATATGAGCGACGACGAAGCGGTGATTGCGATGGTGGACGCCAACCTGCAACGGGAACATATTTTACCCAGCGAAAAAGCGTTTGCATACAAGATGAAGCTGGATGCAATCAAACATCAGGGTGTAGCTTCTGCCCAAGTTGGGCAGAAGCTGTTGAGTGTCGAAAAGGTTGCAGAGGATGCAGGAGAAAGCCGCAATCAGGTTAAGCGCTTTATTCGATTAACATACTTAATCCCCGAACTGCTTTCGATGGTGGACGAAAACAAAATCGCTTTCAACCCTGCGGTGGAAATCTCGTACTTAGAGCAGTCGGAACAACGGGTATTGTTAAACGCAATGGAGCTGAACGACTGCACACCGTCCCACGCACAGGCAATCCGCTTAAAGAAGCTCTCGCAGGAGGGCGTGCTGCAAGACCGGACGATCTACGACATCCTTGCCGAGCAAAAGCCCAACCAGCAGGAGCAGTACAAATTCAAACGGGAGGACATTCGCAAATATTTCCCGAAGAGTTACACGGACAAGCAGGTCTGCGATACGGTCATCAAGCTGTTGGAGCAATGGCAGCGCAGACGGGAGCGGGACAGAGACAGTCGCTGATTCGAACCGAAAATGTGTGCGGAGCACGACCTTCGCATAATGGAAAGAACGGCACCGGCAGGGTACAATGGTCTTGTCGGTGCCGGACTGTCCGTGAATGCCAAATCAAAGAACGGAGGTAAAACAAATATGGTATCAGGACATTTACAGGTTAAAAAGGGGTACTACTACGCTGTGCTGAGCTTCTACGACAGCAAAAACAAGCGGCATGTCAAGTACATATCCACCGGACTTCCCGAAAAGGGAAACAAACGAAAAGCCGAAGCGGAACTTGTGAAAATCCGCAACGCCTTTGAGCCGCCCGCAGAGATCGGTGAGCTTTGCTCCAATATGCTGTTTGCCGACTATCTGCTCGGCTGGCTGGAAATCGTCAAGGTCAGAGTAAAGCCCACCACCTTCGGCTCTTATGAAAGCATGGTAAAGCAGACCATTGAGCCGTATTTCCGGAATAAGTCGATTACCCTAAAAGACTTGGAAGCAAGACACATCCAGCAGTTTTATTCCGAAAAGCTGCGGACGGTCAAGCCTAATTCCGTCATCCACTATCACGCTGTGATTCATCAGGCGCTGAAATACGCCATGAAAACCGATCTGGTAGTGCAGAACGTGGCGATGAAGGTAGACCGCCCAAAGAAGAACGATTTCCAGCCGGTGTTTCTGGATGCAGCGGAGCTTCAGCACTTATTTGAAGTGGTCAAGGGGACAAAGCTGGAGCTTCCCGTTTTAGTCGCCGCCTTTTACGGTTTGCGCCGTGGCGAAGTGCTGGGACTCAAGTGGGACGCCATCGACTTTGAGCGGGGAACGCTGACCATCAAGCGGACGGTGACCTCCGTCAATGTGGGCGGGAAAACGCAGATCATCGAGCAGGAATCGGCAAAAACCAAATCCAGTATGCGCACCCTGCCGCTGGTTGGAAGATTCAAGGAATACTTTGCGGAGGTCAAGGCGGCGCAGGAGCTGAACAAGCAGGTCTGCGGCAACTGCTACAACTACGAACACGACGGCTTCGTATTCGTAGATGAGCTGGGCGAGCGGATGAGGCCCGATTACCTGACCACCCAATTCCCTGCATTTATCCAGCGGCACGGCATGAAAAAGATGCGCTTCCACGATCTCAGGCATAGCTGCGCATCTCTCTTGCTTGCCAACGGCGTGCCGCTCAAGCAGATTCAGGACTGGCTGGGGCATTCGGATTTTTCCACCACGGCGAACATCTACGCCCATCTGGATTACAGTTCGAAACTCTCTTCAGCACAGGCGATGGTGAGCGGAATGGCTCTTCCCGAAGCGGGTGATTTCGGCAGCAGATGGGAGCAAAACGCAGAAAAAAGCAGGGAATAAAGCAAAAAGCTGTTCTTTCCAAAATTTTGGAAAGAACAGCTCAAAACCGGGTGATTTTTGGAGCGGACACAAAAAAGAAAAATCCAGAAACCCGCATGGCTACTGGATTTTTCGATGGCGGAGCGGGTGGGATTCGAACCCACGAGCCCGTGAGGACTACCTGATTTCGAGTCAGGCCCGTTATGACCACTTCGATACCGCTCCCTATATGTTCAGCCGCCGTTTTTCTCCGCCTTTTTCCGATAGAAAAAGGCTTTGGAAAGAACTGACGGAAAGAACAGCAAATTATTCAGTTTTTCGAACCGGGTAAAACCCGCATGGTTACACGGTTTTTGGTGGACGAAACGGACAGCTCCCCGCAGGATTTCGAGTCATGTCCGTTATGACCACTTCGATACGTCTCCGAATATTGGTGAT
>OKRV01000471.1_pt1 | contig 28275 bp, 35 predicted proteins | sample 1601201 | NCBI WGS metagenome assembly OKRV01 (sample SAMEA3541540, study PRJEB24748) | human gut metagenome | biome: human gut; feature: human-associated habitat; material: faeces | place: China | collected 2012 | reverse complement strand
CCGCCCACAGGCCCAGCTGCTCGAGGTCGCCATCCTTGAGGGCCGTTGCCAGCGCCTCGATGGCCCCCAGTGCATCCGTCTGGATGTCGGCCTGGATCTGTTCCCAGCCCTCGGTGAGCTTGGTGCGGAACTGCTCCGTGATGGTGGCCCCTACGGTGGCAAAGTCCGGGCCGTAGGTGGAGAGGGTCTGGGCAATGTTCTGGATGGCTTCCTGTGCTGCCGGAGCCCCGGTGTTGATGCCGTTGACAAGGCCCTGCGTGACATTCTCGCCGATCTCAGTGAACACCTTCGAGGGCGAGTGGATGCCCAGCACGTTCTTGACGGTGTTCACCATGCCGTTGACTTTGCCCTTGACTGTGGACACCAGCGTGTCCCACATCCCGGTGATGCCGTTCAGCAGGCCGGTGACGATGTTCTCGCCGATGTGGCCCCAATCATCCATACTGCCGTCCCACACGCCGGTCAGCTTTGCGATGCAGGCAAGGGCGGCTTCGCCCAGATTCTCAATGCTGCGGAGAATGCCGTCTACCAGTGTGGTCAGAAGGGCCGCACCGCAGTTCAGAAGGTCTGGCAGGTGGGAGAGCAGCGCGGCAGAAAACTTGGCAATCAGCTCCGCTGCTGCTGTGATCAGCTGGGGCAGGTTGTCGGTGATGCCGATGATGAGCTGTTCCAGCAGCTGGATGCTTGCATCGAAGATCTCGTCCTGATGGTCAGCAAGATATTGCACCAGCTTGGTGATGACCTGCGTTGCTGCCGATGCCAGCCCGGGAATCTGCTGAACAACACCTGCGGTCAGATTTTCCAGAATGCCGCTGGCTGCGTCCAGCATGGCCGTCGGGCCGCCCTCATTCAGAGCACTCGTCAGGGTATTCAGGCAGTCAGTGCCCCAGTTGGCGGCTTCCTTCAGGCCCGGCTCCATGGCCTCGAACAGGTCGATGCTCAGGTTTTCTGCCGTTGTCTGGAGGCTTTCCATGCTGTGCTGGAAGGTGTCCGTCATGGTCTGGTAGGCGGTGTCGGTCGCTCCGGCACTGTCCACCATCTGGGCCAGCACGCCGTTGAATTTGTCCGCGCCGCCCGATGCCAGCGAAAGAGCACCGGTACCGGCTTCCACGCTGGACCACAGCCCGGCAAAGGCGGTGCTGTCGTTGCCCACGCTGTCGTACAGGATCTGCAGCACATCGCCAAGGCTCTTGCCGTCAGCACTCAGCTGGGCAAAGCTCTTGCCGGTCTGCTGCTGTAAAATCTTGCCTACGGTCGAACCGGTGTCGCCCAGCTCGTTCAGCATGGATTTTGTGTAAGTTGTCGCCTCGGCAGTGGCGATACCGTTGGCGGTCATCACGGCCAGACCACTGGACAGGTTTTCTACGCTGACGTTGTAAGCAGCAGCCAGCGGGATGACACGGCCCATGCTGGACGAAAGTTCGTCCACGCTGTTTTTGCCCAGGTTCTGGGTGGTCAGCAGCACATCCGAAACATGGGTCGCCTGGTCGGCGCTCAAGCCGTAGGCGTTCAGGGCAGTGGTCAGGATATCCACGGCGGAGGTCGTGGAGGTAAAACCGGCGGTTGCCAGTTTCGCTGCCTGGCCTGCAAATTCCACAGCGTTGGCCGTGTCCTGCCCGGCGCTGATGGCCTGGTAGGTAGCCTCGGCAATATCCGTGGCTGCAATGCCCATGGTGTTGGACATGTCCGTGATCTGACTGCCCAGCTTCTGGATCGAAAGCTTGCCAAGATCGGCGATGGTCCCGACTTTGGCAAGCGATGTCTCGTAGACGGAGCCGTTCCGGATCGTGCTCTGGGCAAGATTCGTCAGCTGGCTGCTGGCCGTCTTTACTAGGTCTGCGATCAGCGTTCCGGCGGCGACGGTCATGCTGCTGACACCCTGCGTGAAGCCGCTGGTATCCAACTTGGTGTTGCCGGTAACGCTAAAATCAAATGCCACTGTGTCCACCTCTCATTCGGAGCACGGGCACAGGGGCACAGGCTGTTATAACTTGATTTCTACCTCCCGCTTACATGCGGGGTTCTTACATTTCACCCACAAACCGTGGGCGCAGGCTTCGGGAGCCGCCCACACGGGCAGCGCTCTGCCGCAGAAGGGGCAGGGCACCGGGGCGCGGGAATCAACCGAAGCGGTCGAGGAAAGCGTCCTCGTGCTCTTGCAGGGTTTCGCGCCGCTTCACCCCCTTCAGCCCATCCGGCAGGGCAAAACGCTCTTTCAGGGTCTCGTAGTAGTCCCGGTCGGCTCTGTCCATATCGGAGGTATCCTTGCCCCGGATCTCCACGATCTTACCCAGCGGCGTTTCCGGCGGCAGGGCGTGCAGCAGTGCTTTGAAGCGCCACCAGTGCACCTTGTCGGCGGTCAGGTCGATGCCGTAGGCCTGCTGAAAGGCCCCCACGATGTAGTCAGAGTCGCACTGGTAGTCCAGCACAGGCTCGTCCTGTGGGTCGCTGCTGCCAGTCCCGGTGCGCTCCTCATCCTCGGGGCCACCGCCCTGGCAGAAACGCACCAGAGATTCAAAGGCTTCCGGGTATTGCGCCACCGGGATCGGCTCCACAAAGAAGAGTGGGATGGCCGAGGCAATCAGCCGGGCGCTGTCCTCGTCGGTTTTGACGCGGCGGGTGCGGATCAGCAGCCAAACCATGGGCCGGAAGTCAGGGTCGATGGCGCGGCCCTCCCACTCGGTGGGCAGGGTGTCCGTCAGCAGGTCATGCATTGTCCAGTGCCTCAAGCTCTGCCTTCAGCTGGGCACGGCGGGCGGCCTTTGCCGCTTCCTGTGCCCGGAAATCCACCACGGCGGGATGTGCCTTGGCTGCGGCCCGGCGCTGCTCACGGTTCATGGGGGCAGGGATGGCCTGTGCTGCCGAAACCTGTGCTGCCGAAACCTGTGCCCGCTCCTCGGCGGGGTGGATCAGCGCGCTGGCACTGGCCTTTTCTGCGGCCATGGCTTCGGCAAAGGCCTTGCTGACTGTCAGGCAGGCGTTGAAGTTGCTGCCGTCCAACCCCAGTTTCTCAGAAGCACCCTCGCCCAGAACTTCGTCCAGGTAGTCCATAAAGATGCGGCACTGGAAGCGCAGCCAGGCAGGGTAATCGCTCTCAGGGGTGTAGCGGCTGCCCTCCGTCCGAGCACGTTCCTGCTGCCTGGTCTGCGCAGCCAGCATCCGATCCACGTCGTTGGCGTTCAGGGTGGAAAAATCAAATTCAATGCCGTTGATGATCATAGAAGTCCTCCTGTTACAAAAGGGGCCCCCGTTCACTGGGGAACGAGGGCTGTGTGGTGTTGTTATCAGACCTTGGCAGCCTTGGTGGACTGCGTGTCGGCCTGAGTCAGGGTCAGGTAGTTGAACTCAGCCGGAACGCCAACACCCTTCACATCGCAGGCAAAACCTGCGGAGTTGCTGGCGGAGCCGCTTGCATCGGCATTGACAATAAAGGCGGCTTCGCCCTTCTCGCCCTTGCCGGTCTTTGCGCTGAAGTAGATATAGGGGAACACCACCTCAGTGCCGGAGCCAAACTTGATCTTGTGGGAGAGCAGGAAATCCTGCGCAGGATCGCCCACGCAGCGGTTACCGTTCAGGGAGAAGGTGCGCTGGGTCTCGCCCTTCTCGGTGACAGTGCCTGCACGGATATAGGCCACGTCCTCGGTGGAAGCGTTCAGGGCACCGGAGTGCTCCTTGACACGCTCTGCAAACACAATCCAGTCGCTCTCCTTGGTCTGGGTGGAGGCATCGGTCTGGATTGCAAAGATGAAATCATCGGCCTTTTCGGTGCCGGTGTAGTCCGCGCTGGGCACGATGCCCTTCTTGGTCTTGAGCGCGGTCAGGGTTTCGGAAACAGTCATAGGATGGTCTCCTTTCAAAGTTTGGGTTGATAGTAGACGAGCCGGAGCTGCATCTGCATTTTGCAGCTTCCGGAGCCGTCGGTGACGATGTAGCCGGTGGAGGTGACCTCAATGCTCTGGGCTTCCTTGCCGTGCCCGCATTTGCTCAGATCAGGAAGGATGCCGCAGTCATTTTGTTCCATTACCCAGTCGGCCAGCTGTTCAAAGAAGCCGCTGTTCTCAATGGTGAGCACATCGGTCTCCCCGAACTCCCTTCGGGACAGGAAGAGGTAGTTCTTCGCCAGATCCCGCCCGGAGATGTAACTCTCCACAATGGGGTCGGTGGGGCTGTCCTCAATGGAAAAAGCGGTGGCTTCCTCTTCCAGCCCGGCAATGCGGAAGGCCGCACCGGTGGCATCCTGCTCCTCGGCGATGAGTGGACAGGTCTTGAGCCAGTCCCGCAGGGCCGTAATGGACGCTTTGGGCATTACGTTCCACCTCCCAGCTCTTTTCTGGCGGCGTTTTTGGCGAACTGGACCAGTTCGTCTTTGTGGTCAGCAATGGCCCGCTGGCCCCAGTAGGAGCCGCGCAGGTGGTTCTCCCCATGCAGACCCTGCCCCTGCGTGTGCAGGTAATACTGCCGCCGGGCATACGGGGTGTTATAGACCAGCTTGCCGCCTTTGAAGTCGGATGCCTGGTTGACGCTGTTCTTCAGCGTGCCGGCATCGAAGGGTACATAAGGATCCACAGCTTTGGCAACTTGCTGTGAGAACGCATACTGGACCTTCTGGAAGCCTTTGTCCATTTCGGCCTGAAAGCCGGGCCGGAACCTGAGCTTCAGGTTAATAACGGGTGCACTCATTTCCTCAGCTCCCCTCTACATGAAAATGCGGCAGCAGCGGTTCCCGGTTATCGGAGACCGCCGCCACCGTGCAGCAGATGTGTGTTTTCTCGAGGGCGGCATACTCGGCCTCGGTCAGGCTGCGGACAGCGCCGCAGATGAGTTTGCCGCCCCGCTTGAGCGTCCAGTGTGCGGCCTTTTCCTCGGGCGGGAGCTTTGCCCACTGGAAATAGGGCAGATACCCGGCGGCAGGGGGCAGACGGACGTGGACTGTCCGCTGGGGGTCGCCGCCGGAGGTGTCCAGCTTCTCCCGCCAGCTGCACCCGGTGATGACATGGCAGACAGGCCGGTCGGTCTCAGTGGCGGTGTCGTGGATGAGGTTCACAACGGTAACGCTGCACTGCATCAGAAACACCCCCGATACAGCAGGCCGTGGGGGTCATTACCCAGCGCGTTGGAGAGGATGCTCTGCGCTTCCGCTGCAAGCCGCTCAGAAAGCGCCCCGCTGGCGAAGGTGACAGAGTAGCCATCGTTGGACACGCTGGAAGCCCCGGGTACGGCACAGGCACTCTGTGCGGCACTCATGGCATCGACGATCTGGACGCAGGCATCGGCCAGCAGGGCGGCGCACCCGGCACAGGCCCCGGCGTGGGACTCTGCCCGGCCAAAGGTGTGCCGGTCGATGAGCCGGGAAGCCCGGGCACACAGCGTATCAAAGGCGGCCTCGTCCAGTGTTCCGCCCGCTTCCCGGTACTGTTCGTAGGTGCAGTAAAGCATGGGGGCCTCCTTATGCTGCTGCCTTCTTCTTGACCAGAATGGTCTGGCCCTTGGTGACCTTGTAGGCGTAGACCTTACGGCCCTGCACGGCAGATGCGCCGATGAAATCGCCAGAGCCGGAGAGATCCTGCAGGTGGACGGGAACGGCCCACTCATCGATGACGGCGAACCAGTTGGGATGACCGGCCACATACTCCACATTCTCGCCCAGGGTGGAATCCTCGAACACGGTGTAGCCTGCGATCTTGCCCACAGCGCCGGTCTGAACGACCGCGTCGCCCAGGTCGGAAGCCTTGATGAACTCGGGGCTCTTCAGGAGCAGGCCGTAGGTGTCCGGGGAGACCAGCAGCCAGCGGCCTGCGGTGGGCACGCCGATGGAGGACTGCTGAGTGCGTGCATCCACGATGTTGGCGTAGATGGTCTTTTCGGTCAGGGCAGTGGTATTGCCGAAGGCAGTGCCTGCAGTGGTCAGCTCCACGGAGCCGTCAGAGTCCATCTGCAGGCCCAGAGAGTAACCGGCGCTGTCCAGGCGGTCAGCCACCAGATTGCCGGGAACGCTCTCTGCATCGAAACCATCGATGATCTCATTCACGGCCTTGTCGTGGTCGATGTTGACGGTGAGGTAGGTGGTGTCACCGCTGGTCTGCTTTGCACCCTTGGCCTTGTCGTAGTCGTTCACCACCACCTCGGTGTCACGGACGGGAACCTTGACGGAACCTGCCTTGGGGCTGCCCTCGTAGCGGTTGTTGCAGATCACGCCGACTTTCTTCACCAGCGTCTTGCGCAGCTTGAGGTCGACCAGATTGGAATAGCGGACCTGTGCTTCATGTGCCATAAGAATATCCTTTCTCTCATTCAATGTTGATATCGGGGTTCATCGCCTTGAAGGCAGCGGTCACGGGGTCAACGTCCCCGGCGGGCGGGGTGCCGTGCTCTTTGCCGCTGGAAACGTGAACGGAACCAGCGCCGCCCTCTTCCGCCTCGCCAAAGGCCCAGGGGTTCGCCTTGGCGGCTTCTTCCAGAGCCTTGGAGATATCGGTGGAACGGTCCTTGGAGCCCTTGAGGGCATCCAGATCCAGCAGTGCCCGGACCGCCTTGACGCTGCGGCCCTTGGCTCCCAGAATGGCGGTGTTCAGGGCATTGTCAAAGGCAAAGCCCTCAGCCTGAGCCTGCATATCGCCCTTGAGTTTGGCAATGTCTGCCTCGTATTCCTCGGGCTTCTTCTTGCCGTCAAAGGCGGCAAGGCCGTCCTGGGCGGTCTTGAGCTGAGCCTGGGTGTTTTCCAGCTGGGTCTTGTACTGCTCGGCGGCAGTCTTTTCCCGGTTGACATCGTTACCGTTCTCGGCCATGATCCAGTTGAGCTGTTCCTCGGTGATGCCGGGGATCTGTTTCTTCACGTCTTCACGCTTCATGGTGGAAAAACTCCTTTCTGTTGGTGAAACCACGGTTTGGTGACACGGTTCTCCGTCCGTGTTCGGTTGTGGGCAGGGTACGCACTGCCCTCTGCGATGGCACCGTATGCAGGAATCGAACCTGCGGCATCCGGTTTTGGAGACCGGCGCTCTGCCACTGAGCGAATACGGCATGAAAAAAGCGCCCCTGCCCGGCTGGGCAAAGACGCTGGCGGTATTTGGTTGTTAGATGCCGGGGACGATTTCCTTAACACCCTTTGCAAATGCGGCGGCCTTTTTCATCAGACTGTTTTCCTGAAGATATTCAAGCCCCTGCAAGGTGATATGCGGTTCCATGGGCGGTTCGATGCGCTCCGGCTGGCGGATATACTGGACGATGTTCAGGCCCTCAATGTAACCTGCTTTCTGCAGCTGAATCAAAAGTGCCTGAAACCGGTTCGGATTCGTACCGAAGCGCTCGGCAGTAAAACCAGCGCAATCGAACTCCTCAAAGTCCATGCTCTGCTGCAGATGCTTCAAAATGCGGTAGATGACACGAAAATCTTCCATGATGACACCTCACTTCTTTTTGTTTAAGTCCATATACAGATACGCTTCCGGGTCGCCATACGCTTCCCGAGACCACTGTCGGTCTTGCTTGGCTGACAGGCGGGTCATGTGCAGCCAGACATCTCCATCTGTTCGCAATGCCGGATTCTTTTGCATTTCGTTCCAGATTGCAGAGGGTTCATCAAGCAGAAGCACTTCACTTTTTGTCATCTTTCAATCCCTCGATAAAATGATAGAGCTGCGGGTCTTTCTCTTTCAGGGCAGAGGGCTCCTGATAAAAAGCGCGATACCCTTCACTGAAATATTCCTTCAGCATATCTTCATTGATCTGCATCGTTCCGGCTTTAAAAATTCCATCCGTGGGAGATTCATATAGCCGTCCCTGATACTCAGAAATGAATTTGCTGTTCTGAAGAAGATAAATCGCTTGTGTATAGGTACTGTCATCATACACGATTTTAGAAAAATCTTCAACATCAATCCCGGATTTTCGGATGCTGATGTATTTGGAGTTGTGCCGCAGGTCGAGGGAAATCTCCAATGCGTGGCCATACTCGTGAATAACATCACCGCTTTTGCGCTCAGGGTGAAGATAAAGCGTTTTGTCTGGATAATAATAGCCGCTTCCAGCGGCATCTTTCTCTGTCATTACGACCTTGTTGATGATGCTTTCAGCCTTATCGCGCTGCCATTGAGGAATGACGGAAAGCTCTTTTTCAATGCCTTCACGCTCAGACTGTGAAACACTATCAGAAAAATTGAGTTTTTGAAGAATGCCGCGTGGCTCTTGCTTCTTCGCCGCCCACGTTGCCTTGCTGCTTTCGCTCCGTCCAAAGCCTGCCACGCTGGTGCGGGCGCTGTCATTCCGGCTGTTGGTGGCGGTGATAAACTCGGCCAGCTCCTGACGGGCCTGCCGGAGCTTCACCGCGCTGGCGGTGGTGTCGGCCCCGGCGGCATCCTCAGCCAGATACCGGCGCTTGTACTTGCGCACGGTGCGCTCCCGGGCCCGCTGCATCTGGCTGATCTCGTACCGGGTGTATCTGCCGCCGTTGTACTCGATGTCCCGGGCGTTGAGGGCTTCCAGGCTCTCCTGCGTCCACGCAGGCGGTGCACCCAGCTCAGGGAAGATGGCAAAGAAGGTATGACGGCAGTTCCAGCCGCACAGCCCTGCTCCGGTGCCGTAGCCGGTGGCGGCCTCGAAGTCCGGGTAATGTTTGCCCATGTAGTCCACAGCGCCGCCCCGGTGGAACTGCCTGCCCTGCCACTCAGCGTGGGAAGGGCGGGCCCCGCCGTGGGCCGTGGTCTCGAAGAACTTCACCCCCATCTCGTCGGCCCGGGCCACTTGCAGCTTTGCGCCGGTCTGATTCACACCAGTCAGCACCGCCCGGCGGGCGGCAACTTCCAGCGTGTCGGTATGGCCGGTGGGGTAGGTGACGTACTTCATGGTGTCGGCCAGACTGTCCACCGCGCTCTTGACGGCGCTCTTGTAGTCGAACGCACCGCTGCTCACCTTGAGATGGGCTCGGTCGAGAGCGGCTTCAAACTGGCCGCTGACGGTGTTGGCCGTGGTGGCAGTCAGGTTGTGGAAGGTTCCCGCCGTCTGCTGATAGCCAGCGTTGAGCAGGGCCTGCAGGGTGGCATTGTCGGCAAAGGGCGTGGGTTCCTTGCCGTAGTGGTAGTAGATCTCGTCCTCGGCCTCCATGGCCCGGGTGGCCGCTTCCTGCATGAGCCGCCGGATCTCAGCTTCGCTCTTTCCGGTGTAGCGGGCCAGCTTCTTTACCACGTCCTGCCGGAGGGCTTCGGTCTGTTCATACCGCCAAAGCTGCCAGTTGGCCGTGGGGGTCAGGGTGTCCATTTTGGAGATGCGCCGGGCCACGTCCCGCAGGATGTCGTCCTCGACCTGCTGCCAGAGCAGCACAAGCCGGTCGGGTGCGTGGTCGAGATAGTCCGGGGCCAGCATCAGCCGCCCCCGCCGACGAAGCTCAGCTCAGGCTGCTTGTTTTCGTCAGCGGCTTCCTGCGCCAGCTTGCGGGCATCCTCTTCACTGACCCCGTACCGGGCAGACAGATACTTGTACCGGGGCAAAAGGCCGCTCAGGGCATCGTCCCGCATCTGGCTCATCCGGGTCTCGGCATCGGTGATGTAGCTGTCGTCCCAGTCCACAGAGATGGGCGTTTCGGGGTCCACCGCCGCTCCCTGCAGGTTCTTTGCTGCCCACAGGATGGCCCGCACGATGCCCACCAGCGCTCCCTCGATGGGGATCTGGTTCTTATTGGCGCTGGCCACCAGATCCTGACGGCTGCCGTTGTACTCGGTGGCTGTGGTCACGTTGCCCAGCTCGAAGTTGTACCGGTGGCAGCCCAGACCGCACTTGAAGCTGAACAGGTTCAGCATATCCTGCACAGCCTTGTGGTTCTGTTCCACCCGCAGGTCAGGGTTGTATTCGTGGTATTCGCTGGACTGGTCGAGGCTCCCTTCCTTTTGGGGCAGGGTAACGAATTGGCTCTGCACATCATCATCGGGCGGAATAGAGTGCTCCACACCGTCCTTGTCCACCACCTTGCGGCAGATATCCGCAGAGTAGAAGATCTTCTTGTGGCCCAGCCGGATATCCTCCCGGTAGTTGTCAAAGGCAAGGTCGATGCCCTGGGCCTCGGCCAACGCTTCGGCAAAGACGCTCATGCCCAGCCCTGTGCCGCCGTCAAGGTTCTTGACTGCTGCCGGACTGAACAGGGCAAACCAGGGCGGGGAACCCTCCACGGTGATGCTTTCTGCCGTGCCCGGCGGGGCCTGCAGCGCTTCAAACACCGGAGCACCCGAAACTCCATCCGTTACCCGGAACCATTCGTTGCGGATGGTGCGCCGGGTCTCATTGCCGGTGTGGGTCTGCAGATAGATCGCGGGCTTGCCCTCCATCATGCACTCGGAGACAAAGGCTGCTTCGGTCACGATGCCCCGTTCCACCCGCAGGGGCAGGATGCAGGAAGCCGGGTCATAGTCCAGCTTCAGGCGGGTATCCGGGCCGGGGACAGCTTTCCCTTTCACGACAGTCAGGTTTTCGGCACTCAGCACAAAGGCACCGGTGCCGGACCAGTAGGCCTGTTCCACCAGAGCGTTGGCATTGCGCCAGAAGTGCAGCTCCCGGAGCAGGCCGCCCACCTGCTGCTCATCGTCGCCCAGCAGATACCGGGCGGTGGTAGCGTCCTTGATCTGGAAGGTGGTGCGGTCGTTCAGAAGCAGGTTTGCCCAGTCCTCGCAGACCCGTTTCGGCATCCGCAGGGAGGCAATGGGGCGCTTCTTTGTGCCGTTTGCGTATTCAGCGGCACGGGTGTGCACCTTGGGTACGCTGCCCTGCCACCACTGCCGCCAGGTCTCAATGTAGCCGTAGTAGTCGGCATCGATGGCCCACCCGCGCGTCTTGTCCAGGTAGTTCAGAAATGCGGTGATATTCATGTGTTGGTCAACCTCTTGAAATCGCGCTCGATGGTGTACTCGTAAGCGTCCAATGTGTCGATATCGGTGCTGCCGTCATCCAGGCGCTCGTCCACGCCGGGGTGCTTGCCGCTGTACAGGGCCGTGGCAAGGGCATCCCGGAGGGTGGCAGCCTCGGGCAACAGCCAGAACCGACCGCCGCCCATCAGGATGCAGGTCAGGCGGATGCGGTCATTGATGCGGATCTTGGCACTGTTCTCCACCCGGTCGGCCAGCCAGATCAGTTTGCAGCGCCGGAGCCTTGCCCGGATGTGGTTGATCAGCGTCTGCTCTGCGGAATCGCAGAAGATGAACTGGATCTCGCCCCAGCGGGCAAAGACAGTCATGCAGAACTCCAGCAGTCGGTCGGCCAGAAAGTCGGCATCCTGCGCCACAGGGTCGATGCGCTGGGATGCCAGCCCCACCACGCCGGACCAGCCCGGCAGGATGGCTGTTGCCACAAAGGCGTGTTTGGAGCCGTTGCCGCCAAAGTCCACTCCGATGCGCACCCGCCACGGGTGCAGCGGCTTGTCCACAGGCCAGAAAAAACGCCCATCTCCGGCGGCAAGGCTGTCGGCCAGCAGGCGGTAGATCACGCCGTTGGCGGCCATCCACTGTCCGAGGATAAAGCGGTTATAGTAGACCGTGCCGGTGTATTCTTTTTTCAGATCGGCCACGAACTGGGCCGGAAGTGTAGGGTTATCGTCGATGGTATACGCCTGACAGTAGATGTCAGCGTCGCTGTCCAGAAACTTCTTGAACCAGTGAGTGGGGCTTTCCGGGTTGCAGGTGCCGTCAAAATGGGAGTGGGGGCAGGAAAGGCGGCTTTTCAGCATCTGGAACACGCCTTCGTCCCATGTGGTGATCTCGTCACCGTAGACGTACTCAAAGGCAGCGCCCTGAATGCGGGCGATGTGTTTCTTGTTGTCAGCGCCGAGGACATAGACCTTCTTGCCGAACAGCTGTACCACGTTGCCTGCTGCCGAGGTGCGGATCACGCCTACAAGGTCGGGGCCCCAGAGCTCCCGCATCGGGGACAGCACGTTGCGTTCCAGCGTGCCCAGGGTGTTGCCCATGAGCACCAGCAGACCCTCACCCCGGGCCGCGCAGATCCGCTTCGGGATGGTTACGGCGCAGTCCAGGTAGGTCTTGCCGCTTCGGGTAGCCCCGGTCTTGACGTTCCACCGGTGGGAACAGTTGCGCAGGTACTCCTGCTGAAACTCAGTCAATGGCACTGTCTACACCTCCCAGCAGCTCCTTGGCCTTTGCCAGAGCATCCGCGCCCGGGTCTTCCTGTACGGTCTCCTCACCCAGCATTTTTAACAGGACATTGGCTGCCCTGGCATCGCCCTGCTTGGCAGCGGCTGCAATGCCCATGACCACGCTCATCTGGTTGTCCACGTCCTCCGGGTCAATCTGGTCCCGCAGCATGGCGTTTACCCGGCGGCGGTCGGTCTCCGGCAGGCTCAGGTAGTAGTCAGCCGCCTGACGCATGGACCGTTTGCGGCGGCGGGCCGCACCGGATGCAATACCGCCCTTCTGAGCGATCTCTCTCTGTTCGCTCTCCGTTCGTTCATTGAACGGAATGAGATTCTTTTCATTCGACACGTCACCACCTCTCTCGTCGTCAGGGTACAAAAAAGCCGCCCCGGGATGGCCCGGAACGGCAAGTGTGATCTTTGAAAGCAGCCCGCAAAGCACAAGAAGGAGAAAAATGCTGTTAAGCGGCAAAAGGTCCAAAAGGAGCAATTCATTATGGAGGTACTCAGGAGGCTGCTTTGAAGCGGCGCACCGCCTTGCGCGGTTCCGCTTGTACCCAGAATATCACAAATAGGGTGTTTTGCACATGGATGCAGGATGGATGCGATGTGGAATCATTCCAGTGTATCCCAGAGCAGAGCCAGCCGCTCACAGCCCCGGCGGATGATCTTTGAGACCTCGGAATTTTCGCACAGCCCCAGAGCTTCCACGATGGCGGGCTGGTGCTTGTTCTCGATGTAAAACATCCGGATGCAGTCTCCCTGCCGGATTGTCTCGGGGTCTACGGCCCCGGTGTAGGCCCTGCAGGTGGCATTCATCTTCAACAGTGCAAGGCGCTGCTCCATCTGCTTCAGCTCCCGTTCCTCTGCATCCAGCCGGGCGACGGCATCTCCGACCTTATCACCGGAACTTCCGCCCGTGGGCATTCCGTTCAGGCTCTGGGTGCATTTCTCGGCAGCATCCCGGATGCGCTGGATCTTCTGCTTCTGGGCCTTCACGGCGGCAGCACCGTCCCGGCACTGCTGGAACCATGCCTTGACCGTTTTGTAATCCGTCATCCCCACACCTCCACACGCACGAACACACCGCAGGGGTCCGACCAGAACTTCTCCACGATCTCGCTGCACACCTGGGCATCATCGTGCCAGAAGTGCAGGCGGGTCATCTCGTCCTTGAGGGCTTTTTCCAGATTGTCAGTATCAGGTTTGGAGGTGCGCCAGCTGCCGTCCGGGCGGCCCTCGGGGGCAAAGCACCACTTGACCACCAGCCGCACTGGCTTACCGGTGGGCACGGGCTGATCCGGTGCATGGGGTGCCAGGTAGGCGTGGAGCTTGGCCCGGGCGGCTTTCAGTTCGGCGCTGTCGTGGAGCACGGCACAGGGCTTGCCGCTCTTCATGTAGGCGTGCAGCTCCTTGGCGTTGTGGGTGGTGGTGGGCGGCTTCATGGGCAGGAAGAATTGAGCAATGGGCAAAAATTGCACGTTCGTTTCACCTCGTTCTTTCTTTTTTATTCGGCCAACGTGATGGGGAGGGTTCCCCGGAGGGATGGGGGCTGTGTTCGCCCCATCCTCTGGGAGACCCCATCACACATGCTGCAGTTATAGCTATTATATATAGGCTATTTTGCACTGCAAAATTTGCAGTCATAGCGGCTATAACTGCAAAATTGCAGTTTTTGCTGTCGTGCAAAATAGCGGCTATAACTGCATTTTTATAACAAGTTGTAATTTGAAAATATACAACTCGTTTAACCTGCGCTGCCGGGCTCCTTGCGTCCGACTTTTTCGCCGTCGATCCAGAACCGCCCGTCATCCTTCAGGCGGGTCTTGACGGTGCGGGGCTTCAGATCCATGTACTCAGCCAGACTGTAAACAGTCACTTCGCCATCCATCATGCAGGCTTCAAAGGCAGTGTCCAGCTCGGCCTTTTTGTCCTTGCTGACTTTGTCCTTATTGCCCCAGCGCTTGGATGCGCCCCGGGTACCCAGTGACTTGTAATCGCTGTCCGGCTGCAGATCCTCCAGCAGGCCGGTGTCCGGCTTGTGGACAGGGTAGTCGAACCAGAGGTTCACCGGGTCGAAGCGTGCAAACTCTCGCAGGGTGCCCTCAATGCGCCAGGCGGTCATGCTGTCTGTCAGCTTCTGGGCGGCGGCGATCCGGGCATCGATGGCCCGCAGATCGGCCATGCCAAGGTGTTCTTTGGCAATGGCCAGCATCCGGCTTTTGCTCAGGGCATCGTCCGGGCCGTAGGCATCGGCATGGCCGCGCTTGTCCAGCGTGTCCTTGAGCACCCGGCAGGCGGCCTTGTTGTGGAGCTGCTCCAAAATGGCCGCGGTCGGGGTGAGCTCAGTCATATCCAGCATGGCATCCGGGTCACGGGCAAACACGCCGGAGCCGCTGGCGCGGTCCATGCTGCGCTTGCCGCCCTGGGCACCCTTGGAGTGGTGGTGGCAGTAGATCACGGCACAGTCCAGCGCGCGGCAGACAAGGTCGAACTGGTTGCAGAACTTTGCCATCTGGTCGGCGCTGTTCTCGTCGCCGGTGATGACCTTGTAAATGGGGTCCAGAATGACGGCAGTGTAGCCTTTCTTACCCGCCCGGCGGATGAGCTTGGGGGCCAGCTTGTCCATGGGGACGGAAGCGCCGCGCAGGTTCCAGATGTCAATGTTCCGCAGGTTCTGCGGGGGCAGGCCGAGGGCGGTGTACACATCCTTGAAGCGGTGCAGGCAGGAGGCCCGGTCCAGCTCGAGGTTGATGTACAGCACCTTGCCCTGCGCACAGGAAAAGCGGCCCAGCCAGGGCGTACCCTCGGCAATGGCGATGCACAGCTCGATCAGGGCAAAGCTCTTGCCCGCCTTGCTGGGGCCTGCCAGCAGCATTTTGTGACCCTTGCGCAGCACCCCGGTGATGAGGGCATCGGCCAGCGGCGGCAGGTCATCCCAGTCATCAGCCAGGCTTTCGGTTTCAGGTAGTTCATCGGTCTCGGCTTCCAGCCAGTCCCGCCACTCGTCCCAGCAGCTTTTGCCGATGTTGGTCTCCAGCAGGGTCTGCCGCTGGCTGCCGCGCAGGATGCCGGGCATCCGGGAAAGGCGGCTGGGGTTGCGATTCTGCTGGTCGAGAGTCAGACCATTTTTCTGGCAGGCGGCATAGAGGTAATCCACCCGCTTGCGGTATTCGGTGTAATCCGGGGCATCCACCTTGACGATGGCGTGAACGCTCTTGCCGCCGGAGTAGACCAGAGCGGCACAGGGCAACTCCAGCTGTTTGATGATGGCCTGCTGCCTGCCCAGATCCATGTTGTCGCATTCCACCAGAGCGTAGCGGTAGGCGGTGATGTTGGCATCCTTGCGGCCCGTTCCGTCCACCGGGTTGAAGCAGATCCACGCGCCCACCTCGGGGTCGCAGTCGCCCACCACCTTGCCGATGTCCCCGCCGCAGGTGTCCAGCTCTGCGATGAGCTGGCCTGCGGTGCGGTCCCAGCAGCCTCTGGTGGGACGGCGGCGGTCGTCGGCCATGAAGCTCTCGGTCACATAGGCCACATGCTCGTCCTGCTCAAAGAGGGCCTGCAGATAGCGCCTGAGCTGGTCGGCAGGATCCCACTGCTCAGGCAGAGCCAGGTCATGGGATTCCACCCACCGGGGATCCACCAGCTGTCCCTCCGTTCTGGATGAACCGGTGGTGAGCTCGTCGCCCCAGTCCAGCGCGTGGCCTGCCGGGCCGCTCCATCCATGGCTGTAAGCCAGCTGGAAAATGCTGTTTTCCGTGACGGGCTTTGTGCTGCCGTGGAAGCTCTCCCACTTCCGGGCACACTCGCCCTTGTGGTAGCGGCCCCCGTCCCGGGCGCTCCATGCTTCCCAGACGGTGACAGGCAGTCCCGCTTCCTTGAGGCCCATGCCCACCATCGTCCACTCCTCATAAGTCAGGGAGGCCGGGGAAATGAAGTCCAATGCTTCTTTGAGTTCGATCTCATCATTCATCTGCGTTACCATACATCCCATGCGGGCGTTTCAGGTGGGGCGGGCGGCGTATAGGTGCTTGGGGTAACACCCTTGGGCACGCCCCGCCAGCCCTGGGCCGCAATGCGGTCGATCATGTGTTTGGCCTGCTCAAAACTCCATGTACCCACATGCTGGAAGCCGTATTTCTCCAGACAGCGGATCTGTTTTGGTGTGGTGAGGCCTTTATCCCGGCGCTTGTGCAGCCGGTCCAGCAAAAGGCTGGCCTTGCCTGCCGACTCCACAGCATCCGGCAGAATGCCTAGCTTTTCGAGGGCTGCGGTCTGCTGTTCGGTGGGCGGCCCGGCTTCCCATCCAAAAGCCGGTACATAGCCGGACAGGTCCTCGGCCTGAATACTCATTTCGTATTGGAGCGGGTCCACCAGTTTTGCCTTCTTCCGGCGCTGTTCAGCCAGCTGCTTTGCAAGGGCTTCCTCTCTCTGGGCCACCACGTCCTCGCTGGCCTGGGCGGCGGCTTCCTCGATGTCCTCGGGACAGCCGGTCCCGGCAAGGTTTTCGGTCATCTGACGGGCTACGGCCCTGTCCTCGCACACAAGGTCTGCCGGACGGCAGAGCTCGTGCTTGTCGGTCATCCACAAAAAGTCGAGGAGCAGCAGGTCGGTCTTGCCCTCGGCCAGACGTGTGCCGCGCCCCACCATCTGGCTGTACAGGCTGCGCACCTTGGTGGGCCGCAGCACCACAACGCAGTCCACACTGGGGCAGTCCCAGCCCTCGGTGAGCAGCATGGAATTGCAGAGCACGTTATACTTCCCGGTATCGAAGTCAGCAAGCACTTCCTTTCGGTCGGCACTCTGGCCGTTGACCTCGGCGGCCCGGAACCCCTGTGCATTCAGCAGATCCCGGAACTTCTGGCTGGTTTTGATGAGGGGAAGGAACACCACCGTCTTGCGGCCTTTGCATCGCTGTGCCATCTCGGCGGCGATCTGCTCCAGATACGGGTCCAGCGCCGTGCCAAGTTCCCCCACGGCGTAGTCGCCGCCGCTGAGGGCCACGCCGGAGATGTCCAGTTTCAGGGGAATGGTCTGGGCCATGATCTTGCACAGATAACCCTCTTTGATGGCATCGGTCAGCTTGTACTCATAGGCCAGGCTGTCGAACACCTCCCCCAGGTTCCGCATGTCGCCGCGGTCTGGGGTGGCGGTCACACCCAGCACCTTTGCACTCTCGAAGTAGTCCAGGATGCGGCGGTAGCCGTCGGTAATGGCGTGGTGGGCCTCGTCGATGATGATGGTGCCGAAGTAGTCCCGGGAAAAGCGTTCCAGCCGAGCGGAGCGCTGCAGGGTCTGCACGCTGCCCACCACCACCCGGAACCAGCTGTTCAGGCAGGTGGACTCTGCCTTTTCCACGGCGCTGACAAGGCCGGTGGAACGCTGAAGCTTGTCAGCTGCCTGTTCCAGCAGCTCGCCACGGTGGGCCAGGATGAGCACCCGGTCCCCGGCACGCACCTGATCGGCGGCAACGGAGGCGAACACGATGGTCTTGCCGGTGCCGGTGGGCAGCACCAGCAGCGTGCGCAGACGGCCCTGCTCCCACTGGGCGTGGATGCTGTCCCGGGCGGCCTGCTGATAGGGGCGCAGGGATTGGATGTTCGCCATCAGAATGCCCCCTGTGTCCAGCCCTGAGCGGGTGCGGCCTTAGGTTCCGGCGGCGGCAGGAAGCGAGTGACCTCGTTGCTCTGGCCGGTCTTACCTGCGTTGGGGCCGCTCTGCTTGGTGTACTCCCGGATGCCCAGACGGCACCAGCCCCGGGTACCCACCACTTCGTTCCAGCGGGGGCGGAAGGTCTCGCCCCGCTTACACTGGCCGATGCTCTCAAAGAAAGCACCCAGCAGACCCTGGGTCTTGGTGTGCAGATACAGGCGGTCGGTGACGGTGGCATCGCCCTTGGCCCCGCCGAAGATCTTCAGGGTCAGCTTTGCCATGGAGCAGGGCGGGAGCTTGGCACTGCCCTCAAAGCGGGCACGCTCCATGCCGATGACCTCAAAGGCATAATCGCCCTCGGGCAGGAGCACGAACTCCTGCTGTTCGTTGGTGAATTCGTCGTCCCAGTTCAGGGCGCGGTCGGTGTTCATTTCATTCATAAGTAAAAGCTCCTTTCAAAATGATCAAAACGGTATGTCACGGCTGTCCAGCACCATCTGCAGCACCTGGGGCCATGCGGCCACCAGACAGCCCTCTACGAAATCGGCCGGGTAATCCCGGATGGGCATATCCTCGGGGAAATAGCCCCGCTTGCCCACCACAGCCTGCAGCTCCTCCGGCGTGACGTTGTTGGCACTCATCAGGGGAGCCAGCTTTTCCGGCACGCCCAGCGCGATCAGGTCCGGTGTGAGCAGAGCTTCGGGCACTTCCTCGCGGGGAGTCTGGGGCTGCGGAGCCGGAGTGGGCAGGATGTCGGCTTCCGGCTGGGGGAGCGGTTCCGGATTCGGCTTCGGTGCAGGTGCAGGTGTGGTGCCGGGGATGTGGGCGGCGATGCCGGCGTAGTCAAAGGGAATCTCGTCGGGCAGGCCGAAGCGATTCTTGGCATCCCAGCAGGGGTGATGCGCTGTGTACATCACCCGGCGGCCGCCGGTGACCTTGTTTTTTGCGTTGGGGGCGCTGCTGCTCTTTTCCACCACGGTCTTGTAGTTGACGAACAGCAGCATGTCGCACCACTCCCGGATCAGCGGCTCCACCTGCTTGGTGGTCTTCATGGTCCAGCGGTCATAACTGCCCGCCGCATCCGGCTGCTCGAACTTGGTGATGGCCGCGTGGGCAAGGACCAGAACGTTGTGTCCGGTGTTCAGCACCTCTTCCAGCGCGTCCAGCAGCTTGCCGAACTCCTCTTTCAGATAGGTGTAGCCTTTGCCGTAGCCAAAGCCCTCCAGCCCGTCTACCTTGGCCTTGGCGCAGACGGCATCAATGGCCAGCCGTTCGGCCCAGTCGGCAGTGTCGATGACCAGCGTGCCGCAGGGGATGTTCCCCCTGCGAACCTCGGCCACCTCGTCCAGCAGCATGGCCCAGCTGGTGGGCTGAGGCAGGCGCTTGACATTCAGCCGCTTTGTGCCGCCTTCGGTGTCGATGAACACCGGGTCGGGGAAGTGGGAGGCAAAGGTGCTCTTGCCAATGCCCTCGGGGCCATACAGCACGGTTTTGACCGGGGAATCCTGCACCCCGGAGGTGATGGCATACTTGCTCATTTAGAACGCTCCTTTCGTCCAGCTCCTGGGCTGGGGCTTTTCGGTGACAGGCGGCTCGGCATCCTTTACCATGCCGTCTTCGATGATGATCTGGCACTCGCTGCCGGTGGAAACGCGAGTGGCGATGGCCTGCAGGTGCTCTGCTTCCAGCCAGCGGCCAAACTCGGTCAGGGTGGTCATGTCCATCTGCTCCAGCTTGTCCAGCAGTACAAAACCGCAGTCCGGGTTCAGGCGGCGGACGATGGCGGCAGCCACCCGCAGCTGATCGCTGCCGGACATATCCCGCCAGTGCTTTCCTTTATAAGTAAGGGCACCGTCCTCCACGCTCAGCTCCGGCAGGGGCAGGTCAGCACCGTTCAGCAGGGCCATACGGTCGGCCCGCTTCTGGGTGATGGCTTCGGTGAGCTTGTCGTAGTCGCTGGCATACTGGGCAGCCTCGTCCTCAGCACGGGCCTTTTCCAGATTGGCACGCACCTTCTGGTTGGTCTCCTCGATGCTCCGGATGGAGGCTTCCAGCTCTGCGGTGGATTCGTCCTGCAGCTGGGCAGCAGATTTCCGGGCCTGAAATATCTGCTTTTCAAGGTCAGTAAATTTCGCTTGCGTTTGCTCGTATTCCTCTTTCAAATCTTCAATTTTTTCATCGAGATCACGCAAGGTGAAATTCAATTGATTCTTTTCATCAATGAGCTTGTCCAACTGGTTGCGCTTGCGCTGATTCTCGCCGTTGCGGGCCAGGATCTCCTGCTGCTGGCGGATGAGGTCGGAGGCGCTGACCGGTTCTTCCGGGGCATCGGGGTAGGAAATCAGCTCCTCGGCAAAGTGCTTTTTCTGCTGGGCCAGCTGGCCGGTGAAGGTGCGCTTGTCGTACAGAGACTTGATCTCCAGATCCCGGACGTGCAGCTCGGTGCCGATGCCGATGATGCGGAGCAGGATGTCCGCTTTCTCCTTGTCGGATGCCTCCATAAAGCGGGGCAGGTCAAGGGCCAGCGGCTCGATAAAGGCATTGAGCAGCTGCTGGCCGCTGCGCCGCCCGGTGGGGTCGGTAACGGTCAGGGTGCTGTTTTTGCCCTTGCGCTCCACCACCACGCCATTGGAAAGGGTGACCTTGAGATGGGCGGGAGCCACGGCCCCGTCCCGCTGTGCGGCATTGGGGCGGAAGCGGTCGCCGCCCAGCGCCCAGGCAAGGGCATCCAGCACGCTGGTCTTGCCCTGATTGTTGTTGCCGCCCACGAGGGTGAGCCCGGTGGGGGCAGGAGTGAGCGCAACGGCCTTGATGCGCTTGACGTTTTCGGCCTCAAGGGCCGTGATGGTTACAGACATCTGGATACCTCCCCTTGGATCTGTCCGAGTGTGTGAACGAGCATATTGGTCAGCTGCTCCCGCTGTTCGGGCGGAAGCCTGCGGAGGGACGGAACCACCATTTTGCCGATGTTCTGGAAAGAGCGGTCGGCCAGCAGCACGTTGTCATAGGAGCTGTGGGCATCCTGTTCGCTGCCGGAAGCGGCCTGTTCCAGCTGTGCCCGCAGGTCGGCGGTCATCTCGACGGCCATTTCCCTGGCCTGACGCTCCACCTCTTCCTTGTCCACCACCGTGGTGATGGGCTGCTTCTTGAGTGCATCATTCTCGGCCTTGAGCTTGTCGCCCCGGAGCCTGGCTGCTTCTGCCATCTGCCGGGAACCCTCCAGCTGCTTCTCGGCCTCCTGCGCCCGGGTTTCGGCCTTGCTCTGCATCTTCCAGGCTTCTTCTTCCCGGGCCTCGGCCTTGTCTGCACGGTCTTTTTCCTGCGAGACCTTCAGACCCAGCCGGTTGCAGTCTTTGGCGGTGCTCAGTTGGTCGGCGCGGGCCTTGTCCCGCTCGGTGCGGAGCTGCTGGTTTTCCTTGAGCAGATCCTGATAGGCTTTGTTTGTGGTGACCTCACCGTTCTTGACCTTCTCCACTAGCTCCTGCGGGGCACTGGGCTTTGCCACGGCGTACAGCAGGGTGGGCGGCAGGGCTTCCAGAATGGCCCGCTGGCGGGGGCTGCTGCCGTCCATCAGGGCAGAGACCTGCAGCAGGTTGTAGGCGGTTGACTTGGTGATGCCGATAGAGCAGCACCATGCCCGGAACGTATCCTCTTTTTTTGCGAACTGGCCGTTGTCCAATTGTTGGACAACGGTGCCGCACAGTGCATCATGGGCGGCGGCGATGGCATTGCCCATGTGCACAAGGCCGCGTTCGGCCATCTGCTTGCCGTGGTGGTACTCGTCCTCAGCGAAGTGCAGGTCCTCCACGGTCTGGTCGGTCAGGCCGGAATAATCAAACGCCGGGCGCATCGCATCCGGCACGGTGGTTAGGGGCTTGTCCTGCATGGCACCAGCTGTTGATACAGAAGAACCGCCCGCCGATGCGGCAGGGGCCGATTCGCAGTTCTGCAGGGATGTCGCGGGGGTCGATGCGCTTACATCCGCCCCGCTCTCCGAGATGGTCGGCGTTGCCGCTGTGGCAGTCGGAACAGCATTCTCTGCCGTGGTCACAGCAGCATCCGCATTCTGGGCAGGTGCACATGAGAGAATCTCCTTTGCTTTTTTGATGTCGGCAAGAATCTTTTCCATTTCCTGCTGCGGTGTCATGTCCTTGCGGCTTCCATCCGGATTGAAAAACTGACCAAACAGCTCTCTTTTTGCGGCAACACCTTTCAGATTCTGAGTGCATGTGATTGTCAGGCAATAGCGCCCGTCAGATCCATAGTCCGATGCACGAATATCTTTGGAAAACGAGCCAAAAATCTCTCTGTCTGGATAAGTATCTTTGATCCATGCGGAGACCTGAGACAAAAAGTCGAAGTCCAAACTGTGCACTCGACAGGTGCATTTATCCTTGATAGAGCCAGCGAACTCTGACGCATAAGTGAGGGTCTTGCTCATCCGGCACTCGTAGCCCCGAGTCTCCCGGCTGACAGTTCTAGCACTTTCATCCCATTGAAAGTCTCCGTATGGCATGGCATAGGGGCATCCCCAGCACTCATGGCCGGGTGCGTAACCAGATAGGCGGTTTCCAGTGGTACTGGCATCGGTGGATTTCTTCACTCGCCGTCCGCATTTGCAGATATAGGTGGTCACACTTTCACCTCCGTGCCCTTCAGGCGGTCCAGCATCTCGGTCTGCACATCCTTGTTCATGGGCTGGATGTTGTTGCCCTTCCAGCCGTAGCAGAGGATGGGCCCGTAAAGCTGGCGGCCCCGGTACTTCCGGTTGAGCAGACTGGCGGGCTGGATGGGACCATCATACCGGCCCACGAACAGCACCGCCGGGGTGCGGGGCAGCACGATCATCTCGCAGGGAGTGCCCAGCCGGTTCTCAATGGCCCACAGACTGTCGGGCAGGGATGCGATCACCGGGGCCTTGCCCGGTTCGGCTAAAATACCTTTCATTTGTAAAATCCTTCCTGATGTGATATCATCAAGAGTGATGGGGCTTGTGAATTCCATCACCCTTTGGGCTCGTCCGTGTTACCAGCACGGGCGGGCTCATTTGCTTTTCATGCGCCCCTCCGGTTCTGCCGATACTCCGGCTCTTCGGTGCGGGCGTGATGACGCTGGATGCGGCCATAGCGGCAGGCGTTCTGCTCACGATCCTGGGCGGCAAAGCCCAGCCGCAGGAACGCTACCGCTGCCAGAACCAGGCACAGGGCCGTGACGAGCTGGCTGTCAGAGATGGAGCTGCCCAGCTGTGCACCGCCCTCGATGCCCATGCCGTACAGCAGACTTACAGCACCGCTGGCAGCAGCCAGCCAGTACCAGATGCGGGATTTAATCTTCATTGGGAGATTCCTCCATTCTGTCCATGAGGTCTGCGGCAGTAGTCACTATGCTGAGCAATGCTGCCGGATTTCTTTGATCTATGCAAATCCCGGCAATCAGAGCGGCGCAAAGGACTTTCTGTTCCGTCTCTGTACCGCAGGCATAAATCTTGGGGTTTCCATCCTTCCCCAGCTGGATTTTTAACTGAGCGTTCGGGCTGATATTCATGCTCCTACCTCCTGAAGACAATTGACTGCGGGTCTGCAGTCGTCCAATGCCCATCCGATGACCGGGTGCCATTCGCCATCAGCAAAAATCTGCAGCTCGGTGTGGCTTTCATCCTTGATTTGTCCGCCCAGCTGGTAGCAGCCAGATGCCTGACTACCGCCCCAACGGAACCACTTGTTCCAAAACAGCGGTGCAATGTACGTGCATCCAGTGGGCGCTGCGGCCCGCTCGGATGCAAGGGTGTAAGGTTTCATGCGGTCTTTTCCTCCTTTGCGATTGCCGGGAAAAAATACGCCCCGATCTGTTCCTGCGGAATGTGCAGCACCTTGCAGATCTTAACAATCTCGCAGGCCTTCCAGCGCCCCTTGTCCTCCGGGGCATTGAGGCGGCCCTTGAGGGTGTCCAGCGGGATGCCGGACAGCTCGCTGAGCTCTTTTTGCAGCAGCCCCTCGTCCTCAATGAGGCGGCGGAGCTTCAGAAACGGTTTCTTTGCCATAGGTCAAACCTCCTTCTTTGCGGGTGCCAGCTCGTCCAGCAGGCTGTTCATCAGAGCGACGTAAAACGGGTAGCCTTTGGCCACGATGGTCAGGTCATCAATGGCGCGGCTCAGGTTGCCCTGTGCCATGCGCACCACCGTTTCCATGGTGCGGACGGTGTTGCAGTCCTTGCTGTAGGTGGCTTTTGCGGTCAGGTATACGGCCTTGTTCTCTTCGCGGGCCTTGCGGCACTCGTCCAGAAAGGCTGTATTCTTGTCCAGCGCCTGACGTGCGCCGATCACTCGGTCGATGGCGCTCTGGATGTTGGCATCCTGCACGGCCCGCTGGCTCTTATGCTGTGCGGCCAGCTGCTTTTCCATCTGGTTGAAGGCTTCGATGTACTTTAGCTTCCACTGTACGGCCTCCTTGCCGGTAAAGCCCATCGCCAGCATGCTGAACCCGTCCCGGTTCATCAGGTACATGGGGTACTTCTGGTGGTTCTGCGGGTGGGTGTATTCGGTCTTGAAGAACATAGGGGTGTCCCCATTTTTGGGGAAGCCCTTGATAAGTTCCTCAATATCGCGGATAACGTGGTCATGGCGTTTGCCGAAGCGCTTGGCGACATCCCGGCTGGATGCCACCGGCTCGCCGTTCTGGGTGGATAAGATAATGTCTGTCATGGTGAAGATGTTCCTCCTTGTTGGTGGCTCCCTTCTGCGGTATACTGGAGAAAAACAGGAGGGAGGTGAAGACTGTGAATGATGGGAATAAGGTAAGACACAATCTGGCGCTTGCATATGCGAACAACAAACTGCAGATCGCGCTTCAGCGTGGAGAACATCCGCAGAATCTTGATCTGGATGATCCTGCACAGGCAGCCTGTGCACTTGCGCATTGGTACAAGGCCTGTCTGGATGAACTCATCGAACTTTCGGACGATGAACTGTTCAGTCCGTACAGCATGGATTAAAGCATCCGATTGTCCCGCTCCGATTTCACGGATGCCGACAGCATACTGACGATGCGTTCCGCGTCCGAAAAATCAATCTTTTCGCTCTTGAGCTGCTCGAACAGCTTGAGGGCGATTTGTTTTAAGTGCTCATGATGTGCATGTGCTTCCTTGGCTTTTTCCTGCATGGTCATCTTCTTCACCTCCTTGTTGGATAGGGTGATGTCGGTCATGTGGATTTGTACCTCCTTACTGCACATTCTACTTTAAGTAGACATATTGGCGAAAAAAATTTGGTCAATCGGAATCCCAACGACCTCACTGATTTTCTTCGCAGTGGCGACTGTGGCATCTTCGGGCGATTGCTCGATTTTTCGGTATGTATCGCGCGAAATGCCGAGCTTTTCCGCCATTTCACGCTGAGTGAATCCTGCGTACTGGCGGGCTTGCTTTACAGTGAATCCCAAATTATCGACCTCCTTTCGTCTGGGTTCGAGAATACTATACTCCACTTTTAGTAGAATGTCAAGAACTTAAAGTAGAAAAAATTCAAAAGAATGTTGACAACGCTCTACTTTTGGTGTAATCTCTACATATAAGGAGTGATTCAATTGAGCATCGCTGAAAATATAAAAAGAATCCGTGCCGAACACGGTCTGTCGCAGGCAGAACTGGGCAAAATCGCCGGTGTCAGTGACAAGGCGGTGTCCACTTGGGAACTTGGTCTGAAAACTCCGCGCATGGGTGCTGTCGAAAAGATGGCGAATTATTTTGGCATTACGAAGAGTGCCATTGTGGATGACGTGCAGACTGCCCCGGCTGCATCCAAAGAACCCACCATCCCGCCGGGGTTTGAGCCCATGCCGGAGATGGACATGGTCCCATTGGTGGGCCGGATCGCCTGCGGTACGCCGATCACGGCGGAACAGAACGTGGAGCGCATAGTCTGTGTGCCGTCCAAGTGGCGTTCCACCTTTACACTGACCTGCAAGGGCGACAGCATGGAGCCCCGGATACACGATGGTGATCTGGTGGCCATCCGGAAGCAGCCGGAGGTGGAAAACGGCGAGATCGCTGCTGTGCGCATTGGAGAAGAGGCAACCCTGAAACATGTCTATCTGCACGAGAACTTCATTGAACTGCGGCCGGAGAATCCGGCTTTCAACAGCATCATCCTCAGCCGGGAGGACATGAACGACGTTGTAATCGAAGGCAAGGCCGTCGGGCTTTGCCGGGATATATAAAAAACAGGAGGCATTTTGTATGAAAAAGAAAGTTGTTTCAGTGGCGTTGACAGTAATTCTTTGTCTTGTATTTGCGATGTCTGTATTTGCGGAAGATGCGCAGTACAAAACGGGTGATTATGTGGCCTACTCTGGCCATACGGACTTCGGGTACTACTTCACATATTCGGTCGAAGATACCAATACGGACTATAAGTGCTTTTCCGTTGTGGAAAATGGGCAGCGTGTATATGCGGCTGTGAAAGAAAGCTTGTACGAATATTACAAGAGTGTATTCAATGACCAGGACGTGACTTTCAAGGGGGCGGTGCAGAGGTTTGCCGACGATGGGGCTCCAATCATTCTTGCCACTTGGAAGGTATCGAATGAAGATGGGAAGGAAGTCCTCACGTCTCTGGACGAGGATGTGGCACCTGCACTATACAAGAAGGGAACAGCCCCGGACTTCAAATTGTTTTACGAACTTTACAGTGATATAACGGTTTCCGTTGCAGAAGATGGCTCTTACATGACCGTTGACAACAACCCGCTTAACATGAAGAGTGGCTCAATTATGTTTAGCGATACAGGCCTGAACCATGTGAAGTTGACAAACAAAGCGCTCGAACTTCCGGATTGGCTTTATAAAGAGATGGTGAACACCCGGGCTATTGATGGCCGCCAGAGGGAAATCTTTGAAGATGTAACTGTTACGTGGTCTTATCACCCGAACCAAGGCTTAGAGGTTATCTACCGTACCAATAACTGATAAAAAAACTCCCCCGGTGCTACCAACACCGGAGGAGTAAAGATAAGCGGCTCACCCAGAAGAGGGCATCGCACACTCGACACTGCGATTATACCTCTTTTGGGCGGGCTTGTCAAAGTGTACCCATGGAGGTGTTTTTTTTTTATGGGACGAAGGACCAATACCGCCCAGTGGCTACCGAACCAGAAACGCTGGCAGATCAAGGTGCAGAAGGACGGCCAGCGCAGGACGTTCACCAGTGCAAAGCCGGGCCGCACCGGTCAGCGGGAAGCCAACCGGAAGGCAGACGCATGGCTGGATGACGGAATCTGCAATACCACAAAGCGCTGCTCTGAGGTGTGGGCTGAGTATCTGATCTCTGTCAAGGCTACGGCAGGCACCAGTTACATTGAGCAGGTGGAAAAGTTCGGGCAGAACTACATCCTGCCAGTGATCGGTACCCGGCAGATTGGCGACCTGAGCACGGGAATGCTGCAGGACGTACTGAACCGAGCGTATAAAGAGGGCTGTCTGAATCCGAACAGCAAGCGCCAGAGCCGGGGCAATCTTTCCCGTAAGACGCTGCAGGGCATCCGAGGCGTGGAGGTATCCTTTGTCAAGTGGGCGCGCCAGCATAAGTACACGACCCTGCGGCCAGAGGATGAAAACCTGACCGTTCCGAAGGGTGCTCGCCAGAAGGGGCGGAAGATTCTGCAGCCGGACAGCCTGCGGGTGCTGCTCTCCACCGATACCCGCGTGGTTCGTGGGAAAGTGGAGCCGGACGAGAACGTGCACGCCTACCGTCTGGCCGTAATGACCGGCCTGCGCCCCGGAGAACTGCTGGGCCTGCGTGTAGGTGATCTGGACGGAGACCGGCTCCACATTGGCCGGGCTATCAACCGCCAGAACGAGGAGACCAGCGGCAAAAATGAGAATGCCATCCGGACGGTGGTACTGCACCCTCTGGCCGTGAACGAGATCCATGCCCAGCTCCGGCAGCGCACGATGGAAGAGGAGCGACCGCTGACGAATGACGATCCGCTGTTTCTGCTGTCCAACCAGCAGAGCCTGTATAACTATTGGAGGTTCTATCAGCGCTGCAACGGCATCGACCCACCCATCAGCCTGTACGAACTGCGGCATACCTTTGTCAGCATGGTTGCGGATGCGGTGTCACCCGCTCAGCTGCGCCGCATGGTCGGCCACAGCCGCAGCATGGATACCTTCGGCTGGTACGCACATGATGTCACGGGCCGTGATGTTGCCACTGCTCAGACCATCTCCGGAGTGCTGGCCGAGTACGCCCCGGACACCGAGGAATAACCCATTTTGCAACCCACTTTTAACGTTGTGTCCGGGCCGAAAAGTTCTCGTGTTCCATTTTGGGTGTCCGAAAATCCGCATGATTCCTAGCTTTTTGAAATCCAAAGGTTTGGGCGGAACAAAGCCGTGGTTGTTCGAATCCACCCGCGCCCATAAAAAGACCGCCGACGTAGAGTGAACTGCACCCCATTTGTTAGACAGTATGGTATACTGTTTAGGAAATGGGGTGT
>OKRV01000466.1_pt1 | contig 28518 bp, 27 predicted proteins | sample 1601201 | NCBI WGS metagenome assembly OKRV01 (sample SAMEA3541540, study PRJEB24748) | human gut metagenome | biome: human gut; feature: human-associated habitat; material: faeces | place: China | collected 2012 | reverse complement strand
CATGGCTAGAGGACTTGAAATTTCCTAGGGGTTATCAGATGGGTACTCACAAAATTTTTTAAGCAGTTATAAAAATTATTTATTGCTAAAATAATCCTTCATCGTTTGAATATACGTACTACCAATCTCACTCAACACTGTATTTTTCCTAGTGATATACCCAATTTCCATCATAGAATTGGGATTCTCTACATTCGCTTCATAAGGCACAACTACATAGTCATCCCCATTCAAATCACGACTAATAATTCCAGAACATAAAGTATATCCATTCAGTCCTCTCATTAAATTCAGCATCGTAGCACGATCATTCACTTGAATCTTTCTTGGAAATTCATTTTCAACCAATATCTCCTCTGCCGTATACATCGAAGGATTATCCCCTTGATCAAAAGTCATATTTGGATATGGCAATAATTCTTCATATGTAATTGATTTTTTCTTAGCAAGAGGATGCCCCTTATACAAATACACAAAGGCATCGCAATCCGCTAATTTATGAAATTCTAAATTCCACTCATCAAATTGTTTCATCATAAAACGACAATTATAGTTGGATAAATATAAGATTCCTATTTCACTTAATGAATTACCTACATCCTCAATAACATGCATCGTCTTAGTTTCGCTAATCGCAAAATCATATTTAGAAGTCCCATACTTCTTCACTGTATCCACAAATGCTTTGGTCGCAAATGAATAGTGCTGGCACGAAACACGAAACTTATTTCTTCGTAAACTTACATCTTCGTAGCGATTTTTTAATAATTCATATTGTTGGTACAACTGTCTTGCGTATGTTAAAAATTCTTGTCCCTGTTGCGTCACAGTGACTCCGTGACTTGTACGATTATAGATTTGAATATCCAGTTCTTTTTCAAGTGATTGAATGGCAGATGTTAAAGTAGGCTGAGACACAAAAAGCTTTTCAGCCGCCTTATTCATAGATTTCTCATCTGACACCGTTAATACATAAAGTAATTGTTGAAGCGTCATTTTCAGTCTCCTTTATTTATATAATTTTAATGAATATTTGTTGATTTTCAAGATTCCATAAAATAAAAGAGCTTGACAAGCTCTTCAAATATAAAAACATTAATTCTCCTTTTGATGTTCAACATGCCAAGCATGATCCTCTTTAACTTTCGCAAGTTCTTCTGGATTTTCAAATAATTCGAGTGCCGTAAAAGCCAATGCTTTTGCCCCTTTGACAATCGCATCCATTGCCTTTTGACTACATGAAGCATTGACCATATCTTGACTATGTCCTGCAATCCGTACATCTGTAATACTAATATGCGGTTGAATCGTAGGTACAACCTGACTAATATTACCTACATCACTACTTCCTGGCATTACCACATCTTCTACATGTTTTACAGTATTGCCAAGTTCCGTAATGTATTTTTCATAAATCGCATCTAATGAAGGTGTTAAAACCATATTTTCTACAAGATTTTGATACAACTTCATCCTCGATGTACAACCCGTCTGTAAAGCGGAACCCTTCACAATATTCTCTACTTTTTCGTATAACTCATGTAATGTATCAATATCAGCAGCACGAATATAATATTTAGCCTTTGTGTATTCTGGAATGACATTAGGAGCTGTTCCCCCATCAACAATCACACCATGAATACGAATGCGATCTGTGAGTTGTTGTCGTAAAACACCAATGGCTGCATATGTTAAGATCTGCGCATCCAACGCATTGATTCCATCTTGAGGACATCCTGCTGCATGCGCCGGTTTTCCCCAAAATTCAATATCTACAGGTGCACAGGCATAATTACGCGTACTTAATCCATCTTCTGGACCTGAACCTGGATGCACGCATAGGGCAAAATCCACATTTTTTAAATATCCCTTCTTCACAAAAGAACCTTTGGCGCTTCCATTTTGTCCACCCTCTTCTCCTGGCGTACCATATACACGTACTTCTCCACCAATTCGATCCACTACACTTTTTAAAGCAGCACCGGCAAGTGAAGAAGTAGTGCCAAATACATTATGTCCACAACCATGGCCTAAACCTGCAAGCGCATCATATTCTGCTAGAAAAACAACCGTAGGACCTGGTTTATTACTTTTGTAGGTTGCCGCAAAGCCTGTACGATGTCCTGCCGCTGGTAATTCAATCTCAAAGCCTTCTTTTTTTAATTGTTCACTCAAGGCTTGAGAAGCAAAATATTCAAAGTCACTAACTTCTGGCTTGGCATGAATAGCCAAAGAAATATCTTGATATACTTTTGCGTTTGTATCTATATATTGAGATATTTGATTCTTTAATTCTGACATAAAATAGTTCCTCCTAAAAGTTGAGTCTATTGTACAAAGGACAAGTGCTATATTCAAATTCTATTTATTTATATCTAGTTATAAATTATTTTTATATTTCGAGCAAAAAGAAAAACGGCATAGCCGCTTATTCTTTCGTTAGATCTTCACCAAAATACTTGATAGAAATCTTAGATAAAGTTCCATCTTCTTTTAGTTCTTTTAAAGCCTTATTTACAGCTTTCTTTAAAGAGGCATTATCATCCCCTTTTACCATTGGAATCGCATAGGGTGTAGATTCTTTGGATTGATCAACAATTTTAAATGAACTATCCTTTGTCGTTTGAAGATAATCATTGATAGAAGTAGCTGCATTGATTGTCGCATCCACACCACCACTCTTTACAAGATCCATACATTTCGTTAAATCATCTACGCCTTTTACAGTAGCCCCATAGTCTTCACCCAATTCCATATAAGTAGATCCAATCGAATTGGCCGTTGTCTTTCCTTTTAAATCATCAAACGAAGTAATGGCCGTATTGTCATTACGAACAACTAAGACTGTATGATCATATGCATAAGGTGTAGAAAAATCAAACTTCTTTTCTCTTTCCTTTGTGATATCGACACCATTAATAACTAAATCATATGTACCAGTAGATAGTCCAGTTAATAATCCATCCCATTTACCTTCCACAATATTGGCTTTTACACCTAATTTCTTAGCAATGTTCTTAGCAACTTCCACATCAACACCCATCAATTGATCATCCTTATCATGATAAGAAAATGGTTGCCAATCGCCTTCTAAACCAATTGTGATTTCACCTTTATCTTGAATTGCAGCTAAATGATCCTTACTAGATCCACATCCTGCTAAAGTAAAAACCATAGCCGTACTTAATAAACCTGCTAATAATTTTTTCATCTTAACCTATCATTCCTTTCCGCTTCGCTTCAAGGCACACATTGGAATTAAAATGTGCAATGAGCTTTGCTTTTATTTTTTTTCTTTTATTTGTTACCATGTTCTTGAAGTTAGAAGTACACTACAGAACACGGTGAGGTGAGTTGCAGACTTCTGCATCTCGTTCAGATTACATTTCCTCTTTCCTTAAAAAATCTTTTGTTCGTTCTTGTTTCGGATTTTCAAAGAAATTCTTTGAACTGCCCTCTTCAACAATTTTCCCTTTTTCCATTAAAATCACATGACTAGACACATTCTTCGCGAAAGCCATCTCATGCGTGACCACAACCATAGTCATTCCTTCATTAGCCAGTGTTTTCATAACACTTAAAACTTCTTGAATCAACTCTGGATCAAGAGCTGAAGTCGGTTCATCAAAATAAATAATATCTGGATTTGTTGCTAAAGCTCTTGCGATTGCAACACGCTGTTGTTGTCCACCCGATAATTGCGAAGGATAATGATTGGAACGATCTTTCATTCCTACTTTTTCAAGCATCTGCATACCAATCGCATTGGCCTCTTCTTTAGAAACATTTCGCGCTACAGTAAGACCTAATGTCACATTTTGTAGGGCTGTCTTATTCGCAAATAAATTGTAATTTTGAAATACAAACCCCGTATGCTTTCTAAGCTGGGCAACATCCTTTTTGGATGTATTTGATAAATCATAAGATTTTCCATTAAAAATCATAGTCCCTGCATCGGCTGTCTCTAAATAATTAATACAACGAAGTAAAGTTGTCTTACCAGATCCTGAAGGACCTAATATCGCAATAACATCGCCTTTATTGACCGTAAGATCCATTCCATTCAAAACATTTAAATTTCCAAATGATTTATGAATATCTTTAATTTCTAATAAAGCCATACTCTATCTCCCTGCCTGATAATAATTCAGCTTCTTTTCACCCCAAGCTTGCAGCCAAGTTAAAACTGTACAGAAAATCAAATAAACTAAAGCCACTTCTATGTATAACTGCATAAACTGATAAGTTCTTCCGGCAATTCTTTCTGTCTGCATAAACATTTCTGTAACTGTAATATTCGCAGCTAAAGACGTATCTTTTACAAGCGAAATCAAGTTATTAAATAATGATGGAAATGCACTTCGAAAAGCTTGCGGTAAAATAATATGCATCATAATCTGCATATAGCTCATTCCTACACATAGCCCGGCTTCCATTTGTCCTTGTGGTACACTTTCAATCGATCCGCGAATAGTTTCTGCACAATAAGCGCCTGTATTTAATGAAAATACAATAATCGCTGCAGTAATAGCCGATATTCTCACGCCAATCGATTGCATCCCAAAATACATAATAAATAATTGTACAAGCATAGGTGTTCCTCTAAATATCCAAATATAGAATTGAACAACATACTTCATAACCGGAACTTTCGCATATTGTATCAAGGCACAAAAAATGGCCAATATCATAGCTAAAACAAAAGAAATGACTGCCAAAGGTAATGTCATTACAATTCCCGAAATAAATATCTTTGGGAATGATTCTAAAAACAGTTCCATTCTTTCCCTCCCTAAAATCTTTATACTATTCTACACCCTAAAGTAAACTTTAGGTCAACTAAATCAATCCAAATGATTTTAAAATTGTTAACCAGAATGTAATACTAAAAGCACTAAGCAATGTTGTCAGCATCACAACACTCGATGTCAAAACACCTTTATGCCCCATACTTTTAGCCATCACAAAACCAGATACGGTTGTACTTGAACCACACATAATCAAAATGGCAACTAAGGCTTGATTCCTGAACCCTAAGATAGTTGCGATTGGCAAGAAAATCGCACAAAATCCAATTAACTTCATAAATGTACAAAATAAAGATGGTTTCAATTCTCCTTTCGCCTGATCAAAATCAAAAGTGGCTCCCATCGCCATTAAACCTAGTGGTGTTGCCGTACTTGCGATCATAGAAATTGTTTTATTGATGACTTGTGGCAATTGAAATGGCAACAAACTCACAAATACACCTATCACAATGCCTAGAATTAGTGGATTCTTTAAAATTCCAATGAATGTTTTCTTATAATCAACCTTCGATTGTTCAGCCTTAAAAAAAGATAGAATCACAACGGATACTACGTTATAAACAAATACCACACTCATCAACATCAATGGTGCAACACCTACGTCTGGATAAATATTTGATGTTAATGCAAGTCCTAATAAGGCAGCACTGCTTCTGTAACAAGCTTGAATAAATTCCCCTTGAATCGCTTTATCTTTTAAACGTAATGAAAATAATATAGATAATAGAATACTAATTAGAGTAGATACAACACAAAATACGACAAACTTCGTATCCCAAAGATCTTTAAAATTAGATTTAGACACATCGACAAACAACAATAGTGGCAATGATACTTTAAAGACAAATGAATTCAATTTTGATGCCAATGTATCATCTAGAATACTCATTTTATTTAAGAAATAACCGACAACCATCAATAGAAAGATGGGAATCGTTGCATTTAGGCTAAATAATAAATTTTCCACAAAAATCCCTCCAAAACTAAATTATTGTTATTTTAGCACAAAATCTATCATATTGCGTTTTATAAGCATCATAAAAGAGCAATTTTCATTGCCCTTACTTTAATTCATTCGCATGTTTTGCACGCTCTGCATCACGCCAGTTATTCTGATATTTTCCTAGACAGTCTACAAATCGTTTTGTGACATAATGCGGACGAGTAATGGCACTTCCCACGACGACACTATGGCATCCAATAAAAATACATTTCATCGCATCTTCTGGCGAATAGATATGCCCTTCCATCATGACACAAGCCTCATCTTGAAGTTCACGACACATATGAGCAACCATTCTAAAATCGGCACCTTCAATATGTGCTGTTTCTTTCGTATATCCATATAATGTTGGCGCTACAATTTCAGCACCATTTGCCGAAGCATGTTTTGCCTCTTCTAAATTGGATACATCCGCAAAAATCAAATGATTTGGATATTTCTTACGTACTTGAGGTAACAAATCCCATGCGATAGTTCCCTCATGTGTTTTCTGAGCTGTACAATCCAATGCGATAATATCGGCACCTGCTTCTACAATTTCATCCACCTCTTTCATTGTAGGAGTAATAAATACATCCGTATCCTCATGCCATACTTTATATAAACCAATAATTGGCAACCCAAGATTGGCTTCTTTTACTTTGCGAATTTGTTCTGGGGAATTTAATCGTAAACCTACTGCTCCACCCCATTTTGCACATTCTGCCATCTTTACAACCATATCTTCTGTATAAATAGGCTCATCTTTCTGTGTTTGACAAGAAACAATAAGCCCACCCTTTAAACTTTCTAATAATGCTAATTTTTTAGGATCATTTGTCTTCATTTTCATCTTCTCCTTTGCAAACCAAAAAATTATCTGGTATTTCCCTAGCTTCTTCATATGCATCAACATATACGCTATGGAAATCTTTTAAGCTTGCCCAATTGCACATAGCCTTTACACCATATTTAGATGCATCTATCAATAAATCACACTTTTCACTGCATTCCATAATTGCCTTTTTACAGGCTCCAACATTGAAATCAAATACATATACATTTCCATTTTCTAAATCAATGCCATTTGTACTTAAAAAAGCATGATCAAAATGAAACTGCCGAATCATTTCCAATGTCAAAGAACCATAACTCGTATCATATGACTTATTAAATTCTCCTCCCAATAAAAAGATATCTCCCTTAAAACTAGCAGGTAGTTTTCGAATCAAATAAATACTTGGAGTAACCAGTTTAATTCTTTTATCTTGAATATAATCTAAAATATGTGCAGGTGTTGTTCCTGAATCAATATATATGCAATCGCCATCACGAATACTTCGTGCAGCATGTGCGCAAATCAATTTTTTTTCTTCCATGTTCAAATTTTCTTTTGACACAACAGACATCTCATTAAAATTTGTTAAAGTTGTACTCACACTTTTTAAGCTAGCACCACCACGCTCTCTTTGAATCAAGCCTTGATTTTCTAATTCAATCAAATCACGCATGACACTGGATCTTGAAACATCAAAACTTTCCTGTAATTCTTTAACTGTCACGAATTGTTTTTCTTCTAAAAGCTGTACAATTCGAACCATTCTTTCTTTTGAAAGCATATCCTATCCTCCTATTTTTACATATACGCCTAATTGTTTTCCAATATCTATATATGATGTTAAATCATTGCGATCCATCATTTTATCTTGAGCGTACATAAATTCTTTATTCAATTGATTCCATTTATTTTTTCCCATAGTATGAAAGGGTAGAAGGTTAACTTCAGCAAGTTTTAATACAGCACAAAACTTTATAACATCTTCACAAATATCATCATTGAACCTTGGAATTACCGGCATTCTTACAATCACTTTATTGGGACAATGTATTGCGAGATATCTGAAATTATTTAATATCATATCCAAATTCGCACCTGTAACATCTTTTAATTTCTTGGCATCTAAATGCTTTAAGTCCATTAAAAACAAATCTATATACGGCAATGCCCGCTTCAATTTATCTAAACTGTAATTTCCCGTTGTCTCTACCGCAACGTGTAATCCATTTTCTTTACATTGTTTAACCAATTCTAAAAAAGCATCAAACTGCATAAAAGGTTCTCCACCACTAATGGTGACTCCACCATTGGATTGATCAAAATAATCTTTATCTTTTAAAATTTCTTTGATTACCTCATCAATTTCCATATCATTACCCACAAAAGAAATCGCATCTTGTAAACAAGCATCCTCACACTTTTTACAATATATACATTTATCAATATCCCACTGAAATGGAAATGAAATAGCTTGTTGTGGACATACACCCATACATGTTTTACATTCAACACATTTTCTTTTATCATGCATTAGCACTGGTTCCATCTTCCATGTCTCAGGATTAGCACACCAGGGACAATGTAGTGGACATCCCTTTAAAAACACAGTTGTTCGAATGCCAGGCCCATCATGGGTGGCAAACTTTTCAATATTCGATACTCTAATCATATAAAGTCCTGCTTAACAGCTCATCTTGCACATCTTTTGTCAAATTCACAAAAACTGCACTGTACCCTGCTACTCGAACAATTAAATCTGGATACTTTTCTGGATGTTTTTGCGCATCTTCTAATTGGCCATGATCCACAACAGTAACCATCAATTGACATCCGCCTTTTTTAAAGTATGTATCAAATAATACTTTTACTTTCTCTTTATCTTCATACATCATACGAGGTGTAAATTTAATGTTTTGTACACTTCCACCATGATATTTAGCCTTAAATTTACTTAATGAATTCAATACAGCAGTTGGTCCACTATTTGCAGCATACCCCTGCGGATTATTAGCCGGATTTAAATAGACACCTTTTAAACGGCCATCTAAACTTGCATCCGTTTGATGTCCCCAGTCTGTATTCGTTTGATTGTTTGAAATCACAATCAAGTAGTAATCCATACCATTTGAAATACCACGATTACGAATACCTTTCGCAACATATTCAAATAGGTCGTTCGCCATTTTATCAACATCACTTATATCATTTCCATATTTTGGTAATGATATAATTTCTTTACGCAAATATTCATAGCCTTCAAAATTATGTAATGCCGCTTCATTTAGTTCTTCTAGAGTATATTTTTTTTGATCATATACTAATGTTTTGATGGCATATAATGCATCACTTGTGTTGATATTTCCATAAGTTTCATTGGTGCCTCCTAAAATTTCAACGCCTCCATCTAATATTGCCTTTTGTCGACCTAAACAATCATCCATTAAGATGGAATTAAACAAGAAACTTACTTCTTGATTCATGATTTCATAAGAATGCTTTTGACAATATACACTTAAATCAAAATAGTAATCTAACAACACTTTATATTGATCATACAATTCTTCAAATGTTCTAAAACTAGATAGTGGTAATACTTTTACTGGACCCGCTTTATAGATGTGGTCCATCGGATCATAGCCAGAATTTAATGCCAATTGTAAGATTTTAGTCAAATTTAATAACGTATTGGGGGTGCCTACACTTTTTCCTTGAATCACATATTCTCCGCACCCAAACGGTACATATTGCTCGGCTATTTTACGATCAACACGCATTCCATATTGCACAGCATCCACATTCACATCATCATTGTACAATGTTGGATATGTTGCTCCACTCGCTATACATTCATAGGCCATATCCATGATGTCTTTGGGTGTATTTGAATCAAAGCGCAAAGTAAATTGTGGCTCGACATAACGAGTATCCTTACAAACTTTCAAACAAAGTCTTGTGAATAAATCACACGCCTCTACATTCTCTCTTCCTTTTCCACCTACAATGATTCTACCATTTACAGTAGTTCTTCTGTTTTCAATCATTTTCCATAATGATTTTAAATAGCGATAAGCTTGGTTTTCATCAATTAAACCTGAGTCTATATCATTCTTTAAAAAGGGACCTAAAACAATGTCCATACGCCCGTAATTAATGCATCCTGCACATAATGCATATAGCCAGAATAATTGAAGTGCTTGATGAAATGTTACAGGTTTATGTTCTAAAATATACTCTAAATCACTTCTCATTAAATCTAAGTCACAATTACGAGCTTTGTCTTTTGTATAACATTGATCAACCAATTCAATTTGTCTACGAATAACCGATTTAAATAGATGCATACATTCAAGACTTGCCTGCATAAATTCATTTGTAGGATAACTTTGAATTAAATCAATCAATCCATTAATTCCTAATGTCACTAATTTTTTATAATCTAGCATCATACCAGATAGGCGGGCTGTAGCCATAAATGGATATGTACAATCGATAAAACGACCTGTTGTATCTTCATTTAATACATCCTGGCAATAAATACTTTTTACATCGTGTTCTTGCCAATAGTCATATAAGGCATCCACTCTTGTTTTTTCTTGATCTGTTTTTAGATGTTTTTTAAAAGCGCGTAGTTTATGGAAAACACAATAGTGACCTACACCACCAATACTAGTAACGCTTCCAAAGCCAATGGGCAAAAAATCTAAGCGTCCTGCAATCAAATCATCTGATTCAACGCTTCTAAATAAGCGCGGAAATAATACTTTTAAACATTCTACTTCACGAATCGCCTTATTCTTTGATTTATTGTCCTTATGTGCTTTTGTATAAGCTTCCATAATTTCTAATTGTTCAGAATAACTTTTTTCACATGGGATTTTAATTGAAACTTCTACATTTTGTTCCCCATCAATATTAATTCGAGCCATATTTTCACCTCATACTTATGATATATCCATTTTCATTCATTGTAAATCATTTTAATTCATTTTCGTTCATATGTGACATTATTATCAATTTGTAACTTGTATGTAAGCGGTTTAACTCGTACAATGAAATTAACAAGTATATAAGGAGGAAATAATACTTATGGCAAATCGTTTTATTTTAAATGAAACAAGTTATCATGGTGCTGGAGCCATCAAAGAAGTGGTTACAGAAGTTAAAGCACGTGGATTAAAGAAAGGTTTAGTTGTTACAGACAAAGACTTGATCAAATTTGGTGTAGCTACTAAAGTCACAGACTTATTAGATGAAGCTGGACTTCCTTACGAAATCTATGATGAAGTTAAGGCAAACCCAACTGTTGAACAAGTTAAAAATGGTGTACAAGCAGCTAAAGATGCTGGTGCAGACTATTTAATCGCTATTGGTGGTGGAAGCCCACAAGATACTTGTAAAGGTATTGGAATCATCTTGGCAAACCCAGAATTTGAAGATGTTATTAGCTTGGAAGGTGTTGCTCCAACTAAAAACAAATCTGTCCCAGTTATCGCAATTGCGACTACAGCAGGTACTGCAGCAGAAACTACAATCAATTATGTAATTACAGATACTGAAAAGAAAAGAAAATTCGTTTGTGTAGATGCTCACGATATTCCAGTTGTTGCGATTATTGACCCAGAAATGATGTCAAGTATGCCAAAAGGCTTAACTGCAAGTACTGGTCTTGACGCATTAACTCACGCTATTGAAGGATACACAACTTTAGCTGCTTGGGAACTTGCAGACACATTAAACTTGAAAGCTATTGAAATCATTTCAAGAAGCTTACGTGCTGCATGTGAAAACGATCCAAAAGGACGTGAAGACATGGCTTTAGGACAATATATGACAGGTATGGCATTCTCTAACGTTGGTTTAGGTGTTGACCACGGTATGGCTCACCCATTAAGCGCATTCTACGGAATCCCTCATGGTGTTGCTTGTGCTACATTGCTTCCATACGTTATGGAATTCAACAAAGATTACACTGGTGAAAAATTTAGAGAAATCGCTCGTGTAATGGGAGTTGAAGGTGTTGATGAAATGTCTCAAGAAGAATATCGTCAAGCTGCTATTGATGCCGTTATTCAATTAAGTAAAGATTGCGGAATTGCTCAAAGCTTAAAAGAAATCGGTGTTAAAGAAGAAGACTTACCTACATTAACAGATTCAGCTATGGCTGACGTATGTACAGGTGGTAACCCTCGTCCATGTACTAAAGAATTGATCTTCGACTTATATAAATACGCATTTAACGGAAGAGACTAATATGTCCATTTAGAAGGCAATCTAGTTGCCTTCTTTTTTTCTGTGCAAAAAAAAGATGAGATCACTCTCATCTCATTAACGAAAGTAAAAAGAAATAAACAATATGTTCGGAGTAGCGTAGAGCCTATGTTCATCGTATATGAGGAGTTTTGTTCACGATTCTTTCCTTTAGACAAAACATTTACATGTACAATAGGTTCATAGTCGTGCTTTGTACACGTTAGAATAGAAGAAAGATAATAGTGTTTTGTTTATGCAGAGAGTTCTCTTGTGCTAAGAGTTTTGTACAAAGTAAAGAAATTCAAGCAAAGAAATATCTAAAGTCACAGCAAAGTCTTCTGATTCAAATAATCTTGATATTCTTCGTCAAGGTCAAAGCTTGCTGAGAACTTCTTACCTATAAGAAAGCCAGAACACCCACCATTTCTATCACTGACTAAAGTATCTTCATCTACATCTTTCTGTACATATTCAGCTTCAAACATGAGATCGTAAAGCACTGAATATCGTTCGACAATAGCACACTCGATTGGCATAGATGTTAAAGTTATATTCGTTTCTTCTACATCTTTAGGCATAGTCAAGGCGTAGTTGTTCAGCTTAGACAGCTCATTCAACACAAAGACATATTCCTCCTTAGTAATGTACATTTCCAGAGTGTCATCATTTAAAGAAGTGTGCATGCTTGGAAAGATTTCAAGAAGTAGATTTTACACTGTCTTTGCTCCAAGAATGCTTGGATATAATTCAAAGCAGTTTACAGTTTTCATCTCATTCACTTCCCTTCCATGCCTATTATAGTGAGTGGAAGTTGTCTTGTACTCGACCAGAATGACAAGAACGGTCGGTAAAATGAAAAAGTGCAAGCGAAAGCATGAAAAAAGCAGGACCTCTATTATGAGATTCTGCTTTGAATGTTTTATGAGTTATTTTACGACTGAGTAGTTGACTTGAGATAAATCAACGACGAAAGCGGGACGCACGTCCTCAGGACTCCCCGTGATATTGGTATTTATGTTGTTGTCGTAGGCAGACAGAATCATCGTATGGTCGGTATCACACTGATAGCTGTCTCTTGTCTGAATACTAGCACCATTCAAAAATGCTTTTACTTTATCTGGATTTTTTAAATCCACAACTTTAACAAGTTCGCTTACGCTTGGTAAGAACACATGACGTCTGATTGTGTTATACACTTGACCATTAGGCCCAGTTTCCTGTTTTGCATTTGGGTCATTATATGTTGTATATGAAACCTGCTTAATATTTGCAGGCTGAATAGCCACTTTCATTTTAGAAGATAAACTGTTGTACCATTCATTTTCTAAGTAGTTATCAATCGTACTATTTTCATAGGTACTATTATTTTTACCATCGTGGCGAGCAATGGGTTCTCCATATGGACCCAAAGTTATTTGGAATTCTCTACTTCCAATATTACTAGTTGTCATAACCAACGCTTGGTTATTTTCACGTTCTTCCAGAACAACATATTTAGTTCCTTCAATATCCAACGTTTTAAGTTCTGATGGAGTCATTACAGTTCCTCCTGAACTTCCGCCTTCAGTTGTTCCACCGCTTGTAGAACCGCCAGAAATCGTTCCACCATTCTTGTCACCTACGCCTGCATTGTAGATAACTCGCCCATTATACTGTCCAGCAACTTCAGCAGATTTTTTCGTTGTATTCAACTTAAAGCCCATGTTCTGAGTTGCTGTATTCGTACCTGCTGGTACACTTAGCACATTCCCGTTCACACCCACAGCACCATTATCGTCTGAAACATCGTAATTTAACACTTCGCTTCCACCGTTGCTTACTGTGAATGCATCACTTGCTCCTGAACCCTTGACTGAAATGTTCAGATACTTGCCTTCAGGAATGACATTTTTCAAAACCTTGACCCCATTACCTGTGCGATCAATGGTTTTGTTTGTTCCTGCGTCTTCACCAAAGTCGATTGTGCTGTGAATCATCCAATCATATCTTGATGATACTTCATAGTTTAGCGTGTTCGACTTGCTATCTGATTCAGCAGCAAACACCGATGTAACACTAAACATCATCATTAAAGCGGACAGACCTGTTGCAATTACTTGTTTTGTTTTAAGTTTACTCATTTTGTTCTTACCTCGTTTCTTTAACAAATACAATAAGCCTTAGGTGCTTGCCCCTAAAACCCCATTCTACCATTCGACATCGAGTATGCGACAGATGTTCTTCTGAAAAAGAACCAAAGCGCCGTCTAAAACCAATCGGTTTGCTTTTTGACACAAGCCCCATTACACAAGAAGGACCAAAGGCTCTTTGGCAAATATTCTCGAAAAAGGAAAACTCTTTCTCGACAGAGCCCACCAAAAGTCCATTGAAACGATCATACAATTTTCACTGATCAATAAATACTTCACTCGATTGCTCCGAGAACGCCCTCTTCAAAATAAAGAAACCAAAAAATATGAGTTTTTTCGTTCTTAGAAAATCATAGACAAAACAAATGCCGAAAACGCCGAAAACTAATTTGACAGAAAAGAGCTTTTCTGAACGAGTAAGCATAATAAAAGGATTCCATTGCAAGAATCTTTTTTTTATTGGATTTTATAGGCTAACTAAAGTTAGATGCTTTACGATATACATAGTAATAAAGAAGAACAACAAACCCTGTCAAAACCGTCTGTTCTATATTATGTTGAACGGCACACTTGACCATATCAATCAAAAGCGCTAAAGTCACTAGTCCAAGGGAACACACTCTTAGCTGTCTCTTTTTAGAAAAAGCCATTGGAAAACCGATGCATATTAAGATTACAAGTATAACATTAATCGAATTCATCACAATCACTCCATATAATCACATATCTAGCATACTTGATTTTTGATATCAACTCAATTAAAGGAGTGGCTCTCGATTACTCTGAACACGCTCTCGTCAAACATTTACCAGCAGGTAATATAATAATCCTTCATTTGGTAAATGGGAAGGTGAGGAAGAAGTTGGAGTTTTATCCGAAAACGTTGTGGCAGGATTCAAGAAAAGCAGAATGGTAAAAAAGGACCGGAATCACACCAGTCCTTCGTTTTATGGATAGATTTAAATTAAAAATCTTTTTAATATGCTAGTCAATACTATAACATCGATTGGCTTTGCAATATGGGCATTCATACCGCACTCCAGACAATGCTGTATGTCATCAGAAAAAGCATCTGCACTCATAGCTATAATTGGAACAGATAGGGCATTAGGATGATTCAGTCCACGGATAGCTTTTGTGGCCTCATACCCTGTCATATGCGGCATCCGTATATCCATAAGAATGGCATCGTAATATCCCTCTGGTGATCTTTGGAACTTGTCCAGACAGATCTGGCCATCTTCCGCCCAATCCAGTTCCACGCCTAAATCGGAAAGTAATTCTTTAGCAACTTCCCAGTTTAGTTCATTATCCTCAGCAAGCAGAATACGACGTCCGGATAGATCGATATTGTGGTTCAATGTCTGATCATTTTCTGTTTCAGCGTCCATATACTGACGCAAAGCATGATACAGAGTGGATTTAAAAAGGGGTTTGGAAATAAAACCACTAATACCTGCTTCACGAGCTTCCGCTTCAAATTCACTCCAATCATATGCAGAAATCAGCAAAATCGATACTTCATCTCCCAAATTACGCCGGATTTCTTTTGCAACTTGAATCCCATTCATACCAGGTAGTTTCCAATCCAATAGAATGATTTGATAATCATCTCTCTTTTGGTGGTGTTGGGTAACCAGTTCTATCGCCTTTTCTCCACTCAATACCCAGTCGGCATTAATGCCGATGGCTTTCAGCGTGTCTATCGCTGTCCTGCAGAGTAATTCATCATCATCAACTACCAACATATTCCAGGAAGGAAGAACCATATCCATTTCCTGTTCAACCGCTTTTTCAAAATCAAATGTAAGAGAAACCTCGGTACCTTTATCAAGTTCACTTGTTATATTAAGGGATCCTTCCATTGCATCCACAATGTACTTTGTAATCGCCATTCCCAAACCAGTGCCTTGCGTTTTACTAACCCTGACTCCATCAGCACGGCTATAGGGTTCACATATTCTTTTCAGAAAATCTGAAGACATACCAATTCCATTATCTTTGACCTTGACATGGATTCGGATATAGTTTTCTCCTTTCGGAGATTTTTCTTCAGAGAGGGATAGTTGTATCGCCCCCCCCTCCGGTGTATACTTTGTTGAATTCGATAAAAGATTTAGCAAAACCTGATTCAAGCGTACAACATCGCACCATATATTTTCTGTTAAGATATTTTCCACATGTATGTCAAAGGTTTGCCTTTTTGCCTTAACCTGTGGCTGCATAATATTAACAATTCCTTCAACAACTTCCTTTAATGAAATTTGTTCTGTTGTTAAAGTTAATTTCCCACTTTCAATTTTAGACATATCCAAAACATCGTTTATCAGCCCTAATAGATGTTTACTTGATAATGTGATTTTTCTAAGGCAATTCTGTACCTGTTTCTGGTCATCTATGTGGGCTGTGGCAATCGCGGTCATGCCGACAATTGCATTCATGGGTGTACGAATATCATGGCTCATATTTGCTAAAAATTCGCTCTTTGCTTTACTTGATTCAACCGCTTTTTGGCGGGCATCCTTTAACTCAAGCATCTGAGAACGGGTTATTGATAAATACCGAAGAAAAATTAATGTAAGAATGATCAAAATAGAAGCACAAGATAACAATGTCATAAACATACGCTGGTTGCTCAGATTATTTATGGTATCGTCCAATATACTATAAGGCATTCCCGATACCAAATACCACTCAGAATAAGGTAAGGGTATACTGTATATCTGATGCGCTTCACCATTTACTTCAACCGTTGCAACATATTCTTCATGTTTTTTTAGTGCAGCACCAAATTCTTTAATTGAACTTTCTTCAGATAACTCATTTGCTGTAGAATCAGGATGCTTTTGTAGTCGTTTAAAGAAATCCCCCAACTCCGTGTGGGGGCTCTGTATTACAAAACTACCGTCCGGTCTGATAATATAGTAATACATCAGATTCTCTTCATCATCTAAAGAAAGGAAATTGATGATGTACTCCAGTGGGACTGCTGCTACCAGTCCAGTGCTCATGCTGCCATCCTGCATAGGGTAAGTCGTAATGCCAACGCCAAACAATGCCACTTCATTGCCGGCAGAATCAATGCCTACAGCGACTCTTTGTTCTCCTCGTATTAATGCTTCTACAAAGGGCTCCGGGTTCAGTGGTTGTACTGATTGTCCATAAAGAGTCTGAAAATTTCCCTCAGCAGAACAAAGTGCTAAATAGTCAAAGTTCCTGACCTGTGCCCTGTAAACAAGTTCCTCATATAACTTTTCTTTATTTTTATTATCCGCTGAGACAACAGAAACAATGCCGCTGACCTGATTAAAACGCAACTTAATAACAGTTTCAAAGTGTTTGGACATTTGTTTATTCATTCCAGACATATAAATTTGACCAACTTCGTAAACGGCCTTTTCACTCTTTCGACTCATATAGATTCCGAGCAGACTAAACACACTGATACTAAAAATTAAAAGCCCAATGAAACTGTATATCAGAAAACGTGTTGTAGAATCCTTGGTTTCACTATTTCTCATTGATGTTATTCCTCCCTGGAATTCTTAAAATCTTTAATAACATTGATGGTTTCATAGTAATCCTTTGATAATTTCGGAATCATATCGACAGCCTTACTCCAATCGTTTCCTTTTAATGCGTTAGTTACCAAACTACTACTTTCAAACAATCTGGTAAATGAAAGATTTTGACAAATTCCTTTGAGTGTATGAACGGCTCTTAGAGCCTCTTCATAGTCCTTATTCTCCATAGACGCTTCAAACAAATGAAAGCTTTTATCATCCAGAAACTTATACATAAATTTCTGAACACTTTGCTCACGACGCAGTCTACTCAGCACTTCATCAAAATCGCCGCCAAATCTTATATAACAATCTTTTAGATTCATAATTACAATTCCTCCCTTTAAATGCTGTCTGCGCTGCCCAATATTTCGTTTAGAAGACAAAGGTTCACTTGATTTTTTTGTTTTTTTGATTGATACATCATATTGTCTGCAACTTTGAACAGTTTTTTTGCGGTTCCGCTTCCATATGCCCCACCTATGCTTACAGACATATGTAGTTCGGGATGTCCATCAATTATCAAACTATCAACAGAATGCCTGATCCTCTCCAGATTTTTCTCAAATATCTCTTGGGGTATACTGAAAAAGATGATTACAAATTCATCGCCGCCATAACGGATAACTACATCTGTTTTTCGCACACAGGATAAAACGGTTTGTGCAATGCTCTGCAATACAATATCGCCAACATCGTGGCCATAATTATCATTGATGTGCTTAAAATTATCTACATCTATTAAGACCATTGCCTAAATATAATCTGCACCTTGAAAATGCTCGTCATAATAGCGGCGATTGTAAATACTGGTTAAGGAATCAATATATAATAATTGCAGTTGTTGCTGTTTGCGAGACAAGACGGTGTGTTTTTCATAGGAAAACAACCTGTCGTAATCTACTTCATTTCTTATATCTTGAATGCTTTTCGTCTCCTGTTCAGAAGAGGTATCCATAAACTCACTTTCAAGTGTCTCAGCAATTTCTTGTAGACACAGTAAAAGTGTAGGATTAAATGCACCACATTGTCCTTCTAAAATCATTTTCAAAGCTTCTCCATGTGAATAAGCTTTCTTATAGCAGCGCTCACTGGTCAAAGCATCATATACATCGGCCAGCGCAACTACCTGAGCGGCAATGGGAATTTCTTCTCCCTTTAATCCGTCCGGATAACCATTGCCATCATACCTTTCGTGGTGCCATCGGCAGATCTCAGAAGCAAATTTAATAAGCGGATTTTCGCGCTGCTCTATGGATAGGTCTAATAGCATGTTAGCACCGATCACTGAGTGCGTTTTTATCACTTCAAATTCCTCTGCCGTAAGTCGGCTGGGTTTATTTAATATTGCATCTGAAATTGAGATTTTCCCAATATCGTGCAGCGCAGAAGCAGTGCTGATCAAAGAAATATCTGCTTTAGACAAAGGATATTGATCTGTCAGTTGAACCAACTGCTTCAGCAAATATTTTGTAATTGTATTTACATGCAGGATATGTAGGCCGCTCTCTCCATTACGGAATTCCACAATATGAGACAGAATTGAGATCATCAGCTTACTATTCTTTTCCTGCTCGTGAAATTGTTCTGCAATAATTTTTTCAAGGCGCTGCTGCTTTGCGTATAAAAACATCGTATTAGAAATTCGACGCTGGACAATGGTTGAATCAAAAGGTCGGTTGATATAGTCAAAAGCCCCTAAATCATAGGCCCTCTTTATATTAGCAGGAGTGTCATCAGTAGAAATCATAATAACAGCGAAGGTGTCATTCCAATGGTATTTGTTTATGTAAGCTAATACTTCAAATCCGTCCATTTCAGGCATCATAATGTCCAGAAGCAAAAGGGAGAAATCTGCGCTTTGCTTTGAAAGGAGAGAAATTGCTGAGACACCATTCTCAGCCTCTACCACATCATAGCGCTCTTCCAAAATATCTATTAAAAGAGCTCGATTCATTTCTGAATCATCCACAATTAAAATTTTTTGTTTATCCATGATACTTAAACTCTTTCCTATTCATTTGCATTTTCATTATAAATGTCATCCATACATACTGCAATATCAACATTGGTAAGGTGTGCAAATAGGTAAGCGCGTTTTTTTGCTGACAAAATAGACACTCCATGATATAATCCAGACAGCAAGGAGGCAAGTTATGAAATCACAAGAGACAAAATTTGAATTTGTATATAATGAAATTAAGCAGTGTATTTTAGATGGACAGATACCTCATGGAAATGCCTTGCCATCTTCAAGGATGTATTGCGAACAATTCCATGTTAGCAGATATACGATTAACCGTGTTTTCGAAGCATTAAGGGCGGAAGGACTGGTTGATATTCAGCCTCGCCTTGCGCCGATTGTTGTTTCAAAAAAAGATACCTGTAGTTCATCAAATATTGTTTTGGAGATTCTAAAGCAAAAGGAAAGCATTTTACAGGTATATCAGACTTTTGCTCTAATACTGCCTTCCCTTATAGTTTTTGCTTTGCAGGGGTGTGATGTGGAGATAATGCCCCACTATAAGCAGGCTATGAAAGCATTGCGTTTGAGACATGCCCCCGGTGTATGGCGTTCCTTTTCTAAATTAGGATATGATATATTGAGAATAGGTGGTAATTCCTTATTCAGCGAACTCTACTCTACGTTTGGCCTTTATAATAAGCTTGCATTTTTTACAGAAGAGTGTACTTACTTCTCTAAGCATTTTTCACAGGAAGCGGTATCTGTAGCCAATGTCATTCCAGATGTCTTAAAAGACGATGATCCACACATAAAGTACAACCTACTCTCAAATATGTATCAGAAACTTACGGAATTCATCGAAAACACCTTAAATTATCTGTCAGAGGCCACCCCAAAATGTTATTCACAAACTGGTTTGAGATTTTCATGGAATCCCATGCGTGGTCAGGATTATTGTTACTCAAAAATTGTTGATGACTTGAATCTAAAAATCGGTCTTGGAGAGTATTCTGTTGGAATGTTTCTTCCATATGAAAAACAACTGGCCAACCAGTATGAGGTCTCTATATCGACGGTCAGAAAGGCATTATCAGAACTCGAGCAAAGAGGTTTCATAAAGACATTAAATGGTAAAGGTACTATAGTGATAGAACCGGATGATACGAAACTTCATCAGCTGGCTCTTAATTCTGGATATGTAGAAAAAGCACTACGTTACCTTCACGCTTTGCAGTTAATGGTACTAATTATTCGTCCTGCCGCTTTAGCTGCTGCTCCACAGTTTACTAAAGAAGAACTGGACGAGCTGGCAGATAGATTTACTTCTTCTGACTCTATTTATTTGTCGGATATTTTGAAAGCCATAATGAGAAATACCACGTTAGAACCTTTATATGTTATATTGTCTGAAACCAATCATCTTCTTGAATGGGGACACCATTTTGCTTATTATCCGTCCAAGAAACATACACTTTCACATCTCAATAAGCAAGTTATTCTTGCGCTTCAACAGTTAAGGGAAGGTAATGCAGATTCCTTTGCGGATGGCATAGCAGATTGTTATCGTTACAATTTGAGTCGTATGAAGAAGCATATGGTAGAAAAACATAAATTTTATTATGTAGCTAATATTCGGGTTCCAGAAAAATATTAGTTAGCAAGAAATGGAAAGGGATATCCTATTGCCCAATGTCATTTAGTTAAAAATTACAAGACTGTTTAGATTGATGCATCTCGACAGTTTTTTTGTTTGCCACCACGACAAAAACAATGCAGCATTTCTGCTACATTGTTGAACATATCTCCTAAAATAAAGAAATGGTCAACCTAAAAAAATGATTGACCGATTTTTTCGCTCCCACTTGGTTTTGGTAGGGTACACCGCTTCTGGTATTTCTACCTTCGTTTATATTACACACAATATATTATTAAAGTCAAGATGCTTCCTTGAGTTATTTGTATTCCACTGTATCGACTACTGTTGTGTTTACTTTTGAGAGGTCGACCGTGAAAGCAGGACGCACGCCAATCCAAGGCTTCGTCACATAGTCGCTGCCCATATAACGATCGCCGTAACCCAAATGCATAGCAATGCGTGGCGAACTGGAATTACTGTCTCTGAGCCACATATGGCATAAAGAATTTGTTTGTGCCTTTCAAGAAATCATAAACCTTGTTGACGTTGTTTAGAGCCACTAGATTGGGTACTTCTTCAACGCTTGGAAGGAATACATGTCTTGATATTGTGTTATAAGTTGTGTTGTTATAGCCTTTTTCACTGTACTTCCAACAGTTCAAAGGATGTGCCCCCTTTGCATCCTCTGGAAAGTTTGCCTTATAATAGACGACCCATTTTGGATTTTCTGTAGTACCTTCATTATAATACCAATCATTGCTTGAACCTCCATTTGGATCAAACCATCTCCATTTTGGATTGGATGAAGTAATATTGTATGCCGACTGTTTGATGTCCGTTGCCTGAATCGCTTTCTGTAGCTTCTCAGGAAGCTGTTTATACCATGTGTTTTCTAGATAGTTATCAATATAGATACCTGCATAAGTGTTGGAATACTGGCCCTCAGGACGCTTCTCATCTGGTGTTTCATATGTTCCAACTTTGTAGTTTCCATATGAATCCACATTCGGCTGGTGCTGAATATTTCCAAGGCTTTCTCCATCAATAACCAAATAAGTATCATCATCCGTCTGAGACATGACGATATAATCAGAACCCTCAATATTTAGAATTGTACCAGCAGAATAAGACACCTTTTTCCATTGAGCATAAACTGTTAAATCATTAGGATTTATATAACTAGAATCTTTCCAATAATTTCCATTGTTTATACATTTTCCATTAGAATCGTAAACTATATTTCCATTTTCAGGAGCGTCATACCATCCAAGAAACTCGAATCCTTTTCTAGTAGGTTTCAAATAATTTATATCCCAACAATTTCCAGTATCGAAACATAATTTTGTATCCAATTCTTTCGAGCTTCCATCACCATTTATTAATCCACCGTTAGGATTAACAGTAAGAGTATATGTGTTTGCTGTCCATATTGGGTATAAGTCTATTGTTATGTCATCTTTTTTGAATTCATCTAACACTCCACAATATTCCGAAACATCCTGTGCTTTTTGTAGAATCTTATTATCTTGAACTTCTAGTGAACCGTTTTGACCAACTTTCCAAACATTTGATTTTGCTGTATACCCATCACGTTTTATTCTCGCAACGGAGCAAAAGTGTCGTTCCCAATCATATTTATCATATAGTTCGTTGTATTTTGTATATTCTGTTTCCATTATATCTTTACCAGAAATATCTATCTCTGTTGTGTTGTTGACACCTTCTTTCCAGATTTGAGCTCCATCAGCATGGTAATTGATAGTCAGTTTATTTGTGTTGAATTCAAAGTAAATTGGAGCAACTAAATTATAAGGATTATCACGTCTTGTTTCTAAGTAATTGGTATCAGCACCTATACGCCCTTTAATGGATGTGTTAGCACATGAGTTTATCCCAACAAAATGATGACCATCTGTGGCTTTTATGTTTTTAATTCATATATGTCGCTATAATTCAATATTTCTTTAAAATCACTGACGTTTTCCGCTTTTAATGCTCCATTTATATAAACATCAACCGCACCGTAATTATGACGTTCACATTCCCACACTCCATCTAGAATTGAATTCATATCTAACTCATATGTATATTTATGACATTGAATATTAAATGTAAGTCTATCTTCATAGTTTCCACTATAGTTAGTATTTGTATTAGCTAATGTAATATTGAAATTCTCATCAAAGCTTTTCATGCCAGCTGATTTTATGTTGTCTACATGAAACGAACCTTTATCAAGCGAATAAGAGATTTCTTGATTTTTGTTCTTTAATTTGCATTTGTTTATGGAATTTACACTAACATCTAATTCAGTCTGTGCATCCATTTAATCAGTTACTGTAAATGAACCTTTACCACTATCTTTATCTATATCAACATCGGATGGGATTGTAATCGTATATCCAGATGTATCAGTTGTCTGATTATTAATAGCTTCAGCTTTTACAATATCTACATCTCCACAGGCAATTGATCCTAAGACTAAGAAACCGCATATTGTTATAAATTTCTTCATGTTTTTCATCTCATCACAAATACCTCCTTACTGCCTACATTGAACCATAATTCAAATACAAACAATTTCCTGTCATCTTCTTGATAGACACAAGCATTTTCCCTGCAAATCCAAACCAAATCCCCGTAAAATGTGATATTATATATACAGAAAGAGAAAGTATTCTCTGCGATGGTGATTCTCCACCGAAGGCGTTGAAGCAAGAAGTGATGAAGTTTGGCGATTCCCAGCCGAAGACGTTGAAGTGGGAGACGATAAAGTTATATAGAGGAAGCACTGCTTCCTCTATATTTTTAGGAAAACACGATGGATTACAAAGATTTTAAAAGGTACAGGTTTCTGCACGATAAAATTCAACGACAATAAAACTCCTGTAGGAACCATGATAATGTCAAGATAAAATTCACCAAAATGGATCGTTTAATTTTCACCAATTTGATCGCATTATTTAGTTTTCAAATGAATCCATTACGTCTTTTATTCTATATGATGGACCTACTATACTGACTATATGTGAATGATGTAGTAGTCGATCAAGTATCGCATTTGCTATTACTGGATCTCCAAATATAGTTGACCATTTAGACAGATTCTTATTTGTTGTGATTGTAGTTGATCGTTGTTCATATCGTCTTGATATTAACTGGAAAAACAGATTCGCATCTTCTTTGTCTAAATTGATATATCCAATCTCATCTATTATCAGCAGTTTCTGGCGTGTAAAAAACTTAAGTCTTTGATCCAGTCTATTCTCAGATTCAGCACGTTTCAATTGAAGCATCAATTCTTGGCACGTGATGAAATATACACTTTTTCTATGCTTTGCTGCTTCAATGCCTATTGAAGTTGCTAAATGTGTTTTTCCGGTTCCTGAGCTTCCTATAAAAAGGATATTTTCATTGTTTTCCATAAATCTCAATGACGTGTAGTCTTCTATTTCATTTTTATTGGTACTATGTCAAGAAAAAGGACTCATAAAGGTCAATATCCAGCATGATTGGACAATGATCTGAACCATAGATGTCATCTAGAATCTTGGAATCTACGATTTTATCCTTCAAATCATTCGATACGAGCCAGTAATCCAGTCTCATTCCAATATTGTTCTCTCTTGCCTGACCTCGATAACTCCACCATGAATATTGGACGGTTTCTGGATGTAAAACTCGATATGTATCCACTAAGCTACATAACAGATTCTCTTTAAATCTTTCTCGTTCTTCATCAGAGAGCCCTGCTGTACCTTGCATCATGTCAGGATGCGGAACATCAATCTCATTATTAGCTACATTGAAATCACCGCAGACCATAACTGGCTTATCTAAAGACTTTAAGTGGCTTCCAAATGCTTCATCCCACGCCAATCGGTAATCCAAACGCATCAAGCCATCGCCTGATGTTGGTGTATAGACAGTTACGAGATAGAATTTCGGATACTCCAGAGTGATGATGCGACCCTCATCATCGAATTCATGGATATCCATACCGTATTTAACGGATAAAGGTTCCTTTTTGCAGAGAATCATGGTACCACTGTACCCTTTACGTTTTGCACTGTTAGTGTACAAATACGGGTAATTATCCGTATATAATTCGATTTGTTCTGGCTGAGCCTTCGTTTCCTGAATACATACAAAATCTGCATCTAATTCATCCAGAACATCTGTGAAACCTTTCTTCATCACGGCTCGAATCCCGTTCACATTCCACGAAATAAGCTTCATAAAGCAATACCTCCTTTTTCTTGTCAAGTATATGTTATTACACAAGGCTTGGATAATTCCAACAGCCGTTCCCGTCACGAAACACAAACAAATTCTCGGCGAAAAGAGTTTGTGCCACCCGAAAACAAACAAAATCCCGTTGAATACAAACAAAATCCCGTTCAAAACAAACAAAATCTCGATTAACTTTAAACAACCCCTCAATCATCATGAAGATTTCCTGGGTTTTGTTCATAAAAAAAACAAATGTACAAAACCCCCTTCAAAGCTTCTGAAAAACTTTCTCATTGCAATTGAACAATTCCTAGGCTTTTTTATTTGGAATCCGACGGGAAAATGTTTGGATTTGTAGCAAAAACAAGCAGTAGAAATATGATCTACTGCCTTTTGCTGTTTACTTTGTTTGTTTCTTGTCTTTGATTTCCTTTTTGTACTTGTAGTAAGTCGCTCTAGGAATGTCGAGTTTTTCAATCAATTCAATATCCGAATAGGTTCCATCGAATGTTTTAGAATACTGCACGATCTGCTTCTTCATATCATCAGCTTTCGGAATGTTATAAACAGCTCCTTTCACTCCCCCAATTTGAGAGCCGTTCTTCTTTGCTGTCATCAAAGCTGCTCTTTTTAGATTGGACGACATTTCCTTGCTAAATCTAGCCTGCTCAGCACAGCACTTTAGACATCGTATGACATACTCCCCAATCTTCCTTTCAGGCGGTTTGACGTCCAAAGTCTCAAACAATTCCCTGATAAACGAAAGATTACATTCGGGTGTATTGATAAAATAAATGTCAATATGTCTGAAAAAACACTCCACATAGAATTCAAAGAAATCCTCTTCATTTCTGAAATCTTTTAACGTCATGAAATAGTCGCAGAAATATATTTTGCTTCTCCAATCGATACGTGAAAGATACTGCGTTAGTTCATCCGAATTTACACTAACCAGTTGAATATCATGGTAAAGTTCAAACAGATTAGACATCGTCTTTCCGTTCTTTTTTTCTTCTTCTGATGTTTTGAAATAATATCGTTTCATGGCTCTATTATATTCTATTTTCTAAATCATGACAATTGTTAACCTGTAAAAAATCTATATTTAGGTGTTGCATTTATGTACTTTCGTTGTTATCATAGCTTTGTAAAGTACATATTTGGTTGTATTATTTATAGACTTTGTAACGTACAACACACTTTAGGAGGTATGGCTTATGGAAGGAAATAGAACAAACAGCAACACACTGCATTTTGGTATCTACAATCATGTTCTGACTGTAGATGGTGATAAATTAGTAACCCGAAAACTGATAGTTCTCAAAGATGAAAGACTTCCGGTTGCTTTCACGAATTTCGACACGTTTGCAGGCGGCTCAGGAACTCCTCTGAAATATCTGGACAGCAACGATGGACCTCAGTACTTATATGTATGCAAGTTTCTCAATTATGTATTCTTTGAGAAATATTCCATTACGAAGCTGACGGATATAACAGCTGAAATGCTCATCTCCTTTCTAAAAGACTATGGTTCATGCACTCTGCCAAATGATGATGAAAATACATCCAGAAGCAAATCCTCAGTGAACAGGTGTGTCAATTATGTTCTGAGCTTTGTACATGAACTGGAACGTCAGAAACACAAGACAAAAGTAGACTGGAAGAAGATCTACAGGAAAGTCAAGAAAATAAGCACAAAGGCAAGACGTGTCATAACAGAAGAACAGCTTGCATTTGAGATTCGATACAAGGAAAACGTCAATGAAATATTCAGAGATATTACAGAAGAAGCTTTCCAGATCATTATGCAGGTGATCATAGACAGGCATACAAACATTCTGATGCTTGCTGCTCTGGGAGCTTTTGCAGGACTGAGACCTTCTGAAGCCTGCAATGTACGCCGAGAAGAATACGGCGGAATCTTTTTCGAACTGTTTGGCGATGAAATCTACAACATTGAAATCGACCTGACAAAAGAAGTCCGTCTACGCAGTGACGATGTACCTGTTGGCGGTATAAAAAAACACAGAAGGCAAAAGGTATATCCAGCGTTTCTTGCCGAATTTCGAACGCTGTATGAAATCTATATGGATTTTATTGAAGGCAGAAAATTTGAAACCGATTATGGCCCATTGACAACGAATCAATCTGGCAAAGCTTTCACGTATGATGCGTATTTACGTGAATTCAAAAAGGTCATATGTGAAGCCAGAGAAATAATGATTCACAGTGACAACCCGAGCACACAGCTTTACGGGCATATGCTGTACACTCATTCATTAACACCGCACATATTCAGACACTGGTTTACGGTAAAGCTTGTTCAGTTTGGTGAACAGCTTCCTACAATCATGAAATACAGAGGCGACAGAAGCCCAGAATCTGCTAACACCTATCTACAGAACAAGAGCGAGCTTATCAAACAGCTTGACAGTGTTGAAGATGAAATCTGGAGCTATAACACATGGAGGGTAAATAAAATTTATGGTCAATCTAACCCAGAAAATCAAGAATCTAGCACTACAGAATAACATTCCCTATCAGGACTGCACTGCAAAACTGACGGAATATTTCGTATTCAACAACTGGTTCAATGACACTCCCAAAGTCATAAATAAAGAACTTTACATCTCGGATGAGACATGGAACAACAACGAAGATGAAATCGTCAGCTACTTCAGCTCATTCAACAAAACACCTGAACAGAAACATGAAAGACTTGTCCAGATGTTTGAAAAGGAATTTCCTGAAACTTTTGAGTATTTCAACAGATTCAAAAAAGAGGTCACTGTGGACAGAAGCTCTGTTGTAAGTGTTCTGATTTTATGCTGTATTACCTTCCTGGTGAGATTGCTTTTTCCAGCAATACTGAAATCAAGTATCTGTTAAATGACGCATCAGAACACCTGAAAAGATGTGATGCCGAAGTGCTCGTATTCTTCATCAACTGGCTGAGCGAAAGCCGAAGTATCCGAACCGCTTTTAACGGACTCTATCAGGTGAACAACTATTCAAAAGCCAAGAACAACGAGGCATATGACCTGAACTTCTATCTAAATGGTGTTAGCATATAAATAGGACTAGTCAAAAAGAGAAAATTTACACCAGTGGTA
>OKRV01000435.1_pt1 | contig 29361 bp, 28 predicted proteins | sample 1601201 | NCBI WGS metagenome assembly OKRV01 (sample SAMEA3541540, study PRJEB24748) | human gut metagenome | biome: human gut; feature: human-associated habitat; material: faeces | place: China | collected 2012 | reverse complement strand
ACCTGCGAAATCCATCGCCATTCATCCCCTACCTAAGAGGAAGGAGTCTTCTGGCAAAACTGTGATAAAAGGCTCATCAACATACCAAGTCTCTCTTCGCCTTCTTTACGACCTTTGGCCTCTCCCTCTTTACGCCCCTCAGCTTTGCCTTCTTCAAAGGCATCGCGATGATCCGAGTTATAGTCGAGGATGGTGAGTTCGCGATTGATGTAAGCCAACCAGCGTTCCATTTTCGTCATGTCACGAATCCGCTTCTTCGGCAATAAAAAACAGCACTGTTGGACAGAGTTCTTATCACACTTTATTTTTTCAAAATACCCGTTGCTATAAGAGCTATAAACACGAGTCCACTTAAGCCTGCAAATGTAATATTGCCCAAATATAGACTATAAAAAACCACCCCTAAGATAGCCATGCAAATAACAAACGCCATCCATTGGCCTCTTCGGTCCCGATTTATGGTGCCTTGAACTTCCAGTAATTCTTTTTGCCGTATATGTTCTGAATTCTCTTTAAACTCTTGTAATATTATTTTAGGAGCATCGGCATAAATATTTTTATATTTTTCCATCATTTCAGGCGGTGGAATAGGGCCTTGATACTGATATGCAGATTGATGTTGAAGCACTACTCCAGTCGCATTACGATTATTAGATTTATTTTTGATTTCGTTCCTTTTGGGTACAGATTGATTATTCAACTGGTTATTTTTCTTGTTCAATCCGGCTGCCCACCTCCTCAATAGTAGTCCATAGCGTTTTTCCTGTTTTAGCCCAACTTTCGTTAGTTATAGAAGCAGCATCATTGTGCGTATTTTTTGAATAATCAGTCTGTGGAAAAACAGTAAATGTCGAGAGGCCGCACATCAGCATCGCAAATAAAGCTTTCATTTTCATATTTAATTTTCTTGCCATATTGCCACCTCCTATTAGGATAAATAGAATAAATACAATAGCGGATTTCATGGGCAGTCAATTGATTTTTCAACAGATTCACCATTCCTTTCTTTATTATAGCATGAAACAGAACGAGTAGGATATATCCATACCTCCATGATACAACAGAAAAAGGACGGTTCTGGAAAACTTAATCGTTTTCTAATCATTTTTGAACCAAATCCAAAATATTTAAGGAATCGTTAATGTAGATTGGGGCCTATCGGCCCCGCCGGTCGCAGTTCGCAGGCCGCCGGTCGCCTCGGACTCAAATGCCGCTGCGCGGCAACAGACCCAGAATAACGACATCGCCTCGAGTAACCCTCGACTCGTAAAAAATGCCCCAATCGGGGGCCGTTTTTTTTTTGCGAACTGCGACCGGCCACCTGCGAACTGCGTTCATTTCATGAATCTGTCGCGGCGCAATGCCGCATCTGAATCCGAGAGAAAGGCCGTTGTTCGTGGTTCGTGGCTCGTAAAAGCCTACCATTATACTCGAATGGGCTGTGACCGAATCTCACAGCGGGCCGCACAAGGCCATGGGCCGTGTATTTTTATGACCTGTGACTGCGTTTATTTCCATCGCCTGACTGCGATTCCGTAGGGGCCGTCCCAGAGCTTTTCTAACCCATCAGGTACAGGACCGGTTATCAGAACGGACAACAGCGTCGGGCGGCCCGCTACGCGCGGAGGGCTCATTTTGTTGCAGCCTTCTTTCTTTCCCATACCTAACACAATAGCTGGCATTTTTCCTTTTTGTGAAAAATTGCCAGCTCTCTGTTTTTAGACGCACTTTAAGACGCGCTACCTTGCAGACCGCTATGATACCATTGGCATTGAGGACATTAGCGTCAAAGCGATGGCAAAGCAGAAAAAAGGTGGCAAGTTCAGCTTTGGCAAATCCGTAACTGACAATGGCTGGAATATGTTCACGAACATGCTGGAGTACAAGCTTGCTTGGCAAGGTAAACAGCTTATCAAGATAGACAAGTGGTATCCAAGCAGCCAGCTGTGCCATGTTTGCGGATATCAGAACCACGAAACCAAGGACTTATCTGTAATGGAATGGAAAAGGGATATGCATGAAAACCTCCTGACATGAAATCAAAAAATGCAATGAATCGATGCTGCTTTGCCTCCCTTGCCTTTTGATAGCATTTATGCTATCATCTAAATAGGAACATAAAGGAGATCATGATGTACAAGATTGAATTTTATGAGAACCAGCACGGCGAATCAGAAGTCTGGGATTTTCTGGAAGCCCTGCGGGTGAAAAGCAAAAGCAGCAAGGATGCCCGTATCCAGTACAACCAGATTCTCTTCTACATCGACCTGCTCGCAAAAAACGGCACCAATCTGCCGGTCAATATCACCAAACATCTGGAAGAAGACATCTGGGAACTGCGTCCAGGAAACAACCGGGTCTTTTATTTTTACTATGACGAGAGCCAGTATGTACTGCTCCATCATTTCCGCAAAAAATCACAGAAAACACCGAACCGGGAAATCGCCCGTGCCAAAACGGAACGCGACGATTACATCCGCCAAAAGGAGGCAGAACAATGAGAACCTGGGAAGACTATAAGAATCATGTAAAGGCCGTCAGCGAAGAAGAACGCCGCAATATGGAAGAAATCGAAGAAGTAAGCGACATTGTTTCCTCCATCATCCGGCGGAGACAGGAACTGGGCATCAGCCAGCGCGCCCTTGCAGAGCGATGCGGCATCCCACAGTCCTCGGTAGCCCGTATCGAAACACTGAAGACAACGCCAAAGCTCGATACTCTCGTCAAGCTTATGCAGGCCCTCGACCTGAAACTCCAGGTGGCTGCAGCCGGCTGACAAAAATCAAAATGAAATAACGTCCCGTTCATCATAGACACTGCCGCTGCCAGTCCCATTGCGGACGCAGCGGTCCAGTGCCATGATGGACGCCACGATTCCGTCGATTTTTTCGACGGATTTTTCTTTGTCCGTTTTGATGTTCCCCGCCGGGTCCTGCCGCATCACCACGTTGCCCTTGAACCCCTGGCCGAACGGCACCATAGTGATTGACCGTGTTTTTTTGTGACCTGTGACTGCGTTATTCCCATCGCCTGACTGCGATTCCGTATGGGCCGCCCAGAGCTTTCTGACCCGTCAGATGCTGGAGACAATTCCCCGGACGGGATGACAGCGGCGGGCGGCCCGCTACGCGCTGAGGGCTTCCCGAAGCGTCGTTGTCAGTCTGAGTTTGTCGCGGCGCAATGCCGCATCTGAATCCGAGCCAATCGCGGTCTATTCCCCACTAATTTTGAAAAAGCAAGGAATAGGCTGTCGCCAATTCCAAACATCGGGCAGAAGCCATCGCAGCTACGGTAGGAAAAAAAATCATTGGCATCAAATCGGTATCTATGAATAACTATAGCGAAGATTCAATCCGTTATTGTGATATGCTGGCGCCTGATTCGCTAAGATATGAAAAGCCCAAATCCTTAGACCTCTCTAACCAGCTGGCTGCCAATTCAACGACAGAAAGCGAATCCGTCGACGTCGAGTGGATTATTGATTGAAGAACATAAAGGATTAAAGGGGCTTGACGCACGATGACAAGCCCCTTTAAAGTTGTTAGTGGCTAGCAGTTAGTTGTTAGCGGATGACTTTAAATTTAAAGCTTTTCTCTGCAAACTACAAACTCCATACTACAAACTATAAAGAGAAGGGGCTCCGCATGATGACATAATCCTTCATGCGACAGTCCCTTATTTTGTATACAAAAAATATCCTGGCTTTACGACTATTCTTGCGTTATCGTTAACTATGCAAAATAAAAAAGCAGCTTAATCATCAACATTCTCCCAACAAGGGGAACTGCGACGATTGAGCTGCTTTTTTCTTACCCGTCCCCTTGCGGGGATTATGGTTCTTATCTTCATACACCGGCAGTAACTCGGCAGTTCTTCCCGGCTGATGTTTCCGTCCCCTTGCGGGGATTATGGTTCTTATCTAATGTACAACGATTCTCTGGGTCAAGACATTGTGTTCAAGTGTTTCCGTCCCCTTGCGGGGATTATGGTTCTTATCTACACGCATAGCAAAACATTCGATTTTGTCCATACAGTTTCCGTCCCCTTGCGGGGATTATGGTTCTTATCTGCACCCCGGTGACAGAGTCGGGTACTGGACAATTTTAAAGCAGTTTCCGTCCCCTTGCGGGGATTATGGTTCTTATCTTGTAGAAAAGTACGGACACACCATAGAAATTCATAAAAAAGTTTCCGTCCCCTTGCGGGGATTATGGTTCTTATCCGCAAGTCGAACTGGGGCAGCTGTTAGGCATGAGCCAGACGTTTCCGTCCCCTTGCGGGGATTATGGTTCTTATCCCTTCCAAAATAAATCTTAAGTCGGCACCCGACAGGGAAGTGTTTCCGTCCCCTTGCGGGGATTATGGTTCTTATCTTAGGCAGGTACTGCCATTGCCAACGTCGGGAGGAATCGTTTCCGTCCCCTTGCGGGGATTATGGTTCTTATCAATACTTTCTAAGGGTACTAATGCCCTTATTTGAGGTCGTTTCCGTCCCCTTGCGGGGATTATGGTTCTTATCTACCTTGACAACTGCACACAGAAATCTAGGCAGCTTCGTTTCCGTCCCCTTGCGGGGATTATGGTTCTTATCAACAGAAAAAACAAAAATTTTACTATGTGCAGTATTGTCAGTTTCCGTCCCCTTGCGGGGATTATGGTTCTTATCCATTTCCCCGTTGCTGTCGTTCGCATTTCCCGCATGTTGTTTCCGTCCCCTTGCGGGGATTATGGTTCTTATCTCTTACCTATCCTGATTTCATTGAAGACTTTGATGTCCTCAGTTTCCGTCCCCTTGCGGGGATTATGGTTCTTATCGAGACAATATGGATTTTGAAACATTACTCCGCAAAAGAAAGTTTCCGTCCCCTTGCGGGGATTATGGTTCTTATCTGGCCTAACAATCTCGTATGGTCTCCTACTTACACGTTTCCGTCCCCTTGCGGGGATTATGGTTCTTATCATATTTTGAAAAAATTGTTTGTATATCCTGACGGCCGCAAGTTTCCGTCCCCTTGCGGGGATTATGGTTCTTATCTGGTAGTGGGCTTATTTCTTTATGTCCCTATAGGGGAAAGTTTCCGTCCCCTTGCGGGGATTATGGTTCTTATCTTGCAGAGGGCCTCGCCGCCTTTCGGCTATAAGAGCTTGTTTCCGTCCCCTTGCGGGGATTATGGTTCTTATCTTTTCTGAACATCCCTGGTTCGGCCTGCCAGTCCCAGTTTCCGTCCCCTTGCGGGGATTATGGTTCTTATCGAAAATTACGGCTTTGAAATTGACGACGAACAGTAATAAACAGGTTTCCGTCCCCTTGCGGGGATTATGGTTCTTATCGGAATATAGAAACCTCATCGTCGATTATCATTGTAACCGGTTTCCGTCCCCTTGCGGGGATTATGGTTCTTATCAAACGGCTCTATTCTAAGGTTCGTTAAGATCTCTTTTGTTTCCGTCCCCTTGCGGGGATTATGGTTCTTATCTTTCGTGCTTCACTTCGGTCTGGACGTTGTTCAGGAGCAATGTTTCCGTCCCCTTGCGGGGATTATGGTTCTTATCGTAATGCATATTCTTATTATGCTTTTACGTCATATCAAGCGTTTCCGTCCCCTTGCGGGGATTATGGTTCTTATCCACTGGGGGGAATCCCAGCAGAGGTCAATAAGTGGCAGCTGGGGTTTCCGTCCCCTTGCGGGGATTATGGTTCTTATCCTTTCAGGGGTCGGGGAAGATAACTATGAGTTAGCTAGGTTTCCGTCCCCTTGCGGGGATTATGGTTCTTATCTGTTATCACAATAAGGACTTTGCGGAAAAAATGGAAACGTTTCCGTCCCCTTGCGGGGATTATGGTTCTTATCCGAAGCTACGAATCCAGATGAACAAATAAAAAAAGAAATCAGTTTCCGTCCCCTTGCGGGGATTATGGTTCTTATCGCCCCCGGAGGCCTCATTAGAAGGCCGATAAGGAAGTCGAAGTTTCCGTCCCCTTGCGGGGATTATGGTTCTTATCCTGGGATGACGACCTCATCGACGAAAAGGACCTCAAGGATGCTGAAGTTTCCGTCCCCTTGCGGGGATTATGGTTCTTATCAATTACTCCAGTGCATAGTAAAGGTATTATAATAAGACAAAGTTTCCGTCCCCTTGCGGGGATTATGGTTCTTATCTCCCTGTACCTATTATTGCAAGCCCCCACCTCAGACGCCGCTGTTTCCGTCCCCTTGCGGGGATTATGGTTCTTATCATTATGACAACGATTACGGAAACGATGACAAGCACAAAGCAGTTTCCGTCCCCTTGCGGGGATTATGGTTCTTATCATCTATAGTGCTGTTTCGCAGGGTAAAGGCGAAGTGCTGGTTTCCGTCCCCTTGCGGGGATTATGGTTCTTATCTCGTGGGATGAACAGTAGTCGTTGATGATGTCTGTGACGTTTCCGTCCCCTTGCGGGGATTATGGTTCTTATCTCAAAGTGGATGGCGATTACTCCATTGAGATTAAGCGGTTTCCGTCCCCTTGCGGGGATTATGGTTCTTATCGACCTTGTTAAACACCATATTCAACCACGCTATCCAGGTGTAGTTTCCGTCCCCTTGCGGGGATTATGGTTCTTATCTGAGTGGCCACTTTTTACATAAAAGCGGACACTCGAGTTTCCGTCCCCTTGCGGGGATTATGGTTCTTATCGGAAGAAATTATGGCTACATACGAAGATATTAAATGCTTACGTTTCCGTCCCCTTGCGGGGATTATGGTTCTTATCGCCGACTGGCTCATTGAAGATGAACGGTATGAAAATTAGTTTCCGTCCCCTTGCGGGGATTATGGTTCTTATCACCGGGAAGCCGAGAAAGAAGAATGAGGCGATCGCGTTTCCGTCCCCTTGCGGGGATTATGGTTCTTATCCCGCGGGTCCGTCGTAGCATATTACGGCGTATGGAAAGAGTTTCCGTCCCCTTGCGGGGATTATGGTTCTTATCGCCAAGGAGGAAAATTATGGCTACATATTTCGACATCAGCGTTTCCGTCCCCTTGCGGGGATTATGGTTCTTATCGCCTGAAACATTGGAATGGGGAATCTCTTTACGGCCCTTACAGTTTCCGTCCCCTTGCGGGGATTATGGTTCTTATCCCGAATACCAGAACCCCAATATCATAAAAATTGGTAACTTTGAGTTTCCGTCCCCTTGCGGGGATTATGGTTCTTATCACTTAGTGCGTCAAGGGAAAATACTTAAATATCATGAAAAGGTTTCCGTCCCCTTGCGGGGATTATGGTTCTTATCGAGCTGTAGCATAGTTTCATGGCTATCAGCCCCCCCTTAAGTTTCCGTCCCCTTGCGGGGATTATGGTTCTTATCGTTATTTAGTTATCAAAGTACAGATAAGGACGCCGTCGATGTTTCCGTCCCCTTGCGGGGATTATGGTTCTTATCGCCATTTGGTTGCGGAAAGAGAGGTACATATGTTAATACAGGTTTCCGTCCCCTTGCGGGGATTATGGTTCTTATCCCGCGTAATTAATTGTCGAAACAAGGGACTAAAATCCCGTTTCCGTCCCCTTGCGGGGATTATGGTTCTTATCGCTGGCTACCGTCCTACCGATGAGACAAGCCAACATTAAAGGTTTCCGTCCCCTTGCGGGGATTATGGTTCTTATCGGGAAACAAGAAACACAAGCCCCTAAAATTTTAACTGGGTTTCCGTCCCCTTGCGGGGATTATGGTTCTTATCGACAATCAAGGCACGTTTATCCGCACTTCCTACAAAAAAGTTTCCGTCCCCTTGCGGGGATTATGGTTCTTATCCGCACCCTTTATAAATGCCTTTATGAAGCCGTCGAAATGGCATTTTGCGGGGCGGATCATATATTTTCATCATTTTTTGTCTTTTGCAGGAAAATGATTTTCAAAAAATTGCTTAGAACTGAATTTTAAGGCAGCGGGGCGGAATCGTCCTGCTTGTATTTTCAAAAAGCAAGTTAGGCACATAAATAACGTATTACCTAGCCAATTCATATTATAACACAAGTTCGTAAAAAATCGTAGTTCGTAAAGGCCTGTCATTAGACAAGAATAGGTTGTAGTCGTATCTCGCAACGGGTCGCCCAGCCACTGCTGTCCGTTTTGGCGGGCGTCCCGCGCAAATCCTAGGCATAGCCGAAATTTATGATGAATGACACATGTTCGTAAGGCATCACATATTTGTCAATAAAGATTCTTCAATCCATTGGTTCAATCTTTTATAGGCCATGCGTTGGTGGTTTACGCCTGGTCCGTATAGTACGGATAAAAGGTGCCAAAAGGATTTCATGATGTCATCTGGTGTCAGCCCTGTCCGCTTCTTGATGGTTTCTTCTGTGACGTTAATGATTTCGTGCGCTGTGTTATTGCGTAACTTTCGCAGTTTATCCATGTACGGGTTCGTCGAAACCATCAACGAATCTGCCATAAATTCATGATGTTTTTCCGCATCTTTGGCCCCGTCGAATTGTTCGGCAAAGCAGAAGACTTGATAGAGCAAAATAAAGGACAATTCGCTGTCATAAAAGGGCTGGGGCCAAACGTTATCTAAATAGGCAATCAGCTCCGGGCCCTGCGGTTTCTGGAGCAGTGTCTGCCGCCGTAAGAGTCTGCGCCCTGCCACTTTTTCCCGATAATCGAAAAGGGGCATTTTCAGATTCATCTTGGCATAGGTCATGAATAACTCATAAAGGAAGGGCGAAATTTGCACCATAAAGCTGGCATATTGTTTCTTTTCTTTATGAATCTGCATGGTCAACAGATACTCCGTCAGGCTTTCTCCTTCTTTTTCAAAGGGGAACAACTGCTTCCCCTGATATTTTCTCATAATCTGCTGCGCTGCTTTGGTCTGCAAATCTGCACGATACATGGCAAAATGAATCAGCTTCTTCGTCTGTTCCGAAACGGTATGACTGCCTTTACAAAAAGCCCAGGCGCCCATATATTCATACTGATTGATGAGCGACATGATCTCATATTTCTCACGATAAAACCGCAATACTTCCAAGTGCGGCTCTTCACAGCGGTTAGGAGCGTCTGATTCATCGTCTTCATTGCAAAGCAGCATTTCTTCCACATCTTCTTCATCTTGGACAGGGATGTTATTCACATTAGAACGACGTTCCGGAGAAGCCACCTGAATACCACGGCACCAGGCATATTCGGTACTCATAATGGCCAAGATGACTTTAATCTGTGGTGTCCCAGAACTGAGATTCAGTAATATTTCCGCATCTGGATAATCTTGATGTAATTGCAGGACATGCCCTGGTAAATGATGCAGATAGGCATCGTATAAATGAGCATCTACGATGCCTGAATAGATAGGCACTACAGGGCATCCCGGCTGGACGTGGTCAATGCCACGGGTATACATATGCGTATTCCGTTCGCGTTGTTCCATTTCAGCCGTAAAATAAAGGACGACTTTATCAGGATGGTAATGGCGTAAAATATGAAGGCAGGCTCCATCCCGGCAATTACGCACGGGATCCGTCGTCCCAATGGGTGAAAACAATATTTTCATGCTGCATGACTCCTTACAAAATAGTCGTATCTACGGCCCCCATACCCAGCGCCGTCTTGACGCCGATGCCGGAAAAGGGTGCCAAGGCCGCGAGTATCCCTTGAAGCCGCTTCAACATGTCGTAGCCAAAGAAGGAATAGCGCTGCCAACCTTCACAGCCATAGATAGTGCTGCTATTGACTGAAAAAACTTGGGAACGGAGCTGATATTTCGTGAGCCGGCAATGGCTGACCAGCTGTTCTAATAAATCGTCCTGTTCCAATTTCACTGTATCCGAAAAGGTATTCCATCGCTGTAATAGACTATGATACATAAGGCGGATATCCGGCAAGATGACGTATCTCCCGTCTTGTTTAAAACTCATGACACTGAGGCACTGCCATTCCGCCCCGGCTGGAGCGGAGTCGGCTTTAACGAACTGACCGGCTAAGTCTTCAAAGCTCGTCTGCCCTATGAGCTGCCTTGGTCCCAATGTGACTTCATACTGCTTTTGTTTAAGCCAAAGGGCTGGCACTTTTTCCAAAGGGATGACCAGCCTCTCATAGGCTTCGTCCGTCAAGGTCCCTATGCGCCAAAGAGCGCTGTGTTTCCTTTCATTCCAGTACACTGCCTGGCTGTAGGGGCGCAGGGTCATATGGTGATACATTTCCGCACTCGCCGGGGCAATAATACTCATCAGGGCACCATGAAAGATAGACCCCATGGCCGGATGGATGCGGGTGTGTTCCGGCATCTTCAACGAGATTTCCGTCAGCCTTAACATGATGCCACCTCTTTCACCGCTGCCAGCCCCAGTATCCAGCGGTCGTCATCAGCCCAGACCAGTTTCAGCGTCCGCGGTGTCAGTCTGTCATCTTTGGTCTTATGGTGATGGCAATTTCTCCGTGTAAACAGCACGTCATCAAAGAAGTTCGCCAATACAGTCCTTCCTTCACCTTTTGGCGCCAAGGCATAATAGACAGTCTTAGACAGAAAACCCGTACCGCCGCCGAGGCGGATATCTGCCAGCTTGCTTTCTTCAAACTCTCCTTTGTATTCGTGTCCAAAGACGCCTCTTTCCTGAGCTAAGCCAAAAGCCAGATAGTCCCGTACCCATTGCCAGACATCATCGAGGGATGTAATGCCAATAAGACGGGCTATGTCCTTATCCAGAGTCATAGAAAAGCGGAATTTCCGGCCCGCCGGGATACATTCGCGAAAGAGTGCCAGCAGATGCCCTTTCAATCCTTCCCGGCGAATAGATGAGACATCGTATTTCTGTAAAATTACCGTATCCCGTTCATGGCCGACGAGCATGGCATCACTGACAGCAAGGCCTTTCATGACGCTCTGCAAGGCATCATCGGGCCTATTTTTCTGTTGTTTAAGGCGTGTAAAGGCCTGTCGTTCTATGTTCTGGGCCAAGTCCCTCATTTGTCTGCGATTCCCAGCTTCCATCGCCGCCTTGATACGGTTCCAAAAAGGAAGATACGCCTCCGGATGCTGGCGAATATCATGGAATAAGATAGCGGAACGGATAGCTCCTTTCAAGGTACTGCCAGGGATATACGGTACCCCATCGGGCGTCTTGACTTGCCGGGAAATATCATTGACCCGCTGTTGTCTTTCTCTGACTAAATAGACATCGGCCGAAGCATTGCAAACTTCCCGGATAATAGCAGACAGGCTGCCAATCCGTTGTGACTGGAGCCAGCCGTACAAGTTCATTCTTCCTGAAAAGACACTTTGGGCATAGTCATCGATTAAGTCATGGCGGACCAAAAAGGTCATCCATTTAGCTTTATCGAGAAAATAAATACGCTGCTGATTCCGGTCTTTCGTAAATATATATTCATATTGTTTCAGGAGCTCGCCATTGCCAATGTGAATCGGGCTGATACAGGTCAGCTCATACGTCTTATGTTCCCATTTTTCTGTATTTATCATAGCATCAACCCCACATACAATCCTTTGCCATACCGCCAGACTGGATGAGTCATCCCCTGTCCGCCTACATCAGTCATACAGCCAGCTATCTTTTCACGAAAACAGGAGCCGGCCTGTATCATATAAATATCATTTTTCTTTTGCATCCGGCTGCCGTCAGGCGATAAAAAGCCGCTTCGCCGGCAAAGCGCGAATTGGCCTTTCTGGACATCTGCCACTTCAGCCGGTGATGGCAGCAGGACGGACAGACACATGTACCTCGAAGCGCCTGTCAGGGTCAAGCCTCTATATAAAATGCCATCATCTTCATAAATACCGAGTTCATCCATCTCAATAGGATCTTCCCGGAAATGGAATTTCCCATAGCCGCTGCTGCGCTTCCCGCCAATACCGGAAAGGCCTAACGATTCCAGTAAGGTGATGAGCCCATCCAGGTCTTCATCCTCTTCATAACCGATAATTCCGTATAATCCTGCCTCTTTCGTAAACTGAATCTGGTGGACATAATAAGGCCGCGAGATATTCTCCGTACAGTTCACCCGTGTCAGTAACTGACCGCAGCCGAAAAAGGGCTCAGTACCGTCAAAGGCTTTGCCAGACTTCATAGCCTGTATGAAATCAGCCAATTGGGACACTTGTATATAAGACAGCTTTTTTTGCCGCTTCTGCTGCGTAGCCTGCTGACGAAAAGTATCATAATCAGCCGTCACCCGACGCTCATCAGAGGAGATGGTCAGAATAGGTTTAGGCACATACAGCTGCAATCCTTCCGTTTCATCATAGATGTACGGAAAGAGGTCCGAAAAGAGAAGCTTTCCCTTTGCTACCCCTTCCTGTAGGTGTAGCAGCCCCGTTTCATCGCCTTGCAGCGACAACTCATAACATAAGGCGCCAAACAGGCTGTCTGCCCGGTAGGTCAAGGAACTTTGCTCCAGCTTGCCTCCATTTTCAGCACAGCCGAAATGAACGGGTGTATCGAATTGTAAAGGATACAGAGCGTACTTCATAGGCTACACTTCTTTCAAAAACTGCAAAGCGGCAGCAACAAAAGGTTGGATATCCGTATCAGCCAGCCCAGAAAATCCCTGGACATCCCACTGGGAAAAAGTGACCCGGCCATAGCCGCGCGAACCATGACCGCCGAGATAATCCCAGGTCAGCAGACGGATGCCATCGGCCAAGGTTTGTAAATCTTCTGTTACTTGTTCTATATCAGAGATATTATAGATAAGCTGAAAATCGAAGATAGTCCCTGCCGGGACGCGTTCGATTTGCCGTGGATTAGCCTCGCCGGTCAGCGGATTAATCGTATTTTCAAACTTGATTTCGCCTAAATACGTATCCATATCCATCTGTTCCATGGCTTTGACGCTGTCTTCAGCCATACGGCTGTCCACGAATTGCAGCCGCGCCGGTATCGCTTCCCGTTTATCAGCGGTCCCAAACAAGCGTTTTACGACAGGGCTTTCCGTTTCCAGATTCAAGCCGCCCTGATTGCGCCGCAATAAAGAGCGGATTTTCCCTTTCATAGAACTGCCCGGGATAATCGGTTCTTTCGTATAAGGGTCGCGGATGACAGCGCTGTCGACAGCGCCGATAGGAGCAAATTCGTCAGACCCGCCGATATGGAGGCCTGTTTCCAGGCGAAGTTTCGCCGTCATCTTCAGTTTTCCGCATAATTTTTCTTGTGCCATGATTAATCGCCTCCATGAAATTTATGATATGCCACTAACGCTTCGACGTAATGGGCAAATTCTTCGTATTTCGAGATGCTGGTCCCGATTTCTTCAATACGATGTTTCATCTTACTCTGTACCATAAAGTCTTTGACGCTCCGTTCCCTTCCCGCCTGATAGGCAGCTTTGACTTTCAAGAACTGTATTTCTCCAGCTAATTCATCGGGTAATTCCGTTGCATCTAAGTGTTTGGCTTTATAGACATTCACCTTATTGGTAATGGCGTTGACAGCCGTCAAAAATTTCCGGATTTGATTCGTCTTTAAATAAATCTTTCCATGATTCTGATCTTTCAAGTTTAAAATGACCTGCTCTGCTTCTTTGGCGATATCCCTCATCCTTCATCCCATCCTTTCTGTTCTTTATCCCGTACATGATAAATCAGGAGCTCGATAGCCGTCATGAGCTGCTGACGGTCAGCAGCCGATTGATACCAGTCGTATAAGGTCTTCCTCAAAGCCTGATAACAACGCCATTTCCCGGAATCACGCTGTTTCGGTTCCATCCGCGCCAATGTATAGGCAAACCGGGCTAATTGGATATGGCTGCCATCGGCTTCGGCCTGACGCAATAAGTCCAAGAGGCGGTACAATGCTGTTTTCCCGACAAAGAGTTTCGACGGGTCTTCCTTTTGCAAGGTCATATTCCGCTCTAAAAAGCGCAGCTTATCCTGGCAGACGCCTTGTTCAAATTCATCCCATGAATAGCGGGCGGTCATCATAGCACTGTCCTGTCCCGTCGACTGGGATACTTCGCCGAATAGAGCAACACTGTCTTTATCGTGACGGGGATTGGCTTTGGCATAATCTTCCAGATTCCCCGTTTCCCTTGCCATCTGAGAAATCGGGCAAGACGGATGGAAGAAGCCGATGCCGGCAGAAAAGGTCAATTTCCCATTGGTAAAACGCCGGAAGGCATGGCGGATATCGACGGCAACTTCCAGAATGTCATCCCAGGTACCGGCCAGGAACATATCGTCCCCGCCGGAATAAATGACATGGACCTTGCGTTCCCGCTTGACTTCATCCGTAAAGAGTGTGAATCCCGGAGTCCCTTCTGCCGTATGGCTCTGACAGATATCCTTGATGTACTGTTTAAAGAAGAGCGATAAATTGCGCGATAACGTGACCTTGCGGGACAACGTATCATAAGACGATGAGAAACCGGCAATGAATGCAGCGCCCAAATTATCGACATCGCCCCGCAAGACCCCGATGCGGGCAATCCCCGTTTCCTCCCGGCTGCCACCGCTCTGCTGTGCCAATTCGGTGAATTCGACGGCATGACCTTGTTCATTACAGGTGATGTAATCGCCCATCCACAAATGAGTCGACACGGCCTGACCCAAAGTGATTTCGTTCTTCACATAGATTCGTTTCGGCTTGTCCATCGCGGCCAATTCTTTTTCACGGATAGCCTGTAAATAATAAGGCTGTGCCAAACCGGGAAGGGGCACTCCCTCCCTTCCGGCCGATGGGCTGATAACGAACATAGACGCCGTCAAAGACGATTTTCCTAATCGGAACAGGGCATTACACGAAGCGCAGGCTTCTTCAGCCCCGTCGCCGGTATCCTCGCCATAAGGCTGCAAGTCCGCTGCCGGCGACGCAGTGTGACAAATCGCACATTCCCGGCTGCCATCGGTATCTTTGTTATACCTACTCTGTGCATCGAATAACGCGGTCAGTTGCTGCTCGTCATAGCGGCAAAGTTTCTTCTGGCCCAGTGCCTGACTGACCTTCTGGAAAACCTTCCCGGCGCCACCGCCGCGGACAGAAAAATCATCGGCAGAACAAGGCTCAGAAGCCAGGGCAATATATAATTTTGTTCCATAGTGCTGCAAAAACCAATCATTGATAAGGCTATCTGCTTTTTGCAGAACAGCCTGCGTATGAGTTGTATTGGGCAGCAATAAATAAAAATGACCGCCCCCAGTATAAAGAAGGCATGAGCGGCTGACATGGCAGGCCTCCAGAATTTCATCGACGATATGCTCTAAGAGGATATCCAAATAAAGCGAACGGCCGCGCAGGCTTTTCAGGGCCCCTTTTGAGGGAATGGTATAAATAAATTTCTGGATTCCCGATATATCTCCAGAGGCCAGTCGATATACCGGCGCACTCCGCAAGGCCTTTTGGTGTTTTCCATAACAATATGATTTGTAGTCGGTAATTCCCCGTTCTTGGAAGACATGCCAGAGGCAGACAGCAAAAGCAGCCGTCAATTTTTGGTGGTCATATAAGGAAATATCTGCGGCTTCAGCCGTATTCGTACTGGACGGGACATAGCTCAAAGTCTTTTCTAAAACCTGCAATAATTCGGACAGCGTCATGGCCTGGGGAGACCGCTGTGTAAAGATATCCGTCACGGCAGCGGCTACTTTTTCATAACTGGCGGCCGGGGCGGCGATATGATTCCGGTGATCAGGATAAGCCCACGGTTCATTTTCTTCTATAGTTTTCAAACGGTAACCAGCTGCATCCGTATCTCCTTTACGGTCAAAAACATTAAAGATACTGCTCAACGGCAAATCCGACACAAAATGCATCCCGCTCCCTTCCTGTGCGCCTTCTGGAATCAAAGCGCGCCGGTCGGAAGCAGCTGCCAGGTTATCGGCTTCATAAACGATATAGCTAATATCATCGTCTGGAAGATGTACCGCTTGTAACTCATTTTGATGATGATGAGCCACAGCCCGCAAAATGGCTTGATGGTCGGCATCAAAAAAATGGGATAGGAGCTTTTGGCCCACTAAAGAATGAGATTTGCGGATTTTCCCAGCTCGTTGATAGAGTTTCCCAATATCGTGTAATAGTGCAGCCTTTTCTAAATCAATTTCAGTGACAGGCAATCACCTCAGCTCCTTCCTATATGTCAAAAGAATAATCTTATATGGTATTCGATAATGCAAGCGTAAATTCCTGCTTCATCTATAAAATAATGACATCTTCTGTATGCGTATCTCCCCGCCCCCATGAATGGACGGCCATATAGCTATCTAATAGATAAATGCGCAGTGAATCCGTATCCGTATCAATCAAAAAAGGGGCCTCCTGCATCAGTTTCTGATACTTCCGCTTGGTAATATAGGCCTCAAAAGCCGATTTCTGCACGCGTACGCCATACTTCTCCAGACAAGCGACCATTTTATTCCGCGTCTTATTATCGGTAATGTCATAAATGATTAAGACAATGTATTTTTTGTCATCAACACTCTCTGTCTGCGAATTTTTCATCAAACCACCTACCGGATCCAAATCGGCTCATACATCTTCGGTTCCTGCGCCAATAAAGCCTGACTGTATTGGGCCACTTGATAATTCAGCGACCGCCGGAATGAATGTTTTCCATCAATATATTGATTGGTACTACGCATTTTCTTTTCATACGCCCGGAAAAAAATTTTACGCCCTTCTGGTGTTAAATAGACGCCATGGCTTTCTTCATCATGACAAAAATGTTCTTCTTTGATTTCGTGATGCTGTACTAATGCCATTACGAAAGAATCCGCCAGGACAGCCCGCCATTCTTCCAAAAGGTCCGACGCCAGCGCAGGATGATGTTCTTTCAGGGCATGTAGGAAGCCGACATAGGGATGAAGTCCTTCATTGGTAATAGCTGTAAACAGTTCATACATAATCAACGTGTAGGCAAAACTCAGCAAAGAATTAAACGGGTCTAAGGGCGGCCGTTTGCTCCTTTTCTCAAAAGAAAAAGCTGGGTCTACGATTTTTCCTAAAGCAGAAAAATAAATCTTAGCGGCCATCCCTTCATACCCCATCAGAGATTCGCGATCCTCTGCCGTTTTCAAGTGGTCTGCCATGGTCATCATATTATGAATATCTATCATAACCGCTGGTATTTGACGTTCCCGATTGTACCGACGCAATAAGGTCAATTGATTGTGGACTTTAGCCAGTAAGACGCGGCGGCTCATTTCCAGAGAAAACGGCTGGTCCTGCAAAAGGAATTGCTGTTTTTGCTTAAATACATTGACATGACTCGTCGACTCTAAACGCCCAAAATATTTGCCCCGAGAAGAAAGCCACGTGACGGGAATCCCTAAATGCAACAAGGACACCATCGCATGTGATGTAATCTGAACCGTATCCGTAACCAGCAAGCCTTCCAAAGTTTCTTCAGGAATCTCCAACAAAGTTTCATGATTGCGCCCGACAACAAAGCGTCCTTCCTTCTTAGAAATCGTAGCGCCCTTTTCCGTAATATAAGCAAAGCTCATCACACATCACCTCACAAATCCGTCCCCTTGCGGGGATTATGGTTCTTATCGTCTTGTCCCTTACGGAGGGCCTCACCGCCTTTCGGAAATCCGTCCCCTTGCGGGGATTATGGTTCTTATCATGTTTGCCTGACTAATTCATATTATAACACAAGTTCATAAAAAATCGTAGTTCGCAAAGGCCTGCCATTAGCCAAGAATAGGTTGTGGTCAAATTTCACAGCAGGCCGCCCAGCCACAGCTGTCCGTTTTGGCGGCCGTAGCGACGTCCCGCACGAATCCTGTATGCAGCCGGAATTTATAACTAATGGCATACGGTCGTAATACAATAATGAATTTGTTACAGCGTAGCCGCATCCGTAGGGTCCGCCCAAATTCTTTTTGACCTTCGAGTACAAGCGATGGACAGAACGGATAGCAACAGCGGGCGGCCCGCTACGCGCTAAGGGCTTCCCGAAGCGTCGTTGTCAGTTTGAGTCTGTCGCGGCGGAACGCCGCTTCTGATTCCGAAAAAAAGCCGCGGCTCCTCTCCCTTCTCTTTTCTTTATAGGTAACGCGTTACAGAGGCACGGGAAGCAAAAAAAAAAGAGGCTGTCGCATTAAGCCAAAAATGCATAATGCAACAGCCGCTTTTTTGCTGTAGGGGCTCGCACGTGGCGAGCCCGTTCCGGGATATGTACGATTTCCCGACCTACTTGCCAGAAAAATTATCCCAATTCCTAACGGGTCGCCCACGTGGCGCCCCCTACTATCCTAAAAATACTCTGCAGATTACAAACGCTATCCTACCACGCCGCAGGCAGCCAGCCGCAGAGGCTGAGGATGGCGTAGACGCCGGCACTGGCAAAGAGGAGGACGACCAGGGTCTGCATGATGGGATGGGCGATCCAGCCGCATTGCCAACACGGTTTCTTGTCGCCGTGTTTCCGGGAACTGCGCAGCATGAAGACGGGCAGGATGGACATGATGATGCCACCGAAGGTGCCGGCGCTGAAGATGGCGTTGACGAAGCCGACGAGGCCGCTGTAGGCCAGGAGGACCGGCGGGATGACGATGAAGGCCAGGCAGGCCGCCCGCGTGCGGATGTCCGTTTCCGACTTGAAGCCCAGGCGGTCGATCATGTTGGTCAGGAAACTTTCGGCAATGGCCCAGAATGACGTCAGCATGGCGCAGAAGGCAAAGGCATTGACGATGACGAAGAAGACCGGCGACCCCAGGGCGCGGCCCCAGGACAAGGATGCGACTTCCGAAATTTCATCGACGGGCAGCATGAGGAAGACGGCCAGCGGGACCAGGGCCAGGATGACGAAGGAAATGCCGGCCCCGGCCAGGATGGACGGGACGAGTTTCCCCGGTTCGTGCGTGAAGCCCCGGGAAATTTCCGGTACGATGTACTGGACAGCGTAACAGAAGACGGCAATGTTGAAGACCGGCACGGCATACATCCAGTGGGTATAGAGGATATCTGCGACAGGTACGCGGGCCGAAAAAAGTGACGCGCCGACGAGGAGAATAAGCATGGCCGTCATACCTGAACTCAAATATTTCTCTGCTACCCCGGTTGCCTTGAGGCCCAGCCAGACGACGCTCGTCGCCCCGAGGGCAAAGAGGCAGCTGGCCATTTCCAGGGAAATGCCGAAGAATTCGCTCAATATCTTGCCGCAGCCGCTGGTATAGGCGATGAGGCTGCAAAACGACGTGGCCCCGACGGAAAAGAAAATCAGCCAGGAACCGATCTTGCCGACGTACTTTTCAGCCAGGCCCGACAGCTGTAAGGGCCTCGTGGTGCGCAGCGTCGCTTCGGCGACATAGAGCATGGAGATGATAGAAAAAAAGCCTGCTACGACAAGCCACGTAAGCAGGACGGGCCAGCCGGCATTGCGACTGGCAAAAGCTAAACCTAAAACACCGGAACCTATGGTAGACCCGACGACCATCATCGTAGCCTCCATAAACGTAAGACGATGTACCTTGAGAGCCGCCTCTTTTTTCGCAGCTCCCGCCGATATAGTGTCCAACTCGTTCACATATTCCATGAAGAAAAAACCTCTTTTCGTGTGAAAATATGTTACCTGATGTCAGCATGTCTTGACCATTATACCATATCAGCATAGGGATGCCAAGAAAAAAAGCCTGCTACCCGGAAAAAAGCAGCAGGAATTGCCTCATTCTATGTCTAAATGATATAATGAGAATGATAAGGAGGGATTTTTATGGCAGACGTAAACGATAAGAAAAAACAAAAGGCCCCCGAAAAAGAGGCAGCTGCAGAAAAGGAACTGACTATCCTCCAGCCCGGCGCCGTCCCGGAAGAAGAAGACGACCCGGAAGCGCCCTATCTGGCTTCCGACATGTATCAGCGCATCGTCGCCCTGATCAACAACTTTGAATCGGGCCTGCCCGACGACATGCAGGCCGGCGGGCGCCTGGTATCGGCTGGCGACATCACCTTCAGCATCCAGGACATCGGCTACTGGGACCCGAACATGATCGTCTTCTACGGCGAATTGTCCGACGGCTCGGCGGTCGAACTGGTCCAGCACATTTCCCAGCTCAACTTGCTCCTCGTCGCCGTCCCCCGCCACGACGACATCGAAAAGCCGCGCCGCATCATCGGCTTCAACCGCAAGAACGAACCGGACATTGCTACGGACCCGGAAGACTGACGCCTCAGGCTTTCGGATCATGGCAAAAAAGTCCTGCCGCATGTGCGACAGGACTTTTTTGAGTGATTAGTAGCTAGTGGCTAGTGGTTAGCGGATGGTCTTAAATTTAAAACTATCTTCTACAAACTCCGTACTACAAACTATGAAGAGCAACCTCTCAGTCAGCTTCGCTGACAGCTCTCCTATAAGGAGAGCCCTTGCGGGCCGTCTTTCAGGACGGCCCCTACGAGCCACGAACCACGAGCCACTAAGCTAACTCGTTCTCTTTACTTTGAACCAGGCGGCGTACATGGTCGGCAGGACCAGCAGGGTCAGGACGGTGGCGACGAAGAGGCCGCTGGCGATGGCGACGGCCAGGGGGCCCCAGAAGACGCTCTTCATGAGGGGTATCATGCCCAGGATGGCCGCTGCGGCCGTGAGCATGATGGGCCGGAAGCGCATGACCGCCGAGTCGATGACGGCATGCCATGGGTCTTCGCCGGCAGCCATATGTTTCTGTATCTGGTCCAGGAGAATAATGGAGTTGCGGATGATCATGCCGCCCAGGGCCAGGATGCCCAAATCGGCGACGAAGCCCAGGGATTTCCCGAAGAGGAGCATCCCCCAGGAGACGCCGATGAGTCCCATAGGCGCCGTAATCAGGGCCAGGAACATGAGCGACGGACTGCGCAGCTGGAACATGAGCAGGGTCATGATGATGATGACCATGACCGGTACCGGTACCAGGAGGTACTTCAGGGACTTCTGGCTGTTTTCCAGGGCCCCGTCGACTTCGACGGTATAGCCAAAGGGCATGCTTTCCCGGATATCGGCAATGGAATCGTAGGCTTTCTGCGTCGCATCGTTGGCCGTACCGGACTTGATGCCGCCGTTGATGGTGATGGTCGGTTTCAAATCGCGGCGCCAGATGAGGCCATCTTCGCCTTTATAGGAAATAGTGGCAATCTGTTCCAGCGGCACGTAACCGGCCTGGCCTACGTAGACGGGCAGGCTCTTGATCTTGGCCAGGTCATTGCGGTCGCTGTCCTGGAGGCGCAGCTGGATGCCGATGGTCTTATCGGCCGCATAGTATTGGGCGACCGTCGCCCCGGACAGTTCCGTATACAAGGTCTGGGCAATGTCTTCACGGGAAATGCCCATGGCCCGCAGCTTATTCTGATCCAGGTCGACGTGCATGATCTTATTTTTCTGGTCCCAGTTGAGGAAGACATTTTCCGTATTCGGGTCCTTGGCAATGCGCGCCGCGATCTGCTGGGCATAGGCTTTGACCTTATCCGTATCGTAGCCGGATACGCGCAGCATGATGGGGTAATCCGACGGCGGCCCTAAGGGCACGTTCTTGACGTTGCAGCGGACGTTGGGGAACTTGTCGGCCATTTCCTGTTTGATGGACTGCGTCAATTCTTCCCTCGTCTGCGTATCCTTGGCGACGACGACGAACTGGGCGTAGTTATTGGCCGGCAGGACCGGTTCGATGGTCAGGACGAAACGCGGTGCCCCTTCGCCGACGTAGTACGAATAATCCTTGAGCTTCGCCTGCTGACTGTCCAGATACTGGGCAAAGCGGGATGCTTCCTTCTGCGTGGCCTGCATGGACGAGCCTTCAGGCAGGGTCATTTCGACGATGAGTTCCGGCCGCAGAGAGGGCGGGAAAAATTCCTGGGGAATGAGTTTCATCATGCCGACGGACAAGATGAACATAGCCGCTGTCCCGCCGATGACTAATACCCGGTGGGTCAGGCACCAGGTCAGGACCTTGCGGAAGAAGACGTAGAACCGGCTCTGATACAAGGGCTCCGGCTCTTCGCCTTTGGCCACTTTCGGCTTGATCAGGTAATAGCCGAAGAGCGGCGCCACCATGACCGATACGATCCACGACAAGACCAGGGCCGCCGTGATGACCGGGAACAAGTCCTTACAGAATTCCGACGCTGCCCCATCGGCAAAGGCGACGGGAATGAAGCCGGAGCAGGTAATGAGGGTCCCCGTCAGCATGGGCTTGGCCGTCGCCTTGAAGGCATAGCAGGCCGCATCGACGCGGTTCATGCCCTTCTCCAGCTGGACCGTCATCATTTCGACGGCAATGATGGCGTCGTCGACGAGGAGGCCCAGGGCGATGATCAGGGAACCTAAGGAAACCTTATGCAAGTCGATGCCGGCTACTTCCATAACACAGAAGACGCCGGTCAGGACCAGTGGGATACAGAAAGCGACGACCAGGCCCGTCCGCAGTCCCAGGCTGAGGAAGCTGACGACGAGGACGATGATGATGGCTTCACGCAGGGTGTTGGTAAAGTCGCTGATGGACTCTTTGACGACCTGCGGCTGGTCCGATACCTGGTGGATTTCCATGCCGGCCGGCAAATCGGATTTGACGCTTTCCTGCAACTTCTTCAAGTTTTCGCCGAGCTGGAGGTTATTGCCGCCGCTCTTCATGGACAAGGCGATACCGACGGCAGGCTTGCCATTATAGAACATCTTCGGGTCCGCCGGTTCTGTATAGCGCCGTTCGACCGTGGCGATATCGCCCAGGCGGAAGACGCGGCCATTGGCATTGATGGGCAGGTTGCGGATGGCTTCGACGTCTTCAAAGACACCGGACAGGCGCAGGTAGACGTTGTCCGACTGGGTATCGACCATGCCGGCCGGCGTCATCTGGTTCTGGCCTTTGACGGCATTGGCGATGGTCGTCGGCGCAATCCCCAGTTCGGCCAGTTTGGAATTGGCCACTTCGATGTAGACCTTTTCCGACTGTTCGCCGACGAGTTCGACTTTGCTGACATCGTCGACGGACATCATCATGCGGCGTATCTTTTCCGCTTTCTGACGCAATTCTTCATACGAATAGCCATCGCCGGTGATAGCATAGATAGAACCGTAGACGTCGTCGAAACGGTCGTTGTAATAAGGCCCATAGACGCCTTCGGGCAAATCTTTCTTCATATCTTCCGTCAAATTGCGGACTTCATGCCAGGTGCTGCGGATGCTGTCGCGCGGCGCCTTGTCGTCGAGGTAGACGTAGATGACCGACTGGCCGGGCCGGGAATAACTCTTGATGTAATCCAGGTTCGGCGTATCCTGCAGTTTCTTTTCGATTTTATCCGTCACCTGTTCCTGCATCTGTTCCGCCGTGGCACCGGGCCAGGCGACGGAGACGACCATAGTCCGAACCGTATACGTCGGGTCTTCCATGCGGCCCAGTTTCATGTAGGAAAAGATACCGGCAATGGCGACGAGGATGATGAAGTACCAGACGAGGACGCGGTTGTGAATAGAGACTTCCGATAAATTTTTCATTCATCTTCCCCCTCTACGCGGACTTTCTGTCCTTCACTGAGCATATGGACGCCGGCCGTGACGACGACATCACCGCGGCTGAGGCCCGTGACTTTGACCGTATTATCGCCAAAATCCTGGACCGTCACGTCTTTCAGGGACAAGGTCTTATCCTTGCCGACGACCCAGACCTGGGGCGTGTCGCCGGTCTGATAGATGGCGGCCAGCGGCAGGACGAAGGTATCTTCAGCGGCTGCCTGTTCACTGCCGTTGGCAACCGTAGCCGTCATGCCGAGCTGCATGCCGTCCGGCGGATTGGGCAGGGAAATATTGACCTGGTACGTCCGCGACGCCGCATCGGCCATAGGAGCCACTTCGCGGACGACACCGGCGGTCTGCTGGTTCTGGAGGGCCCAGAAGGTGACGGTCACGTTCTTGCCGACCGGGAAATCAGCCAGTTTATTTTCCGGTACATTGACCTGGACTTCCAGGTCCCCTGAATGGACCAGGGTGACTACAGTCTGGCCGGCAGCGACGACCTGGCCGACTTCCGCCGATACGGCTGAGATGACGCCGTCGGCATCGGCCGTGAGCTGCGTATAGGATAACTGGTTTTCCTGCGCCTGCTGGGCTGCCAAGGCCTGGTTATACTGGGCCGAAGCCTGGTCGTAAGCCGTCTGGTACTGGTCCAGGACGGACGCGCTGATGGCATCCATATCGTATAATTGCTGATAACGGGTTAAATTGGACTGGGCCAGCTGGAGCTGAGCAGCAGCGGCGTCGACCTGGGCCTGGGTCTGATTGACAGCCTGGGCCACGTCTTTCGGGTCGACCGTCATCAGGACGTCTCCGGCATGGACCTGGGAGCCGAGCTGGACGTTGCGGGCCGTAATGCGGCCGCCGGCCTGGAAGGACAAATTACTCTGGTATCGGCCCTTGACCGTCCCCGAATAGGTACCGGCCGTCGTGCCCGCCGTTTCACTGCCGACCTGGATGGCCTTGACCAGCTGGGGCTGTTCGGCCTGCTGGGTCTGCTGGCCGCAGCCTGTCAGGCCCAAGGCCGTCAGGACGGCTATGACGAGGACTGTATATTTCCAATCGCGTTTCATGGCTTCATCTCCTTTGTGGGATTAAGGGCAGCAATATCGGCTTCAGCGGCATTGTCGGCCACTTGATGCATGAGCTGCAACGCCGGCCCCAGCGTCACCTCATCGACGCCCTGGACGAGGACGTCGACCCATTTCCTTAAAATCTCTTCCATCGTATCCTGCAGCTCCCGGGCCTTGGGCGTCAAATAGAGATACTTGTAACGCCGGTCCGTCCCCTGCTGGCGCCGGCTGACGAATCCCTTCGCCTCCAGCGTCTTCAGATTCCGGGCCACCAGGGCTTTGTCGGCCTGCATGACCTGACAGAGCTCATTCTGCCGGCAGCCATCGTGGCTGTACAAACTCAGGAGCGTCACATGTTCCGAATAAGACAAATTCCAAGGACGGCACGCTTCGACCACATAGGCTTGGGAACGCTGGTTGATGACACTGAAATCATGACCAGCCTTCAAATAATCCATGTGCTGCATCCCCTTTTCTTCAGTGATTAGTTGATTTGCTCAACTATTTGTTTCCAGTATAGCAAAAAGAACGGGAAAAAGCAAGGGACGGCCAAAGGCCGTCCCGCAGGCCGCAGCCTAGAGCCGTTCATCGAGTTTTGGGGCTAACGTCCCTACCGGTCGCAGGCCGCATCGTAGGGGACGTCCTGTTAAGGCGTCCCGCGTGAATCCTGTGTACATCCCCGATGACATGCGCGGCAACAGATTCAAACTGACGACATCGCCTCTTTTTGAGTTTTAAGTTTGTAGTTTTTAGTTTGTAGCAAATGGTAAAAAATTTAAGACCAGCTTCTACAAACTCCGTACTACAAACTATAAAGTAAAAGGGGCCTCGCATGATGGCCGAAGCCTTCGTGCGACAGCCCCTACGCATACGGCCGCAGGCCGTGTATTTTTTTCTGGCCTGCCACCCGCGGACTGCGGCCTGCGTCTTTCCTACAAATGTATCCGCCGGCTTACTTTCTTCCCGACGACGGGGATTTTTTCGATATCTTCTGCCGTGAGGGCCCGGAAGACGACGAGGCCGATGAGGTAGACCAGGGCTGCGGCCATGATGGCGGCGATGGTGGCCACGGCGTTGCCGAAGAGGACGAACAAGGCGTGGTGGACGAGCCAGGCCGTGCCGGCCATGGCGGCGCCGGCCAGAAAGAGTTTCCCGATGTAGCCCCACTGGACGCGGTAGGCAATGTATTTACGGGCAAAGTAAAGATTGAGCGCCGTAGCGACGGCCAAATCGGCATTGGTCGCCCAGGCGGCGCCGACTTCGCCCAGCCAGGGAATGGCCGTCAAGTGCCAGCTGAGGATAATCTTGACGACGGCCGCGGCGGCCATGTTGTACAGCGGGACGGCCGTATGGCCCATGCCCTGCAAAAGGCCGCTGGTGATCTGCTGGAGACCGACGAGGAAGACCGAAATGGACAGGACGCAGATGGCCGGCCCCGCTGCCGGCGTCGCATAGAGGAGCCGGGAAATGGGTACGGCCAGGACGGCCAGGCCCAGGCAGGCCGGCACGGTGATGACGTTGGCAATGCGCATGGCCGTGTCGGTCCGGTCGAGGATGACGTCCCGATTCCGCTGGGAAAAGGCAGCCGATACGGCCGGGACGAGGCTCGTCGCCAAGGCGATGGTCAAGATAGCCGGCAGCTGGACCAGGCCGTTGGCCATGCCCGTCAGATAGCCGTAAAGGGCCGTCGCCTGATGGGTGCTGTAGCCAGCTGCTTCCAGACGCAGGGGCACGATGAACAAGTCGATGCTGGCCACGGCCGGCAGGAGCATGTTGGCCGCCGCTACGGGCACGGCCAGGACGATGAGCCGGCGGATGATGCGCCGCGGCGACTGGATGACGAAGACGCCGTCGTCATCGGGCATGGGATGGCGGCTGTGACGGTAATACAGGAAAGCGATGAGCACCAGCCCTGCCGCCGCCCCCGGGACGGCGCCGAAGGCGGCACCGGCAGCGGCCCATTCCAGACCCTTCGGCAAGAGAATCCAGGCCAGGACGAGCATGGTGCAGACCCGGACAAACTGGTCTGCCATCTGGGACAGTGCCGTCGGCGTCATGAGCTGCAGGCCCTGGAAATAGCCGCGGAAACAGCAGGCGATGACCGACAGGCTCAGGGCCGGCGCCAGGACGGCCAGAGCCGGAAAGACCCGGCTATCGCGGACGATGCCCATTTCGACCAGGCCATGGGCGCCAAAAGGCAGGGCCAGGCCGCAGACGACGGCGACGACGGTCATGAAGACCAGGGTCACATGAAAGATACGGCGGACGCCGCTGTAATGGCCTTTGGCCGCTTCCTCAGCGATCATGATGGACACGGCAATGGGAATCCCGGCGCCGATAATGCTCAGGAGCAGGATATAGATGGGATAAGCCATCTGGTACAGGCCGATGCCTTCGCCCCCCAAGAGGCGCGACAAGAAGATACGGTTCAGCCCGCCCAGGATCTTGACGACGATACCGGCCACGGTGAGGACCATGGCGCCCCGTAAAAAGGAGTTCTTACTCAAGGGAATTCCCCTTTCTCAATGATGAAAAGGCCACCAGCAGCGTCTGGATAAAGGCCAGGACGTCGGAAATCCCAGCCAGGGAGACGCGGACCATGACGGGCATGTTGGGCACAAGGCGGAAACGGCGGCGCAGGGACGGTTCCAGTTTGGAAAGGTCGGGTATATCGGCGACGCGCTGCCACTTCAATTCCAGGACGTCTTTCTTCTGAGCGATGAGGACCAATCCTTGGGCCTTGGCGTCGAGGCGCGTTTCCGTGACCTGCAGCAATTTCTCTACGGGCTGGCTGGGCTTGCCGTAGCGGTCGGCCAGTTCCCGGCGCAGGTCGGCCAGTTCTTCTTTCGACGATAAGACGGCCAGGCGCTGGTACATTTCGATTTTCTGGCCGCCATTTTGGATATAGCCGTCGTCGATAAAGGCGTCGACGTGGATTTCCATGACCGTTTCCGGTGGCGGCGGCGCTGCTTCCTTGCCGTTCTGAGCCTTGGCGATGGCATCTTCCAGCATATGGCAGTACATGGCAAAGCCGACGCTGGCGATATTGCCGTGCTGTTCCCGACCCAGGAGGTTGCCGGCGCCGCGGATTTCCAGGTCACGCATGGCAATCTTGAAGCCCGAGCCGAGTTCGGTGAATTCCTTGATGGCCTGCAAGCGTTTTTCGGCGACTTCCGACAGGACCTTGTCGCGGCGGTAGAGGAAATAGGCATAGGCCATGCGATGGCTCCGACCGACGCGGCCGCGCATCTGATAGAGCTGGGACAGGCCGAAGTGGTCGGCGTCGTAAATGATGATGGTATTGGCATTGGCTACGTCCAGGCCGTTTTCGACCAGGCTCGAACAGAGGAGGACGTCGTATTTGCCTTCATAGAAATCGAACATGACCGATTCCAGCAGGCTCCCGGCCATCTGGCCGTGGGCGATGCCGATGGTCACATCCGGCAAGAGGGCCTGGAGTTCGTCTTTCATCTTTTCGATGGTCGCAACGCGGTTGTAGACGAAGAAGACCTGGCCGCCCCGCCGTTTTTCGCGCATAATGGCATCGCTGACGATGCGGGCGTCGTATTCGGTCACATAGGTCTGGACCGGGAAACGGTCTGTCGGCGGCGTTTCGATGACGCACATTTCCCGCAGGTTGACCAGGGACATGTGCAGCGTCCGCGGAATCGGCGTGGCGCTCAGGGACAGGACGTCGATATTGGCTGCCCAGGCCTTCCATTTTTCCTTCTGGGCCACGCCGAAGCGCTGTTCTTCATCGACGACCAGGAGACCCAGGTCCTTGAACTTGACCTTCTTGTTGAGCAGGCTGTGGGTCCCGATGAGGACGTCGATATCGCCGGTCAGGGTCCGGGCCAGGATATCTTTCTTTTCTTTATACGAGCGGAAGCGGTTGAGGACGTCGACGTGGACGCCGAAGGGACCGAAGCGTTCCATAAAGGTCTGGAAATGCTGCTGCGACAAGACCGTCGTCGGCACCAGGACGGCGACCTGCTTGCCAGCTGTGACGGCTTTGAAGATGGCCCGCATGGCCACTTCAGTCTTGCCGAAACCGACGTCGCCGCAGACCAGGCAGTCCATGGGCGTCGGCTTTTCCATGCTGGCCTTGATATCGCGGACGGCTTTCAACTGATCTTCCGTTTCTTCATAAGGAAAGGCTTCTTCAAATTCCTTCTGGAACGGCGTATCCGGCGGAAAGGCATAGCCCTGGACGACTTCCCGCTTGGCATAGAGGGCGACGAGTTTTTCTGCCAGGTCGGTAATGGACTTCTGGGCCTTGGCCCGCGTCTTCTGCCAGTCGGAACCGCCCATTTTCTGTAATTTCGGCGTATCCCCTTCGTTACCGATGTAGCGCTGCAACAGGGACAACTGGTCCGTCGGCACGTAGAGGATATCCTTGCCGGCATAGTGGATTTCCAGATAATCCTTGTGGACACCATCCATTTCAATGGTCTTGATACCGATGTAGCGGCCGATGCCGTGGACTTCGTGGACGACGTAATCGCCGGGCTTGAGGTCGGTAAAGACGTTGATTTCCTGGCCTTTGGCGGCATGATGGCGCAGGCGCCGCTTCTGGGTGCCGAAGACATCCCGTTCGGCGACGACGACGATTTTGGCATAAGGCAGCTCGAAGCCGTCGTGGATCTCCCCTTCGACGACGTAGACGCCGCCTGGCGTACTCTGGTCATCATCGTAGTCCCGGAACGGCAGCTCATGCTGCTTCATCCAGGCCTGGAGCGAAGCCCGCCGGTCGCGGCTGTTGATGACGAAGAGGATTGTATTCCCCAGGTCCCGCCAATGGTCCACTTCTTCTTCCAGGAGGTTGAACTGCTTCTGGAAACTGGCCATCATCTTGGCGGCAAAGC
>OKRV01000415.1_pt1 | contig 29948 bp, 29 predicted proteins | sample 1601201 | NCBI WGS metagenome assembly OKRV01 (sample SAMEA3541540, study PRJEB24748) | human gut metagenome | biome: human gut; feature: human-associated habitat; material: faeces | place: China | collected 2012 | reverse complement strand
CAATATTTATTTATCTTTGCCCCCCGAAATGGTTCAGAATCCGTATCCAACGGACGATGATTAATAGGGAACCGGGTGTAAATCCCGGACAGTCCCGCTGCTGTGAAACTCTGTTCAATGTCTTATAATTGAACTAATTTAACGCCACTGATGTTATTCGGGAAGGCAAATAAGACAAGAGTCAGTCAGAAGACCTGCCATTTTGTGTAAGACGCCCCTCTCCTCGTGGATTAGGAGAAAGAGTATCACTTGTTAAGCCCCAAATCAAAAAAATACTGTTTTTCGTCGGGTGGAGTATGTCCATTAGACGGGAAGACATTAATAAGTATGTACTTAATTGAAAAAAGTATGATAAAAAAAATCTTAGTAGCCAATCGCGGTGAAATTGCCGTAAGGGTGATGCGTTCCTGCCGGGAAATGGAGATAACGAGTATCGCTATCTTCTCCGAAGCAGACCGGACCGCGAAGCACGTGCTTTATGCAGACGAAGCTTATTGCGTAGGGCCGGCAGCATCCAAAGAGAGTTATCTGAATATAGAAAAAATCATCGAAGTGGCAAAAGCAGCTCATGCAGACAGCTTTATCCGAACACTTCCAGGCGGTTACAACATGGAACTAAACGAAGATGCAAGTAATGTGTCTCAGGGACAGAAACAGCTCCTTTGTATCACGAGAGTCATGCTGTGTCTGCCGCCGATGCTGATCTTAGATGAGGCGACATCCTCGATTGATACGAGAACCGAGATCAAGATTCAGGAAGCATTTGCGCGTATGATGAAAGGACGTACCAGTTTCATCGTTGCACATCGTCTCTCCACGATCCGAGAAGCAGATATCATTCTTGTCATGCGGGATGGAAATATTGTGGAACAGGGAAAACATGAGGAACTGTTAGAGAAAAATGGATTTTATGCAAAACTGTATAACAGCCAGTTTGCAAAATAAAATGTAAGAAAAATAAGAACAGCCGTATTTTGAGGTGACCTGTGATCGTCAGATAATGAAGCAGCGGTCAGAATGCCTCAAAGTCCGGCTGTTTTTATGAAGTTTATTTGAAGGTGTTTCTAAGATCAGTAGATCATGCGGTTTCCGCTGATACATTCTGTGGTGGAAGTTTCTATGTAATGGAGAGCACCGTCTACGTCCCTTGCACGGACGAAATTATAAATGGATAAGGCACTCTGGTATAATTCCTCGATGCTGTATTTTATTGCATAGCGCACCCACAGGCTGCAAACAAGGTCGCGGAAAGAGGTAAAAAACAGCGGCAGAAGCATATTTCCACTGATAAAACTCAGTTCGTGGCTGAATTCAAAGATCGATGCAGCGGCATCCTCCGGGGTGGAGGAATTTTTTAATTTGTCCAGATAAAAGGTAAGTCCCTCGATTTCAGCGTCACTTGCTTTTTCAATCGTAAGGCGGGCTGCAAGGTTCATAAAAAGAATACGCACTTCGAGGATGGAACGGATCTCATCACTGCTTAAAGAACCGCCATTATATTTCATAATGGAAACTAAGGTATCCATAGTTCCATTTCTGCGGTAATCTTCCACGAACGTACCGATCCGTGGTTTTACCACGACAAACCCCTTCTTTTCAAGTTCGGCGATACCGGAGTTGACGACGGCACGTGAAACCTGCATGGATGAGGCAAGTTCACGTTCGGATGGGAGTTTCGTGCCAATCGGAAGTCTGCCGGAAATGATCATATTTTCAAGTTCGGATATAAATAACTCTTTGAGTGATGGTGCATTTAATTTTTGAAATTCCATAAAATTTATACCTCTATTGTGTCAAAAATATTTGTGGTATGGTCACATACCACAAATAATTTTAGGGTTTCCCGGGAAAAAAATCAAGAAAATGTTGTCGAAAGTGTTCAAAAAAACATACAAAAAATGAGTGATAATTTTTGACAATTTATGACAAAATGCATATAATAGAACTATATCAGAAAGAAGAGAGAGAGGATTGCCGATGAGGTCTTTACAGTCTAAATTTCTGGCTTTGACGGTAGGATGTGTACTTCTTTCAGCGCTGGCACTTGGATATGTTGGTTTTCTATATACGCATAAACTTGTAAATGAGGATTCCGCACAGTTCATGAATCTGTTTTGCGAGGATAAGGCAGAGGAGATCAATGCAACGCTGACAAGTATTGAACAGTCCGTGAATATGATTCAGGATTATACAATAGAACAGTATAGCGAACTTGGAAAAAACGGGATGGACAAAGACAATACCGATGTGCTGGTAAAGAAAGTGCAGGAGGTTGCCTTACATACTGTGAAAAATACAGAAGGATCACGCGGAGTCTATATGAGAGTGAATCCGGAACTTGCTGGTCCCCAGACAGGATTTTTCTGGTACAAGGATGAAAATGGCGAAGTTACTGAAGATTCCCTTGTCGATTTTTCAAAATATGCACAGGATGATAAGGAGCATGTCGACTGGTATTATGAGGCACTCGAAAAAGAAGAGGCGTTCTGGATGGAGCCGTATGACAATAAGAATAAAAATGACTGGATTATTTCTTATGTGGTGCCGATATACAGGAATGAAGACTTTATCGGTGTTCTGGGCATGGATATTGATATGGCACTGCTGAAAGAAAAGGTGGATTCTGTACAGATTTATGAGAGCGGTTATGCTTTCCTTGCAGGAGCAGATTATGTAATTTATTATCACCGTGATTATCCGGAAGGACTTGATGAAGAAAATACACATGGAAAGATCAGAAAGGTCTTAAATTTACTGTACAAAAAAGGAACACAGGATAATCTTGTCGGTTATAATCTGGATGGCATAAAGAAGAAAATGACCGCCAGACAGTTAGAAAACGGTATGTTTTTTGTTGTCACCGCACCGGCAAAGGAGATCAATGCGTCGAGTAACCGTATTATCCGATTGTTTTTGGTTTCAACGCTGTCTATCATCTTTATATCGGTTTTGATCACAATCCATGTTACCAGGGAAATGACGCGTCCGCTCAAAGAACTTACGGAAGCTGCACAGAAGGTTGCCGGTGGTGATCTTGAGGTCAATATCGACTGTGAATCCAAAGATGAGGTTGGTGTACTTGCAGACAGCGTGCAACAGATGGTAAATCACCTGCGGCATTACATTGACTATGTGAATGAGCAGGCGTATACGGATGCCCTGACAGGCGTTGCCAATAAAGCTGCATATAAAGAGTATGTGGATAAGTTAGATAAACGTGCGGCTGATGAGAAGATCAAATATGCAGTTGTAGTCATGGATATCAATAACCTTAAAAAGATCAATGACAATTTTGGACATGAATTCGGTGACATGCTGATCAGGGATGCAAGCAGACTGATACAAAAGGGATTTAAAGACCATATCGTATACCGCATCGGAGGAGACGAATTTGTGATCATCATCGAACAGGCCGAAAAGGCAATATGTGATGAGTTGCTGAGAAATTTTGATGATGGCATTGTGGTTTTCAATAAAAACAATACAAAGTATGAACAGAAAATACAGATTGCGCGGGGAATCGCATTTTATGAGCCGGACTGCATAGATTCTTTTGCATCCGTATTCCGTGAAGCAGATCATGCAATGTATGAGAATAAGGTTATGCAGAAATCAATGCAGACTGCGCCGCCTGCTGCGGGACAGTCTTAGGTAATAAAAACAGATGGAGGATAAAAAAATGGGCGATGATAAAAAGATGGCATGGAAAAAACTGCTAAGCGTTTTTGGTGTGTTTTTCCTGATTATGGCAGTATGGCAGATTGTTGTACTTGAGCTGTTGAAAAATGGAGTGATCGGCACAATGGTTGCGATGATACTGATCTGTGCTGCAACAGTAATCATTTTCGGGTTAGTGTTTGCATTAATCAGGACACTTTTGGATGTTTTCAGACAGCTTATGGGCGAAGGCACAGAGGCAGGAGGTTCCGGTGGTGTTGCAGAGAAGGCAAATAAACTTGCGGAGAAAGATGGTGAGATCGGACAGCTTGTGCGTACATTTCAGGAGTCGATTACTTCATTTTCACAGGTTGTACTTGGCATTAAAAAGGCGACGAAGGAGCTTGGTGAGGTTTCGGAGGATTTCAAACATATCTTTAAGAGTATGACAACTTCTCTGGATCAGACCGAGCAGGCAGTTACCACCATTACCGATAATACAATATCCCAGGCAGATCATACCGTTGATATGAAAGAGAAGATCGACGCTATCAGCAGAACGATTGATGAGATTGCTGAAAATGTTTCGATGTTAGCACAGAGTGCAGAGCATATGAAAGAGAGCAACAAAGCAGCAGAAGCAATCATGGAGGAACTTGTAAATATCAGCAAAGAGAGCGGCATTGCGATTGAAAATGTAAGACAGCAGACAGATCTGACCAACCAGTCAGCGCAGGAGATCCGTACGGCAACAGAGATCATAGCCGGAATTTCTAATCAGACAAACCTTCTTGCATTGAATGCAAGCATTGAGGCTGCAAGAGCAGGGGAACATGGAAGAGGATTTGCAGTTGTTGCGGAAGAGATCCGTACGTTAGCAGATCAGTCAAGAGAATCAACAGAGCAGATCAACCAGATTGTCAATACATTGATTGACAATTCAAATATCAGTGTAGAGATCACGCAGAAGGTATCAGAAGCGTTTGTAAAACAGAATGAAAAGATTCATGATACAGAAGAGATTTTCCGTTCACTGAATGAGGAAATCAAGAATACAAGCGATGCGGTAGATGGAATCAGTGAAGAAGTAAGTGCGTTAGATGATCATAAGACTGTGATCGAGAGTGGAATCACATCTCTGACAGAGTTTGCGGAGCAGAATGCTGACAGCGCTAAAGTAACGACCGAGAATATGGAAGAATTCCAGCAGATCGTTGACCAGTGCAATCAGGCGACAGAGCGGATTGTGACAGTATCAGATGAGCTGGTAGGTTACCTCGGAAAAGTAAACGCAAATGTAAAAGATAAAATAGGTGGACGTAATTAAAAAATAAATCGGAAATGGAGAAAAGAGTACCGCATGAGCAATTGTGCGGTATTTTTCAATACTATGAGAACAGAACAGAAAACATCAGTAAAAAACAGCATAGGAAGACTTGTCTTTGTCGGAATCAGTGTCTTGCTTCAGGTGATATGGATCATCAACCTTTTCTTATGGCTGAACCGTTATTCAGCGGCAATTTCCCTTTTTTCCACGCTGATCGCAGTCTCAGTTGTCTTTGCAATATACGGAACGCATGGAAATATGGCATTTAAAGTGCCATGGATGCTTCTGATTGCAGCTTTTCCGATTTTTGGATTGTGTGTGTTTCTGTTATTCGGGCGTTCGAATCTGACGAGGAGCATGAAAAAACGTTATGAATTGATCGATGAGGAACTTTTTCCTTTTTTAAACGGTGATGATGAGGTCATAAAAGAACTGCAGGAAAAAGATTTGTCGATTGCAAATCAGTCGGATTATATCTGGAAATACGGGCATTATCCGGTATATCATAACACGGATGTAGCATTTTATGCGGATGCGTCACAGGGGCTGGAGGCACAGCTTGCAGAACTGAAAAAAGCAGAACATTTTATTTTTATGGAGTACCATGCAATCGAGCAGGCGGAATCGTTTGAGCGGATTTTAAACGTTTTGAAAGACAGAGCTGCACATGGTGTGGAGGTACGTATTTTTTATGATGATGTCGGAAGTATCGGTTTTATCAATCATGATTTCCGTAAACGCATGGAAGAAAATGACATTGCATGCCGTGTATTCAATCCGATTATTCCGGTATTGTCCGTATTTATGAATAACCGGGATCACAGAAAGATCACGGTCATCGATGGAAAGGTGGGATTTACAGGGGGATATAACCTTGCAAATGAGTATTTTAACATTACCCACCCGTACGGACACTGGAAGGATACCGGTATCCGCTTAGAGGGGGATGCGGTAAAAAGCCTTACTGTCATGTTTCTTGAAATGTGGAATGCCGTGAAAAAAACAGATCAGGATTATCAGAAGTATCTGCCAGAGACAGATTATCAGGCGAAACAGGATGGTTTTATCCAGCCGTATGCGGACAGTCCGTTAGATGACGAGCACGTCGGAGAGAGTGTTTATATGAATCTCATTGCACATGCAAAAAAGGAGATTTATTTCACAACCCCGTATCTGATCATCACAGATGAGATGAACCGGGCACTGGGACTTGCAGCAAAACGCGGGGTGGATGTGCGGATCGTCACACCGGGAATCCCGGATAAAAAACTGATCTACAAAGTGACACGTTCTTATTATGCAGGACTGGTGCGACAGGGGGTGCGTATTTATGAATACACACCTGGATTTATTCATGCAAAACAGTGTGTCTGCGACGGGGAAGCGGCAACCTGTGGCACGATCAATATGGATTATCGCAGTTTGTATCTTCATTTTGAAAATGGGGCTTTTTTGTACAACTGTGATGCGGTGAAGGAAATGCGGAAGGATTTTGAACATATTTTTGCCGAGAGTACGGAAGTGACAGAAAAATATAAGAGCGGGCGATCCGCTGTTTTGCGTGGAACCCAGTGCCTTCTGCGGTTGTTTGCACCTTTGATGTAAAAAACGCACTTTCTATTATTCATGACAATAGAATGTTCGCAGAGTGTGCATTCTATTGTATGAAATCTTCACAGAAGTTTAAATAAATTTTTGGTAAAAGTATGGTAAAATAGTAATTAGAAGGTAACCGGTCAGGAGAAGCCGTTACAAAATAATGTTTCTAAGGAGAAAGTCAAATGGAGTACATGGATATTGAAACAGTCAAGGAACTGGATCATGTTTTTGGGGACATTGAGGAGTTACAGAAGTTTCGCTGTCTGATGATGCAGTACGAATGTGCGATGTTAGAGGTAAAGACAAAGCTGGATGTATTAAATACAGAGCTGTCGGTCCAGAACAGCAGAAACCCGATCGAGTCGATAAAATGCAGGATCAAGGAACCGGACAGTATCATGAAGAAAATGAAGCGTCAGGAGATCCCGTTTTCGGTGGACAACATTGAAAAAAATTTAAATGATATCGCAGGTGTCCGCGTTATCTGCTCTTTTCCGGATGATATTTATACATTAGCGGATTATCTGGAAAAGCAGGATGACATCAAACTCATCAAGAAAAAAGATTACATCAGCCATCCGAAGCCGAATGGCTACCGCAGCCTTCATTTGATTCTTGAAGTGCCGATTTTTCTGACCAACGAGAAAAAGATGATGCGCGTGGAAGTGCAGTTCCGTACCATTGCAATGGATTTCTGGGCGAGCTTGGAGCACAAGTTAAAATACAAAAAAGATATAGACAATGCACAGGTCATTTCACAGGATCTCTGCTTCTGTGCGGAGCTGATCTCACAGTTAGACGGCAGGATGCAGCAGATCAGGGAGCGGCTGGAGGAGAAGAAAGATGATACACAATCCAATATTACCGGGGGTTGATTCAGACCCCGGATGATGAGAAAGTCGATTTAAAGAAACTGCCGGTGCAAAGGAAATCCAGGTGCTATGGAGTGAGCCGGTTTAAACAGATCAGTCCTGAAACTCCCTGTAATGTTTCAAAAACAAATCCGCAAGATTTCCCTGAAGCGTTACCCCAAGATCGGTCAGGGTAGCGGAGAGTGCTTCTAAAGCAGGAACCATATGTTCTAATCTTGCATTTTCGCCCATGTGTCCGATACGGATCACTTTTCCGGACAATTCATCAAAGGAGCCGGCAAGCATAATGTTATATTTTGTGCGCATCTCGTCTAAGATGGATTTTGCATCGGTACATTCCGGGATATCAAAAACCGTTACGGTGTTTGAGTAACCGCTCTGCAGATGAAGTTTTAATCCTGCTTCTTTGACGGCTGCCCTGGTGGCGGAACCGATCCTTGCATGACGCTCATACAGGGTTTTATCGCCGGCGATCAGGTTAAATGCAGCGCGCAGACCGTAGATATCGCTGATCGGCATGGTGTAAGGAAACCATTTCTTCTCATAGTAACCGTCGAAAGCCATCAGATTTGCATAGAAAGATGCAATCGGGGTTTTGCGGTTTTTCATTTTTTCTTTTGCATCATCACTCACCACAACAAAAGTAAGACCAGGAGGTGCAGAGACTGCTTTCTGGGAACCGCCGCAGAGAAGATCGATCTGAAAGTCATCGACGCAGACTCTCTCGCCAAACATACCGGAAACAGAGTCAACGATCGTTAAAATGCCATACTGTTTGAGCAGCGGACAGATTCTGCTGATATCATTTAACATCCCGCTCGGTGTGTCACAGTGGACAACGGTGGCGTAAGCGTAGTCGTGATGATCTTTTAAGTATTCCGCGAGTGCGTCCACATCCAAAGTGTTCTCGTAATCGGCATGGTAAAGTTCCGGGATGCCGCCGTACATGCTGACAAAGTCGGCAAATCCTTTACCGTAGATACCGTTATCGATGACAAGTACTTTATCGCCCGGCTCTGTCAGGGAAGCTGCTGTTGTGCCGCATTCAAAGAAGTTACACGGAACACAGCTTCCAGTCCTAAAATTCCTTCCCCGTCTAAGATCAGCGTCTCATTTTTCGTGCCAAGAAGGCTGCTGATCAGCTCGCAGGTCTCTTTGTAAAAATCATAAAATTCTTCATCCAGATCAGGATTTGTGCAGGCAAAACTGCGCGCACGCCTTACTGTTTCCGGCACCTGTGTCGGTCCGGGAGTCATGATCTTGTACATAATAATCTCCATTCTTATCCGTTTTTCAATGAAAACAACGTTTTCATTTGCATCTCAAGTTTGTGCGCAAGCACAAATCTTGCGTGTGAAAAATCTCATTTTTCACACGAATCCTCTTTTCTGAAAAATAAATTATTTAAAAATGATTTTGTTTGCTGCTTTGCGAAGCGGCTCGATAACGATCAGAACCACAACGGCTGCAACACCGATCTGTACCAGATTTCCAGGAATGGAAGTAAACGGTGCGATCCAGTTCCCATAAATAATTCCTTCCGCGATATAGTAGCCGACTACTTTGATCACGCAGGCAGCAACGATTGCAAGTGCGTCAAAGCCAAGACCGTGATGCTTTTCTGTAATTGCGCCGACTACATAACCCATGATGGCTACAATCACAAAAGTGAAAGGTGCCCATGCAGTCCAGCCGGAGAGCAGATCAAAAAGTCCCATGCCAATGCCGCCGGCGAGTGCACCGCTTTTTTTGCCAAATAAAATCGCACAGATGAAAAGTGGAACGTTGCCAAGGTGGATCAGTCCGCCGTTTGCGGTGATCGGAAGTCTGACATTGACGAATGCGGTAAATACATAGGTCAGTGCGATGAAAAGTGCCGTGATAGTCAGAAACTGTACCTGACCGATTGAATTTTCTGCTTTTGCAGCTGTTGTAGATGTTGTGCTCATATTCTTTTCTCCTCATTTGTTTCGTATGACCGATTTTTAACAGTCATTTGTTTATGCCTATCTTAAACGCACACTGGTTTATTTTAAAATGCCAGTTAAGTGAAAAATGAGCAGACCAGTTTATGTGGACTTTTTATGCTCTGCTTCAATACAACATAAAAAAGAGTGCCGGAAAGCCGACACTCTTTTTTAAATCCATTGTTTACAATATCTTAATCTAACAAATAAAAACTGGTTCTATTTAAAAAGAAAAAGGTACATGTGAAACTACTGATTGTGCTGGTAGTAATTATTTTACTACTGTAACGTTGGTTGCCTGAGGTCCTTTAGCGCCTTCTACTACTTCGAATTCTACAGTAGCGCCTTCTTCCAGGGATTTGAAACCATCCATGTTCAGACCTGAGTAGTGTACGAATACATCATTGCCCTGCTCGTCAGAGATGAATCCGTATCCTTTTTGGTTGTTAAACCATTTTACTGTACCTTTGTTCATTGAAAAGTACCTCCAAAAAATATTACTGGCTGTATTTACAGCTAGTTAGAGCATATCATAACGGTTTTGAAAAGTAAAGGAAAAAAACGGATATTTTTTAACCTAATTTCTCAATAACAATATTGTGGTTTTTGAGAAAAATCTCAACCAGTCTGTCCCATTCGTGCTCTAAGGATTTATCGGTGGAAAAGATACGATAGGATACACCGGTCGTGAGCATAAGGTTTCCATTCTGGAACTTCAGATTCAAAAACATGCCGGTCACATCCTGTGGTGTAAAAGGCGTCTGCATACTGGCAAGCGTGCGGGATAAATTGTCCGGTGAGAGCAGAAAAACAAACTTAAAATAAGAAGGTGTCCGTTTTCCCTTGATCAGATCAAAGCAGTGCTGGCGCACTCTGCCGTAGGGCAGAAACACAAGGCCGGATAACCCCTGTTCTTCTAATTCTTCACTGGAATAAAAGTCCGGTGTGACCGTTCCGTCAAAATTCCACACAGCATCTTTCTGGATCGTGGCTTCTTTTAATAAGAAATGATCGAATGTATCAGAGCATAAAAGCTGATTCATAAAATTTTTAAGTTCCGGGATATTGAGCGCTAACATGCGGTATACCTCTTTCATAAGCTGATGGTGTGGTGCTGGAGTTTAAAGGTGGATTTTAATTTCTGCAGGTATCATGATCCACCTTTAAACTCCAACATCACATCCCCATTGTACCATAAAACACCTGGAAACAAAATAAAGGATGTAATCTTTCTGATTTTATAGTAGAATAGGAGTGGTTTTAATCAGTATGACAGAAAAGAGGAAATACAATGAACGAACAAACAGTTTTATTTGATTTATTAAAAGAGGGAGTATCTCCGGCACATGTGGTAAAATCGTGTGAAAAACGTTTAGAGGATGCCGGATTTGAAAAGATAGCTTATGAAAAAGAATGGAATCTAAAAGCGGGTGGACGTTATTACGTGGATCACCACGATACCACATTGTTCGCATTTACGATTCCGGAAGATGAGATGAAAAAAGAGGAAAAACCTGCAGTGCGCATTGCAGCGGCACATACGGATTTTCCGTGTCTGCGCATTAAGCCGTCCTGTGATGTCGTGACAAACCGCTATGCACAGGTCAACATCGAGGTATATGGAGGTGCGATCTTAAATACCTGGTTAGACAGACCGCTTGGTGTGGCAGGACGTGTGGCAGTGAGGGGCAATGATCCGTTTGTACCGGAAATGAAATATTTTGCATCCGAAAAGAATCTGCTGACAATCCCGAATCTTGCGATCCATATGAACCGCGAAGTGAATAAGGGCGTGGAGTTAAATAAGCAGATCGATATGATCCCGGTTGCAGGGCTGCTTGCAGAACAAGAGAAGAATGCCGATTATTTCTTAAGTTTTCTTGCAAAGGAACTGTCTGTTGCAAAAGAGGATATTTTAGACTTTGAACTGTCGGTGTACTGCAAGGAGCAGCCGGAGTATGTTGGGGTAGCAGATGACTTTATATCCTCTCCGAGACTGGATAACCTGACATCCTGTGCAGCTTTAGTGTCCGGTATTTTAGATGCGGAAAGAAAAGACGGTATCAATCTAATCGCCTTATTTGACCATGAGGAGATCGGAAGCCGCAGCAAACAGGGAGCAGGTTCTATCTTACTTCACGACATGCTGCTTCGCATTTTGGCGGAATGCGGTGCGAAGGAGAGTGCGCAGGAGCTGCTGTATCAGAGTATGCTGTTATCGGTAGACGTTGCACATGGACTGCATCCGAATCAGGCAGGCAAAATGGACATCACAAATAAACCGGTGCTCGGAAGCGGCTTCTGTATCAAGGAGGCATGTTCCCAGTCCTACGCAACAGACTGTGAGGCGATTGCAATCATCCAGCAGATCTGTGATCTGAAGAAGATCCCGTATCAGAAATTTGTAAACCGTTCCGATATGGCAGGCGGCGGAACACTTGGCTCTATCGCATCTGCGCTGCTGCCGGTAAAAACAGTGGATATTGGTATTCCGCTTCTGGCAATGCATTCAGCAAGAGAATTGATGGGGGCAGCAGATCAGGAGGCACTGACAGAGCTTGTAACGGCATATTTTTTACTTTAAGGAGGAATTTTGAAAAGAAGAAAAAGGCATACACTGCTTAAGTTTATAATTCTAGCAGTGATAGCGGGCGGAGTGGTTCAATATTCCGGAGTGCTTAAGGATACAGGTGTGTTTCCGGAAAAAATCACAAACCAGATCAGTGTAGAACAGAAAAATGCGAAAGCAGAAACATATTCCGGTACGGCAGAGGAACAGACGGCAAAGAGTACAGAGATAAGCACGGAAAATGAAACAGCGGATACCGAAGTGCCGCATGGATATGCTTATGAAACGCTGACGGCGGAGCAGAAGACTGTCTATGACGAAGTGTACCGGATCATTCTGGCACATGATTCAAAGGTAAAAGTAAGTACCTGTGATGAAAAAGTTTTAGAGAAGGCATATCGTTCTGTGATAGCAGATCATGGGGGCATTTTCTGGGTATCCGGTTATAACTACACACAGTATACCATGGTAAAAAAGATTGTCAGCATCGATTTTTCCCCAAGTTATACGATGGAGCGCACAGAGCGTGATTCCTATCAGAGGCGGATCGACGCAGTGGTGGATTCCATATTAAAAAATGTGGATCCATCCTGGGGAGATTATGAAAAGGCAAAATATGTGTTTGAATATCTGGCGGGAAACGTTGAATATCAAATGGGGACGGAACAAAATCAGAATATTATCAGTGTCTTTTTAAATAAGAAAACAGTCTGTCAGGGATATGCCAACGCCACGCAGTATCTGCTGACACTTCTGGGGATTCCGGCTGTTGTGGTGACAGGAACTGCGGAGGGAGACACACACGCATGGAATCTTGTCCAGCTTGACGGTGCATATTATTTTATGGATACGACATGGGGAAATTCTTCCTATAACAATGGTGCGAGCGGTATGGGGACTTTTATCAATTATAATTATTTCGGGGTGACTACGGCTGAGATCAGCAAAACGCATCAGGCGGACGGTACACTGCTTTTGCCGGAATGTACGGCAACGGCAGATAATTATTATGTAAGAGAAGGAAAATATATCACCGAGTGGGAGCCGGAAGTGATCGGACAGATTTATGGCGCTGCTTATCGTAATGGAGCTGTCACGGAGGAGATTCGTTTTTCGGATATATCTTTATATGATCAGGCAAAAGCATATCTGATCGATGAACAGCATATCCGCGATTATTGTGAGGGAATTACAGGATTATCGTATATTGAGGACAGAGATCAGAATGTACTGATCCTGAAATTTTCGTAGAAAAGATATCAGATAAAAAATATATAAAATATAATAGAAACCTCTATACAAAACAAAGTTTTTGTGCTAATGTTATGTAGTAATTGATACTACATGTAATGGAAAAAAATAACATATAAAAAGTTTTTGAATAACAAATTGTCGGACTATGGAGGTTATAAGATATGTACAAGATCGTGATTGACAGTTGTGGAGAACTGCCGGAAGATTTAAAAAAGGATGGACATTATCAGAATGTATCGTTAGAGTTAGAGGTAGATGGATGCTATATCCGCGATGACGAGACATTTGACCAGAAGGATTTTCTTCGCAGGGTAAAGGAAAGTGTTACCGGACCAAAGTCTGCATGCCCGTCTCCGGATGAATATATGAAGTCCTATGAAGGGGATGCCGATCATGTATATGTGGTAACTTTATCCGGCAAGCTTTCCGGATCTTATAACAGTGCCGAACTTGGAAAAAATTTATTTGAGGAGGAACATCCGGGCGAGAAGAAGATTTATGTATTCAATTCCCGTTCCGCTTCCGTCGGTGAGACACTGATCGGTATGAAAGTGCAGGAGTGTGAAGAGGCCGGTATGAGTTTTGAGGAAGTTGTTGCGGCAACAGAGAAATATATCAGTTCCATGAATACTTTTTTTGTACTTGAAACATTAGAGACTCTGCGAAAAAACGGACGTCTGACAAATCTTAAGGCATTTATTGCAAATACATTAAATATCAAGCCGGTAATGGGTTCTACAGAGGAAGGATCGATCTGTCAGCTTGGTCAGGCGCGTGGCATGAACAAAGCGCTGGATAAGATGATTCAGGATGTGATTGCAAAGACAAAAAACTGTGAGAACAGGGTGCTTGCAATTTCACACTGTAATTGTCCGGAGAGAGCAAAAGCAGTAAAGGAAAAAATTGAAAAGATAGCAAAGTTCAAAAAAATCATTGTTACGGATACAGCGGGCGTCAGCACAATGTATGCAAATGACGGCGGTGTTATTATCGCAGTTTAATACGGCGGAATAAGTGTCAGTTACCGATCTGCCGGCGTATGAGGACTGCAGCATCCGTCAGGGAAAGGACAGTATATGAAAGAACTGACATATGAGGAAGTATTAGATCAGATCGAACATCAGAGACGGTTTGGAAATCGTCCGGGGGCAGAGGTATCAGCGCTGATGCTGGAAAAGTTAGGCAGACCACAGCAGAATATGAGTGTGATCCATATAGCGGGGACGAACGGAAAAGGTTCCGTCTCTGCTTTTTTGTGCTCAATTTTAAAGGAAGCAGGGATTCGTACCGGAATGTTTACCTCACCGCACCTGGTTGATTTCAGGGAGCGGATCTGTGTGGACGGACAGATGATATCCCGTGAAGAAGTGACAAAACTTGGAAACATGTTGCTTGAGGAGGACTTTGGGACAGTACCGACGATGTTTGATTATTGTCTGGCAATGGCACTGCTCTATTACAGGGACAGACAGTGTCAGGCTGCCGTGATAGAGACCGGGCTTGGGGGAAGATTAGATTCAACCAATGCAATCGGCGTGCCGGAGGTTACGGTGGTCACGAAAATCGGGTATGACCATATGGCGGTTTTAGGTGATACATTAGATAAAATTGCGTCGGAGAAGGCGGGAATTATCAAAAAGGGTACAAAACTGGTATTAGAGAGCCAGGAAAAAGATGCAATGGATGTTTTGCTGGAAACAGCGGAAAAAGAAGCAGTTACTGAGATAAAGATTGCGGATATGCATGACGTGACCGAATGCCGCTATGAAAATGGCAGACAGTATTTTTCCTATCAGAAATACAAAAATCTTGAGATGGCAATGCTTGGTGTCCACCAGTATGAAAATGCGGCTGCTGCGATCCTTGCCGCAGAAATTTTTCTGAAAGACAGAGGAATTTCAGATGAAAAGGCAGAATACTATATCAGAGAAGGAATCAAAAAGACAAGATGGGAAGGACGGATGGAGATCCTAAGCCGGGAACCGTTTTTTATGGTGGATGGTGCACATAATGGTAACGGAGTGACGGCATTAGCGGAAAGTCTTCGTACTTTGTTCCCGGGAGAGAAGTTTCATTTTGTCATGGGAGTTATGGCAGATAAAAACTATGAGGAAATGATCGAGGAATTACTGCCGCTTGCACTGGATTTTAAGACGGTGACGGTAGAGTCAGAGAGGGCACTGGCGGCACAGGAGCTGTCGGAGAAGATCCGGGCAAAGGGAATCTGCGATGCCGGACTTTTACACTCTTTTGACGAACTGATGCCGGGACGGCTGGATGTGGCACACAAAACGATCGCATTTGGGTCTTTGTACTTTGTCGGGGAGATTGAAAAATATTTCCAAGATGTAACAAAAATCACAAAAAATTTACAAATTTACTAACTTTGCTTAACAGGTGGTTATAAGGAATTTTTTTGGCTATAATAATCGGTGTTGAAAAATAATGTGGATTAGAAAGAGCTGATAAGATGGTATTTAGCAGTTTTGAATTTTTATTCCGGTTTTTGCCGTTTTTTTTACTGATATATTATGTGACACCGCAGAAATGGAAAAATGCGGTGTTATTTGCGGGCAGTATTTTATTTTATACGGCAGGTGAGGCAGAATATGTAGTGCTTTTACTTGCTTCTGTGGTGATCAACTATGTTTTTGGCAGGCTGATGTACCGGGATACTTATGAGGGAAGAGGGAAAAAACAGCTGATTTTGCTGATCGTGGCGCTGTGTTACGACTTTGGTGTTTTATTCCTTTTTAAGTATAGCGGTTTCATGGATAAGCTGCCGCTCGGTATTAGTTTTTATACGTTCCAGATTGCAGCCTATATCATCGATGTTTACCGGGGAAGGGTGCCGGTGGAAAAATCGTTTATCCGGCTTGGAACGTATGTGACGATGTTTCCACAGCTGATTGCCGGACCGATCATCAACTATTCGGAGGTCCGTATGGCTTTATGCAGCAGAACCGTTACTTTCGAACAGTTTGAATCCGGATTAAAAATACTGATACTGGGACTTGGTGCAAAGGTGATCGTTGCAGACCGTATTGGACTTTTGTGGAATAACATCCAGGCAATCGGCTTTGAAAGTATTTCAACACCGTTGGCATGGATGGGAGCGTTTGCATATTCGATCGAACTTTATTTTGATTTTTCCGGTTATTCTCTGATGGCATTGGGACTGGGACGGATGCTTGGATTTGAATTTCCGAAAAACTTTAAACATCCCTATATTTCAAGATCGGTATCCGAATTCTGGAGAAGATGGCATATTACGCTTGGACGCTGGTTCCGGGAATATGTCTATATTCCGCTTGGCGGCAACAGAAAGGGAAAAGCGCGTACGATATTTAATTTATTTGTGGTATGGAGTCTGACTGCCGTCTGGCATGGGGCAGAGGGACATTTTCTGATCTGGGGAGCATCACTGCTCTTACTGCTTGCTTTGGAAAAAGCATTTTTACTGCAGTTTCTGAAAAAAAGCAAAATACTTTCCCATGTATATCTGGTGCTTGTAGTACCGCTTACCTGGATGGCATTTGCGATTGCGGATGTAGGACAGCTTGGTGTCTATTATGCAAGAATGTTTCCATTTTTCGGTGTGGGAGAAACGGTCAGACAGATGGATTTTTTGCAGTATCTGAAAGATTACGGTCCACTGTTTCTGATGGGGATTGTTTTTTCAACTCCATACCCGACAGCTTTATATAAGGTATTTGAAAAAAAATGGCTGGGGAGTCTGGCGGTGATCGTGGTGTTAGGATTAAGTCTTTATTATATGGCAGTTTCTACGAATAACCCGTTTTTGTACTTTAATTTTTAGGACTGGTGAATAAGCGTGAAAAAAATAATGAAATGCAGGGTTGCTGTCTTTTTGATCATTGGCTGGGGGGTACTTTCCCTGATCGGATATTTAAAAAAAGACGGGATCTATAAAAATTATTCCATCGATGTAAAAAAAACTCCGTATTTTGTATTGGTGTTAGACGGAATTCATGATAAAATTTATCCTTGGAGTAAAGAGTTGCCGGATCTGTTGCCGGATGGAACAAAACCACAGAACCAGGAAAGTGTCATTGCAAGTACGGAAACGACGGATGAGGAAAACGTGGCAGAGCAGACGGAAACAGTAATGCAGGATACAGAAACGGCGGCTGCAAAACCAAAGAAATTTATACAGGTGGATGACAGTTATTTTGATGATGCAGTTTTTATTGGAGATTCGAGAACGGTAGGTCTGCATGATTATGGTGGACTGGATCATTCCGATTTTTTCGCAACTGTTGGTATGAATATTTATGATCTGTGGAAAGATGCATTCTGTGAGGTCAACGGGAAAAAGGTGACATTAGAGGAAGCCTTGAAGGCAAAGCAGTATAAAAAGGTGTATTTTCAGATCGGTATCAATGAGATGGGACGTGGAACACTGGACGGGTTTATGAATGAGTATCAGAATGCAGTGGAGAAATTCAAAACACTGCAGCCGGATGCGGTCATTTATGTGCAGGCGATCATGCATGTGACCCAGAAAAAATCTGATTCAGATCCGATTTTTAATAATCCGGGCATTGATGCGAGAAATCAGCGCATACAGCAGCTTGCGGATGGTGTTCGTGTGTTTTATATTGATGTCAATGAAGTGGTGTGCGATGATCAGGGTGGATTAAAACAGGAGCTTACGTTTGACAATCTGCATCTGTACGGGTCGAAATACAACATCTGGGTAGATTTCTTAAAGACCAAAGGAATCGGGACAGAATGATGAAGTTTTGGGAAGACTGGAAAGAAAAACTGAAAAAATTTTTGAAAGCGGATGTGCTGGCAGAATGCAGGCAGCAGGTGGATCATGAGAACAGAGTCGTGCTCTGTGTCTTAAACAGTTCCATGGTGTGCCTGTCATTTATGCTGGCATTTTACATATTATGGAGAAAACAGGCAGACTATTACCATGAACATATGTGTATTTTATATGCAGCATTGTTTCTGATCTTACTGTTTGTTTCCTTTTATTCGAAAAGAGATTCAGGTATCCGTTTGTCTGTTTTGATCGCGGTCGAGTACGTTGCAATAGGTTCCTTTTTTGCCATGAATCATATTATATTTGGTGGACGGGAAAGCACAACGGCATATTATCTTCTGGTGGGACTTGCATTCTGTTTTCTGGTGTGTCCCATCCAGATGTATCTGATGCAGGCGGGGATCACCTGCATACTGGCGGTCAGTATGCGCTTGATTCACAGGCTGAACAGGATCAATATGAAGGTGAGCTGCAATGTCTGGCCGACCGCGTGGAAACGCCGGAAGAAAAGAAGCGGTTGTCAGAAGCTATGGAATTGTCGAATATCCGTGAACATTTAAAATCACAGGATGTGTATATCGTAGAGGTTCCGCTGCGTTCGAAAAATGGAAAGTACCGTCAGAAACAGATCCGCTGTATGTATTTAAATCAACAGACAGGTACACTGCTTTTAATGCTTTCCGATGTTGAGGACATTGTGAAAGAAGAAAAAGAAAAACAGGAGCAGCTGGAGAAAGCACTGAAGATGGCAGAGGCAGCCAATGAGGCAAAAACGAAATTTTTAGCCGGAATGAGCCATGAGATACGGACACCTATGAATGCGATCATCGGTTTAAATTCCATGATACGCTCATCGCTTGATGACAGGGAGCAGGTGCTTGATTATACGGAAAAACTGGATTCAGCATCCCAATATCTTTTAGCACTGCTAAATGATATTCTTGATATGTCGCGAATCGAGAGTGGCAGCATGAAACTTGCTATCCGGGCATTTGAGGGAGAAAAGTTCTGGGATAATGTCAATATGTTAGCGAAGGCACAGGCAGTCATGGCAGGTGTCGGCTATTCTTTTGAAAGAAGAAAGAAAATCTCGGAAGTGTATATTGGGGATTCCACAAGGTTAGAACAGATCATGGTAAATCTGATCAATAATGCGGTGAAATTTACCCCCAAAGGTGGAAATGTCAACGTCTCTGTTGCAGAGCAGGAAACGGATGGAAGAGTACAGCTGACCGCAGTCGTTTCCGATAATGGAATTGGTATCGCAAAAGATTTTCTGCCAAAAGTATTTGAAATTTTTACACAGGAGCATGAAGAAAATACCCGTGTTTATGGAGGGAGCGGTCTGGGACTGTCCATTGCGCGCAATTATGCAAGGATGATGGATGGTGACATTACGGTAGAGAGTGCGGAAGGAAAAGGCACCGTGTTTACCGTGACCGCAAAACTTGGTTTTGACCGCCGGAAAAAGGCGCGGAAGGAAAGAACAGAGAATATCAGTTTTGAGGGAAAGCGGATTCTGCTTGTTGAGGATCATCCGCTTAATGTCATCGTTGCAAAGGGACTTTTGGAAAAGAAACAGTTTGAGGTTGTCACAGCGGAAAATGGCAAGAAAGCGGTGGAACTTGTGCAGATGCCCCGGAATATTATTTTGATGCAATATTGATGGATATTCGCATGCCGGTTTTAGACGGAATTGAGGCAGCAAGACAGATCCGTGCTTTAGACAGAGCAGATGTCAAAGAACTTCCAATCATTGCAATGACAGCAAACGCAGGAGATGAGGACAGAAGACAGACGAAAGAAGCAGGGATGAATGAACACCTTGCAAAACCGATCGATCCGAAACTTTTATATACGACGCTGCAAAAATTTATTTTACCGTAAAAAAGTTATAAATGATTCACCGATTACACATACTACGGAAAAAGATTGTGTGAAAGGGGAATTTTTTTATGTCATTAAAAATTAAGATCACAGATGTGCATGCAAGACAGATATTGGATTCAAGAGGAAATCCGACGGTGGAGGTCGAGGTGACTGCCGAGACAGAGACAACCGGCAAAAAGATCACGGCGAGAGAGTCTGTTCCTTCCGGTGCAAGTACGGGAAGATTTGAGGCAATCGAACTGCGTGATGGTGATAAAGATTATTTCGGCCTTGGTGTGCAGAAGACCGTGGATCATGTAAACACAAAAATCCGGGAAATGCTGCTTGGGATGAATGTGTTAGAGCAGGCAAAATTAGACCGCGCAATGGTGGAACTTGACGGAACCGATAATAAGGGAAACCTTGGGGCAAATGCGATCCTCGGGGTATCGCTTGCCTGTGCAAAGACGGCTGCAAAGGCACTGGATATGCCATTATACCGCTATCTTGGCGGAACCAATGCCAAAACGCTCCCGGTTCCGATGATGAACGTGATCAACGGCGGTGTCCACGCAAAAAATACGCTTGATTTTCAGGAATTTATGATCATGCCGGTCGGAGCACGCGGTTTCTCACAGGCCCTTAAAATGGGTGCAGAAGTATATCATTTTCTGCGCCAGATCTTAAACGAAAACGGTATGAGTACAGCAGTCGGGGATGAGGGCGGTTTTGCACCGGATTTTAAGAATACGGGAGAAGCGTTTTCTTATCTCTCAAAAGCGGTGGAAAAGGCAGGTTACCGTGTCGGGGAGGATATCGTTTATGCGATGGATGCGGCGGCGAGTGAACTGTATGACGAGGCGCGCGGCGTCTATGTATTTCCGGGAGAGTCAAAGGGAAATGGGGAAGAACAGGAGATCGCAAGAAGTTCTGAAGAGATGATCGCCATGTATGAGGAACTCGTGCAGCAGTTCCCGATCGTTTCTATCGAGGACGGATTGTTCGAAGATGACTGGGAAGGATGGCAGAAACTGACAAAGAGACTTGGTGATAAAGTACAGCTTGTCGGAGATGATCTGTTTGTGACCAATCCCAAACGTATCCAGTGCGGAATTAAACTTGGTGCTGCAAATGCAGTCCTTGTCAAAGTAAACCAGATCGGAACCGTGACGGAGTCGTTAAATGCGATTGAGATGGCGAAGTCAGCCGGATATCATACGGTCATTTCCCATCGCTCCGGGGAGACGGAGGATGCATTTATCGCAGACCTTGCAGTGGCGGTCAATGCCGGACAGATCAAGACGGGAGCACCGTGCCGCGCAGAGCGCACCAGCAAGTATAACCAGCTTTTACGCATTGAGGAGGAACTGGCAGAGGATGCGGTGTTTGTGCCGGAAGAAATCACTGAAAAGCAGAAAGCTGAAAAAATAGGTTGAAAAAAGGAAACGTCTATGTTACAATGATTAAAGTTGTGAGTTTGTAACCTAGGAGGGAACGATCGTGGCAGTTGTAAAAACAATTTTGACTGTAGTTTTTATTATAATCAGTGTGGCATTGACAGTTATCATCTTAATGCAGGAAAGTAAATCCGCAGGACTTGGAGCAATCGCAGGTGCAGCAGACACATATTGGGGCAAGAACAAAGGACGTTCCATGGAAGGTATGTTAGTAAAACTGACCAGAATTTTTGTTATCTTGTTTATCGTGATTGCAGCGGTATTAAATATGAGTATTTTTTAAGATGAATGGATGGCTGTCGCAGATGCGGCAGTCATTTTTTTCATAAGAAAAAAGGACGGGGTTTATGGAGAAAACAATTTTAGAAGAACGGAAAAAGACAATTTACCAGTTTATCTGCGATGAGTTTTATGTACCGATGAAAGCAAAGGAGATGGCAGTCGTTTTATCAGTACCGAAATCCCAGCGCAGTGAACTGCAGGAAGTACTTGATGCGCTTGTGATGGATGGAAGGATCGAGGTGACTTCCAAGGGAAAATATATCAAATCAGAAGGAAAATACTTAATCGGTACATTTACGGCGCATGCAAGAGGTTTTGGATTTGTCAGCATCGAGGGGGAAGAGGAAGATATCTTCATCCCGGAATCACAGGTGCATGGTGCGTTTCATATGGATACGGTTCAGGTGGCGGTTACTTCTGAGAATAGTGGGAAACGCAGGGAAGGTACGATTACAAAAATTATATCCCGCGGTACCACACGAATCGTATGTACTTATGAAAAAAGTAAGACGTTTGGATTTGCCGTGCCGGACAATCCTAAATTCGGTTCAGATATTTTTATTCCGCAGGAGCGTTCGAAAGGAGCTGTCAGCGGACATAAGGTCGTGGTCGAGATCACGGACTACGGCAAAGAGGGAAGAAAACCGGAAGGGAAAGTGGTTGAGATCATTGGTCATATCAATGATCCGGGGACAGACATTATGTCTATCGTAAAGGCTTACGACCTGCCGGTAGAATTTTCAGAAAAGATCATGCATCAGGTGGAAAATGTCTCGAACGAAGTCAGCACCGCAGATATGGCAGGACGCATGGATTTCAGGGACTGGCAGACGGTCACGATCGACGGGGAGGATGCGAAGGATCTTGACGATGCGATCACACTGACAAAAGAGGGAGATAACTATAAGCTTGGCGTGCACATTGCGGATGTTTCAAACTATGTGCAGGAGCACAGCGCACTGGATGTGGAGGCATTATCCCGCGGTACATCTGTTTATTTAGTCGACCGCGTGATCCCGATGCTGCCGCATAAATTGTCAAATGGGATCTGTTCTTTAAATGCAGGCGAAAACCGTCTGACCTTAAGCTGTGTGATGACGATCGATACAAAAGGAAATGTGATCGATCACACGATTGCAGAGTCCGTGATCAAAGTAGACCGCCGCATGAGTTATACCAGTGTGAAAAAAATCCTTGAAGATCATGATGAAAATGAAATCAGAGAGTATGAAGAACTGGTTCCGATGTTTGAACTGATGCAGGAACTGGCTGCGATTCTGCGCAAAAAACGTATGAAGCGCGGCTCGATCGATTTTGATTTTCCGGAGACGAAGATTGTGCTTGATGACAAGGGAAAACCGGTCGAGATTAAGCCTTACGAGCGGAATGTTGCAACGAAGATCATCGAAGATTTCATGCTGATCGCCAATGAAACGGTAGCGCAGGATTATTTCTGGCAGGAACTGCCGTTTGTATACCGTACACATGACAACCCGGATACTGAAAAAATCAAGAAGTTATCGACATTTATCAATAATTTTGGTTATTCTATCCATATCGGACAGGACGAAGTGCATCCGAAAGAACTGCAGAAGCTGCTGCAAAAGATCGATGGAACGCCGGAGGAGGCACTGATCAGCCGGCTGACACTGCGTTCCATGAAGCAGGCAAAGTATACGACCATGAGCACCGGTCATTTTGGACTGGCAACACCTTATTACTGTCATTTTACATCACCGATCCGCAGATACCCGGATCTGCAGATCCATCGTATTATCAAGGACAATCTGCGCGGACGGATGAATGCAAAGAAAATAGAGCATTATGACAAGATCCTGCCGGAAGTTGCGAAACATTCGAGCGAGATGGAGCGCCGCGCGGATGAGGCTGAGCGTGAGACCGACAAGCTGAAAAAGGTGGAATATATGTCAGAGCGTATCGGTGAGGTGTTTGAGGGTGTGATCTCCGGCGTGACCGAATGGGGATTTTATGTGGAACTTCCGAATACAGTGGAGGGGCTCGTACATGTGACAACACTTGTAGATGATTATTTCCATTATAATGAAAGTACTTATGAGCTGGTTGGCGAGGTGACGAACATCCGCTATAAACTAGGACAGCGCGTACATGTCATGGTGACAGGAACTGACAAGATACTGCGTACAATCGACTTTCGTGTGGTGCGGGAGAATGAGGAAGAATAAAAAATCATCTTGCGTTCCCCGGCATTTCGGGGTATACTATACAGGCTGGATATTGGATAAGAAAGGAAGAGCATGATGGCAAAGACAGAAAAAAAACTGATCGCGAATAACAAAAAAGCCTACCATGACTTTTTCTTAGAGGAGCGTTATGAAGCTGGCATTGAGCTGCATGGCACGGAAGTAAAATCCATGCGCATGGGAAAATGCAGTATCAAGGAAGCGTTTATCCGTATCGAGAACGGAGAAGTCATTATTTATGGCATGCACGTCAGTCCCTATGAAAAGGGAAATATCTTCAACCGCGATCCGCTGCGTCCGAAGAAGCTTCTGATGCATAAGTCAGAGATCCGCAAGCTGATCGGAAAAATCGCAGAAAAGGGTTATACTTTAGTTCCAGTTGAGGTATACTTTAAAGGAAGTCTTGTGAAAGTTGATATTGCGCTTGCAAAAGGTAAGAAGCAGTATGATAAGCGTCAGGATATTGCAAAGAAGGATATGCGGCGTGAGGCGGAGCGGGATTTCAAAGTAAAGAATCTGTACTAAAGAAATTTATGGAAAAAGAATGGATGATGTGGTCTTTTTGATTCACAGGAAATGATATCTTGTGTGCGAAAGGGCTGCATCTGAAATATATATTTATGGGCTTGTAATGGTTTCGACAGGGATCATGAAGCTGGAGAAGCGAGTCGCACGGGATGCGTCAAATTCCAAAATTAAAATTAAACGCTGAAGATAATTTAGCATACGCTGCCTAATGGCAGCAGTCTGACCTAGAGCACTCACACTTTAGGACCCAGGCTTCGACTATGTGAGAAACGACGCAGGCAAAGCTTTGAGCCTGCGGGCGTACGATGAAGCTACTGAAACCGGAACTGTGCCTACGCAGGTCTGGCAGAGGGAATGTTAAAACATAGGATACGCTCGTAGAAGGACAGGGGATTGGTTTTTGGACACGGGTTCGACTCCCGTCAGGTCCACTCGTAAAGTGCCGTATTTACGGCACTTTTTAAATTTTGTGTTGCATTTCGTGACATATTTTATGTCATACTGATATAAAATAAGGACCACCATTGAAGGAAGTCCTGATTTATTCATAACAATAGAATGTTCGCAGAGCGTGTATTCTATTGCTTTAACAGCTCTGTAATGTTGATCGTCAGATCATCGTAAATACATACCTGTATATCGTCATCAAAACTGTACAGATCTGTCAGTTCTTCTTTTTCTAAATCATAAACATTTACTGTCCTGGTCAGTGGATTTACGATCCAGTATTCACGTACACCGGCAGAGTGGTATTTGAATAACTTCACACCGTAATCAATTCGTTTCGTACCTGAAGACGCAATCTCGATGATCCAGTCCGGTGCACCATTATATCCACGATCATCCAGCTTAGACTTGTCACAAATAATGCTGATATCAGGTTCAACGTATGTTTTATCATCCTTATTCAGAAAAACGGCGAATGGGGCAGGATAGACCTTACAAAATCCATTGTTTTTACTGATATACTCACGGATTTCTGCGGATAAATTCATAACAAGTTCCTGATGCAATCTGTTTGGTGGTGCCATATCATAAATAACACCATCGATCAGTTCTGCACGCTGTCCTTCCGGGAGAGAATAGATGTAATCGGTTGTGTAGGTGTTTTCTTTTGAAAATGGCATAGTGTATACCTCCTTTACATTTTGATGATGGCTGTTTGACAAAAAAATATATATGACATATAATATACTTAACGAGGCAGCCGGAAGGTGAGTGCACTTCACCCGACCCGGCGAATTTAATACTAAGTTATCAAGAGATAGCCGTTCCTAAACTTTACCAGAGAGCAGGACGGCTATTTCTTATGTTTTCTGTGGGTATCTATGTAAGTCAGAATCGCCATCAACATGATGATAAAAGTAAATAAGTCATTCCATGAAACCATAATAATCATCCTTTCCGTAAGGCTCGGATCAGATGAGAGCACGTCCTCCAGCTGCCTGGGTAAGCATATTATGTTGTCGAGAGGCCATTGCAAATATAGTATCGATAATAGTATAACTTGTGTTAATGTTGTCTGTTGAGATAAATATATAAATTTCTCTTTTATATTTAACTTGTAGTATTACGTTGATTTTAACATATTTGTAATAGCCAGGCAATGATATTATACTAATTGTAGTGATATATGTTATCCGCATGTTTTATTTGAGAGTTACACATTACTGTGTATTTTTCTATTTCATATGGAGAAAGTCGTTTTTGCAGGGCTTTATTAGTTGTTTGTTTTAAAGGCTTTTTTCGGCAGGTTCATGGATTGCATGACTGGTGGAGGAGAAGAATAGGCAGTTGAGAATGGTGTGAGAAAAATATAGAGGGTTTGCACGTTGAAGAATGTTGTAGTATGATAGCGTTGCCATGAAAGGAATGATAAAATATATGAAGAAAGTTCAAAAAAATAGCTTTGAGAAGATGTGCGATAGACTTGAAGAAAATTTTGTTTTGAACGAGAATGAAATTAAGTATGTAAAAAAACATCTTTACCCAATAAAAGAGGATAAGGATATGCTTTTAAAACTTAAGGCAGAGGCATTAGAGGATGATTATATAGCTGTAATGTCGTTTGCAATTACAATGTTGGCATTGATGGTAGCAGTAATAACTCTATGCGTTACTATGCTATCAGAAATAGGAATGCCGGCTAGGTGGGTATTATTCCTGATTTATAGTGTGTTACTAGTGTATTATTTTGTTACTATAAAAAACAAAATGCGATACTTTAAAAATGTAAATAAATGGCGACAGTATATTTTGGTTTGCATAGATGAAATGGTAAATAAGCAAAATAAAAAGAAAAAAAGAGGCATAAATAGAGTCAGATTTATCTTAACAGCTCTGTAATGTTGATTGTAAGATTATCGTAAATACATACCTGTATATCGTCATCAAAATTGTATTGATCTGCTGGGGATGCAATCTCGATGATTCAGTCCGATGCACTGTTGCATCTGTGGTCATCCAACTTAGACTTGTTACAAATAACGATGATATCAGGTTCAACGTATGGTTTATCATTCGTATTTAGAAAGACAGCGAATGGTACCGGAAACTGCCGGGATAAAAGAAACGCCGGTTCCTGAAAAATCAGGAATCCGGTGAATTTGTTTTTTCGCAGACAGCATTTCTTGCGGCGATATTTGCCAGCATGTCACTGAGCACAACCAGATCAGCGGCAAGGATAGCAAGATCATCCTCCGACATGCAGTCAGCCAGCTGGCAGGCAATGGTTGAAAGAAGATAGAGATTTGAACAGTTTTGCATGGAATTACCGGAAGAGTTTTTTATAGTTTATGCACGTATTGTGAAGCTGTGCGAAGAATCCTTGAATTTTAGAATCAGATAACAAAACCAGGCAATCATCAGTTCACCTCCCGCAATAGTATATGCGCGGGGGTGAAGAATGATACAAAAAGATCTCGTTCTTATAGTACAAATGGATAACTTCCTTTTTTCTCTTCAATCGCTTATCATAATAACGGAGAAAAATATAATGCTCACACAGTTTTTGATCCTGATGCTGGCGATAGGAGATTTTTTCCTGATGATCACGTCTTCCATGTACGGAATCAGTGCTGCCCTGCGGCTGGGAAAAACAGGGGAGATATCTAAGACAGCTTCCGTGATCTATTTTATTTTGCATTTCTTTTTTGTGGCGGATATGATCAGTGCGATTCTGCTCTACCGGAGTGCAAAAAAAGGAAAGAAGCACATCTCTTAAAGATTCTCCGCTATTTTAATGCTTAGATCCATGTAAATGCAGCGGTTTTCCGGCAGTTTTCCGGTCAGCAGATAATCTACCAAAAGGGAGAGGGAGCGTGCACCCTGCTCATCCGGCTGTTGGCAGATTGTGGCAGAGATTACGCCGTTTCGTATCATTTCACAGGTCGATAGAACAGCATCAAATGTAATGATCTTAAGAGGACGCTGCAGGGATGCGTTTAAAACTGCACGGCATCCACCATAGACGCCGGCTGCTGTAAAATAAAGTGCAGACAGATCCGGGTGGCGGTCTAAGAGGTCAGAAACTACTTCGTAACTCTTATAATCATCATCGCCATTTTCCACGACATCCACAATGCGGATATTTGGATGCTTTGTATGAAGATGGGAGGTAAAACCGCTGATACGTTCTTCGTGGCAGAGAACATTGTGAGAGCCGGTCACGATACCGACACTTGCATAATCTCCGGAAAACAGATGTAATAACCCTGCGGCGGTCTGCCCGCATTTGTGGTAGTCGCTGCCGACATAGGCAATCCGTTTTGAATCAGGCATGTCGGTGTTGATCGTAATGCAGGGGATGCCGTTTTCCCAGAGCAAATCTATCTTTTCCTGTATGGCAGGATCATTGTAGGGAGAGAGGATCAGTCCATGGATCTCTTCTTTTAGCAGTTCATCGATCGTCTGAAGCTGACTTTGTAAATCAAAAGAAATACGGCGTTCAATCACGGTACATCCGTAAATGGACAGTTCTTCAAGTTTTTGGCGAAGACCGTCCATGACCTCATCAAAAAACGGATTTTCTGCGCCGAAAAGCAGGACACCGATTTTTAATTTTTTCTTTTGCGCTGCAAGCGCAATACCAGCCTTGTTTGGCTGATAGTCTAAAAGCTTTGCAATTTCTAAAACTTTCCGTTCTGTCTCGGCGTTGACAATGCCGCGGTGATTTAACACACGGTCCACAGTGCCGCGTGAAACACCGGAAAGCTCTGCAATTTCCTTCATGGTAGCCATAGAAAAACCCCTTTTTATTTCAATTGATTCACTTTGATGCCAACATCATTCATACAAATAAAGATAACATAAAAAACAATACATTGTCAACTTGTGTGCATGTGCACATAGATGGGAACAGGAAAAAGAAGTGTTCTACGAATCGGATGGAAGTGCACATGGCTGAAATAATGTGAAAAATGAACGTATAAGTAAATGTAAACAAAAATAAATATGAAAAAATGTACAAAAAGTATATTGCAAAATGGTCATCCCGGATGTATGATAAATAAAACGTGCACGAGCACACAATGAAGTGATTTGTAAAAAGGAGAGCGGTATGTTGTACATAGGAATTGATCTTGGAACATCTTCCGTGAAGCTGCTTTTAATGGATGCAGCCGGAAATGTAAAAAATATTGTATCAAGAGAGTATCCTCTTTATTTCCCGAATCCGGGCTGGTCGGAACAGAAACCGGAAGACTGGTACAAAGAGACGATGCAGGGGTTAAAAGAACTTTTGGAAGGTTTTCCGAAAGAAGAAGTTGCCGGAATCAGTTTTGGCGGTCAGATGCATGGACTGGTAATTCTTGATGACAAGGATGAGGTGATAAGACCGGCGATACTGTGGAATGATGGCAGGACAACAGAGGAGTGCGATTACTTAAATAATGAGATCGGCAAAGAAACATTGTCAGAATATACGGCAAATATTTCATTTACCGGTTTTACCGCACCAAAGATTCTCTGGGTAAAAAACAAAGAGCCGGAGAATTTTGCAAGGATCAAAAAGATCATGCTTCCGAAGGATTACATTGCGTACCGCCTGACCGGTGTGCACTGTACCGATGTGTCAGACGCATCCGGCATGCTTCTGTTTGATGTAAAGAACCGGCCATATATTTACCCTTGGATAGACCTGTATTTCTAATGACTTGGCCATTATATACTTGACCATTTTTATCTGTGTAATAGAAACGTACAGCTGATTTATCTCCTGTAGGTACAGCTTTAATATAGATGGTTTTCCAATGCTTTTTAATCATCGATCTAGTGGATACGGCCACATTATTCACTAATGATTGTGTTTGTTTATTGATTTCTTGTGTAGTACCATTACCTACCGAGATTTCATCATTCTTCGGCATTTGAAGCATAATCATGGTTGAGTCTGGTTTAACTTGTTTAGCATCTACAGGTTGCATGCCACAGATACTAACTGCAGTCATAACTGCTAATGTGGATAATACCAATTTATTCATAGTTCTCTCCATACTATATATAATATATGACTAACTATATTTTATACAATTCATTATAGGCATAAATAAT
>OKRV01000397.1_pt1 | contig 30444 bp, 35 predicted proteins | sample 1601201 | NCBI WGS metagenome assembly OKRV01 (sample SAMEA3541540, study PRJEB24748) | human gut metagenome | biome: human gut; feature: human-associated habitat; material: faeces | place: China | collected 2012 | reverse complement strand
AAGTGCAGCATAAAAAAGTTTGACTTTTTGTGTCCAAAATATTGACATAAGACCACCATTTTGATAATCAATACCAGAAATCAAATCATCTTTCATCTTTTGAGTATCGAAATTAGCAACTTCAATAGTAATTTTCCCTATTGGAGTTCAACCATCACATTCGCCTGAAGACTATGCAATATTACTTTCAGAGAAGAAACTAGGGATTTTCATCCCAAGCCACTATCCCTTTAGGGTAGTGGGCTGTTGACTTAATTATCATTTTTCATTTCTTTTTCTAAGACAAATGTCATTATAATTCTTATTATAAATACAGAAGCCAAAATAATTAATTCATTTAAGTCTTTAATAATAACTGTTTTAAGTATTTCTGCTGCTAATTTAAAATCTAGTGTAGTAACCATTGCATCTGAAAATTCATATTTAATATTAAAATTTTTATGAAAAAATCTCTTTAATATATAGTGATAAAAGGCTGTAAATGTACCTATTAATAAAATAAAAATACCCATTAGTTCAAATATGTGAATTAAAATTGGTAAATAGCTATCAAATAATTCTTCCAAAATATAAACACCTCAAAATTAGTAATATTTTTAGAATTCCCTAAAATAAAATTAAAAATACAAATTATTTGTATCTGTTAGCATAAACAAAAATTTCATGTAATAAAAATTTATTATTTGTAAAATAATGAAAGCAAGAAAAACTAAATAAATATAATACTATATTTTAGAGGAGAATATAATGGAAGAAAATAAGTTAATGGAAATTCAAAGGGAATTAATGGTTTGTAATAAGCCATCAGTTTATTTAGAAAAAATTAAAAATTCATTTAAAGACACGCCTTTAGAATCCTTATGGATACTTCAATTAATAGAACAAAATCCAAGGTATCATCCTGAGGGAAATGTTTGGAATCATGTTATGCAAGTAATAGATATAGCTGCAAAAATAAAAGATTTTGCTATAGATAAGGAAGCATTTATGTTAGGTTCATTATTACATGATGTAGGAAAAGGAATAACTACAAAGAAAAATAACCAAGGAAGATGGACTTCTTATAATCATGATGTAGAAGGGGTAAAAATAGCAGAAAAAATATTAAACTATTATAAATATGATGATTATGAAAAAGAAAAAATATTAAATTTAGTAAGGTTTCATATGCATCATTTATATATAATTAAAAACTTGCCTTATGCTAAAACGAAAGAAATGATAAAAGAGACAAATTTAAATGATATTATTTTATTATTTATAAGTGACAGAATGGGAAGAGGAAATTTCGAAAAACATAAAAAAGAAGAGGAAATTAATGATATTAAAAAAGTTATATCAATTTTAGAAAATAATTATATCTTAAATTTAAAAGATATTAAGGAAAATGTTAAAAAGATAGAAAAAATTATATAAAAATTTAAGTTACATATATTCAATTATGAATATACTTAAAATCACAATCATATTATTAGGATATAACAATGTGGGGGTGGTTTTAGTTGGAGATTATAAATAAATTAAATTTAAGTAAAAAAGAAAATAAATTTTTTTATTTTATGGTTTTCATATTTTTTTGTGTGGGGATAGCATTAGGTACATATATAGTTAAATATATGAGAGCAAGTGATGCATCAGATCTTACAAGTTATTTTTCAACATTTGCACAAAGTATAGTAAAAGAGCCAGTAAATAATAAAGCGCTATTATTAAATGTATTAAAGAAAAACTTAATACTTTTAACAGTATTAATTACAATATCTTTTACTGTATTTGGTACGCCAATAATTTTATTATTAGATCTTATAAAGGGCTTTACATTAGGTTATACATTTAGTTTTTTAATTTCAACATTTGAAGGAAAAGGTCTATGGTTAGCATTAGTTGCAACAATACCACAAAATATTATATATATTCCATGTTTTATAGCATTAAGTATAGTTGGAATTGAATTTTCTTCAACAAAACTAAAAGATAAGTTCTTTAATAAAGGTAAAGTAAATACAATAGTAGAGAGGGAACTAATTTTTAAGATTGGGGTATTTGCATGTATATTTATTATAGGCACATTTATTGAAGCTTATCTTTGTCCAAATATTATTAAATTTGTAGTAACAAATGTTTATAAAGTTAGTTAAAGAATAGATGATTATAAAAGGAAATTTTAAAGTTGTTGTCGAATAATAATAATTAAGGTGGGATTGGGGAAAATCATGAAAGAAATAGTAAATGAATATAGAGAGTCATTACTTCAAAGTCATAAAAGTGATAATACTGTTTATGCATACGTAACTGATGTAAATTTGTATATTAAATATTTAAATAGCAAAGATATATATTTAGATGAAACTGATAACGTAACAGTTAAAAATTATATCGAACATTTATTAGAAGATGGAAAATCAGAAAGATCAATAAGTAGAATCGTCATTAGTTTAAGAAGCTTTTATAATTATTTAAAAGATCAAAAGATTATTAGAGATATACCTAAGATTTACTATAAGAGTACAGATCAATCAAAGAAACTACCAGAAATATTAACAGTTGAAGAAGTTGATAAAATTATAAAGATAGTTGATAAAGATTGTAATAAGGGGATTAGAGATAATGCCTTATTAGAACTTATGTATGCAACAGGAATGAAGGTTTCTGAAATAATCAAATTATCAGTAGAGGATGTAAATCTTGATTTACTTTATGTTAGGTGTCATGATAATAAAAATTATGAAAGACTTATTCCTATTGGAAGAAGTGCAGAAGCAGCACTTAAAGAATATTTATCTATAAGAGATATGATAGCTTCAGCTGGGGTACACAATTTATTTGTTAATTTAAATGGAAATCAATTAACAAGACAAGGTGTATGGAGGATTGTAAAAGAATATTCTCATAAAGCTGGAATAAATAAGGATGTTAATTTAAATACATTTAGACATTCTTTTGCAGTACATTTACTTCAAAATGGAGCAAATGTAAGAGCAGTACAAAAGCTTTTAGGAAACCAAGTATTAACTTATATGGACACTTACTATGAAATAATAAATAATGATAAAATAAACTTAGTTTATAAAAATTCCCATCCAAGAGCTTGATGCTTTTTAAAATGGGCATTATATACGAAAGGAGAAAAAAATGAAGAGAGCAATTTTAGTTGTATTAGATAGTGTAGGAGTTGGAGAATTACAAGATGCGAAAAGTTATGGTGATGAAGGAAGTCATACTTTAGATCATGTATATAAAGCTTGTAATGGACTTGAAATAAAAGAATTAGAAAAGTTAGGGTTAGGAAATATAGAAGGTGTTAATGAGCTTAAAAAATGTAGCAAACCAGTAGGTGCTTATGGAAGGTGTAAAGAAGCATCAAAGGGGAAAGATACTGTTACAGGGCATTGGGAAATTGCAGGTGTTATTTTAGAAAAGCCACTAAACACTTATCCAGAAGGATTTTCTGAAGAAATAATTGAAGAATTTAAAAAGAGAGCAAATGTAAAAGGGATATTAGGAAATGTTGTTGCTTCAGGAACTCAAATAATAGAAGAATTAGGTGAGGAGCATGTAAAAACAGGATATCCTATTATATATACATCTGCAGATAGCGTATTTCAAATTGCAGCACACGAAGATGTTATTTCAGTAGAAAAATTATATGAAATGTGCCAAGTTGCAAGAGATATGCTTGTAGATAAATGGGCAGTAGGAAGAGTTATTGCAAGACCATTTATAGGAGAAGCTCCAAACTTTAAGAGAACATCAAACAGAAGAGACTATGCATTAGATCCATTTAATAAAACTATGCTTGAATATTTAAAAGAAAATAATTTAGAAGTTGCAGCCGTTGGAAAGATAGAAGATATTTACAATAGAAAGGGTATTACTTCTGCAGTTCATACAAAAAATAATATGGATGGTGTAGATAAAACTTTAGAGTATATGGATACAGTAAAAGAAGGTCTTATCTTTACAAATCTAGTTGATTTTGACATGTTATATGGACATAGAAATGATCCTAAGGGATACGGAAAAGCTTTAGAAGATTTTGATAACAGATTACAAGAAATTTATTCAAAGATGACTGATGAAGATATTTTTATAATAACAGCAGATCACGGCTGCGATCCAACAACTAGCAGTACAGATCACTCAAGAGAGCATATACCTGTACTTGTTTATGGAAAGAATGTAAAACCAGGAGTTAATATTGGAACAAGAGAGAGATTTTCTGATATAGGAAAAACAATATTAGATTTCTTTAATGTGAAAAATGAGTTAGTTGGAGATAGTTTTTTTAATAAAATAATGGAATAGCTAGGAGTGTGTAACTTATGAGAATGTATGACCTTATAATGAAAAAAAGAAAAGGTGAAGAATTAACAACAGAAGAAATAAACTTTTTTGTAGAAGGATTTACAGATGGGAGTATTCCAGATTATCAAGCATCAGCAATGCTTATGGCAATATTTTTTAATAAGATGAATAAGAGAGAAACAGCAGATTTAACAAATGCGATGGTTAAGTCAGGTGATGAAATTGATTTAAGTAGTATTAAGGGGATAAAAGTAGATAAACATTCTACAGGAGGCGTTGGAGATAAAACATCAATTTGTTTAACTCCGTTGGTTGCATCACTTGGAATACCAGTTGCTAAAATGTCAGGAAGAGGTTTAGGTCATACTGGAGGTACTATAGATAAACTTGAAACTTTCAAGGGATTTTCAGTTGAATTAACAGAAGAACAATTTATAGAAAATGTAAATAATATAAATATAGCTATTATGGGGCAAAGTGGAAACTTAGTTCCAGCAGATAAAAAATTATATGCATTAAGAGATGTAACAGCTACAGTAGATAATATGTCTTTAATTGCTTCAAGTATAATGAGTAAAAAAATTGCTTCTGGAGCAGATGCTATAGTTTTAGATGTTAAAGTTGGAGATGGTGCATTTATGAAAAAACCAGAAACGGCTAAAGAACTTGCAAGAGAAATGGTTGATATAGGAAATCATCTTGGAAGAAAAACTATTGGGGTAATTTCTGATATGGATCAACCATTAGGTTTTGCAATAGGAAATAGCTTAGAGATTATGGAAGCTATTGAATTATTAAAAGGAAATGGACCAAAAGATCTTTTGGAATTAACATTAACTTTAGGGTCAAATATGCTTATTTGTGCTAAAAAAGCAGAAACTGAAGAGCAGGCAAGAAAGATGCTAGAAGAAAATATAGCTAATGGAAAAGGATTAGAAAAGCTTAAGGAATTTATAAAAGCACAAGGTGGAGATATTTCAGCAATAGATGATTTTAGTAAATTTCCTAAAGCTAAATATATAGAAGAAGTTGTAGCACCAAGAGATGGATATATTACTAAGATTAAGGCAGAAGCTTTTGGTCTTATAGCAATGGAACTTGGAGCAGGACGTGCAACTAAAGAAAGTGAAATAGATTTAGCTGTTGGTCTTGTTTTAAATAAAAAGAGAAGTGATAAAGTTAATAAGGGTGATGTTCTAGCATACATACATTCAAATAATAAAAATAATATTGAAAAGGCTAGAAAAAGCATCCTAGAAAATATAACTATTGAAGATAATTATGAATTAAATATTCCGTTAATATATGATATAGTTAAATAATTTAACACTTATAAATAGAATAATTCTAAAAATCAACACTAGGTTTTTTACTGTTGAATAACACTAAAACCTTAGGGTTGATTTTTTTATGAATTATTTACACATAACTACTAATTACTAACTATTTATCATATTTTTATTTTGTTTTGGTAATAATAAGCTTAAAAGGAGGAGAACAAATGAAGAAAAAAATATTTAATAAAATCTCTATTATTCTTTTATGTTTATTATGTTTAAATACAGTAATACCAATGGCTGCAGAAAGAGTAGAGCTTAAAAATTCTACTCCACATGATATTTATACAGCTTGTTTAGAAGAAGGAATGAATGTTGATGCAAAATCAGCAATTCTTATTGAGCCTGTAACTGGTACAGTATTGTATGAAAAAAATCCAGACGAAAAGTTTGCGCCTGCTTCAGTAACTAAGATAATGACAATGTTATTAGCAATGGAAGCAATAGATAGTGGGAAAATTTCATTAGATGATAAAATTACATGTAGTGAAAATGCGAAAAGTATGGGTGGAAGTACAATGCTTTTAGATACTGGTGAAGTTAGAACTGTTGAGGATATATTAAAAGGGATAGCCATAGCTTCTGGTAATGATGCAGCTGTAGCAATGGCTGAATTTTTAAGTGGATCAACAGATGAGTTTGTAAAAGTAATGAATGAACGTGCAAAAGAACTTGGAATGACTAATACAACATTTAAAAATTGTAATGGTTTACCGATAGAAGGACATTTAACAACTGCAAGAGATATTTCTATAATGTCATTGGAATTATTAAAGCATCCAACTATTTTAAAGTATAGCGGAACATATATGGAAACTATATCTGAAGGAAGAAAATCTCCTATAGAATTAGTAAATCATAATAAGTTAGTACGATTTTTTGATGGATGTGATGGATTAAAAACAGGATTTACTCAAGAAGCTAAATATTGTATAAGTGCAACCGCTGTAAGAAATGGGGTAAGAATGCTTGCTGTAATTATGGGAGCTCCAACATATAAAATAAGAAATAGAGATGCAAGTATGCTTATGAATTATGGATTTTCTAAATATGAAGGTAAAAAATTATTTAATAAAGATGATGATGTTGAAACTATTTATTTAGGAAAAAATACTGAAAGATACTTTATTGCAAAGGCAAAAGATGATTTATTTATAGTAGTATTAAAGGGTAGTGATGGAGAACCTATAAATAAGATTGTATTAGATGAAGAAAAAGATAGCTATAGTGAAGGTGAAACAATAGGTAAGTGTGAAGTGTATTTAAATGAACAAAAAATAGGAGAAGTAGAATTATATTGTGACAGGGATGTTGAAAAAGGCGGATTCTTTGATAATTTAAAATATAATATGAAAAGCTTATTTAAAAAAGGAGTTTAATTTAAAGTTTAGTTTAAAAGGATTAACCATAAAAATGGATTAATCCTTTTTTTTATATTAAAATATAAATATAGGAAGGATGATTAATATGAAGAAAAAAATAATATATGCACTATTATTATTATTGTTATTAACTGGATGTACTGATAACAATAAATCAGAATTAAATAATGATAATAATCAAGATGTTATAGAAGAAAATAATGATAAACCTATTGAATATACTCAATTTACTGCTTTAGACAAGGTGTATGAAGAAAATAAAAATATAATGGACTTAAATGAGGGGGATAAGATATATGATAGGATGAATGATTATCCTCATGTTTATGGAGAATATAAAGAGATAGATTTTGCAAGTGATTTATTAACAGAGTATTTACATAAAAATCCTAAGGTATATAACTATATAGTAAGTGAATGGAATGAAGATAGTGATGAAGTTAAGTTAATAACTGGTGAAGATAAAGAAAGAATTGAAGAAAATGTTAACTTTTTAGGAGAACAATTTGGATTATCTAATGAAGATCCTGTTTATTTTCAATTAGATAAGGTTATACTACAAAATAAAAATGAAAATGATAATATAGTTGAATTAGAGTTAAGAGGATATTTATCAGCAACAGACGGTAATTATAGACCATTAGGAACATTTACAGTTATTGTATATACTAAGGGTGATAAATTATATGGTTCAATTATATAAAATTAATATATATTTAATTAATGAGTTTTTATAAAAATTAAAGTTCTATGATAATTAAATATTTTATAAACTTAAATTAAGGAAATAATATATTTTTGAGGAAAGTATATTTTTGAAAAAGTAATATAATGGTAAAATATAAGTGAGAATATTTTGGGAGGTATTAATATGTCAATTTTAAAACGATTTAGCGATATAATGTCATCAAATATTAATGCATTATTAGATAAGGCAGAAGATCCAGTTAAAATGATAGATCAATTAATGAGAAATTTAAATGATGATTTAAACAAGGTAAAAGCTGAAACTGCATCAGTAATGGCTGAAGAAACAAGGGCAAAAAGAGAATATGATGAATGTGAAAGTGAAGTAAATAAAATGCTTTCTTATGCAAAAAAAGCTGTAGATGCAGGAAATGATGATGATGCAAGAGTATTTTTAACTAAAAAAGCATCATTAACAGAAAAATTAAATGTACTTAATACTAAATATGAAGCAACTCATAATAATTCTGTTAAAATGAAAGAAATGTATAATAAGCTAACAAATGAAATTGAAGAACTTAATGAAAGAAAAGGTACAATTAAAGCAAAAGTTGCAACAGCAAAGATGCAAGAAAGAATTAATAAAATGGGTTCATCTATAAATAATTCAAAATCAAGTTTAGATTCATTTAGCAGAATGGAGGAAAAAGCTAATAAAATGTTAGATGAAGCTAATGCAATGGCTCAATTAAATAGTATGCCAAATGATGAAATTGATGATTTAATGAATAAATATAATACAACTAATAACAGTCAAATTGAAGATGAATTAGCAACTTTAAAAGGAAATAATATTATTAGTGATAAATCTGAAATAGATAATGAATTAGCAAAACTTAAAGAAGAAAAGTAACGGGAGTATATTTAAAATAAACCGTATAGGAGGCAATAGTATGGGGTTGTTTGGTAATCAACTGTTAGATGTAATAGAATGGAATGAAACAAGAAGTGATGTTTTATTTTGGAAGTGGAAAAATAGTGAGATTAAAAAGAATAGTAGATTAATAATAAGACCAGGTCAAGATGCTATATTTATGCATAATGGTAAGGTTGAAGGTATATTTACTGAAGAGGGAAATTATGAAATAGAAACTCAAATAATACCTTTTTTATCAACATTAAAAGGATTTAAATTTGGATTTAAATCTGGACTTAAAGCAGAGGTACTATTTATAAATACAAAGGAATTTCAAGTTAAATGGGGTACTAAAAATCCTGTAAATATACCAGCACCAGGAATGCCAGGAGGAATGCCTATAAGAGCATTTGGATCATTTAATGTTAAGATACATGATACCATGACTGTAATAGATAAGATTGCTGGAATTAAAACTCAATTTACTGTTGATGATATAAAGATGAGAGCATTAGCAGTAGTTGATCAACTTTTAATGAAATGGATTGTTAGAGAAGGAAAGGATATGTTTAATTTACAATCAAATTCATTTGATATTGCAAATGGAATTAAGAGTGACTTAGATATGGAAATGCTAAAAATAGGTCTTACTGTAACCTCATTAAATATTGAAAACTTTAGTTATCCAGAATCAGTTCAAAAGATGATTGATAAAAATGCTGCATATGGAATGGTTGGTAATATAGGTCATTATCAAAGTGTTTCTATGACTGAGGCTATGGAGAAAAATCCTAATAGTTCTATGACTAATATGGCACAAGCAGGAATGGGAATGCAGATGGGAATGCATATGATGAATGAAATGAAAAAGAATATGGAAAATGATTCTTTAGTAAATTCATCAAATGGAGATAATGATTCTTCAGATAGTAAAAATGTTATTTGTAAAAATTGTGGAGAACAATTAAGTGAAAATACTAAGTTTTGTCCAAATTGTGGAACTAAAAATACATCACAGGAATTAGAAGTTAAAAAAAATAAGTTTTGTAGTGAATGTGGGTCAAAAGTAGCAATAGGAGCTAAGTTTTGTCCAGAATGTGGAGCTAAAATTAATTAATTGTGAATTAAAATATTAAAAGTAGGAAATACCTAAGCTTAAGACAAACATTTAAGGAGTACATTATGATTATTAATAAAGAATTTTATAACAGAAGTGCAGTAGATGTTGCTAAAGACTTATTGGGAAAAGTATTAGTAAGAGAAGTTGATGGTAAAATATTAAAAGGTAAAATAGTTGAAACAGAAGCTTATATAGGTGAAAGTGATAAGGCTTGTCATGCTTATAATGGAAGAAGGACTAAAAGAACTGAACCATTATATGGGGGGGGTGGTATATCTTATATTTATTTTATATATGGTTTATATCATTGTCTTAATGTTGTTACAAGAGAGGAAAATATTGCTGAAGCAGTTTTAATAAGAGCATTAGAACCATTAAATGAATTTGATTATATTTCTCAAATTAGATATAAAAAGGATTTTAATGAACTTACAAAAACTCAAATTAAAAATTTAGCTAATGGGCCATCTAAATTATGTTTAGCATATTTAATAGATAAAAATTTAAATGAATATAAATTATATGAAAAAGGTGAGATTTATATAGAAGAACATGAAAGTGAAGATTTTGAAATAGTTGAAACAAAAAGAATTGGAATAGACTATTCAGAAGAAGCAAAAGATTTTTTATGGAGATTTTATATAAAAAACAATAATTTTATATCAAAAAAATAACTAATTTAATTAATTTTAAAATAAAATTTTAGTTTAGTGAAGATAAAAAGAAGGGGTAAAAATGAAGGTAGCATTAATTGCACATGATAAGAAAAAAGAAGAAATGGTTAACTTTGCAAAAATGAATGAGAAAAGATTATCTCATTTAGAGTTATATGCAACTGGCACAACGGGATTAAAAATAATGGAAAATACTAATTTAGAGATTCATAGATTAAAAAGTGGACCTTTAGGAGGAGATCAACAAATTGGAGCTTTAGTATCTGAACAACAAATTGACTTAGTAATATTTTTAAGAGATCCATTAACATCACAACCACATGAACCAGATATAAATGCATTATTAAGACTTTGTGATGTTTATGAAATTCCTCTTGCAACAAATGTTTCAACTGCTCAATTAGTATTAGATGCATTGCATAAATAAAAACAGTATATTTTAATATTTAGTAAAAAAAGAATTTCATTTGTTAATTAATAACAAGTGAAATTCTTTTTTTGTGTATAATGTTCATTAAATAATGATACATTTACAATATTAGTATAGTTAAATAAGTAATAATATATTCATGAAATTATAAAAGTGTGCAAAAAAATTAAATATATAAATAATAAATTTAAAATATGAAACTTAAGATGAATAAATAAATAAGCATAAAAACTATGAAATTTTCATAGAATTTTTTAAGAACAATATTAGGAGATAATTAAGAAAAAGTTTAATATGAGTGTAAAAGTAGAATTATTTTCAGGATTTTTAGGTGCTGGAAAAACACAGTTAATAAAAAAGCTTATAGAAGAGGGATATTATAAGGAAAATATAGCTATTATTGAAAATGAATTTGGTGAAGTAAGCATTGATGGAACTGTTTTAAAAAGAACTAATACTTTAGTTAGAGAAATTAATGCTGGATGTATATGTTGTCAGGTAATAGGTGATTTTAAGGAATCAATTTTAGATGTAGTTGAAAATTGTAATGTTGATAGATTATTAGTTGAGCCTACTGGTGTTGCTAAATTAAGTGATATAAAAAAGGCATTTGAAGATGAAGATTTAAAAAATGTAGCTGAGGTAGAAAAGTCAATAACTGTAGTTGATGCAGAAAAATTTAATTTATATTTATCTAATTTTAAGAGCTTTTTTGATAATCAAATAAAAAATGCTGATATTATAGTTTTAAGCAGAACTCAAAATATATCAACAGAAGAAGTAAATAAAATCAATGATGAAATAATAAAAATGAATAAAGATGCAATAATTATAAGTAAGGATTGGAAAACTACCAAGGCAGAAGAATTAATACCAAAAAAATTTATTATAAGGCAAAAAGAAATTAAAAAAGATAAACCTATATTTAGAAGAGAAGGATTAAAAAAGACTTCAGTTAAGAAAAATGAAGAAAAATTTGAAAGCTTTGCGCTTAAGATAGATAGAAAAGTATCTAAAGATGAACTTTTAAGTAAATTTAATTTTATAAAAAATAGCCTTGAATTTGGACAAATAGTAAGGGCAAAAGGTATTGTTGAAACTAATAATGGTAAGGAGCAATTTGATTATACTTTATCAGAAATAAGTATGGAAAAGATAATTTATAGGGGAGAATCAGTTATTTCTTTTATTGGTACAAATTTAAATAAAGATAAGATAAAAAAATTCTTTTTATGATTTTGTAGCAAGAAGGTGAAATTATGAAGGTTGGTATTGAGGTAGTTACAGGATTTTTAGGGGCTGGTAAGTCAGCCTTTATTAATTCATTGATAAAAACAACAAAGGCAGTTGGAGAAAAAATAATAGTTTTAACTTGTGAAATTGGAAATGTAAAAATAAAAGAGTTTAAGGAAAAGGATTTATTTGTTAAACATATAAACTTTATGGAAGATAATGCTGAGCTTGATAAAAATATATATGAAATAATAAATGAGTACAAGCCACATAGAATAATAATTGAATATAATGGAACAGAAACATTGGAGTATTTATATAAATGTATATTTGATAATAAAATAGGAAAACTTATAAAGCTTGATACAATGTATTTTGTATGTAATGGTGAAAGTATAAATTTTTATATTAAAAATATGGGTGAAATATTACTTCCTTTTATACAAAACAGTGATGTTATTGCAGTAAATAATTGCAGTAATTTAAATGAAAGAGATTTAGAAGAAGGTATTAATATTTTAGAAGCATTAAATCATAAGGCACAAATAATTATAGTTAATGATAATAATAATTTTGAGGAAGCTTTAAATAAAAGTAATTTGATTGAAAGTGATTTTTTAAGAAACATTAGAGTAAAATTGATGGATTATATGAGAAAGTAAGTTAGCAGGTGGTAAGGTGAGTATAAGTAAATTTGAGTCTTGGATATGGAATTATCTTGGGATAATTGTAGAAGCATTACCTTTTTTACTAATAGGTGCAATAATATCAGCAGTTATTCAAATTTATGTTTCTGATGAATTCATAAAAAAAATAATACCTAAAAACAGCATCATAGGATATTTTATAGCTGCGATATCAGGAATATTTTTTCCAGTATGTGAATGTGCAATTATCCCTATTACAAGAAGTTTAATAAAAAAGGGATTGCCTATAGGAGTGGGAGTTACTTTCATGTTAGCAGTACCAATAGTTAATCCAGTTGTAATTATGTCTACATATTATGCATTTCCTAATAACATAAATGTTGTTATTTATAGAACTATCGGGGGTGTAATAGGTGCATTAATAATTGGTTTGTTAACTGGAGTAATATATGATAAAAAGAAGAAAGAAGATATAATAAAAGATGATACAGTAGGACTTTATTGTGATTGTTGTACTTATAGTAATAATTATTATATTTCATTAAAGGGAAAAATTAAAAATTTAATATTAAATGCATCTAATGAATTTTTAAATATTAGCATTTATTTTATTTTAGGAGCATTTATATCAAGTATATTTGTTACATTTATGCAAGATAATTTAATAAACAATATTACATCAGGAAAAAGCACAGGAATAATAATTATGATGATTTTAGGATTTTTACTTTCATTATGCTCAGAAGCAGATGCTTTTGTTGCACGAGGATTTTTAGATAATTTTGGAGTTGAAGGAGTTATAGCTTTTTTAATTTTAGGTCCAATGATGGATTTAAAAAATTTAATATTATCTTTTGGATTCTTTAAGAAGAAATTTGTAATTCAACTTTTGGGAATTATTATCTTAATAGTATTTCTAATATGTTTAATTGTAGTTTAATATTTTAAAGTAAAATAATTTTATAATATAAATAATGATTATTGTCTTTGTTTTATATGGGGGAATTATGAGAAAATTTAATGTTGATGAATTAATATGGTTTATAATTTTAACATTACTTTCAGTCTCTATTATTTTTTTAATAAAGAGTGGAAATATTACTAATTTTGTAGGTGCAGATATGATAAAATATTTTTATGTAAGTATTGTTATTTTAATGTTATTTGCATTTATTCAGTTTGGAAGAATATTTACAATTAAAAGAAGAATGGAAATAACAAATAAGTTCATACCTTTAACATTTACATTATGTATTGGAGTAATTTTATTTTTTCTAATTCCTTTATTAAAAAATGATGATATAAATAATAACTTAGGACTTACTAAAACAGAAGACACAATAGTAATCACAAATGATAACTATGAAATATTAAATAGTATAAATGAAAACAAGAAAGAATTTGAAGGTAAAAGGCTTATATTTTTAGGATATATAGATAAAAGTGAGGAATATCCTGACTATATTGTTGTTTCAAGATTAGCGGTAAGTTGTTGTCAAGCAGATAAAGAAAAAATATCAATAAGAGTTAAAGGCGTAGATGAAAACTTAGAAAATGGACAATGGATAAGTATAAGTGGAAGTATTTGTTTTGATTCAGGTTTTTACATTTTAGCTCATGAATATAAGCTTCAAAATGAACCTAAAGATATATATTATCATAATAACCTTTAGGGTTGTTCTTTTATTAGAAACTTGATATTATATAGGTTATGAACATTAGGGTTGTGTTAAAAATGTTTAATAAAAATAAAAAGGTGGGATGAATTAATGGAATTGCCAAAGATTAAAGTGGCAGATTTTGAAGGGCCTTTTGATTTATTACTGCACCTTATTAAAAAAAATAAGATGGATATATATAATGTAGAGATATATAAAGTTACAAATCAATATTTAGAATATCTTAATACTAGAAAGGTGATGGATCTAGAAATTACTTCTGAATTTATAGTAGTTGCAGCTACTTTAATAGAAATAAAATCTAAAAATTTACTTCCAAAAGTAAAAGTTGAGGAAGAAGAAAATGAAGAAGATATTGAAATAAAATTAATGGAACGATTGATTGAATACAAAAGATTTAAGGCAGTTTCAGAATTTTTTAATGATAAGTATGTAAGTTCAGGAGAAGTCTTTAGTAAAAAGCCAGAAGTTATTGAAGAAATAAAACCTGAAAAAGTGGATAATGATGATATATTTAAAAATATTACACTTTTAGATTTATATAATATTTATAATAAAATATTAGAAAACTATAGAGAAAAACAAAATAAGGTTAATGTAGTACAAAAGAAGATATATGTAGATAAGTATAAGGTTGAAGATAAAATGGAGGAGCTTTTAAAAAAATTTAATTCTGTTGAAGTAATTGAATTTAATAATTTAATGAAAGAAAGCTCATGTAAGCTTGAAACAGTAGTAATATTTTTAGCTTTATTAGAATTAATAAAAATAAGAACTATCCAAGTTTTCCAAGATGAAAACTTTTCAAATATACTTATTAAGAGGAGGAGAGATATTGAGTAACATTGATGTTAAGCAATATGAGTTTAATGAATTATCGAGAAAGTCAGATATAAAATCAGCTATAGAATCAATGCTATTTGTAAGTGGAGAACCTTTGCCATTAAGAGAAATAAGTAATAATTTAGAGCTTAAAGAAAAAAATGTGGTGGAAATACTTCAAGAAATGACTGCTGAATATGAAGATAAAAGTAGAGGAATAAGGTTGATTAGCTTAGATGAAGCTTATCAATTAGTAACTAAAAGTGAAAACTCAGAATTTGTTCAAAAGTTATTAAAAAAGAATAAGAAGCACTCATTATCACAAGCTTCTATAGAAAGTTTAGCTATAATAGCATATAAACAACCAATAACTCGTATAGACATAGATGAAATAAGAGGAGTTAAATCTGAATCAGCTATTACAAGATTAGTTGAAAGAGGTTTAATAAAGGATGTTGGAAGATTAGAAGTTCCAGGTAGACCAATACTTTATGGAACAACAGATGAATTTTTAAGACAATTTGGACTTAAAACAATAAAAGAATTACCATCTTTAGATTTATATGGTGATGAAGGTGTCCAAAGCTCAATGGATTTATTAAATAAAGCAATTGAAGATATAGATTTAGAAGAAAATAAAATTTTAAAACAAGCTTCAAAAAATGAAGAAGAAGCTGCTATAGATGAAGAAAAATAAATCAATTTATAAGTTTATTTTAATAAAGAGAAAAGCTGTATCAAATTTAATTAATATTTGGTACAGCTTTTAATTTTATAAATCTAAATCATCATTCTTTTCTGTAGAATCTTTTTTATTAAACAGACCTTTAATTAAGTCTATAAATTGAGGAACGGAATCAACAATTCTATCAACAGTAGTATCATAATCAATAGGTTGTAATCTTACAGAACTATCTTTTACAATTAGAAATGCTATTGGTTTTACACTAACACCAGCACCAGAACCACCACCAAATGGATAGTTCTCATCACCATTTCTTACAGCTACATGTTCTCCAAATTCACTTCCTCCAGAAGCAAAACCAAAAGTAACCTTAGAAATAGGAACAATAGAAGTTCCATCACTAGTTTCGACTATATCTCCAACCACAGTGTTAACATCTATCATATCTCGTAAATTCTCCATAGTACTTCTCATCAAATTTTCTAATTCATGTTTATCAGCCATAATAATCCCAATATAAAGGGATTCACCTCCTATTTTTATTAAATGATTTTAAAATAATAAAACATATATAAATAATTTTAGCTAAATTAAAGGTAATTATACTGTTTAAAGTAAGTTCAAAAAGTATTTTATCCTTAAAAACAGGCTTAAAATCATTTTTATATTTTTTCACCTTAAAGATAATAGAAAATATATTTAATAGCAGTGGGTTAAGATTATAAAGCAATCCAAAGGCAATAGCAGTATTAGCAGCATCACCAAGCGAATAAATAGTTGTGCTATTAAAGTTTAAAGTAGGCTTAAACTTATTATGAATAAGGTTGTTATAAAGTTTTTTTAATGATATTTCTTTAGATTTAACTTTTTTATTGGAAGAGTCATTATCATCATTATTTTCTATTGTTTTTTTAGTTTTCTTTTCTTCTAGTTTGTTTAATTTTTTTTTATTAATTAAGTTTCTTATTATTCCATCTTCATTAGATAATAAATTTAAACTATAAAATTTTATATAAAACTTATCTTTAGAAATATATAAGTGAAAACTAAGAGGAATTGGAATAAAGAAAATTAATACTATAACAACAATAATTATAAGAATATGCATAATTACCCTCTCCTAATCTTTTTTAGTATTGCCATAAATTTTAAATATAAATCATAAAAATTTAATAAATAGGTTTAAAATTTTTAGATAATGAAAATACTATACATGTAAGGAGAAAATAGGAGTGATACAAATGAAAAATTTTAAAATCCTAGGAGTAACTTTAAGTTTGTTTTTTATTTTAACAGATTTATTTGGTTATTGTGTTTATGCACAAAGTTTTGAAGAAGATGAGGATAATGATTTAGCTATAATTGAAGAAGATGATGATTATAATACAGATGATGTTAATATAGAAAATTTATTAAATAGTATTAGAGTTAATGCAAGATGTGCCATAGCAATGGATAGTAAGACAAAGCAAGTTTTATTTGAACAAAATGCAGATAAAATAGTGCCAATGGCAAGTACAACAAAAATCCTTACAGCCTTGATTGCCATAACTCAAGGAAATTTAGATAAAGAAGTAACAATAAGCAAAAATGCATCATCTATAAGAGGCTCAAAAGTTAAATATGCTGCAGGAGAAAAAATAAAATTAAGAGAATTATTATATGGACTATTATACAAGTCTGGCAATGATGCAGCTATTGCAATTGCAGAAGATATAGGGGGAAGTATAGAAGGATTTGCTAATATTATGAATGACTATGCAAGAAGCTTAGGATTAATTAATTCTCATTTTGAAAGTCCTCATGGATTAGATAGTCCAAAGCATTATACATGTGCCTATGATTTAGCTTTATTAACTACAAAGGCAATGGAAAATAAAACATTTTGTGAAATATGTGGAACAAAAACTATATTAAAAGATAATTCTGGATTTACAAGGGATTATAATAATATAAATAAAATTTTGTATAAAATTCCAGAAGCAAATGGCGTAAAGACAGGATATACAGGTCAAGCAGGAAAATGCTTAGTTTCATCTATTAAACATGCAGGAAGAAATATTGTAATAGTTGTTTTAAATTGTAGTGATAGATGGAATGTTACAGAACAAATTTATAAATATGTTGTAGATAATTATTGCTTTAAAGCAGATAATATGAAAGATGTTTTAAAGTCATCAGAATTTATAAATTTGGGAACTATAATTCAAGATACAGATTTTGAATATGGTTTTAAAGGTGAAGGTTCTGTGGAAGTTGAAGTATTTAATACTTTATTAGATAAAAAAAATGGAGATATAATAGGGAAAATTGCATTAAATAATAGTGGAGATGAACTATTAAAAAAGGCATTAATTTGTGATAAAGATATTTCACAAAGAGAATTTGAAAAATTATTTCAATTAGAAGGCACTAATAATTAGTGCTTTTTTCTTTTAATGTATATAAATATGGTATAAAATAACTATATAGATATTGAAAAATATATGTTAAGTATTTAAAAATGGAGGAAAGCGTTTTGAGTAAAACTATAGTAAAAGATTTAAAAGTATTAGCAAAAACAAATTTTTTGAGTTTATATAATGCAGATTATATAAATAAGGGTGGAAAAGAAAAGACTTGGACAATTGCTACAAGAAAAAGCAAGGAAGCATTAGAGGAACAGTTTTTTCAAGGAAAAGAAGATAAAATGGATGCTGTTGTTATCTTAGCTTATCATAAAGAGGAAAAGAAGTTAGTTGCAATTAGACAATTTAGAGTTCCTTTAAATAATTATGTTTATGAACTTCCAGCAGGGCTAATAGATAATAATGATGATATAATTTCAACAGTTGAAAGAGAGTTAAAAGAAGAAACAGGATTAAAACTAGAAGAGGTAATAGAAAATAAGATAGGAAATAAGCTTTATTTATCTCCAGGAATGACAGATGAATCTGTAGCTTTAGTTTATTGTACATGTTCTGGAAAAATATCTAAAGAAAATTTAGAAGAAGATGAAGATATAGAAACTATATTATTATCTAAAGAAGATGCAATAAAAATATTAAATAGTAATGAAAGATGTGATATAAAGTTCTTTATGGCATTACAAAACTTTATTATTAATGGTGAAGAAATATTTAAATGATTTAAAAAAATATCAAAAATAATAATTAAATTAACTATAGTGTAAAAAAATAAAAATGATAAAAATTTTTTTGAAAAAAGTTTTATTATTTGTTTACTAAATTATATTTGCATGTTATATTAATAGAAACTTAAAAAATTATTCTAATATTATTTATATTAGAATAATCTTAGATATAACAGAAGAAAAATATTCGGAAAAACATTGGGAGGAAAGAAAATGAAAAAAAACGAATATGGATTGTTTACTGCCATAACAATGATAGTTGGAATTGTTATAGGATCAGGAATATTCTTTAAAAGTGATAATATTCTTATTGCTACCGGTGGAAGTATAGCTTTAGGGGTATTAGTATTTTTTATAGCAGCTATAGCTATAATATTTGGAAGTTTAACTATATCACAATTAGCATCACGAAGTTCAAAGGAAGGTGGATTAATTTCATATGCAGAAGAATATTATAATAAATCTACTTCATGTGCTTTTGGATGGTTTCAAACATTTTTATATTTTCCAACATTAATATCAGTAGTTTCTTGGGTTGCTGGAATTTATATATGTATCTTATTTGGAATTGAAGGAACATTAGAAATTCAAATGTTACTTGGTTTATTAATAATGATATTTTTATTTGTAATGAATACTTTATCAGCAAAGTTAGGAGGCTTATTCCAAAATGCTTCAACAATAATGAAACTTGTACCATTAGTATTAATATCAATTGCTGGATTAATATTTGGTGATACAAGTAATATTTCATTAAGTGATATTACTGCAATGAAGTCTACAGGTTGGATTGCGGCAATAGCACCAATTGCATTTTCATTTGATGGATGGATTGTTTCAACTTCAATATCACATGAAATAAAAGATTCAAAAAGAAATTTACCAAAAGCACTTATAATAGCTCCAATATTCATATTAATAGTATATGTTTTATATTTTATTGGAATAAGTATATATATCGGGCCAGAAACAATTATGAGATTAGGAGATGCACACGTTGATTTAGCTGCAAACAATTTATTAGGTCCTTGGGGGGCAAAAATTGTATTAATATTTGTTATAATTTCAATTATGGGTACTATTAATGGGCTAATATTAGGGATGATTAGATTGCCACATTCTTTAGCATTAAGAAATATGTTCCCTAAATCAAAAAAAATAATCAAAATAAATGAAAAATTATTAATGCCAGTTAACTCTGCAATAGTTGCATTTATTATAAGTTTTGTTTGGTTTATTGTTCATTATTTAACAACTAAGTTTGAATTATTACCAAATTCAGATGTATCTGAAATTTCTATAGCAATGGGTTATACATTATATATCCTTTTATATGTTAAAGTAATTCAACTAGGAAATAAAGGTGAAATTACTGGGGTGTGGAACTCTAAAATAAACCCTGTATTAGCAATAATAGGATCATTAATAATATTATTTGGAAGCATGGGTAACCAATTATTTTGGTTATATGCAGCTGTTTGTTTATCAATAATATTAGCAGCAATTTTATTCTGGAAAAAAACTGAAAAAACAATAGAAGGTTGTTTAGAATAGTTAAAGTACACAATTATATGTTTTAATTCATATAATTGTGTGCTTTTTTATTATATTAAAAAGTAGAAAATTTTATATAATGGGCGGTTTATAGTAACAAAACAAATTTATTGAAATAATCTATATAGTGTATAGTATTAATTAAGGAGTCAAGATGTTTAAGGAGACAATTGATTGTATAGATGCAGGTTCTGAATTTTGTCCTTGTCATTTAGCTGAAAGTGGTGAATGTATACTTTGTTCACAATTACAAGGAAGTCATTTTTGTGATTGTCTAAATTGGAAAGGAGTTTGTATTTATCAAGAACTTTATAATAATGGTAATAAAGCTAAGGAGCAAAGAAAAACTTATACTTGCAAGGTATGTGAAAAAGTGTTGTGTCAAGATGATGTTCTTTTAATTAAATTTGAAGCACCACATAAATTAGTAATAGATTTAGCAAGACCAGGAAGCTTTATTTTTATAAGAAGTAATGAAGATGTTTATTTTGATGTTCCTATTTCTATTTTAGAATCTGATATTGAAACAAATATTATTTCCATAATGATAGAAATAAGGGGAGTTAAAACAAAGCAATTATTAAATATTGAAAAAGGAGGACTAATAACTATTAGAGGTCCTTATTGGAATGGAGTATTTGGATTAAAAAACATAGGAAAACAAAAAGATAATGATACTTTAGTAATTGCAAGAGGCATTGGAATGGCTCCTATGATTCCAGTAGTACAAAGGCTTGTGCAAAATGGAAATAAAGTTACTGTAATATTAGACAAATCACCTTTTAAGGACATTTATATAATGGAATGGTTAAATAAATTAAATATAGTTCCTCAAGAAATGAATTTAATTGAAAAGGGAAAGTTATCTCCTGAGGCTAAGGTAGCTATTAAATCTATAGTTAAATATAATAATATATCTTTAGTTCATATCGCAGGGGCAGATATATTAACTTACAATATTATAGAATATTTAGATTCTTTAGAAAGGCAGGATATTGATTTATCTTGTTGTAATAATTTTAAAATGTGTTGTGGAGAAGGTGTTTGTGGAGCATGCACAGCAAGATTTTCAGGTCATAGAGTAAAAAGATTTTGTAAAGTACAGGCTAGTCCAAGAGCTATATTTGAGGGGAGGAGATTAATATGAAGGTAATAATAATAGGTGGAGGATGGGCTGGATGTGCTGCAGCTTTAACAGCAAAGAAAGCTGGGGCAGAAGTCCATATTTATGAAAAAACAGATCTTTTACTTGGGCTTGGAAATGTTGGCGGAATAATGAGAAATAATGGACGTTATACAGCGGCAGAAGAATTAATTGCTTTAGGTGGTGGAGATTTAATTAAGTTAACTGATAAATGTGCAAGACATAAAGATATAGATTTTCCAGGTCATAAACATGCAACTTTATATGATGTAAATAAAATCGAAGGAGTGGTAAGGGATTATTTAAAGGAAAAGGGAATAAACCTCCATATGGAAAAAAGAGTGATGGATGTTGATTTTGAAAATAATAAGATAAATGGTCTTTTATTAAGTGATTATACCTATGTTAAAGGAGATGTATTTATAGAAACTACTGGTACTACAGGTCCAATGGGAAATTGTTTAAGGCATGGAAATGGATGCTCTATGTGTATTTTAAGATGTCCTGCTTTTGGACCAAGAATAAGTATTAGTGCAAGATGTGGAGTTTCTGATATTCAAGGAGAAAGAAATGATGATGTACTTGGTGCTTTTTCTGGATCTTGTAAACTTGCTAAGGAAAGTTTGTCTGATGATATAAGGAATAAGTTAGATAAGGATGGAGTTGTTGTATTAAGGGTTCCAGCTGAGGATATTAATTATGGTAAGCTTAATACTAAGGTATGTCAACAATATGCATTAAAGGAATTTGCGGAAAATGTAGTGTTGTTAGATACTGGACATGCTGTGTTTACTAATTTGCCACGAAGAGGGTATTTTTGGAAGTAAATCTTCTATTTTTTTTTATTGAATTCACTTCCAATAAAGTGAACGGTTATATTTTTCGTATCACTATTCCAATACACCTTATCAATTAATAGGCCTATCAATAATATCTGTTCATTCAATTCCATATTTCTAATATTAGCACATTTATCTATGAGACTTTCTATAATCTCTAAATTAATATTAGTATAGTCTGTTTTGCCTAATTCTTTATTTAATTCATCTAACTCATTTTGTAGTTCTTGTATTTCAAGTTTTGTTGATTTAATTCGTTCTATCAACAAATCTTCAATATCTGATGACATTGCAAGTTTATCGATTAGGTTATTTAGGATTGTTTCTTTAGTAGTGATATCTTTTTCTAATAATCTTTGTTTTTCTTTAGCACTGTTTTTCTTTTTTGCTGATTCATTTTTCTTTTTTAGTTTAGCTATAAAATCTTTTTTGTTTTTTCCTATCTCTTCAAGTTTATATAACACAAGATCTTCAAGTTCATCTACTTTTACATTCTTTGAATTACATAATTGTGATTTTGTTAGTTTTTTATAGGAACACACGTAGTAGAGTTGTCTTTTTTGTGTTTCTGGTAATATTCTTCCGTGATAGATAGACATGTATCTGCCACATTTTTCGCAGAATATTTTACCTACTAGTCTTGCATCGTGTGTTTTTCCCTTTTTAGGGAATAGTTTTTTATTTCCTTTCAGCTGTTGTTGAACTTGTATCCATTTGCTTGCTTCTATAATTCCTTTGAAATTACTTATTGAGGCTATTCTATCTTCAATATTACCTCTAACTTTTGTTGTTTTTCCTTTACGTTGAACTACCTTGGTTTTGTTGTAGCTAATATAGCTGTGTATTCCATCTGGATCTCCATAAACATTCCATGAATTATCTTCCAGCCATTGTTTAACTTCTTGTGTACTTATAGCGTATATAGGATTTTCAAGTATTATTTTTATTGTAGCCATTTGAAAGCGTATCCCATTTTTACTAGTTAGCTTTTCAACTGCAAGAGCTGCTTCAGTTTTATAAAGTGAGCCTTCTTTAAGGTAGGTATCAAATATATGATTAACTAAAGGTACTTCATCATCATTTATAGTTAGCCTTACTGCAGTTCTTTCTTTTCCATTTTCATCAATGTAAGTTTCAGATTCACTTTTATATCCTAGTGGAGGAGTTCCCCCTGACCATTTTCCTGACTTGGCTAGTTCAACCATATTATCTTTTACACGTTCAGCAATTGTTTCACGTTCAAGTTGGGCAAATACTGATGCTATGTATATCATAGCTCTTCCCATTGGTGTAGTTGTATCAAACTGTTCCTTAATACTTATAAAGTCAACTCCATAGCTTTGAAGCTCTTCTAATGTAGCAGAGAAGTCAGATACATTTCTGCTAATTCTATCAAGCCTATAGCATATTAGGATATCAAATTTTTCTTTTTTGATATCACTAAGAAGAGCTTGAAACTTTGGCCTATTAATATTTCCACCAGAAAATCCTTCATCTTCATAAATGACAAACTCATGGTCCTTATCTCTATAATGAGTCTCAATATAGTCTTTACACATTTGAATTTGGTTTCCTATGGAATCACCTTTTCCTGTATATTTACTTTTTCTTGAGTAAATAGCAATCTTCATCTAATCACCTCGGTTTAGTATATGCAAAATTATCTTAAATTAAATATATTTTAGCTTTATTCTAATAAGTTCTACTGGTAAATTTTCTATAGCTGCCATTTCTTCAATTGTATGATTTTTATATTCCTCAAATAGTGAATCTTCAATAAGTAATTCAGCTGCAAAAGTATTAGCTGCAATCTCAATTTTTTCTTTAGAATAAAATGTATTACTTTCTAAATAGGTAATGTTAGTCTTTGGATGAAGAATAGCATGACCAAGTTCATGTGCTAGGACATAACGTTCAATTATAGGATCTAGACTATCATTTAAGTAGATAATCTTATTTCGTTTAAAGTACTGATACATTCCATTAACAGATGGATTTAATTGTACTTTTAAGAGAATAATATCAAGTTTATCTACAAGTTCATAAACATCTCTTGTTTTATAGCGATTGACAAGTTTATCTACTTCTGTTCTGATATAGTGCTTCAATATTTTATCTCCTTATAACCCTTTTATAGTTTGTGGAAGATTTAAAACAACCCCACATTATCTTTTTATTAAGCATTACATCTTTTGTTTATTATGTATTATTTCTTATATTTATTTGGCGTGTATTTCTTATTCTTCTCTTTTGCAAGGGCCATACCCATCTCCATTGCATCAAGAATACTTTGGATAGCTTCTTCTGTAGCTGGTTCACCATTAAATAGCAAAGCTTCTGTAGTCATTAATTGTTCTTTTGCAGTTTTTAAAATATCATTAACATCTTTATAAGTATGATGTACCTCTTTAGATGTGGTATTGTAAGTATCTGATGATAATAAATAATCAACACTTACATTAAATATCTTAGCAATCTTTAAAAGCATATCTTTACCTGGTGATCTTCTATTTTGTTCATACATTCCTATAGTGCTAGGGGATATTCCAAGTTTTAATCCTAGTTCTTTTTGACTATAGTTTTCTTTTTCTCTTAATTCTCTAATTTTTTCACCTAACATAATTTCATTGCCTCCAAATTCTGTTATAAATCAATATTAACACATAATGTGTGCAAATGCACGTAAAATAACACAAAAAGTGGAAAAAAATTATTGACCTACCACGAAATGTGTGATACCATAAATTTACAAACACAAAGCGTGTGATAAATAAAATTGGAGAGGTGATTGTGTGAAAGTTAATTTAGTGGACTTTAGGAATAGCAAAAAACTAACTCAAAAAGAAATGGCTGAAAAAGTTGGGATAACCCTTAGTTACTATTCTAAGATAGAACTTGGACTAAGAAATCCTAGTTATAATTTTATTGAGAAATTCAAAGCTACTTTTGAAGATGCATGCGTAGATGAGATTTTTTTTAACTAGAAACAACACAAAACGTGTGATTATGGTTTTAGTGTAACCAAAAGAAGTGTACAAGCATAATATAGATTATTAATTTGTAGGAGGCGAGATAATGACAATTACATGTATTTATCCAGATGATATGAGTATTTTAGAAGATAAGTTAATAGATGCATTAACAGATATTGCAATACAAAAGTTTACGTCTGAGGAAATAGATTTAATTGTTGATTATCTTGAAGAAAATGATTGTAAGTACTTCGATTAACTTATGAAAAATGGGCTAATTAGCCTTAATCAATAAGGATTAACATAATAAGTAATTTGTTAAAGAGTAAAATTAATAAGTATTAACTAAGAATCTAGTTAGAAAAGGAGTAATTAAGTAATGGAATTAATTAAAATAATAGAAAGAGAAGGTAGACAATTAGTAAGTGGAAGAGAATTACATGAGTTTTTAGAAATAAAGACTAAGTATAAAGATTGGTTCCCAAGAATGGTTGAGTATGGATTTGAGGAAGAAATTGATTTTATAAAGGTGGCTCAAAAAAGAGCAACCAATAATTTGAAAAATCCAGTGACTACAGTAATAGATCATGCAATTTCTATAGATATGGCAAAAGAAATATCAATGATACAAAGAACAGAAAAAGGAAAGACGGCTAGGCAATACTTTATTAAATGTGAAAAGAAACTAAAAGAAGTTAAAAAACTAAGTCCAATGGAATTAATGGAGTTACAGTTTAAAGCTTTAAAGGAACAGGAAGAAAAAATAATTCAAGTTGAAAATAAATTAGATAAGCTTGAAGAGGACATGCCTTTATTTCAAATAGATTGTAAAGAGATACAAGCATTAGTTAGAAAGAAAGGTATAGAAGCTTTAGGTGGATACAAAAGCGTAGCATATAAAGATAATTCACTTAGAGGAAAAGTATATAGTGATATTCAGCATCAAATAAGAAGAGAATTTGGAGTATCAAGGTATGAAGCTATAAAGAGAAGTCAGCTAGAGATGGCAAAAGAGATAATTAGTAACTATAAAGTTCCATTGGTACTGGAAAATGAAATTAAGTTATTAAATGAAGAGGAGTAAGATATGGAAGTTAATCTAGAAGTTATTATTAATAAATTAGAATATAAGGTTAATGAACTTACTCTTAGAAATCAGAAGCTTGAAAAATTAGGAGCTATAAAGGATAGGCTTGAAGCTACATATAGGTGTGAGCTTAGAAAAGAATTGTTGAGATTATCGATTAATAGTACAAAGATATCAATTATTGATGATATTGAAGGAGATAATGCTAATCTTACACAGCTTAGGCTTAATAGAGATTTAGCTGAAATTCGGTATTATTCAATGAAAAGTTCCATTGAAAATATAAAGTTTGAAATTGAGGTTTTAAGAAGTTTGTTAACTTGGCTTAGTGATGAGTTAGAGTGCTTAAAGTTAAAGGTGAAGATGAAGTCATGGTTGAATTAAGAACAATTGATACCTTGAAATTAGTTTTGGAACTAGAGTCAAGGGACGGTGTTAAAAGCACCTACGTTACAGAAGAAGAATTTAGTAAAATACAAGTTTCTAAAAGTGGGGACAAGAATTTTAGATATATTAAAGGTTCAGGACCACTTAAGATTTTGGAGATTAAACTATGAAAATAATATTTGTACAAGTGAAAAGACACATTGGCAATCCAGCAAGATTAACCCCAATGTGTCTTGATGAAAAGTTTATTAAAACTCTCTATTCTTATTATACAATAGGGAGTTTTCTCTGTAAATGAACTTTTTTTAAGGTACTTAATTTGAGGCCTTTAGGAGCTTGTAATAGGTATTATCTTTAGAACGTTATTTAAATTTAAATAATAAAGTAATAGGGGTAAAGGGTATGGCTATTAGAGAGAAGAGATTTCTATGTGGAAAATATTTAGAAGTAGAAATATATCCTATTTCTAAATATGAACAAAAGAAGAGTAGAGCAAAGAAGAAGATGGAGAGCAGAAAAGAACAAAAGAACCTGAATGATAAAAATGCAAGAAAGAATTTAAGAAGAAGAATCCATGCTAACTTTGATAATAAAGATTTAATAGTTAGTCTTAGTTATGATGCAGCTAATCTTCCTAAAAGTGAAGAGGCTGCTATTCGTGATAGAAATAATTATATTAGGAGAATTAAAAACTTTAGGAAAAAGAATGGACTTGATGAATTAAAATATATAGCAGTCTTAGAATATAGAGAAGCTACAGATGATAAAAGAACAAAAACAAGAATTCATCACCATATTATAATATCTGGTATGGATAGAGATAAGGCAGAAGAACTGTGGGGAAAAGGTACAGCAAATGCAAATAGAATGCAAGCTAATGAACTAGGATTTGAAGAATTAGCAAATTATCTTTCAAAGGATCCTAGAGGTAAGAAAAGATGGAGTCAATCTAAGAATATAGTTATACCTGTACCAGATATTAATGATTATAAATATTCAAATAAAAAACTATATGAGTTATCACAAAACCAAGGGGAAAGAGAAGTCTTTGAGAAGCTTTATCCTGGGTTTATTTATACTGGCCATGATGTTGCTTTTAATGATATTGATGGAGGTATTTATGTTTATATAAAAATGAGAAGGTTGGAGTAGTAGATAAAAAATTAAAAATATATAATCTATGCAAATATATGAATGAAATTATATTATATTTTATAAATACACATTAAAAATATAATAATTTATGGAAAAGTTAGGAAGATAATGTTAATATAATAGTGATTAAGTAATTAATAATTCTATAAAAGTTGTGAGGATAAGTAGGAATTACTATTTGATATAGCAATTTAGAATAATGAAAAGATAAATAATGAGGTTTTATACTACTATGTAATTATTTTTAAGTATTATACAATAATCTGGAGGGAAAAGGATGATTAACTCAATTTATGATGATTATAAAAATTTAGAATTAGGGGATGCAGTTGCGATTGTTCCAGTTAAAGGATTCAATATTTCTAAAAAATATACAATAGGAGAAATAAATATATATCCTATAAATACAGTAAATACAAATGAACTTAGAGGAGTCCATATTAATTTTGAGTTCGAGAATATTAGTGATGATTTTTTTTCATCAGTATTAATAGCATTTCCTATAAAGCATACACCACAAAATATGTTAGGGACACTAATGCCTAGTGAAAAAGATAGACTAGTTAAGAGTGTTTTAAGTAAAGCAGAGGATGTTATGAATATTTTTAGATATATGTATTCTAATTTTGATAAAACATCTAACTTACCACAGCGAGCAGGATATATAAATGGTGTACTTAGTGGTTTTTTAATTTGTTATCCACAATGCAAAATGTATACATATATTGAAGAAAAGTACCATATATCTAATTTTTCTTTAGGTAAAGGCTTGAATATTAATACTACCCAAGACTTTGATAAATATTCATGTGTTTTAAAATCTGAATGTGGAGAAGTCGGTAATATTTTGAGACATGCATTTAGAATATATTCTGATATATTATATATGCCTAGTGTTACCAATAAGTTTATGCAAGCTATGAGTTTAATTGAATATTTAGCAAATCCTTTTGAATATGAGAAAATGCAAAAAGTAAAAACAAAAATAATTCCTTACTCAGTAGATAGTAAGCCAAAATATCATGAGATTTGTGAAAGATTTAAAGTATTAACAAGCTTTAAAAATGAAGAAGGAAAAGAAATTGGACTAAGAACTTCAATAATTCATAATGGAAAAGACTTAAATGATCTTGTGAAAGAAGGCTATAAAGTAGATTTGCTTTTGAGAGAATTACAAAGTTATATTTGTAACTTTATCAATAATATAATTATTTACTATAAAGAAGATTGGTCGTTAGTTCAAACTAAAATAGATGACAAATTTAAAGAAATACAAAATATAAATAGTGGTTATGATGGGAGATTTGAAGCTGATATAGCAATATTAATTGATTTTGAATTTATGAATAATGCTATTAAAGAGGTTTATCAATTATATCCTAATAATAGAAATAAAAAGTTTGATTTAGCAAAATTTTTATCTCTATTATTAGTACAAACTGATATAAACAGAGAGGGTTATCAAATTCCTATACAATTTATATATGAAAATGATGTAGAAATATATAATAGCTTGGAAAATAAAAAAGTTAGTGAATTAGAAGGATTAGGATTTAATTCAAAATTAGGTGAAATAACTATATATACATTGCAGGAACAAGAGCATTATCAGAAACTTTTAGAGAATATATTTGAGCTATATTTGATTGAGCAAAATTATAATATTAATAATACAGCAAAATTTACAAATTTGGTTTTAATTTCAGATAGAAATAAAATAGATGATAGTATTTTTATAGATTTAAAGAAATCCTGCAAAAAAGTAATTTTAGGAAGACTGGATAATAAAAGAACGACTTGTTACGATGATTGTAAATGGTTTGATATTCAGTATCTAATAATGACTTCTTTAGAGATTGATATATGTGAGGAATGTACAGATGATAAATTTATATTTAAAGTGGAAGATGGTCGATATGGAGAATAATGCCAAGTTTAAGTGGAAAATATTTTACTTATGTAAGGAATGTTAAAGAGGTTTTAGAAAAGTATTTTAAATTTTATGGCATATGAAATTTGAAATATATTTTTAAAAGGTATTTTAATTTAGAAATAAGTACAGCAATAGTTACTTTGAGATGATGAAACTAAAAGTAGTAATTTATAAAAACCTCATTTAAAACTGATGTATTTTATACTTAACTTGTGTGCCAAATTTTCATTAAAAAGTCAGCCATCAATATATGGTAAATATGGAAAACGGATTTTATGATTCTTTTAGCCATTTTTTTGTTTCTTTCATCCGATAAGATTCTC
>OKRV01000396.1_pt1 | contig 30468 bp, 20 predicted proteins | sample 1601201 | NCBI WGS metagenome assembly OKRV01 (sample SAMEA3541540, study PRJEB24748) | human gut metagenome | biome: human gut; feature: human-associated habitat; material: faeces | place: China | collected 2012 | reverse complement strand
AACGGTGGTTGCAGACGCATTCTTTTCCAAGGAAACTTTCGTAACGCCTATGTGTGAGAACGGTTTCCATGTTATCAGCCGCTTTAGGAATGATGTTGTCCTGTACTATCCGACATTGGAAAAGAAAACAGGAAAACGTGGTCATCCCAAGTGGTTTGACGGCAGGATTGACTTTGCCAATCTGGATTTGACCCGGTGCAAGGAATACGAGGTGAACAAAGGAAAGCTATACGGATTGAGGGTTTATGCTAAAGCTTTCAAAAGGTATGTTTCCTTAGCCATCTGGTATCCGATGGACGGAAGAACAGACAAGTGGCAACTTTATTTCTCTACAGACGATTCCATGGATGGACGCGAGGTGCTGGATTATTACAGAACCAGGTTCCAGTTGGAATTTTGCTTTAGAGATGGCAAGCAGCATGCAGGAATCACCAGCTGCCAGTCTACCGACTTCAGGAAATTGGATTTTCACTTCAATGCATCGCTTGCTGCTGTCAACTTGGCCAAAGCGGCATGTAAGAGGCTCGGAATAACCTATTCCATATCCTCCTGCAAGTCTTTCATACACAATGCTTATATGCTTGAACGATTTATTTGCGTGTTTGGGATTAGCCCAGACCCGCAAGTTATTGACAAACTTTTCAAAGAACTCATTTTATTTACTGCCAGAGCCGCTTAGGCTTGGCGAATTTTTAACGAACTATTGTATAGAAGATGTATAACTTTAAATCAATAAAAATGAATACTAATTTAAAAATGTTAGCTGCTCTGGCGGCCATTACATTAACCTCACCTGTTGCTACTCTTTATGCAACTGTAGGCGGTCAGGAAGTATCACAAGCTGTGATGACAATCCGGGGAAATGTAAAGGATGTAAATGGAGAGCCGTTGATAGGAGTCAGCATTTCAGTGAAAGGTAGGTCGGGACAGGGAACTGTTACCGATATAGATGGTAACTTCACCCTTCAGTGTGAAAAGGGAAATGTGTTGTCTTTTTCTTATATCGGATATAAGACAACAGAAGTGAAGGTCGGAAATAAGTCTGATCTGATGATTACATTGCAGGAAGATACGGAACAACTGGAAGAAGTTATCGTTGTAGGATATGGTACTACTACGCGTAAAAGTGCAGTAGGTTCTGTCAGTCAGGTAAAATCTGAAGCAATCACTAAGCGTCCTGTAGCTAATGTTACACAAGCCTTACAGGGTGCAGCACCGGGAGTAATTGTCCAACAGACAAGCTATAACCCTAACGATAATAAAACTAACTTTAATATTCGAGGTATCAGTACGCTGAATGATAATAGTCCGTTGATTGTAATTGATGGAATTGTGTCTGATGGAGGAAGTTTCAATAAGTTGAACCCGAATGATATTGAGAATATATCTGTATTGAAGGATGCTGGTACAGCCGCTATTTACGGATCACGTTCGGCAAATGGTGTAATCGTGGTAACTACTAAATCTGGTAAAAAGAATGAAAAACCAACAGTACGTTTAAATGGTTCTGTGGGTTGGCAAAATCCTGATATTTTATTCTCTCCGGTAGCTGGGTATCAGAATGCAACCTTAACAAACTTGGCTAATACAAATGTTGGAAATGATCCGAAATTTACTCCAGAGCAGATTCGTGATTTAGCTGCACATCAGAGTGAAGAAAGTTGGTTCTACGATCAGATTATGCGTACAGCTTTACAGCAGAATTATAATCTGAGTGTTTCAGGAGGATCTGCTAATACGACCTATATGGTTTCTATGGGATATTTTGATCAGGAAAGTAATTATGTAGGTAATAAGAATTTCGGAGTGGAACGTTATAACTTCCGTACAAATATAAATACAGAGGTTGGTCGTTTCAAATTGAATGCAATTCTGGCATATACGCGTAATAATAGTATTAGTACTACTGGTAGTAGTCTGGAAATTGACGCAGAACGTGTTCCGACTTACTATTATTATAAAATGAAATCGGCAGACGGACGCTATTTATTGAATGATATTTTATCTGAGTTTAACCCTTTAGGAGCGTTGGAAGCAGGCGGATTCAATAAATATCGTAATAATTACTTAAATGCGAATGTTTCTGCTGAGATGAAGATTATTGATGGGCTTTCTTTAAAAGGAGTTTTGGGAGCAGATGTAATCAATGATACTCGTTTTACCAGAAATAATGCTGTAGAATATTATGCAAGTGAAGACGCTACTACTCCAAGACCTGTTAATTTAGCGAATAATAAAACCAGTAACTGGAATAGTGATGCGTATCTGATAAATACTCAGCTTTTATTGAACTACAATAAAACTTTTGGTAAACATACTGTAAATGGACTGTTTGGTGTTACAAATGAATCGTATACCTATACTGCCAATGAAATTGAAAAGAAATATGTTGATCCAGATTTAGGAATCGGTACAGATACTACTACGGGAGAAGCTGGTAATATAACAGGAAAGACTTCTGTAGACGATACTAATCGTACTAGTCTTACTTCCTTGTTGGGTCGTGTCGGATATTCTTATGCTGATAAGTACTATGGAGAGTTCAGTTTCCGTTATGATGGATCTTCGAAATTCCATAAAGATTACAGATGGGGATTCTTCCCTTCAGTATCTTTGGGATGGCGTTTATCAGAAGAAAACTTTATGAGTTTCTATAAAGAGAAGGTAGGCGATTTGAAGTTACGTACTTCATTTGGTATACTGGGAAGTCAAGCTATCGGTACTTACGACCGTTTTACAACTTATACAGTATATGATAATAATTATGCTTATGGTAATTCGGTTGTTTCAGGAACTGGCTTTGCTTTAGGATTGAATGATTTGACTTGGGAAAAAACAAAAACATTTAATATAGGTGTAGATGCTTCTTTTTTCAATAATCAATTGAATCTTACATTTGATTATTTTTACAAACGTACAACTGATATTTTGATGAAGCCTATAGTTCCTACTGTTTTTGGAACAGATATGCCAATGGATAATATCGGTGAAATGCAAAATCAAGGATGGGAAATAGGTATTAACTACAATGTACGTACAGGTCAGGTTCAGCACGGCTTTAGCCTTAACTTGAGTGACTCTTATAATAAGGTTTTAAAATTCCCTGGTCATGAGCAAATTACAAAGGTTGATGAACTGGAACGTATCATTCGTGAAGGTGTACCTTTGAACTCTTATTATGGTTATAAGACTGACGGATATTTCCAGAGCTATGAGGAGATTGAAGCTTCTGCTATTCCTGTTGGAGGTAAAGTGCAACCTGGTGATGTGAAATTTGTTGATAGAAATAACGATGGAGTTATTGATTCAAAAGACCGTTTTATCTTAGGAAACGCATTCCCTCGATATACATTTGGATTTACTTATAATCTTTCTTGGAAAGGACTTGATTTCAGTATGTTCTGGCAGGGAGTCGGAAAACGTGATATGATGTTGCGTGGTGAATTGATTGAACCATTTCATGAAAATTATTCATATAATATATTCAAACATCAGCTTGACTTTTGGACTCCAACAAATACGGATGCAACCTGGCCTCGTCTAGCAGCTCCAGGTTCTGACTCGAATAAAAATAATTATAAAACTGGTTCTGATATGCAGATTCTTGATGGTAAATATATGCGTTTGAAGAATCTGGTGATAGGATATACACTTCCTAAATCTTGGTCGAAGAAAGTGGGAATGGAAAAACTTAGAGTATACGTGAGCGGAGAAAACTTATTGACTTTCAGTAATAATAGTTTTATTGATCCTGAATCAACTGAGTTTGACTCTAAGATGTCTGCAGGTGGAGCTAATAGTGGACGTTCTTATCCGACATTGCGTTATTATGGTTTTGGTATTGATGTGGAATTTTAATAATGTGACTTTATGAAATTAAAAACATATATGTTGTATGTTGTAAGTGCAATGATGTTATTGGCTGCTTGCAATGACATGGAAAATGTACCTACAAATAAATTTACTGATAATAGTTATTGGACATCGGAGGCAAAGGCACAGAATGTGGTGAACATGGCCTATAGCCAGATGTATGATGCAGGGAAAATGTGGTCGGATGAAAGTTTGAGCGATAATGTAATTGACGGCCGTACTGTAACTGATCAACGTGCTATCCGTAAAGGGCAGGCAACACCTTCTATAGGTGTTTTTGATAGTGAGTGGAAAAATTTGTATGGTGGAATTAAAACTTGCCATGTATTTTTGGAAAAGGTAGATTTGGTTCCTAATATGAATCCTGCTGCAAAGGCTCGTATGATAGCTGAGATTCGTTTTATCCGTGCTGCTATTTATTTCCGTCTTGTAAATTTCTATGGTGATGTACCATTCTTTACAAAAGACATAACACTGGATGAAGCAAATTCAATAAGTCGTACATCTGCTGCTACTGTTCTTCAGTTTATTCATGATGAATTGGAAGATATTAAAGATGATCTGCCAATTAATACTGCTTTATCGGCAGACGAACAGGGTAAAATTACGAAAGGTGCAGTAAGCATGTTGCAGGCACGTGTATACTTGATGGAAGGAAACTGGGATAAAGTAATTACCTATACAGATAATCTTATCAACAATCAAGGTGAATATGGTACCTATGACTTGTACCCTTCTTACAGAGGATTGTTTGAGGAAGAAAATGAGTATAATCAGGAAGTAATAATGGACCGTTCATATGTAAAGAAACTCTTGACTTGGGGAGATATGGTAGATATGGCTCCATTGAGTGTTGGAGGTAGAGCTATAAATCGTGTTCCTCAACAGTCGTTGGTTGATAGTTATATCATGCTGAATGGAAAGAGAATCGATGAACAGGGAAGTAATTACAATAAAGATTATCCATATGCCAATAGAGATCCTCGTATGACTGCTACTATTATATATGATGGATATGATTGGAGCGGTAATGTAAATGATGGAAGCCAGGGTACTGTTATACATATTGATCCCAATACTTCGACAACTGTTGATAAATACGTTTATGGTAGTAATAATACCGCTACAGGTTACTATGTACGTAAATATTATAGCCCACAAGATGCCGGTGATTTGAATTCTGGCTTGAATATCATTACAATGCGTTATGCCGATGTGCTGTTAATGTATGCTGAAGCTAAATTCGAAAAAGGTGAATTTACTGAAGACATTTGGAATATGACTATCAAATGTATCAGAGAAAGAGCTGGATTTACTGATTCAGGTGCATTGGAATATCCTTCTCTGTCTTCAGATGATATGCGAAAACTGATTCGTAACGAACGCCGTTGTGAACTGGCTATGGAAGGATTAAGATGGTTTGATATTAAGCGCTGGAAGGCAGGTTCAGAATATTTGACAGGCAATGTTGAAGGTGCTACTTTTGATGGAGTTGGTACAATTCGTGTAGACTCTTATAACTTTAATGAACAAAGAGATTATTTATGGGCTGTGCCTCAAAGCCAGATTGACTTGAATCATAATTTGGCTCCTAATAATCCTGGATATGCAAACTGATTAACTTTAAATATTTAAATACTTATAATGATGAAACTAAGATTTTTTTATGTATTTGCAATGTGCATGACTGTATTGTTTTCTACATCATGTACTAAAGATATGGAATATAAGGATGTACAAGTTAGTCCTGTAACTCAGTTGTATGAACCGACAGATGGTCAGAGTGTAACACTGGTTGCTTCGTCTACAGCTTCACTTTTCTTTGAATGGGCTGCAGCAAAAGCTGAAGATAGTGGCTCGCCTTTGTATGAGGTTGTTTTTGATAAAGAAGATGGTAATTTTACAAATCCGATTTATCGTGTTGTTGCTGATAATAACGGGGTTCGTAATTATGCAACAATAACTCATAAAGTGTTGGATAAGATTGGTAAAGCAGCTGGTATTAATGGTGGAGAAACCGGAACTGTAAAATGGACAGTTGTTGCTTCCAGAGGTTTAAATTCAGCGATGGCTACTGAAGCAAGAACTTTGACCATTACTTGTTTGAAAGGATTTACTGAATTACCTAATCAGGTTTATTTGACAGGTGAAGCTACTGAAGGAGGAACAGATATTGCACAAGCAGTTCCTTGTTCGATGCCTAATGAATTAGGTGTGTTTGAAGTGTTCACTAAATTGGAGGAGGGTAAGTCTTATCGACTGGTTGATAATAACTCTGCTGATGCCAAGTCTTATTATATCAATGAAAGTGGTGTTATCATTGAAGGTCAGGGTGAAACTACTGTAAATAAAGGTGGTGTTTACCGTATTGTATTAGACTTTACAACGGCTTCTGTCAAGATGACTGAAATCCAGAGTATGGGATTCTTCTTCTGTCCTAGCAATGAGGTTACTTTTGAACTTCCTTATAAAGGTAATGGTGTATTTGAAGGAGAAGATCTGATTGAATTTAAACAGGAAAGCTGGGGTAGAGACCAACGTTATAAGTTCTTGATGACATATGCTGATGGTACAACACAAATGTGGGGAACTAAGAATACAACAGATAGTGCTCCAGGAGAAGCTGCAGCTGATGATCCTTATTTCTATATTGCTGAAACTCCTAATAACCAATGGGATCAGAAATGGAAACTGAATAATGAATTCGATGGAGCTGCTGATGGAGCTAATCCAGGAGCTGTTACTCGTATTTCTGTTATTTTCTCTGGAGATAATTATACACATCATGTAGAACTTGTTAAGTGATAGAACTATGAAATATAAGTTATTATTCTTTTTTATTACAGGAATGCTTTTAGCTTCCTGTAGTAAGATTGAAGATGAATATGTATATGATACTGGTTATGCTATAGACTGGAGTGCGGCAGCAGATAGTGCCAGCTCTACTTTGCCGGAACGTTTTTGGAATGAAGAAGGGTATTTTAATTATGAAAACGATGGAAATGGCACTGGTTTCCAGTATTGGCCACAGGCACAGGCAATGGATGTAATTATCGATGCTTACTTGCGTAGTGGAAATACTAAATACTCCGATCTTTTTACTCCATGGTATGAAGGTATTAAAGTAAAGAATGGCAATTCATATTGGAATAATTTTTATGATGATATGGAATGGATAGCTCTTACGATGGTACGTTTGTATGAAACCACTCAAGATGAAAAGTACCTGAATACGGCTAAAGAGTTATGGGGATATATTGAAGGTGGTTGGAATGAAGAGTATGGCGGTGGCGGTATCGCATGGAAATCTGATCAGCGTTGGAGTAAAAATGCTTGTTCAAATGGCCCTGCTGCTTTATTAGCAATGCGTCTTTATTCAGTAACTCAAGATGAAGTATATAAAAATTGGGGAATCAAAATTTATGCATGGCTGCGTGAGAATCTGTTTAACAAGGCTACTGGAGCTGTTTATGATAATTTAAATGGCGAAACAGGTGAAATTGGTAGTTTCTCATTGAGTTACAATCAGGGTACTTTCTTGGGTGCAGCACACGAATTATATAAGGTTACAGGTGAAGCAAATTATTTAAAGGATGCACGTAAAGCTGCTTACTTCTGTATTAGTGATGCTGGTATGATTGATAGTGGTAATAATGTGCTACGTGATGAAGGTTCTGGTGATGGTGGCTTTTTCAAAGGTATTTTTATGCGTTATTTCGTCAAATTAATCATGGAGCCGGATTTAGATGAGCTTTATCGTAAAAAATTTGAGACATTCTTTAATAATAATGCAGAAGTTTTATGGCGTAAGGGTGTAAATAAGTTAGATATTTTATTTAGTACTAACTGGACTACACCTGCTTCTGGTAGCACTCAGCTTGGTGCACAGACTAGTGGATGTGCACTTATAGAAGCGAGATCCTTGTGGGGTAAATAACTAGGAACACTTGGTCTTAAAAATGTAAAAATACAGAAGTCTTAAGATCTGATTGAAAATCTTTTTTGAAACTTTTTTCTGTTTCTATGGATTATTATCATGAAATAGAAAAAAGTTTCGAAAAGGATTTGAGAAACAATTAAAATCAATAATTGAAAAACACTTTATTTCATCGTGTAAATTTTTTAGTTTACCTCTAACATAAGTAATAATCTTAGATTTTGCTAAAGCTCTGATTGTAATAAATATAACGGCTATAAAGTTGAAAGATAGTTCCATTCAAAATCTTATATTTATTAGTCTTAGACATTTTAAGAACATTGATTTGGGCGATGTATCTTTCTCTTTTTGTAAACGTTATATCATACTTTTTAAAATCAGACAAAGGATATTTGTTTCTTGAATTTTTTTGTTGATTGGGGATTCGGGTATATAAGTAAACGGCGAAAAGGTTGGGATAATGTTTTTAATGGGAAATGATAGGTAAAATCAGGATAGAGATTATGTTAATATAAATTGAGATAGTAATGTCATTGGGTTATAGCTCAATATCTTATAAACCAATGAAAACAAGGAAGTATATCTAATTAATGAAGTGTTTAGGAGTAGTGTACAGAAATTTTGTTTATTGATAACTTTATTTGGATGATAAGAATGCTATGAGAAAAGGAATGTTATTGTTCGGATTTTTTGGAATATTTTGCTGTTGTTCTAATGTACAGGGAAGATCTTTTGATGTCCAATCTCCTGATGGAAAACTTAAGGTTGTAATCGATTTGAAAGAGAAAATATATTATTCTGTGATTTCTCAAAATGATACAATTCTTAAAGATTGTACATTGTCTATGACTTTATCAGATGATGTTTTAGGGGCAAAACCAAGTCTTCAAAATATAAAGAGGGGAAAGATTGACAAAGAAGTACTGCGTCCTATCCCATTAAAAAATGCATTAGTCCGGAATTATTGTAATACTCTTCGTATGAATATGAAGGGCAATTATTCTGTTGAGTTTAGAGCTTATGATAATGGAATTGCTTATCGTTTTATAACTGATAGAAAAAATGAGCTTGAGGTATTAGACGAAGAATTTGCTATCCATTTCCCGACTAATTATTGGGCTCATTTGTCTAAAACTTCAGGATTTAAGACTTCATATGAAAATCCATATTCTCATTTGAATACAATGGATTATAAGTCGTCGGATGAAATGAGTTATTTCCCGGTTTTATTAGAGAGTCCGCAGGGATATAATATATTGATTTCGGAGGCTGATTTAGATGATTATCCTTGTATGTTTGTGAAGGGGACAGATAAGAATGGATTGACTGCTGTTTTTCCGAAATGCCCTTTGGAGTTTGGAGATGATGGAGATCGTAGCGTAAAGATTCTTAAAGAAGCTAATTACATCGCTAAGACAGAAGGAAAGCGAACTTTTCCGTGGCGTTTCTTTATGATTTCTTCCGATGATAAAGATATTTTGAGTAATGAAATGGTTTATAACTTGTCTTCTCCTTGTGAATTGGAAGATTATAGTTGGGTAAAACCAGGACAAGTAAGTTGGGAATGGTGGAATGGAGCTACTCCTTATGGTCCTGATGTAAATTTTGTATCCGGTTTTAATATGGATACCTATAAATACTTTATTGATTTCGCAGCTAAGTATCACATCCCTTATATATTGATGGATGAAGGATGGGCTTTGAGTACACGTGATCCTTATACTCCTAATCCTCAAGTTAATGTACATGAAATAATCCGTTATGGAAAAGAAAAAGGAGTTGGAGTCTTGTTGTGGCTTACTTGGCTTACTGTTGAGAACCATTTTGATGTGTTTAAAACTTTTTCTGATTGGGGAGTAGCAGGTATTAAGATTGATTTTATGGATCGTAGTGATCAGTGGATGGTCAATTATTATGAACGGGTGGCAAAAGAAGCCGCAAAATATCATTTGTTGATTGATTTCCATGGTTCATTCAAACCAGCAGGATTGGAGTATCGTTATCCTAATATTTTGTCTTATGAAGGTGTTCGCGGAATGGAACAAATGGGAGGATGTTATCCTGATAATAGTTTGTACTTACCTTTCATGCGAAATGCTGTAGGTCCAATGGATTATACACCTGGAGCCATGATCAGTATGCAACCTGAAGTCTATAGAGCAGATCGCCCGAATGCAGCTAGTATCGGAACTCGTGCTTATCAACTTGCTCTTTATGTTGTATTCGAAAGTGGGGTTCAAATGCTGGCTGATAATCCAACTCTATACTATCGCAATCCTGATTGTACAGATTTTATAACAAAAGTACCTGTTACATGGGATGAAACGAAAATATTAGATGCTAAGATTGGTGAATATGTAGTACTAGCCAGACGAAAGGGTGATAAATGGTTTATTGGTGCAATCTGTAACGGAAAGGAAGCTTCACGTAGATTTACTTTATCTTTTGACTTTTTGGATAAAGATAGAACTTACCGTATGACTTCATTTGAGGATGGTATTAATGCTGATAGACAAGCAATGGATTATCGCAGAAAAGAACAGCAGGTTAATTCTTCTGATAAATTAAATATTAAATTGGTACGTAATGGGGGATGGGCAGCTGTTGTAGAGTAAATTTTATATAATAAAGTGCTATGAAAACAAAACTGTTGGTAAAATATTTAGGTATAGGAATTGTTTCCTTTAGTTTAACGTGTACGCATATAAATGCACAGGATCGAGATTTTGGTGGCTTAAATCGTTATGCTCAAGAGAATAAAGATATAACTATTTCTCACAAAACTGTAAAAGTTGTTTTTATGGGGAATTCTATAACAGAGGGTTGGGTGAATACCCACCCTGCTTTCTTTACAGATAATGGATATGTGGGACGTGGTATTAGTGGGCAGACCTCATATCAGTTCTTGTTACGTTTTCGTGAAGATGTTATAAAGCTATCTCCGTCATTGGTCGTTATTAATGCGGGTACTAATGATGTTGCAGAGAACACATGTGCTTATAATGAAGAGCATACTTTTGGAAATATAATATCTATGGTAGAACTGGCTGAGGCACATAAAATAAAGGTTATACTAACTTCGACGTTGCCGGCTGCTGCTTTTGGCTGGAATCCAGCGATTAAAGATGCGCAAAAGAAAATAGCTTCTCTTAATGCACGAATCAAAAAATATGCCTATCAACATAAGATACCTTATGTAGATTATTACGGAAAAATGGTTTATGGAGAAAATGGGGCTCTTAATCCTAAATATACAAAAGATGGTGTTCACCCTACTGCCGAAGGATATATAGTTATGGAAACATTAATAAAAGAAGCCATTGATAAAGTTTTATAGTTAATGGTGAATGTGCTTTTCTTTTGAAAACTGTCGTGTTGATAAAGTATGGCAGAAGGAGTTTTCAGTGGGGTTGATAATATAATTGAATGTATTCACTTACATTTCATCGGCATTAGGTGGTATATGGATAGTAATAGAATATTTAGATGTACAATCTTCAATAGGTATGAAAAAATAGAAAATAAAATGAAAAATGAACTTTTAATATCAATCATATCTCTCATACTTTTTACAAGCTGTGAGAGTCAGAATAAACTGACAGAGTATGTTAATCCTTTACTGGGAAGCGCTACATTATGGGAAAAGGAGGATTTGGGCTATGTACGTAAGAAAGCAACGAGAACTTGGGGAGCAGAAACATTTCCTGGAGCAACGCTACCTAATGCAATGGTGCAGTTGAGTCCTGTAACTCAATATAGAAGTGGTGCTGGTTATCAGTATGAAGATAGTGTTATTTATGGATTTTCTCATACCAATAAAGGGCATTGGAACTTATTGCACGTTCCAATGATGCCTGTTGTTGGAGAAATTAGTCCAAGTGATTACTGTTCACATTTTAGCCATCAGAAAGAGACTGCACGTCCCGGGTATTATCAGGTTTATTTGGATAGATACAATGTAAATGTTGAACTTACAAGTACGTTGCGTTGTGCTTATCATAAGTATACTTTTCGTAAAGAAGATGCAAAGTCTGTATTAGTGGATATTCGTCGTTCAAATAACACTGTTACAGAATGGCATATCGAAAAATCAGGGGATAAGGTTTTTACAGGATATCAGGCTGGAGAAGGTAAAATCTTTTTTTATGCGACGACCAATTATGTAATCAATGACGTCGTAATGAAGAAAGACGGGCATCATGAAGTCGCTTTGGTTAATTTTGTCAATAGCAAAGATAGCAAACCATTGGAAATGAAAATCGGATTTTCATTTGTTAGTGTTGAGAATGCAAAAATGAATCTTGAGCATGAAATGCTTCATAAAGACTTCGCGCAAGTTGCTTGTGAAGCAGATGACGTTTGGGAAAAGCTTTTGTCTAAAATACAAGTGTCAGGGGGAACGGAACGTGAAAAAAGCTTATTTTATTCTTGCTTGTATCATGCTTTTAAATGGCCGGCTTTACGAAGTGATGTAAATTTTGAATATACTGATATTAAAGGGAATGTGGTAAATAATGGATTTCATTATTATACCAATCCATCATTTTGGGATGACTATCGTAATAAGTTGACTTTGTTGGGAATGTTATCACCTGAGGTGACAATTGATGTCATTAAGTCAATTATCGATAAAGGAGAAAAGAGTAACGGATATATGCCAACATTTTTTCATGGAGATCATGCCTCTACTTTTATTGCGGGAAGCTGGTTACGTGGATTACGTGACTTTGATTTACAAAGGGCATATAACCTGATTTTGAAAAATGCTACGGTTCCAGGTAAAGGAGGACGACCTTATTTGGATGAATATATAAAACGTGGATGGATTGCAGAAAAAGATACGGTAAATGTTCCTACGCAAGATGAATATAAAGGTGCTGTAACAAAGACTGTAGAGTATGCTTATGATGATTATGCTGTAGCTTTGGTTGCTAAAGAATTAGGTGATAAGGAGAATTATGATGTGTTGATAAAACGTGCTAATAATTATAAAACTCTTTTCGATCCGGGTACAGGTTTCTGGCGTGGTAAAATTGAAGATGGAAGTTGGATTGCAGATTTTGATCCATATTATCCTTATTATCAGTACATGTACCGTGAAGCGAATGCCTGGAATGCGCTTTTCTTTGCTCCCCATGATCCTGAAGGAATGATTAAGCTCTATCCTAATAATAAGGCAGTTGAGAATAAATTGGATTCTCTTTTTACAGAGCCTTGGCATGGGTATGAAGTTGATAATATGACTGGATTTATTGGAAACTATTGTCATGGAAATCAGCCAGGACATAGTATTCCTTACACTTATTATTTTATCGGGAAGCAGGAAAAATCACAAGCGGTACTTGATTCTCTGATGGGGCACTATTATGATATGGGTAAGGATAAATTGGCATATGCTGGTATGGATGATGCTGGTGAAATGTCGTCATGGTATGTATTTAATGCCATTGGGCTTTATACATACTCTCCTGCAGATCCAGAATATATCGTTACAGTTCCATTATTTGATAAGGTTACGTTTTATTTAAAGGATAAACCTTTTACTATTGTGAAGCAAGGACATGGAAGAAAAATCCGTCAGATAACTTATGATAATGAGGTCGTTGATGGATATTTTGTATCTCACGGACAGTTGCAAAAGGGAAAGAAACTTGTCATTACAGTTGATTAAAATTTATAAGGAAGCTAGTTATGAAAAAAACTTTAACGATTCTGTTTATGTTATGTTGTGTCTTTGGAGTATTTGCTCAGAAAGATATAACTTATTGGAATAAAATGGCTAATGGTACTTCAGAAGCACTTATCAAACATTTTTGGGGAGCTAGTTTTGAAGGCTACGAAAAACGCTATTATTTTAATTATGGTAGCGATCTTTCTGATATGTCAACAAATAACTATTGGCCACAGGCACATGCAATGGATGTTCTGGTGGACGCGTATATGCGTACTGGTAAATCGTATTATAAAGAACTTTTTCCTTTGTGGTGGGAAGGTATGCCCAAATATAATTTTGCCGGAAAAATGAATCCCAAAGATCCTTGGTGGAATGTTTTTGTTGATGATATGGAATGGATCGTATTAGCACAAATAAGAATGTTTGAAAGTACAGGGGAGAAAAAATATATAGAGAAAGCGAGACAAGTATATGATGATTGGATTTGGCCTACATGGGGACCGGAAGATGAAGCTCCCTGGTTTGGTGGAATTACTTGGAAGACGGATGTCGCAAAATCAAAGAATGCTTGCTCTAATGGACCGGCTGCATTAATTGCTGCTCGTCTTTACTCTTTTTACGATCAGGCTCAATTTAGCGATGGCAAGATTAAAAATGCCTACTTAAATGAAGCTATCAAAATTTATATTTGGGAGAAAAACTACTTATTTGATCGTAAAACAGGAGCTGTTTATGATAATATTAATGGAAAGGGTGAAATTCAGAGAAACTGGATATTTACTTATAACATTGGAACCTTTTTAGGAGCTGCCCATGAGCTTTATAAAATAACAGGTGATAAGCAGTATTTAGATGACGCAGTAAAGGCTGCCAATTTTGTTGTAGAACAATTATCACAAAATGAAGGTTTGTTGCCTGATGCTGTAAGTGGCGATGGAGGATTGTTTCATGGAATCTTTTTCCGTTATTTTGTTAAGCTGATCAATGATCACTCTGTAGATTATTCAGATAGAAAGAAGTTTCATGAGTATATCACTCGCTGTGCCACTGTAATGGCTACTCAAGGAATTAATCCCAACACCATGTTATATGGAGGACGTTGGAGAAAGGCTCCTGCAGATAATGAAAAAGTAGGGCTAACTCCTCATTTAACAGGATGTATGTTGATGGAAGCGATGTGTGTCCTACAACCTTTATGATTTTCTTTAAAGTGGAATGTTTAGGCAGTATAGTTCATATTGCCTAAATGTTTGTTATACGAATACCTATAATTAGATGAAATCATGATATTTAATTTATCATTTAAATGAGTATTCATAATGATGTAAGCAATAGTAATATGGTAAATTTAAAGATAGTTGGAGTTTTAGGAATGTTATGTTTTACGGGATGGTTATCTGCCCATAACGTGAAAATGGAAAAGGAAGTAATAGTCGGTGATGGTATTGCTAAATTTGTTCCAAAAGGTTTCAATCTGAGTCAAATGCCTTCTTTTGCCTTAAAAGCAGAGCCTCAGGAAAAAGGTATGTTACCTTCAAATTGGCAGCTTTATCCTATAATGGAAAAGAAAAAAGGACATGCTAGTGCCTATTTGGACGTACCTCAAGGTACTAGTCTTTATGGTGGCGGTGAGGTTACAGGGCCGTTGTTGCGAAACGGACAAAGTATCAAATTGTGGAATACAGATTCAGGTGCATATAGTGTTGATAATGGAAAACGCTTGTATCAGTCACATCCTTGGGTAATGGGAGTTCGTCCGGATGGAACTTCTTTTGGAATTTTATTTGATACACCTTATAAAGCGAAACTGACAACTACCGATGAACGTATTAATTTCGAAACAGAAGGTGAACTATTTCGTATATTTGTAATAGACAGAGAGTCTCCGCAGGCGGTTATAAAAGGCTTGGCCGAACTTATCGGTACTATGCCTATGGTTCCACGGTGGGCTTTAGGATATCAGCAGTGCCGATTCTCTTATACACCAGCCAGTCGTGTAATTGAGGTTGCAGATACTTTCCGTATTAAGCGTATTCCTTGTGATGTGATGTGGATGGATATTGATTATATGGATGGTTATTGTATTTTTACATTTAATCCTCAGACATTTCCCGATCCAGCGGCTTTGAATCGAGACCTTCATATACGTGGATTTCATTCAGCATGGATGATAGATCCGGGGGCTAAAGTTGATTCAACTTACTTTGTCTATAAGTCAGGAACAGCAAATGATGTATGGGTTAAGACAGCGCAAGGAAAAGAATTCCATGGAGATGCCTGGCCCGGTGCATGTGCTTTCCCTGATTTCACTCAACCTAAAACAGTGCGTTGGTGGGCTGATTTATATAAGGACTTTTTGGATAAGGGAGTTGATGGAGTTTGGAATGATGTGAATGAACCTTAGATAAGTAATACTCCTACAGGAACTATGCCTGAAGATAACAAACATTTAGGAGGTGACAAGATTCCGGCTGGACCTCATTTGAAATATCATAATGTGTACGGTTATCTTATGGTTAAAGATATAACTTGTATTATTTTTTTATATATAACTTATAATCAAATAGTTATTATAGCAACATCTTATAGAAAACATTTGTAAAACATACAATTTGCATGCAAATTATAGCATATAAGAAAATATGGGCAATGAAAAATAATACTTAGACATAAATTTATCAGTAAGTTCTCATATTTATTGCCTTTTGTTTTGGAGTGTAAAAATACAAATCAGTGGAAATAGTAATAAAATTACTATTATTCTTTTCACCAATTAAATTAATTTATAGATATATTAGGGTGTATTGTCTTATAAGTTAAGCAGTTATTGCTGCATTAACAACACCATTAATGGTGAAATATGATTTAACCAACTCATTCAATGAGGTAATTTTCTCAAAGTCCATAAATCAAAGAACACATTATTTTCATTGCAAATGGTAGTAAAGATTGGTCTATAATGAAATCAAAGCAGCATAAGAGTTTCCTCAAATGCTGCTCACTTATATAATAAGAATCTATTATTAGTATAAACGTTATCTATTGCTCTTATATCAGTTTCATTACCAAACAATAGAAATGTTATCTTTGGAAGCACCTTCTAATAAGATAGGAAATCCGTTGGCATTTAACGTCCATGTAAAATTGGTTATATCTTCATAAGAGCCAGATTTATAAGTTAGTTTTAAGGGTAAATGCTTGGTTGCTTTTCCTAATAGTCCAGCATAGTAGGCAAACCACATTTCATCCATGTCAATCCCTAACGTTTCATCATAAAACATAAGGCATCCTTTGTTCTCAATTGGGGTAGTTACAGCATTTGAAGTGTAGTCTATGCTGTAATCACTTGATTCTTCAGGTTCGTCTGCTGATACAGTAGATGTTTTAACAATGTCACCCTCTTTGTAAGTGATAGTCGTGGTTTCATTTCCACCTTCCGAACGTTTCATAGATAGCATATAACCTTCTGTAGAATATGTGAAATCCCAAGTATCTAATTCACCATCTTCATATTTTTCATCGCAATGCTTTATAAAACCATTGTCGCCTATTTCCATATTGAAGATGAATTTTTCTTCATATTGTGTTCCTATATCCTCTGTTAGTTCCACTATTACAAGCTGATTGGGAAGTCCAGCTCTTGTTGTTACAGTGGTAGGATATTTAAAGATAGCAACCGCATCATCTGTTTCAATTTTAGAAACTAAACCTGATGCATCTTGGGTGATTTTCATATCAGAGACTTGTTTAGGCATTCCATTCACAAATACCTTTTGAGGATTGATGCTACTGTTAGCATTGTTCTCATCATCATCGTCATCACAAGCTGTAAAGTTTACAGCACACAAGACCATTAATAAGGTCGTTCCAATTAATCTAAGTGTTCTCATATTAATAATATTATGCTTACCTAATTCCCAATTAGCAAGCTGTTAAAATAAATTAAGGTGTGGAAACTATATTTGCCTTATCCTACATTCAGGTCTTCGCATTACCTTTGGAATGGATAAAACAATAGCCCCACACCAAAAGGTATATAGAAACCTTACAAATACAAGGTAAATATATATCCAGTATGGGTGCTATTGCTATCATCTTCATTCCAATATCAAAGTTGCGAAGTTTGAATGTAGAAGATAATTTTAATAACACCTTTCGTTAAATATATCCTTCCAACTATCTATCTCATTAGATTATTGGAATTGGTACAAAGATACTAAAAGATTTTAAATCAAGCGGCATGGAGCACAGATTAATAGTAATTATTGTGTTACTAAAGAGGAAATTAATGGGGTATTTAAGCAAATTTGCATCTGAACTTTCCAAATTCATGTGGGTATCAAATTCACTTTTCCCCATATAAAAGACTAAATTTTGAATATTCTTACCAACCTTGAATTACAGTCTTTAAGTTAGATATTGTTGGATATCCAAGAAGTGCTATCTATGACATGATTTATATTTTAGAGATAGAAAGAATATTTTTTACATCATATACAATAAACGCTGAAAACTTAGTGAAATCTGCGCCCATATAACCGTTATAGTTTGAATCCCTTGTTTTTCCGTTGCGGTTGCTGTATCGTTGGTCGTATCCGTCGGAGCAGCCTCTCGAACTGCTCCCTGAACCAGTCGAGGATGTTCTTCCCGTTGATGCGCAGGACAAAGCGTTTCCCTCTCTCTCCCTGCTCTATTCCCATCTGTGCGGTGGCACCCGTCACGGAGAGGGCTCTCTTGTGTTCCTCGGAGTAAAGGTTCCCGCTGTACTCCAACGGCTGGAACGTGAAAAGCCGGTCCGTCTGCTCGGGCGTGAAGCCTGCCGAACGGCAGTACCTCTCCATGCGCATCGCGTCGGCGAAAAGAGGGAACCAGCCGCACGCACGCTCCGTCCATTTTTGCAGATATGCCGTCCGCTCCTTTTCCCTTTCCAGTTTTTGGATGTAGTCGGTCTGCACCGTGGCAAGTTCCCTGCCGTACTGTGCCCGCTGCCGTTGCAGACTGGCCTGCAAGTCCTCTATGCTCTCTTCACGGGCGGCTATTTCGTTTTGCAAGCTGCGGTTGTCCGCCTCCAGCTCCTTGATTTTCCCACTGCCCAAAAGAGAACCCATCTTCGCTATGATGGCAGTCTTTGCTTCCATCTTGACCGCCTCCAGCTTTTGCGTGTTGATTTCCTTTCTGGCCGTTTCCAGCCGTTTTTCCGCCTCTTCCTGCTCGGCTTGGAGTTGTCGCACGTTCGCTTCCAGTTCACCCGTCTGCCGCCTCAAATCGCGGTAATACTGGGCGGTGGAGACATGTCGGGCTTCCGAACCTCTTACCCCGCGTTGCAGGCCGTATTTCACCATGACCTTGGCATAGTCGTCGTGGTAGGCAAGCAGTCTGGTGCGGTTCAGCACGTCGTCGGCACACAATCTGGCGGTATTCGCCTTTTTGCGGTAGGTTCGTCCTCCCTCCTTCGGCTTCTTCTGTCCCGCCTTCCTGCGCTCTCCCGTCACTATCGGTACAAGTGTGGCGTGTATGTGCGGCGTGTGCTCGTCCATGTGCAGCACCGCCGAGACCACGTTCTCCCGCCCGAAGGTCCTGTACAGCCAGTCCATGCTGTCCCGGCACCAGTCGTCCAGTCTTCCGGCTTTCTCTATTTCCATCATGTCCTCATGTGTTCCTGAGAGCATGACACGGATGGCGCGTACCTGGTCGTGGGTGATTTTCCTTCTGATGCCCGCACTGCTGATGCGGGCGGCAATCGCATCGTCACGCTCCCTGATGCCTTCGGGCATCCGGACGAGCTCGCGGTTCAGGTGCGTGCGCGTAGGGTTGACGTTCGGTGCTATCACCCTGCGCTCGATATGGTCGGATATCCGGCTGTCGGATGCCCCCTTCGCTTTTCTGAAATCGAGTGAGAAATATCCCATTGTAAAGTCTTTTTAAGTTTGACAATTCCGCCTGCCGTGCGGATATGCCTCACGGCGAACGGGGTGTGCAGAGGGGCCGGCCCCTCGCCTCAATAGGGCGTTTTTAGCTGCGCTTGCGCTGCGTGAAGAAAACGCCCTATTGAGCTATGGCTTTTCACTGTGCAAAAAGCCTGCGGGATGCGTGCGGTTACATTCCGATGCCCTTCCCCTTTTTCCTGCCCGGCTGCTGCACCCACTGTACTTGCTTTGCCTGCTGTACCGGGTTCGCCTGCTGTGACAACTTTTTTCCGTTCAGGTAGTCGTTCAGATCCTTGTACCCGCTGTACACAGGTGATGCGTCGCGAACACGCGAACCGTACTCTCTTTGGATTTCGCACAGGGCTTCCAGCCCGGCGCGGTCGTTGTCAAGGAAGCAGTGTATCCGCTCATAATCCCCCAGCGGCCGCAGGGCTTTGGAAAGATTGGAAACCGAGTTCAGCACGATATAGTCTTGTCCGTCAAGGGCGGGGCGGTCGGGATGCCCCGCCTGCCGCAGCGTGAGAAAGGAGAGGTAGTCCATGAAACCTTCGAAGAGGCAGCAGGTTTCCCCCGGTTCCGTTTGCCGTATGTGGGTGATGTCTTTCGGGGCTATGCAGCCCTTGAAGAACTTGTTGCGTATCTCGTAGCCTCCCGAACGGTTGGGAAAACCGACGGCAAAGTAGGGTTTGCCGTCGGTCAGATAGTGCACCTCCCTGCATTCTCTTTTTGCCAGTTCCGTATTTATCCCCCTTTCCCGCAAATAGGAGAATAAGGCGGGGGAAGAAAGCGGCATTACTTCCAACTGCCGGAAGCTTGGTTGTGATAATGTCTGCCCGCCAAAAGAGAAGGAGACGGGGTGCACGTGCGGTGCCTGCCTTGCCATCATTTCCAGAAGGTAGGGCACATGGTCGGATGCGTAGAGTTCCGCCGCCAGTGCGATGATGTTGCCGCCTTTCCCGGTGGCAAAGTCGTACCAGAGATTACGTTCGGTGTTCACCTTGAACGAGGCCTCGGTTTCCTCCCTCAACGGTGACTTGTACCATAGGCTTGCGCCCTGCCGTCTTACGGGTGAGTACCCCAGACTGTACAGGTATTCGGCTATGCTGATTTGTTTCGCTGTCTGAATGTCCATACGTTTGAGTGTTTGAATGAATGACTGTTTTTGTTTTTTCGCCCGTACCTCTTTATATACGGTACGGCATATACATGGCTTCACTTAAATGCTCGTATATATAGAATACGGATATTAAGTGAAGCGGTTACGTGTTGTCCGTCCTACTGCTTCGCTTCTTCCTTATATATAGGCACCGTGAATAAAGTGAAGCGTTTTTCCGCAGCCAGGCTAATAGTGGAAGTCGGGCATGAAGGTGTATTTTCTGCCGTTCTCCTGCACTATCATCCGCTTGTTGCGCAGCGTGGTGATGAGTGATACCGCCTTGTGGTGGTTCAACTTCACGCCGACGGCGGCATAGGCATTTATCAGCGCGTCCTCCAGCTCCTTGTAGCCGTATTCGCTTTTCAGTGCGAATGCCGCCTCCAGCGCGATGCGGTGCTGCTGCTCCGTGATGTGCCTGTACGCGTCGAACGGCTCCTGCTGCGGCCTTCCGGCCTTCCTCTCCTGCGGGGCATAGTTCTCCACCAGTTCGGGAAGTGCCCTGTCATTGATGCGGAAGGCGAACGGCTCGAAGTCCATCGCCCGGATGTGCATGGCCGATACCCGGCTGATGTCGGCGTCGCCCTTGTCCTTCTCCACCAGCAGCACCGTCTCGGCCTTGTTGTTCAGCTCCGTGCCGATGTGCCCGCGCGCGTTCTCGTCACCCTTGTTCTGGTGCAGTATCGTGTGGATGTGTATCTGGCGGTCGTCCGTCCACTGCATCAGCTTGGAGATGATGCGTGTGGATTCGCCGGGGCTGTTGATGTCATACACCATGTCGCGGATGCCGTCTATCACGACAAGCCCCAGTTCCGGGGTGTTGTAGATGGCCTGCTCCACAGCCGCTATACGTTCTTTCGGGGTGTACTTGCGCAGGGCGAGAAATTCGAGGTGCTCGCTGTCCCGGTCGGTCGGCAGTCCCGCCATGCGCAGGATGCGTTCCATCACCTTGAGACAATGGTACGGGCTTTGCTCGGTATCGACGTAGAGGATTTTTCGCTTGTCCTTGGGCAGTTCCGCCGAATACAGCAGTACCGTGCCGTTCTTCAGCGCCGCCGCGACGATGGCGGAGACGTTGAACGTCTTCTTGCTTTTCGCCTTGCCGATGGACGCGCTGAAATTGCCCAGTGTGCCGACGACAGTTCCGTTCGCCTTCAGTATCTCGGGGGCCTTCTCACATTTCATGCCGATGCTCAGCCGTGAGGCCTGCCAGATGATGATGGCGTTCTCACGGGTCACCTCCTCCATACGTTCGCTACTTTCCATGGCTGCGGAGCTTTCGGTTTGCGCTTCTGGCGATGGCGAGTGCCGCCTCACCCTTGTCGTTCACACGCCTTGCGAGGCTTTCGGCCCATGATAGCAGCTCCCTGCGGGAGAACAGCAGCTTGTTCCCGTACTTGCGGAACGGCACGTCCCCCTTGGCGGTCAGCTTGTAAAGGCGGGCCTTTGAAATCAGGAAACCGTGCTGTTCGAGTACCCCCACCGCCGCATCCGGCGTGAGGTTGTCGGGTTCGTTCTTCGGCAGGATCAGCCCCGCCAGTGTCTGCGAGACGCTCTCGCTCACGATTGCCCGGAGTTCCTCGGGCGTGGTAAGAATGATCTGGTTCATGTTCTTCCTTTCTTTTTGGGTGTTTGTACTATGGCTGTCGTCACAGCCGTTCCAACCGGTTGTGGCGCAAAGGAAGAATAAAGGAAAGCGAATATCAAACCGCAAATAACTTAACACGGATATGACTTTTATGGACGTTTCATGACTTTGGATGACACTGCGTGGGGCGGGTAAAAAGAGAAACGGTGCAATAGGCGGACATAATCCTCCAATGACACCGTTTTGCACACATATGTCAAGTGATTCGGAATGTACCTTTATTTCACACCCTTTAACTTTCCGAGTTGGGAAATGACTTCTTCTATTACGAAATATTTCTCTCCCGGTATCCCGATGTCGGAGCGCGATATGAAGCCCAGCTCCTCCCACCGGGCTATGGTCTGGCGGCTCACGCCCGCCATCTTTGCCAGTACGCTCTGGCCTATCATCTCCCTGCCGAGGATGGCGGGGTACCTGTACTTGCGGGTGGCGTGGCTGAACCTTATGCGTTCGATGACCGCCTCCACATTGTTTATGGTGGGCCGTACCCGCTCCTGCACGCGTATCACGGCCTCCGTTATCTCATATCCGGCAAGCCCGGGATGTCCGGAAAGCTCCTCCCATATGGTACCGAAACATTTGAGGTGCCGTATCTTTATCTCTCTGGTCTTCTTTCTTGGCATGGTCAGTCGAATTTGGTAAGTAACTGCGCGTTCTTCATCCGTTCGTCCCGCTCGAAACTGGCAAGGTAGTTCTCCGTTATGGCAAGGTTGGAGTGCCCCAGACTTTCGGATATGTAGGAGATGTTCGTCCCGCTGCGCTTGAGCACGGTGGCGAACGAGTGCCGGGCCGAATACGTGGTCACGGGGGGCAGCCCCACCGCCTCGGCTATCCTGCCCAATACCTTGTTGCATTTCTGTATGACCGTATCGACAAGGTGCTTGGTGGCGAAGCCGTCCTCCTTCCCCGTGGCGAACTTGAAGATGAGCGTGCCGGGGTTTCCGTCGTCGGGGTTGCCCCAGCGGTCCATGATTTTCCGCATCTCGGGGGTGAGCACCGCACGTATGGTACGCACTTGCTTGGAAGTATTCATCGTCTTTGCCCTGACAAAACAGATTTCACCTCCCACTATGTTTCCGTAAGTAAGATAGAGCATGTCCCGGAAGTTGATGCCGTTGCAGAGGTAGGAGAAGAACCACATGTCCCGGTAAAGCTCGGTTTCCTCCCTTCCGTCGGTATAGGTGACGAGCCTCTTTATCTGTTCCAGCGTGAGTGCCAGCTTCCTGCCCTCGGCTGAGGGTATCTCGAACCTGTTCCTGCCGAACGGGAAGTGCGCCTCCTTTATTATGCCGTCCGCCTTTGCCCGGTTCATTATCGCCTTGAGCATCTTGAAATAGACGCTGAGCGTGGACTTGCTTTTCTTTTGGCCCGTCCAGAATCTTCCGCAGCGGTTCAGCCAGTCCACCGTGACGGCAGAAAATGGAATGTCTTTCCCTGCAAACTCCTCCACCGCCGTCAGCAGTGCATGATAGCTGCGGTACGTACCCGCCTGCCCGTTACGTTTCAACTCTTCCGTCTTCGCCTTTATCGCGGCATTCACTGTCGCAGTGGAACATCTGCCCAGCCGGACACTCAAAAGATCAAACGCGAAATCTCCACGTTCGGCGAGTGCCTCCACCTGCCCCTTGATGATTGAGAAGCTGTTCTCTATGTTCGAGCGTGCCTCCGTGAGCCTGCGGCTCTTGCTTTCCGCAAGGTTCGCCCAATCCTCCCTTGACAGTTCCTGCCCCGTGGAATAGTATTTCTGCCTGCGGTTGTGTATGACTTGTATCTTCACGGGGAACAAGCCGCTTTTCTTCGCCCTGCGTGCGTCCAGTACCGACAGAACCGAAATTCCGTCCTTTGAATACTTGTACATAATCTGCCGTTTTTGATGGTTTCTTACTTGGTCTGTATGCAAATATATGTGCATACGATTTGCATACAAAAATAGAGATTATCGGAAAAAGATGCAAATTATTTGGAGAGAAAATTTGCTAAAATACGCTATAATACAGTGATTTGCGTATATAGGTCAAATGGTGGAAAATAAATAAAAATGGGCTTATTTTAACATTGTGTTAAGGCATCTCGGGAGGGGATTATGAAAGCGCGTCCGCAAAATCGTCCTTTTATTTTAACGCGTTCAAATTTTTTGGGTGGACAACGATTTGCTGCTACTTGGACGGGAGATAATGCTTCCTGGGAAAGTCATATGACTATGTCTGTTCCCATGATTCTTACTTTAGGATTATCTGGTCAGCCATTTAGTGGGGCAGATGTTGGTGGTTTCTTGTTTAATCCTGATGCAGACTTGTTTGGTCGTTGGATGGCTTTAGGAGCTTTTTATCCTTTTTCTCGAGGGCATGCTTGTGCTGGTACTATTAATAAAGAGCCTTGGGCATTCGGACAAAAAGTAGAGGATGTATCACGTATGGCGTTAGAACGTCGTTATGTTTTGTTGCCTTATTATTATACGTTGCTTCATGAGGCCTCAGAAACTGGAATGCCTATTATGCGTCCTGTCTTTTTTGCAGATCCTAAGGATACTTTACTTCGTGCAGAAGAACAGGCATTTCTTATTGGAGAAAATTTACTGGTTGTTCCAGAATGGGCTCAGAATCCAGCTTTACCTAAAGGTATTTGGAGAAACCTGTCTTTGATTCCAGGTGATGATAAGGATTCATATCAGGCTAAATTAAAAATTCGTGGTGGCGCTATTATTCCGACAGGAAAAATTATACAGAATACGAATGAAAAATCGCTTGATCCATTGACTTTATTAGTTTGCTTGGATGAAAAAGGTGAAGCCCATGGTACTCTTTATTGGGATGAAGGGGATAATTGGTCGTTTAAAGATGGCAATTATAGCTTTCAGCATTTTACCGCTATTCGTACTGCTGATAATAAAGTGCAAGTTAAAATAACCCAAAAGAAAGGTAAGTATATCACAGAAAACAATGATATGGCTATTGTGAAGATTATTACAGATAAAGGCATATATCAAGCTAGTGGTAATTTAGTTGAAGGAATAGAAGTACAATTGTAATAACAAATAAAACAATTCTTATGAAAACTAGATTTTATTGCATACTTGTATTATTAGCATGTTCCATTACTCTTTATGCACAAGGTTATCAATGGGAAAAAGCTATTTCTTACCGTGAAGGGAAGCAAAATGCATATATGAAGCAAATATGTTTGCTTGATGTATATTATCCGACTGATAAGAAGGATTTTCCCACCGTTGTTTGGTTTCATGGTGGAGGATTGACCGGTGGAGACCGTGAAATTCCACGTGAATTGCGTGAGCAAGGAATTGCTGTTGTGGGTGTGAGTTATCGCTTATGTGCCGGGAATAAAGATCCTAAGGCAATTAATGCTGATGTAACAACTGATGATGCGGTAGATGATGCAGCTGCAGCCACTGCATGGGTAGTAAAGAATATAGCCCGTTATGGAGGAAATCCTTCGAAAATATATTTAGCAGGACATTCTGCGGGAGGTTATTTAGTCAGTATGATTGGACTGGATAAAAGTCGGTTGGCTAAATATGGAGTAGATGCTGATAGCTTTGCAGCTCTTATTCCTTTTAGTGGACAAGCTATTACTCACTTCCAGAATAGACGTGATAGGGGAATTTCTGATTATCAGCCTTTAATTGATGAGCATGCTCCGTTATACTATGTGCGTAAAGACTGTCCCCCTATCCTGTTGATATGTGGTGACCGTGAACGTGAGATGCTGGGACGTTATGAAGAAAATGCTTATATGTGGCGTATGCTTAAGATTATAGGTCATCCAGCTGCATATCTTTATGAGCTACAGGGGTTCGACCATGGAACTATGTCACACCCTGCTCATTCTATATTATTGGAGTATATTCGTAACAGAGAAAAGGAAGTAGACAAATAGATTGGTAGGTATGGAGTGTCTCAATAGTTACATTACTCCATACCTATTGTATTATGTATTCTATAGAAGAATAAGGGAAAGATCAAAATAGTTTGATTCACTAATCTTTTTCACATGATAAATTGCAGATAAATGATTACTGAAAGATAAAAACCTGAAGTGGATGATCTGAATTAATTTTATTTGATATGAATGCAAATATTATATATCTCTTTCAATGCAATTTGTTATTTTCTATACCTTTGTACCTGAATATTGATTAAAAAATATACTATGATAAATGCTGTTATGAAATTTATAGGAGGATTGTTTTTTTTTCTGGTATGTGTAATAAATTCATTATCAGCTTATAATTTAAGGCAGGTTACTAATTCAGATGGTCTTACCAGTAGTGCTGTACTTTCTTTACTGCAAGATAGTAATGGCTTTTTATGGATGGGGACTTGTGATGGAGTGAATATATATGATGGCACAAAAGCATATAGTTGGAATGGTTGGGGGCAATTGAACTTATCTGGGTACATCATAGAAGAAATATTAGAAACTCATGATGGAGTAATTTGGGTACAGACAAACTATGGTTTGAGTAAAGTTGATAAAGAAAAACGCCTTGTTGTTGATTATCCCCAGTTTAAGGGTAGTTATATGATGGTCAAGAATGAACTAGGGAATCTGTTCTTCTTCTCAAGTAGTAATTTGTTATACGCTTTTAATGAAAAAAAACAAGAGTTTTATAGACTTCCTATAGGAACTTTGGATAGGGAAGATATTGTTAATCTTTATGTGAATGAACATTATCTAATTATTTTCCTAAAAAACGAGATTATATATTATCAAATGAAACATTCTCCGGAAGGAGAATATACCCTCTCTACAATAAACACTAGTGAAAAAACAGAGGTACGTTATGGCTTTGGAGATAAAAATCAGGTTTATTGGTTAGATAAAGATTATAATTTATTTGGATATAGTTTGGATAAGCCTGTAAAAAAGCTTATTTGTAACTGGAAAGAGGCATTGGATGGAAGAGGAACCATTGTAGATATACTTCGTGATGGAACATCTTTTTTTGTTGCATTTCAAACAAATGGTTTATTGAAGATTTCTTTGCAGGCAAATGATAAGTATACGGTAGATGATTTAGGCATAAAGTCTGGAGTATTTCGGATCTTAAAAGATCGTTTTCAAGATATTGTGTGGATTGCGACAGACGGTCAAGGCGTATATATTTATTCTGAGAGGAAGTATTCAATTTCATCGGTAACCTATCAAGATCTAAATCAAAGTATAGGTAAGCCGGTTCGGTCTATTTTTTGGGATAATGAAGGTACATTATGGTTAGGTACTAAAGGGGAGGGAATTCTTAAAATTTATGATTTTTCTCCTCTGAAGCATAATATGAACTATAGGACAGAACTGATAAATTCTCAAGAAGGTGGATTAATAAATAATTCTGTATATGCATTTGCAAAAAGTTGCAGACCTATGTTTTGGATAGGACATGATGCTGGTCTCAGTTATTATTCATATCGCGATAGAAAAATCAGGAGTGTTTATTCGCCAGAAAAGATCAATTACGTGCATGCCATATATGAAGAGAATGATTCGATTCTTTGGATAGCTACCGTTGGGACAGGAGTTATTCGTGCACGTATTGAAGACAGATCTGGCGTTCCATATATTCATTCTTTAAAACGCTATACCATTGATAGTGGAAATTTTTCTTCAAATTATTTCTTTACTCTATTTGCTGATAGTAGTCATGATAATATTTGGTTTGGTAATCGAGGATATGGACTCTTTCATATAGAAGGCGATAGTTTAGCTGCCATGCCTTTAAAAAATGAATATTCAAGTAGAGTTGTGAATGATATCTTTTCGATAATTCGTGACGAAGATATTTTCTGGCTTGGTACAGGAGCAGGACTGATTAAAAAGTTACATGATGAAGAAATGTATTTTAATCAGCAGGATAGATTTATTAATAGTACAATTCATTCAATGCTTCTAGACGAAAATAAAAGATTATGGATTGCAACCAATGGAGGACTTATCAGCTTTAATGTGCTGAATAATAAATTTCAGAATTATGGAAAAGGTAGTGGGCTGGAAATACTAGAATTTAGTGACGGAGCTTCATTCTGTCAAGACAATACCTTATTTTTTGGAGGTATTAATGGTTTTATTACTATAACTAATAACGAAATGTATGTTTCTGATAAGGCAGCTGTAAAACCTCCATTACGCTTTACAAACATTGATATTTTAGGTGAACAGGGTATGTGTGTTGATGTACAGAGTTGGGGAGATAAACCTTCTCTGTCATTAGAGTCTGATCAGAACAATTTTGCGATATCTTTTCTTGCGTTAGATTATGTAAATCCAACTAACTATAGTTATCAGTATCGTTTGAATGAGAAAACGGAATGGATAGATAATGGAACGAATAACAGTATCTCTTTTACTCAGATGAATTATGGAGATTATCTTCTTGAAGTTCGTTATAAGAATCAGACAACAGGGGAGTTTAGTCCTGTTTATTCTGTGCATATAACTATTGCCTCCCCCTGGTATTTAAGTACGTTAGCTGTTGTTATTTATGTTCTATTGCTTTTGTTGGCTGTGTTGTTGTGTATTCGCTGGTTTTTATTAAAGCAACAGCGTAAAAAGCTATTAGTGCTGGAAAAAATGGAGCAACAACATAAAGAAGATTTATATGAGGAAAAGCTTCGTTTCTTTACTAATATAACTCATGAGTTTTCTACTCCGCTTACACTTATATATGGCCCTTGTGAGCGCTTGTTGAAATATGACCATTCGGAGTATGTACATAAATATGTCTCATTGATAAAAGCAAATGCAGAGAGGTTAAATGCTTTGATTCAGGAGATTATTGATTTTAGAAGACTGGAAACGGGACACCAGGTTCAATGTATCCAACAGATAGATGTTTCAGCTTTATGTAATGATATTATTCATTCGTTTTCGGAGTTGGCAGAGCAAAACATGATTCAATTTGAAAATGTAGTGTCAGAAAATATTTTTTGGAATACCGACAGTAAAAGTTTGACAAAAATTTTGAATAATTTAATCTCGAATGCTTTTAAATATACCTCTGTAGGGGGACGTATTCGTGTAACGGTAGATGTAGTTGATAACCAAAGTTTACGTATTAAGGTGTATAATACGGGAAAAGGTATTCGTCAGGAGGATATTCCTTTGATTTTCAATAGCTATAAAGTGCTGGATGGTGTAGAAGCTTCTACTATAAAGGGAATGACTTCTCGAAATGGTTTGGGACTTGCTATTTGTCATAGCATGGTTGAGTTGCTAAAAGGAGAAATACAAATTCAGAGTGAATATGGCAGTTATGCTGAATTTATCGTTCTGCTTCCAATGTTGGAACTGACATCAGAAAAGGTAGATGTTAATGATAATGCTATGCTTAACATTAATAACGTTTTGCCAATAATGAAATCTGATCAGCTAGAACAAATTTCTGAAAGCTCTACAGATCTGGCTTCATCAAAACATAAGATTCTAATAGTTGATGATAATACTGAAATGTTAATGTTGTTACAAGAAGCATTTTCTGACAAATTTAGGGTTGTTGTTGCACATGATGCTGAGCAAGCATTGAAGGAAGTAAAGAATGATATACCTATGTTGATTGTTACAGATGTTATGATGCCGGGTATAGACGGTTTTGAACTGACGAGAAGATTGAAGCAGAATAAGCATACTATGTCTGTACCTGTAGTTATATTATCAGCAAAAAATTCTAGTCAGGAAAAGATTGCAGGGCTGGATGCTGGAGCGGATGCTTATATAGGAAAACCTTTTAATATAGACTATCTGAAGGCTGTGGTTGAACGTTTAATAGAGAATCGTAGTAAGATGAAAGATTTTTATAATACTTCTGCTTGTGCGTATGATTTTTCTCATGGACATCTGGTTAAGGCTGAAGATAAGGAATTTCTATCGAAAATAACAGAATATATAGAGAAACATGTGGACTCAGAAAACCTTTCTTTGGAAGAGGTGGCTGAGTATATGCAAGTGAGTGTGCGAACTTTGTATCGTCGTTTTAAAGAAATGGATTTAGAATCTCCTAAAGATTACATAAAGGAATATCGAATAAATTTAGCTGCAAAACTATTACGGACAACTTCTCTGACTGTTCAAGAAATTATGTATAAAACGGGATTTGCTAATCGCTCTCATTTCTATAAAGAATTCTCTAAACATTTTCAGGTAACTCCTAAAGATTATCGGAATAAGTATAATAAGAAGGAAACTGAAGCTATATAGGGACACTCAGTAAATAATATAAAATTAGCCAACTAATTCATACACAATGTA